>OQVT01001887.1_pt1 | contig 13467 bp, 13 predicted proteins | sample 1691561 | NCBI WGS metagenome assembly OQVT01 (sample SAMN03418260, study PRJEB22391) | human gut metagenome | biome: human-gut; feature: organic feature; material: feces | host: Homo sapiens | place: Tanzania | collected 2013-01 | reverse complement strand
CCCGGGCGGGCGCGGCGCTGAAGGAGGCCGGATGGACGACGGCGCTTTCGGCGGACGGCAAGTCCCTGCTGCTCAGGCCCCTCGGCGGCTTCACGCTCTTCCTGCGCTGACGGGCGCCTCCCCCTGCATCCGCCGGCCTTGGATATGCTATACTACGCCTCCGGGAAATCCGTGAAAAAGGAGCAGAATGTGAGAACGGCTGAAATCGAACGGAATACGCGGGAGACGAAGATCCGGCTGGCGCTGGACCTCGACGGCGAGGGACGCGGCGAGATCGACACCGGCATCGGGTTCTTCAACCACATGCTGGAACTTCTCAGGAAGCATGCGCTGATCGACCTCTCGGTGACGTGCCGGGGGGATCTCGACGTGGACTACCACCACACGGTGGAGGACGTGGGGCTCGTGTTCGGGCAGGCGCTCAACCGGGCGTTGGGCGAGCGGCGGGGGATCGCGCGCTACGGCTTCGCGTGCATTCCCATGGACGAGGCGCTTTGCGAGACCGCGATCGACCTCGGGGGGCGCCCGTTCCTCGTCTTCGCCACGCCGAAGAAGCACCTGATGGTGCGCGACTTCGAGGTGAAGCTTCTGGAGGAGTTCTTCCGCTCGGTGAGCGTGGAGGGGCGGCTCAACATCCACGCACGCGAAATCTACGGGGACGAGACGCACCACGTGTGCGAGGGCCTCTTCAAGAGCTTCGCCCGCGCGCTGCGCCAGGCCGTGGCCCCCGATCCGCGCGAGAAGGGCGTCCCGTCCTCGAAGGGCGTGATCTGACGTATTTTGCGGTTGGCCGAGCCCATACACTATGGACATTTTGGAAGTCACAAAAATGGACAATCTATCCAAACAATCTTGCGGTGCGCACACACCTTATGGTACAATATAGTGGATAAAAGAAAATTGTCGACACACTATGGCTAGACCGAAGAAAGCAGATGGCGGCTCGCGCCACGGAAAGCACGCTCCCGGCGTGTTTAGGGTATCACTATACCTTTCAGCCGAGGAGAAGGCCATCGCCATCTTGACTGCAGAACGGCAGCGCAAGACCCTGTCAGATGTTCTACGAAGCGGCATAGTGTGTGAAGCGACCAGATCTGGCGTGTTGGTGAACGGAGTAGTCGCAGAGAAGTTTCGCGCTCGCATAAGTGCCTACCGGCAAGTACTCGAAGCAGAAGCACAAACCAAAAGGAGTACTGAAAAATGAGCAAAGTCGAAGAGATAATCGCAATCGTCGAAAAAGAGTCCCCCGGATTGCTGGATGGCATATCGCTGGAGGACGGCATAACCAAGGAGAGCCTTGTGCGCAAAGTACTTGCACTTTCTCATGGCCAAATGGTGCGCACACACCAAAACCAGATCGAACCTCATGTCAACACAACTGAAGGTTTATCAACTCCGCCCGGCGGGTGCCGGATACGGAGGTAGTCAACAGCAAAAATAAGGCCGCAAACGGAACAAGGGCAAAAGGAAGAACGGTGACAGGCAGGTCAGAAAAGCTGGCTCAGGAAGGACTGTGCGGAGACCGCGATCGGCTCGCGGTAGGAAAACGCGTCGGCTCCGGAGTACGGGAGGTCGCGCACGACCTGAAAGGCGTGTGCGGCACCGGTCGCCTTCTGCATCGCCGTGAGCGCATGGGATATGACGGTGTCAGACGTCTTCGCCTCGACAAGAAACCAAGGCGTTCCGTTCTTCGTGACCAGAAAGTCCACTTCTGCCTTCGCCTTGTTCCTGACGTAGTAGAGCGCATAGTCGCCGAGGCCGAGGTCGTTCCACATGTCAACGGCCTTGAGCAGATGGCACGCGACAAGGTTCTCGAAGCGGGCGCCCTCGTCTGCGACTTCGCACCAGTCCCGCTGATACCACTTCGGCGTCTTGCGAATCGAATTCTCGATGTTCTTGAACCACGGGCGGACGGTAAAGCCCTCGTGGAAGTATTCAAGCGTGGCTATCCATGCCTTTATCGTCTTTTCCGCGATGCCGATTTCGCGGGAGAGGGATGCCGCCACGATCTGGTTCCCGGCACGTGCAAGGAGAAGCTCCGACAAGATTCTGATTCCTGCGACGTCGGCGATCTTCGTAAGATCGCGCAGGTCTTCCCGGAAGAGCTGTTCGCGCCTGAGTTTGCGCCAGCGATGGGTGAACCTGACATCTCGCCTGACAAACGGCTCCGGGAATCCACCATGCGTCCAGAGCGCATCCCAGTCGTCGGACAGGATCGGGCGCGGCGCATGGATTTCGGTTGCCTCGAGTTCCGGGCGGACAAGTTCCGCGACGCCAAGCGGGTGCATGTGGTAGAGGAAGTATCGTCCCATAAGGCTGTCGCTGCCGCGCTTGTAGATGTCGAGCCGCGCGCTGCCGGTGACGATGAGGCGCATGCGGTCTTCGTAGAGATCAAAGAACCCCTTGAGAAACGACTTCCATCGGACGAACTTGTGGATTTCGTCAAGCGTGATGATTGTTTTGCGGTCAGATGCAATGCCGAGTCCGGCGGCGTTGGCAAGCCCCGCCGCATCGCCCGCGACGAGTTGGCGCGTTGCAAGGTCGTCCCAGGTGAAATACCGATCCGCAAGCGTTTTTGCGAGCGTCGTCTTTCCGCACTGACGAGGCCCGGTGAGAAACGCCATCTGTCGGTTGTCGCGCAGATGCTCTTCAAGCACCGCTTCGTAGATTCGCTTTCGTTGGAATGTGTCTTTCATGGCAGCAAGTATATCAAAAGTGACTTTCGACGTCATTACCAAACTGACCGATTGGTCAGAATGGTAAATACCAAACTGACCTGTGGGTCAGAATGGCATAACTTCTTAAAACACGGCAGAGGATTGCGCCCTCGCCCTTTTCCGTGGAATGTGCAATAGGGGCAATGAAAGGGAAACGAAGAATGGGAACGATTATAAAGATGATGTATTCGATTGTGAGCATGGTGCTCAAGTTGACTTGGAAGATTGTAAAATTCTTGGGCAAGCCTATGTGGGAAAGCCTCAAGGACCTTTGCAAAACATCTTGGTCTCTTTACAAAGAGCGGAAGGCGCAGAAGGCGGCCAGCGCGGGCAGGACTGGGGAAAGCGATGGTGATTCAGGGTTCACTGGCCCTGATGAAAGCGTAAAGATTACCCCAAAGGATGTATTCGCTAATTATAAAGTTAAGGATCTTCAAAAGTTGTACGACAAGGTGGTTGATCTGGATGTTGCGGTCGATAAAAATCCCGAGCTTGAAAAGTTGTACGAGACATATGGTTCCGACTACGAGCGCATGAAGCAGGATATCATGGACGAACTTAAGCGCCGCGACTTAACGTCCAAACACTAACCATTTCACCAACTCCGCCCGGCGGGTGCCAGATGCGGAGGTAGTCAACAGCAAAAATAAGGCCGTAAACGGAACAAGGGCAAAAGGAGTAAGCTATGCTTGACAGGAAGACCTACAAGCTGATGAAGAAGAAGTATGGTGGCGTTGGCAGTTGGGCGGTTTGGTGTCCACAAACGGACAAGAACGCGCCGAAGTCCAATATGGGGAACATGGATTGGACGAAGAACGAAGACGGCCTTTGTTCCGTCCTGAATCCAGAATTTGTGTTCGTAGGGCTCAATTTGTCAGATAGCCATGGCAAGTATTCCGACGCAAACACGCCGTGGGTGAATTTCCACAGCGGCAACCCTCATGGTAATTCATTCAAGCTACGCTTTGCCCTGAAGGATACTCAGTTTTGGGGTGCATACATGACTGACCTCATAAAAGGTGTCAAAGAGACGGATTCAAAAAAGGTCGTAGCTAAGCTCAAGAAAGACAGTGCCTTGCTTGAGCGCAATCTGAAGGAGTTTGAGCGTGAGATTTCGCACCTTGGCGGAAAACCGGTTCTGATTGCACTTGGGAAAGCGGTTTACAAATTCTTGAAACCTTTTGAGCTTGAAGGCAAGTATGCGGTCAAGGAATTGCCGCATTATTCTTCGAGGATAAACAAGGAGCAGTATCGAGCGGAGGTCTCGAAGACCCTCGGAAAATCTATCAACAAACCCTCTGTGCCAACGGTTGGCCGGATGCGGAGAAAGTAAAATCATAAACAAGAAACAACAAAGGGGCTAAGCCCCAGAAAGGGAAAATTATGAGTGGAAAGTGCAAATGGTGTAGTGAAGAATATGAAGGGGCAGGAGTGTGTCCAAGTAGTTGGGGTTTTTTTAAACGTCAAGCTGCGGCTAATCGCGGGTACAAAAGTTACGATCTCTACTGTAGTGAAAAGTGTCGTGCACAGGCCGAAGGTGGCAGTGGTGGCAAGTCGGAGTCGGCGCACGAGGAGGAGTATGAGTCGGGAGGTGGATCGTCCTCGTCAGGAGAATTACCATCGGGATGTGTGAAAATCGTAGGCATGATTTTGGCTTTCCTTGTGGTCTGCGGCATTTTAGGGATGCTATTCTGCAAAAACGAGGATGCGAACGATCCTGCCGTGAAGATGGCGAAGTGGGAGGAACACCTTGAAAAGCGGCGCGCGGCGTTTGCCGAAGGTCTGCCTGAAGAAGGCGTAAAGGCGAGAGGCCTCAAGAACTTCACCTGGGAAGAGTGGCAGAACCGCAGTAAAGCGAAGGCGACCGAAAAGGTGGAGGATATCTCGGAGAAGTACAGGGTTCATATGAATAAGAGGATGAGCTTCTTGAACTCTGGGCATACCGACGCTGAAGCGCATGCGGTAGGTCTTGACGACTATACCTTTGAGGCGTTCAAGCAGAACTACAAAAACATCAAGTACAAGACCTTGGAGGAGATTCGGCAGAGTGCTGCGAATCCTACGAGCCCCGTTACTAGATCCGAGAGGTCTGCTGTGCCAACAGATGTCACGGATAGGGCAAAGGCTGAAGCAGAGGCTCGTGTTAAGTCTGAAGCTGAAGCAAAGGCGAAGAGGGAAGCCGCAATCAAAGAGAAAATGGAGACTAGGGCAAGAATGAAGGCAGAGGCCGAGGTAAAAGCCAGAGCGAAGGCTGATGCAGAAGCAAAAGCCAGAGCAAAGGCTCAAGCAGCGGCAAAAGCCAGAGCCGCGGCAGTAGCAAAGGCGGAAGCAGAGGCCAGAGCAAGGGCAGAAGACAGAGTAAGGGCAGAAGCCAGAGCAAAAGCCGAAGCCAGGGCCAAGGCTGAAGCAGAAGCCAAGGCGAAGAAGGATGTACCCAAGGTTGCGGCGGCGGATGCTGTTGGCGGACAGCAGAATGGTGACCGGACGAAGGCCTCCAAGGATTCGAAAGGAATTGCCATTGTCGTCACAGGGAAGGGCAAGACCAATGATGCGGCCATGCGCTCCGCAATTCACAAGGCAGTCTTCAGAGCCGTCAGCAGATGGGTGGATTCAAAGGAGCAAATGGAGGAGAAGCGGGAAGAGGTGAAGTCCGTGGTGATGTCACTTGCAGAAGGCGATGTCAATAAATTCGAGGTGCAGGATACCCAACAACAGGGCGGCGCTTGCGTTCTGAAGGTGAAGGTCTATATCTCGAAGAAAAAGATCGCGCCTAAGTTCGAGAAGGTGTTTCCCGATGTGTTTGGCAATGATTAAAGAAAGGAAATGGAAAATGAAGAAGCAGATGAAGCTGGTTGTGTACGCAGTCGCGGCAGCGTTGATGCTTTGCATCACCGGGTGCGGCGGCGGAAATACCGCAGGCAGCATCGCGGACAAGTGTGTGGACTGTCTGAAGGATGCCGACTTTGATGGCATGCGGCAGATGTCAACGGGCGGCATGATACAGTGGATAGATGGCGCCGAACGGAAGTACGATGAAATCGCCAAACTGCTTGGCGAGAAGAAGGCGAAGAAATTCAGGAATACATACGATGATCTGAAGTACGAGATAGGTGATGCCGTCGGCGGTGACGCAAAGGTGACGGTGCCGGTCAAGATCAACGGGCAGAGCACGCCGATGACGCTCATCAGCTTGGGCGGCAAGTGGCGGATCGAGAAGTTCGACTTCCCGATCATATAGGCCGCTTCTGCATTGCGTGGGGCAGTCCCGTTTGAACGGGACTGCCCAAGAATTGTTCAGAAGTCGAAAGGTATATTTGAAAGGGGATGAGGTTCGATAGTTGTCAAGTAAATGCGACAAATGCGGGAAGCTCGTTCCTGACGGTGAGGCGTCTTGTCCCAATTGCGGAACGAAGATCGAAATGGACAATCTTGCAGTAGGTTGTCTTTTCGTGCTTGGTTTGATCGGCCTTCTCTATCTTATTTTCAGATATTGGCAATTGATCATTCTTGTTGCCGCTGTTTTGCTTGTTGCGGGGATATGCTATGCTGTCATAAAAAGCACGAAATGTGAAGACGGCAATGATGAAAACCCAGGGGAAGGTGCGGATAAGGAAGGTCAAAGCACAGAGTCCGAGAAGGTTGACGAAAGCGGCTCGTCGGCATGGCCTGAATTCGCTTCCGAGGTTGTAGAGGCGTCTGAAAGCCTGTATTCGGCCTTGTTGAAGATGTCAGGCGACGTGCCTTTTATCGCTACATTGGAAGCGACTGACTGGTTGAATTTGAGCGGCGAATGGTCGATGAACAACCGTTTGTGCGCACTTGCGCAAATCGACATGTTCAACGTCCTGAGGTTGCTCGGGCATGATGACATTGGGGAGAGCAAGGAGGGCTTGGCTTGCGCCTACATCGTGACCCGACTGAGTGCGGCGGCCGGTCAGAACATTGATACCTTCACTACTGGATACAAGACCAATGAGTCCATGGCAAGGCAATTGGCCAAGATTACGGAAGAGACAAGGCGTGTTCTCGGTCCGCTGATGGAGAGATGGCGTTCTTCCGTTCCAAGCGAGAAGCGTTTCTATTCTGCGGTGGTTACATTCTTTGTCGCGAAATGCAATCAGCCGGAGTTGTCGCTAAACTATTTGCGTTCGCTATATCAATGGGCTTCTGTGATTGCGAAGGCCGATGGTTCGGTCAGTGATGCTGAGGCAAAGAGCCTTGCGGCAATCATGAAAGCGCATGATGCGGCTAAATCGCCTGTCGGGAGAACAAGTGTTTCGGGCGGCGAGACGGGCGCGACAGAGAATTGCCAGGAGACGTCTTTTGCGCGAGACGAAGATCCATTCCGAAAACTTGAAGCGTTGATTGGGCTCGCACCGGTAAAGAACGAGATTATGGCGCTTGCGAATTTTGTGAAGATACAAAGGCAGCGAGTCGATGCCGGCATGAAGGCGGTGCCTGTTTCGTACCATTGTGTTTTTACGGGGAATCCGGGAACAGGGAAGACTACAGTTGCCCGTATCGTCGCCGGGATATACAGGGGTTTGGGCGTGCTTGAAAAAGGCCATCTTGTAGAGACGGATAGGTCGGGACTTGTTGCGGAATATGTCGGCCAGACAGCCGTCAAGACCAACAAAGTGATTGACGATGCGATAGGTGGCGTCCTTTTCATAGACGAAGCATATACGCTTGCCCAAGCCGGAGGGAATGATTTTGGCATGGAAGCTATCGCCACTTTGCTCAAACGCATGGAAGACGACCGCTCCAGACTCGTTGTGATTCTCGCCGGCTATTCTGGCGAGATGGAAACATTCATAGAAGCGAATCCCGGCTTGCGGTCACGATTCAACAGGTACATAGATTTCCCCGACTATAGTGTAGAAGAACTTGTTCAAATTTTCATGTCTTTGGCTGAATCCAACGAGTATGACTGCGATGATGGTCTCGCATCGGAGCTTCCCAAGGTTATGCTTAAAACTATCAGGCAGAAAGACGAGAATTTTGGCAATGCCAGATTTGTCCGGAACCTTTTCGAGAAAAGCATCCAGAAACAAGCGATCCGTCTTTCAAAGGTTGCGCCCATCACGAACAAGATGCTTCGAACACTTACTGCCGATGATTTACCCTCAATATAATGAGGACAAGCCGACTGAAGGCCCAAGGCATTCAACAAGTCATAGGGCCCTTTACCTCCGTGCAAGTCCCTGAAAATGCGGTGTATCAGGTTCCTACGCTATCATGTTGGATTAGTCATCCACGTTGAAGATGTGGAGGGTTGTGCACACGGGTTCTTCGCGGAGGACGTCGCGCTCTACAGGTTCCGGAAGACGCGCGCGGGCTCCGTCCCCGCCGGGGTGTTCGGGGGCCGCAGGCCGCACGGCGGTGCGCAGCGGTAGCGGAGCCCCTTTGCCAACCCTCGGAGTTTCTACACCCCGCTGTTCAGTGACGCATTACTTTTGCCCGGCGGTTCTTGACGCGGACCGTCGGTTTTGCTATATTACCGCATGTTTTTTCCGACGGAGGAAGGTCTTCCGAAGGGGTTTAAAGGAGTAATAAAGAAATGGCTATCAAGGTTGGTATCAACGGCTTCGGCCGCATCGGCAGGCTCGTTTTCCGCGCAGCAGCAGCGGATCCCGACGTTACTGTAATGGGCATCAACGATCCCTTCATCGACCTTGAATACATGGCTTATCTGCTCAGGTATGACACCGTTCACGGCAGGTTTGACGGAGAAATCAAGGTTGAAAACGGCAAGCTTGTTGTCAACGGCGAAGCTATCAGCGTTTATAACTGCATGGATCCCAAGGAGATTCCCTGGGGCGAATGCGGCGCAGAATACGTTGTTGAATCCACCGGTAAGTTCACCACCACCGAACTCGCAAGCCAGCATTTCGTAGGCGGCGCAAAGAAGGTCGTCATCTCCGCACCCGCAAAGGATACAACTCCCATGTTCGTTATGGGTGTAAACAACAAGGAATACAAGTCCGACATGAATGTTGTTTCCAATGCAAGCTGCACAACCAACTGCCTTGCACCTCTTGCAAAGGTTATCAACGATAATTTCGGCATCAAAGAGGGTCTTATGACCACCGTTCATTCCATCACCGCAACTCAGCTTACCGTTGACGGTTCTTCCCGCAAGGATTGGCGCGGCGGCCGTGCGGCAGCACACAACATCATCCCCAGCAGCACCGGTGCAGCAAAGGCAGTCGGCAAGGTCATCCCCGCTCTTAACGGCAAGCTGACCGGCATGAGCATGCGCGTTCCCACCATTGACGTTTCTGTTGTTGACCTCACCTGCGTGCTCGAAAAGCCCGCAACTTACGATGAAATCAAGGCAGTTATGAAAGCAGCAAGCGAAAGCCCCGAATTCGCCGGCATCATCGGATACACCGAGGACGCTGTTGTCTCTTCCGATTTCTATCACGATACAACCGCCGGCATCATGCTCAACGATCATTTCGTAAAGCTCGTTGCTTGGTACGACAATGAATGGGGTTATTCCAACAAGCTTGTTGACCTCATCAAGCATATGTCCTCCGTTGATCATCCCTGCTGTTGCTGCTGCGGCAAATAATTCCGCGGTATAAACAGGAATCAGCGCACACAATTAAACCAAAATAACGAACAGGAGCATTGCCGTATGACGATGCTCCTGTTTTCACGTTCGCCGCCCTGCTCCAATGCACGGAGCAGCCGGAATGCAGCGGCAAACAGCGTTATTGATTCAAACTGATTCTGCACACTTTCGTTGCAATATCGTTGACGAAAGCTTCGTCATGTTCAACAAACAGCATGGTCGGCTTGTATTCAAGTATCAGCGTTTCTATCTGAAGTCTTGATATAACGTCAATGTAGTTCAGCGGCTCATCCCAGATATAGAGGTTGGCTCTTTGGCAAAGGCTGCGGGCAAGCAGGACTTTTTTCTTTTGCCCCATGGAAAATTCCGACATATCTTTTGTGAACTGCGTGCGCTTGAAATCAAGCTTTCTCAGAATCGTTTTGAACAGGGTGATATCAATTTCGCTTTCTGCGGCAAAGTCGTCTGCGCTGCCGGAAAGAAAAGACATATCCTGCGGCACATACGACACGGTCAGTCTGCTGCCGATTTCAAGTGTGCCCGTATGTGCAATTGGTTGGCCGATTAAAAGCTTCAGCAAACTGGATTTGCCGCAGCCGTTGCGCCCGACAAGCGCGATTCTGTCCCCGCGGTTGAGCGTAAGACTGATTCCGTTTGCAACGCATCTGTCACCGTAAAAAATGGAAAGGTCTTTTGATAAAAGCAGATTCTGCCTGAAATACGGCTCGGGATGCAGCTTCAGCCGCTCGTCATATTCAACATCGTGCATAAGTGCCTCCCGCTTTTCGATTTCGCGTTCAAGTCTGCTCTCCTGTGCCTTTGCATGACGCATCATCTTTGCAGCTTTTGCGCCGATTGCGCCGCGATCACACGGACCGCCGCCGATTTTTGTTGCTTCAACTTTGTCCGACCATGAAGCAATTCTGTCCGCTGCGTTGCGCAGGTTGGCAATTTCGGCGGTCAAGCGGGAGTTTTCACTGCGTTCATAATCGTCACGCCGAGTTTTTTCACGCTGCCATGATGAATAATTGCCGTGAATGACTTCTATCGTGCTGCGATTAATTGACAGCACATGGTCAATGCATTCGTCAAGGAATGCCCTGTCGTGCGACACAAGAATGAACCCTCGTTTGCTCTTGAGATATTTCGCAACGAGTCGTCTCCCGTCAAGATCAAGATGATTCGTCGGTTCATCAATGAGCAGAAAATTGTTTTCCTTGAGAAAGAGTGCGGCAAGCAGCAGTTTGGTTTTTTCTCCGTTGGAAAGCGTTGCAAACGGACGGGGGAGCACACTTTCATCAACACCGAGAAGTCCGAGTTCACGCTCGGCGCGCCAAAAGTCGTATTCCGCAATACCGGAAACAGTCAGAAGAATTTCGGCAGCGGTCAGACTTTCATTTGTTACGGCAAACGGAAAATAGTCAAAATGAACGCTTGCCGTGATGCTTCCTTCGTATGCATAATCGCCCATTAACAGCCGCAGAAAAGTCGTTTTTCCGCGCCCGTTTCGTCCGATGAAACCAAGTCTCCAATCGGTATCGATCGTGAAATTTACGTTTTCAAAAATGTTGTCGAAACTGCCTTCATAGCAGAAGGTTAAATTGCGTACTGAAATTATGGACATATGAACCTCCTTGTTGTTCAAGCCTGCGGGTTATAAATGCGCTGAAAGCCGAAGTCTGCGGGCGGTTCGGAGGGTTTCGTTAAGGTGCACATAAAACACATTTTATGAAAATAAAAAACGGAACGTGAAACATCATTCACATCCGCTTCTGAGCAGAACTATAAAGCTCATACAGGGAAACACAAAGTCTGCATTGCATTTATCCTGTTAAATATGCGGAAGTCCACCGGGATGTTATCAACCGAATCGCAGCGCAAACTCTTTTGCACACTTTTAAGCGCAACAAAAAAAGTTTTGCTTTGCATAAAAACTCAGTCGATCACGGTCACTCCGGTATACCCCTTTGTTTAAATTTCGGCGGATGAACCACCGATTAAAATGATTATAGCACCGAGCCCATCGTATTGTCAACAACGAATTTTGATGTCGGCTGCTTTGTGCAAATAATGACAGTATTAATAGAACCGCATAACGGAATTGAAAGCATCCGAATGCTGTATGCATGTTCGGATGCTTTCGGTTTTTTTGTCAGATTGTTAAATCAGTGGTTCTTTTTCTTGGAACGGAGAAAATAGGGCCAATCGAGTCCGCTGTTTTTGTCGCGGTCATCGCGGGGAGTGCTTTTGCGGGAAGACTCAGCGGGCCTTGCCGGGCGAGGTTCATCGCCGTAGCTGCTGTAACCTCTGTTGTCTTCATATGCAGGAGCGTTGCCGTATCCCGGGCGACTCTCATAATCGGGTCTGCCGTACTCTGCACTGTTCGAGCCTGAACCGCCGCGAATGCCGCTGCTGTAGTCAGCGGGATTTCGATGGGGCTCCTGCCTGTCGCTGTAGCTGCGATCAACGTAGTCGCGCCTGCCGGGTTCGTCACGCATGGGTGCAGTACCGTATTCACGTTGTGCGTTCGGAGTATTTAAGCGGTCGTCACGGATATCATATTGTTCACGGTCGGGAGCGGCGGGACGTGTATCAACACGAATGCCTCTGCCGTCGCGGGAGTCGGGGTCGGGACGAACGCCGGAATTTACAGCATTTTGACGCGTCCTTGAGGGGTCGTTATCCAGTTCTGCGGGCCACTCAAAGCCTGTTGCAATAACGGTAACACGAACATCGTCTCCCATTGCGTCATCAATGCCCATTGCGAAAATGATGCGTGCTTCTTCATCCACAGCCGAGGTTATGAGGTTGGTTGCATTGTCAACCTCCATCATGCCGAGAGTGGGTCCGCCCACAACGTTGATGAGAACGCCCTTTGCACCGTCAATGGTTGTTTCAAGCAGCGGACTTTTGATTGCCTGCTGGGTAGCTTCCGTGCAGCGATCTTCGCCGCTTGCGGTGCCGATACCCATGTGGGCCATGCCCTTTGCGGAAAGGACGGTGCGAACATCCGCAAAGTCGCTGTTGATCATTGTGTGGCAGGTGATAAGGTCGCTGATTCCCTGAACGCCCTGACGGAGCACATCGTCCGCAACGCGGAGCGCATCGTTAATGGGTGTGTTGCCGACAATGGAAAGCAGTTTTTGGTTGGGAATGATAATGAGCGTGTCAACAACATCGCGCAAATCGCGTATGCCCTGAAGTGCATTCCTCATGCGTGAGCGGCCTTCAAAACTGAAAGGCTTTGTAACAACACCAACGGTCAGTATGCCCTGCTCTTTGGCGGCTTTTGCAACTATGGGTGCTGCCCCGGTGCCGGTGCCGCCGCCCATACCTGCGGTGATGAAAACAAGATCTGCGCCGCGAATTGCGTCGTTGATCTCATCAATGCTCTCTTCTGCTGCAGCCCTGCCGACGGCAGGTTCCGCACCTGCGCCGAGACCTTGGGTTGCCTTTTCACCTATCTGAACCTTGATGTCTGCCTTGGAGGTGAATAGAGCCTGTCTGTCGGTGTTGATGGATACAAATTCAACACCGCGAAGACCAAATTCAACCATACGGTTCACTGCGTTCCCGCCTGCGCCGCCGACGCCGACGACTTTAAGCTGGGCAATATTGCCCTGTTCGTTATCGAGTTCAAGATCAAGTGCCATTATTGATAAAACCTCCTTTGTCTTCGGTTGATTTAAACTTTGAGAATGCATCGAACGGTTTGCTCTTTTCAAAAACCAATCGGTGCATACTGTGGCAATCTTTGCATAATTGCTATGCATTTTGTCGGTAGGCGAAAAAATCTCTGATGTTGCCGACTATATTATCCACCAGTCGTCTGCTGCCGACAGGGAATGTTTACCTGATGGCAATAATCGACTGGTTCTCAATAATGGCACTTGATCTTGAACCCGCCGCCGATGAGATAGACGGGGAAGCGCGCCCGAGCGTTTTGTTCAATGCCGCTGATAATGCTTTGAATTTCATCCGCAAGCTGAACGATGCGGGCTTCGATAACGGATTGAATTGCGCCGCAGCTGAGCGTTGCAAGTCCCTCTCCGGGAATCATAACGCGCTCAACGGAGTTGCTGTAATCAAGCCCGAATACATACCTGCGTTTGATGCTTTCCGCCGTGCCGAACGGAAGACGCAGCCCGTATGCAATATCACGCGTGAAGT
>OQVT01001884.1_pt1 | contig 13481 bp, 11 predicted proteins | sample 1691561 | NCBI WGS metagenome assembly OQVT01 (sample SAMN03418260, study PRJEB22391) | human gut metagenome | biome: human-gut; feature: organic feature; material: feces | host: Homo sapiens | place: Tanzania | collected 2013-01 | reverse complement strand
GCCTGTCTGATTTTCTGTGAAGAATGCCCGATGCTGTAGAAGCGGCATCGCGAAGCCTTAAGAGCTATACCGAAGAAAGTATCTCAACGTTGGTTGATAAAATTATAGACGGACAAGTACAAGACGGATTCTTCAAGGAATGCCCTATTACATTTAAAGACATAGCCACCGTGAAATCGGTATTCAAGGAGAAGCTGAAGACGATGTATCACACACGCATCAGCTATCCCGAGCTGAAAAAATAAAATTTAGGCTGCTTTCGATTCGCATCGGAAACAGCCCCTTCTTCTTTCCAATAAAAATAAATCTAAAGTTCTCTCTCAAATAATTTTAGAAATCAAATTAATCAGTAATCCACTAAAAAACTGAATTTTCAAAGAGATACAACAAAAACACATTTATTATCTAAATTTACTAAATATCCATTTTAAGCGTTCGGCAGTAAAAGCCGTTTCGCAAGTGGTCTGATGGTCGGCTCCAGAAAGTATATCGAACTGTAGCGTACAACCCAATGAGTTAAGTTGAGCCACCCACGCCTTGATGACATTAATATCCATCAGTTTATCGTCCGATCCAGCTGCTACATACAGCGGAGTTGACTTCATATTCTCGGCTTCTACCATCAAAGCCTTGGCTGCTACAGGCATGGCGGCAGCGAACATGTCCGGATAATCAGACACCATACGCCAAGTTCCACTACCACCAGCCGAATAGCCCAATAAATAAATCCGCTTATTGTTTATGTTATGTGAAGCCACATAATCCGTAATCCAATGATAAAGAACTTCTGTCATGACAACGTTATTACCCGTAGACGCTTCATTCCATACTCTGTCTGAAGCGCATTGCGGAAGCAAAAACGCCACTTTAATCTTCTCGGTCTCTATGTAATTCTGCACAGCCTCACGAGCCAAGCCGTTGAGTTGCGCCTCATTATCGGTTCCACGCTGGCTACCTCCGTGCAGCAAGATTACCAAAGCTGAAGGGTCACCGCTTACCGTCTGATTAAAAAGTCCTTCACGATAAGGCATCGTTACGCCTCCGTAAGTATAGGTATGCGCTGCGTAAGAAACCTCTTCCTGCGTATCGGGTGCTTCAGGAGTTTCAGGAACCTCTGGCGTTTCCGGAACTTCCGGTTCATTATCACTACCGCACGCTACACAGCACGATAGACACAGAGCGGCGCATAACATTCTGATTGTCAGTACAAGTCTTTTCATCTTTATCTTTATCTTTATTTTCTTATCTTCTTCTCTGAGGCATACGCTTATTGCTTGCCTTGTTTTCCAAACGCTTCATCACTTGCTTTTCCAACTCATATACTCGCTGAATCTGTTTCGGTGACAAAAAACCACGGTATACATCGTAATATTTCTCACGTATATCAAGCAACTTACGGCTATGAGCAAAACGTTCTTTTATATTCTTTTCAACCTCGGCATCGGTCATTGCGGCATTAGCTTTCTTTCTAACCGAAGCTCCCGAATTCCATACTTCCTGCTGATAGTCGCAATAAGCGTCGACAAATTTCTTGGTTATAGCCTCATCCAAAGCCAGAGATCCGGCTATGTGACGTGCTTGTACTTCCGCCAACTGTTCACGCGAGAGACGTTTTTCCGCATTGTTTTGTGCAGATACACTACCAACAAAGAACCATACCATGCCCATTATCAGGCAAACCAAATTAACTTTTTTCATTTTACTTTCCTCCAATTATTAATTAGCAATATCTATTCATTTAAAAACACATCACTCTGATAAGCGCTAAGCAGGTCAAGCTGGTCAGCATCGTCCAACTGGCTAAACGCTTGTATTACATCTGCCGTACCTACTGCGGTTGAAGATGTTTTATCTTTCAAAAGACTACCCATCACCAATGCTATAATGGCTACCGCTGCTACCGATACCAATGAACGTACTATAAGTCTATAGCTACGCACCGGTTTCTTCACAGTAACCTTAGCTTTAGAGAATGAATCTTGTTCTTTCAGTCGGCTCACCACATCTTCTTCCATCTTATCGAAGAATCCATCCGGAGTACGATAAGGCATCCGTTTACCTATTTTGTCAAAATCAAAAGTATCTTTCATCACCTTAGTCGTTTAAGTTCATATATTCTATAATTTTTTCTTTCGCTATGTGGTAGTTCACCTTTGCCGATGCGGGGCTGCAGTTGATTACTGCCGCAATATCATCGTAACTCATCTCATCGTAATAACGAAGGGTGAATGCCGTTTGCTGCTTCATCGGAAGCGACAGAATAGCTTTCTGCAACTTTACGGCTTCCGCATCACTATAATCTACATACTCGTCCGCCATCACCCTATCGGCATGTACTGTCTCGTCATCGAGCGAGTAAGGGCGCTCACTGCCTCGGGATAAAAAACGTAACGCTTCATTAGTGGCTATTCTATAAATCCAAGAAGATAAAGAGCAGTCGCCTCGGAATTGTTCAAAAGAGCGAAATACCCGCACGAAAGTCTCCTGGGCTACATCTTCCGTATCATCATGACCTACCACCAGCCTACGTATATACCAATATACAGGCACTTTGTATTTTGCCATCAGCAACCGGAATCCGTCTTCGGGGCGGCTAGCCATCTGCGAAATTATCTTCTCGTCGTCTGTCGTTTTTGCAGTCATTCTGATTCGTTGTTTTTTTGTCCCTTTACTCTATAGACCAAAGTAAAAGGGAAAAGTTAAATCGGGAATCAAAAAAAAATCCGCAGACCTGAAAAAGCCTGCGGACTTTGATTAATATTCTTGCTGAGCATTCAATATCAGCGTACTGACTGTATACGCAACTTATAAGAAAGTGGCGACTCTGGAACACTGTACTTAGGCAATGGACCCACATCATGTCCGCAGCTGGCATTTCCTACACCAGTAAGCATGGCATCCAAGTGCAATGCGATAAACGGACGAGCCTGAAGTTCCCATGTATGGTTCGCATTCATCAAGTCCTCATCGGTATAACGAAGAGCGGAGAATGATACATTGCCTTCGGTAGTAATAGAAACACCCTTACCGTTAGCGTCTGTCAACTTCAAGCAGCGAAGTCCTTCACGGTTACCTGTAGACTGAGGCTTAACGTATGGTACAAGCATATCATCTACCGTAGTTTTGAAAATGCCTACCATACATCCGTCCTTGCGGTCTGTATGGTTTTCCCACGGACCATAAGCATAGTACTCTACATTACCAAGCTCAGCATTTACGCCACACAACAAGCCTGCACGACGCAAGTTCTTAGCCTTCGGCGAGAATTGTACTTCCATATCCAATGTTCCGTCGGGCATGAAAGTATATACAATGTCTGTTGCGCAGAGACTACCACCTCTTTGAGCAGTCACCACTACGTTCTTACCGTTCTTCTTCACAAGCAAAGTACCCTCTGCATCCAATCCGTTTTCTGTTTTAGTAAAGCGGTCGTTCTCTATCCAGCGGTGGTTAGAGTACTCCATGCCAAGCTTATCAGATATTACATTCTGTCCATTCATATCGAGCGACAAAAGTTTTCCGCTCTTTCTGCAGAATACAGCTGTGATGCGGTCGTTGCCTACAACAAGCGTATTATCGTCCTGAGAAATCGTAATCTTCTTATATTTTCCCTTCGGCATAACGTATGCAGACATAGGCTTACGAGCTGCCAACTCAATCTGCTGTTGTGCTACGCTATGACCAGCTTCAGCCCAATTAGCCGCATGCTTAAGGCAAATATTCATGTTCAACATCACTTCTTTTCCGTCGGCTTTCAACTGCTGCATATCAACATTCTTCAAACCAAGAACCACGTTTTCAGAAGCTTCCGATGGTATATCGGGCAACGACAGACTGTCAACTGATACCTTATTACCGTCTACCAGCACCTCATAACGCAGATAGAATTCTTTTCCTGTCAAGAAATCATAAGTGTTATCTACTTTAACAGAAGCCTCACCTTTGGCATCATCCATTGCTGCAAGCGCCATACGCATAAATTGGTGAGCAGCCTTTACCTCCTTCAACTTCGGAGTCTCTTCGCGTGTAGGAAGCAAAATACCGTTACAACAGAAATTACCTTGGTGCGGGCCGGGGAAATCATAACCGGTATGAAGGCGATAGATACCTTTCTTTATTTCAAGAGGTTCATAAATACCCTGGTCTACCCAGTCCCATATAGCGCCACCGATTGTAGTGGTACTACTTTCTATACTCTGCCAATACTCTTTCAGGTTACCTATGGCGTTACCCATAGCATGAGCGTATTCGCATATAAACATCGGTTTGTCGAACGAGTTGACATACTTATCCATCCATGACATACCCGGATACATCTTAGAATAGAGATCGCTGAAGCGGTTACCACCATAAGGCTTTCCGTCGCGAGTTCCTTCATAGTGCACGGGACGAGTATCAAGACGTTTAGCCTCATCATAGCAGAACTGGAAGTTAGCGCCTCCGCCGGCTTCGTTACCCAAACTCCAGAAAATTACAGAAGGATGGTTGCGGTCGCGAGTCACCAAACGAGTGATACGATCTACAAATGACGGAATCCACGATTCCATATCACTGATTGACTGATTAGCATGGTCTTCCAAATCTGCCTCATCCATAGTGTAAAGGCCATAGTAATCGAACATGGCATACATCTTGGCAGCATTAGGATAATGCGATGTACGGATAGTATTGATATTATTACGCTTCATCAGCAATACATCCTGAAGCATTGACTCTGTAGTTACTGCTCTACCATACAGCGGATGGCTATCGTGACGGTTCACGCCTTTAAAGAATACTCGCTTTCCGTTTATATAAACCAGCGAGCCACGAATGGCGATATCACGGAAACCATATTTAGTAGAGAATGCCTGCTCATCGTTGGCACCGTTGCGCTGAATAACATGAACTGTGTAGAGATTAGGAGTTTCGGCAGTCCACGGCATGACCGACTGTACATTGAAAGGCACATCCAGTTTTAGACGCAATGTCTTGCTGTCAAACTGAAGCGATTTCTCAGACTCTGCAACCAGCTTGCCGTCGGGAGCGAAAAGTTTCACCACGAAATTACGAGAGCCCTTCAGTCCGTCGCGGTTATCGATTGTGAAATGAACATTCATCTTTCCATTGCGATAATCGGAAGAAGCATCGAGCTGAGATGTGATATAATGATCGGAGATACTTACCTTAGGAGTATTGAACAAATACACGTCGCGGAATATACCACTCATACGGAACATGTCCTGACATTCCAGATAAGAGCCGTCGCTCCAACGGAACACCTGCACTGCCAAACGGTTCTTTCCGGGACGGAGGTAACGTGTCACGTCAAACTCAGAGACATTATTTGCACCCTGTGTATAACCCACATACTCGCCGTTCATATAAACAAGCGCAGCACTGTAGATACCGCCGAAATGAATGAATGTACGCTGCTTATCCCAATTCTGCGGCATATCGAAAAAGCGGACATAAGAACCTACAGGATTAATACCGTAGTTCTTTCCACCGTCATTGAATCCCTTACGCGCATTGATAAAAGGAGGCGTGTTGCTATGCGGATATTCTACGTTGCAATAAATGGGGCGGTCGTATCCTTGCATCTCCCAGTTAGAAGGTACGGGAATAGCATCCCATGATGATACATCATAATCGTCCTTATAGAAGTCGAGAGGTCTCTGCGATGGTTCTGATACGAAACGGAATGCCCATTTGCCATTGAGCGACATCACCTTAGAACTCTTGGTATCTACCCACGGAGTATTATAGAAAGCCTTATCGGCCATCATAGCCTGCTCTGAAGGATACGGAATGAACGTAGCGTGTCCGGCTTCTTTGTTTTCTTCAAAGCGGGTTTCGTCTTCCCAATATACCTTTTCGCGCTTTTCTCCGTTAAGAGATGCCTCACTTGCCTCAAGCGCAAATTCTTTCATATCGAACAAGGTAGCCTTTTCGGCAGCCTTAGCGCTGTTCTGCAATTGCAACTTTCCGGAAGTGCTGACAAGAATCAAATCGGGGCTGTTTGTAGGGATAAGCTGAATGTATTTCCCTTTTTTGCGGATAGTCCAAAGCTGAGATTCATCGGAGCCGTTGTTTTCGGCTATTCCCAATAAGTAATCTGTACGTACATGTACGGCTTTGTTGGTATAAGGATTTATTAACCGTACACTACCAGCCAACTTACTGACTGTCCATTGTTGCAGCTTATCATTATTATCTGCTTTTTTTAATACTACTATCACCTTCCCCGATTCATAACCTATAGCCTTATCAGGGTTATTAACAGGCAAAAAACGAGCATTCTGCGCATAGGCTTCACCAAAGGCAAGCATGCACAAGCTCATCACTAACAAGTAAAGAAAACACTTTTTCATAGTCTGTTATTTTAAGTTATTATTTAATTTCTCTCAATCGGTACAAAGTTCACATTATTTTTTGAAATTGCAACTCCTATCCAATCAGGTTTATGAAAAGAGACGGTGAAACGTAGTAAAAATTCGTTCTACCGTGATGCAATTCGCAGATAACACTTAATTTTGTATGCAAAATTACTTTAACCCATAATTACGTATCACCATGACATTGGCTCCTATCCTACTGTTTGTATATAACCGTCCTGAACATGTGCGCCGAAGCATTGAATCGCTGCTCCGTAATGAACTGGCTGCGCAAAGCGAGTTGTTTATCTATGCCGATGCCGCTAAAGATGAGGCGGCGGAATCTGCCGTGGCCGAGGTGAGACAATATATAAAAGGTATCAAGGGATTCAAATCGGTGCATATCACTGAAAGAGAGCGCAACTGGGGACTTGCAAATAATGTAATAGACGGGGTTACTACATTGGTAAACCAATACGGACGTGTCATAGTGCTTGAAGATGATTTGATAGTAGCTCCTTACTTACTGCAATTCATGAACGATGCTCTAGAAACCTATAAAGACTACCCTGAAGTAGGACATATACAGGCATGCGATTTTACGCACGACCCTTCTCTACCCGATACATTCCTGATAAAATGGACCGGAAGCTGGGGATGGGCTACATGGGATAGAGCATGGAAACACTTCAACCCCAACGGAAAAGAGTTGCTGAAACAATTGGAAGAGCGTAAACTTACACGTACTTTCGATTTCAACGGAAATTACCGCTTCACCCGTATGCTGCGCCGACAGATTGAGGGAAAGAACAACTCATGGGCTATACGCTGGAACGCTTCGTTGTTTCTTGCCGACATATTATCGCTCAACGTAGGGCGTTCGCTCGTTCAGAACGAAGGGTTCGACGGTAGCGGCACCAACTGCGGAGGCGGCGGATTATACAGTTCTAACCTGTGGATGCATCCGCTAACCGTAAAGCCTATCTCTCCACTTACCGAGAACAAGGAGGCACGTAAAGCGTTCGAACGATATTATCACCGCACCAACTGTTTCTGGGCGAAAGCTATCCGTCGCATCAAGCGCACACTGAAAGGCGACTTCGGAGCGTAAAAGACTAAGCTGCTACTTGTGAACAATAGTAAGCGGGATGTTTCCTACCTCGGCGGCGAGTTCTGAGAAAGAGCTGTGAAAAGACCCGTATACGTGTGCCGTGCGCGACAAGGCGTACATATCGGCTATCCCGTCACATATACCCGCAACAGAGTTACGGTCGGCTTTGTTTTCTCCGCATATTACACGGTTTCCGTAGCGACTTCTCATCTGCTTTTTCACCTCTTCCGAATCGGTAGCCAAGTAGATACATAAATCGTCATGGCATTCAAGTTCCTTGTCGGCAGCATCGAAAAACAACTCCAACGGACTGCCTTCTATAGAAGCCACATTATCAGTACGTCGCACGTGTAATCCTATGGTATATCCGCTAAAAGCCGAACAACGACGGTCAACCTCGGCGGTAATATGCGGAAGCGGACGGAACAAACGGTTCACCATCCCCTCAGGATAGATATAAAACGGATAGCACGAAGCCATGTATCCTCCACCGTCTTCCGCCCACTGGTGGAAATCGAACCCTGTCTTCATCAGCTTAGGCATCTCTTCTTCGTAGAGGCAAGAACGGAACATGTATTTCTGAAACAATGCCGGCACACGGAAATTACGCTTTCTTGGACGGTCGGATATCAGCAAGTCAAGAAAAGAAGCCTCGGTTATTTCAGCTATCGGCTGAAACAACTTACAGAACGGAGCGTTAAGCGCCCAATCGCAAAACCACTTTACCTGTATCTTACTCGCCGTATCTTCGGCTAAAGCTATAGCCGATGCGACAGACCTCATACGGTTGGCCAAACCTCCCACGGGGACGAATACTATTCTTTTATTCATTTTATTCTTCCATATATCTAAGCGCAAAGTAAACGATAAATGTGATAAAAGCATTACCTTTGCACAAAATTCAAGGCAAAACTACGATGAGAGTGTTAATTATCAATACCGCCGAACGAAGAGGTGGGGCAGCAATCGCAGCGTATCGGCTTATGGAAGCCCTGAAGGGCTGCGGAATAAAAGCCAAGATGTTGGTACGCGATAAACAGACAGACCAAGTAACCGTAGTGTCGCTGAAAAAATCGTGGTGGCACATCTGGCAGTTTGTTTGGGAAAGGGTAGTGATTTGGAAGGCTAACCATTTCAAGAAGCACAATCTGTTTGCCGTAGATATTGCCAACACCGGAACAGACATCACGGCATTGCCCGAATTCAAGCAGGCGGATGTAATTCATCTGCACTGGATTAATCAGGGTATGCTCTCGCTAAAAGATTTAAAGAAGATTTTCGACTCAGGGAAACCGGTAGTATGGACCATGCACGATATGTGGCCCATCACGGGTATCTGCCATCATGCTCAAGACTGCGAAATGTATCGTACGCAATGTCATAACTGCCCGTATCTGTATAAGGGTGGCAGCAAGCACGACTTATCTAATCAGGTTTATATAAAGAAACAGCAGCTATATAAAAAGACGAACATCACGTTTGTGGCTTGCAGTCATTGGCTGGAAGAGCGTGCGCGTAAAAGCGCCCTAAGTGCCGGACATACCGTAACCAGCATTCCTAACCCTATCAACACTAACTTGTTTCACCCTACGGATAAGTTGCCCATACGCAAAAAGCTGAACTTGCCTACCGATAAAAAGTTGCTTCTTTTCAGTTCAATGAAGATTACCGACAAACGAAAAGGTATCGACTATCTGGTTGAGGCTTGCCGCTTGCTTACTCAGCAATATCCCGATTTCACCAAGACCGTAGGCGTAGTGGTGGTGGGAGGCGAATCGCAACAATATGCCGACTTGTTCCCTTTCCCTATCTATTGCATAGACTATGTATCTAACGAGAAAGAGATAGCCGAGATATATAATGCTGTCGACTTATTTGTAACTCCGTCGCTTATGGAAAATTTGCCTAACACCATAGCCGAAGCGATGTCGTGCGGCGTACCTTGCGTAGGCTTCAACACCGGAGGCATTCCGCAGATGATAGATCACTTGCACAATGGCTACGTGGCTCAGTACAAATCGGCAGAAGACCTTGCCAACGGCATACATTGGTCGCTTAACGATGAGAGTTACGCCAGCCTCAGCGAAGAGGCACGCCGAAAAGCGGCGAATACGTATTCAGAGAGAACAGTAGCGATGAAATACATTCAAGTGTATAACCAGATAACCGGAGACAATGCATAACTTTCAACATCTGCATCCTAAATTTTCCATCATCACCGTGACGTATAACGCCGGTAAGGTGCTGGAAGACACCATTCAAAGTGTCATTACGCAAACATATAAAAACGTAGAATATATCATTGTCGACGGAAAATCGACCGACAGCACTATGGATATCGTAAACCGATACCGAGAGCATATACATACCATAGTGAGCGAGCCTGACAAAGGGCTGTACGATGCCATGAACAAAGGTATCGATCTTGCCACAGGCGACTATCTGTGCTTCTTGAACGCAGGCGACGAACTGCACGAAGACGATACTCTACAGCTGATAGTACACTCACTGAGCGGTGAGAAAGAACTGCCCGACGTAATATACGGCGAAACCGCTATAGTTGACGAAGAAGGACATTTCTTGCGTATGCGCCGTCTGTCAACTCCCGAACACCTTACGTGGAAGAGTTTTCAACATGGCATGTTAGTATGTCATCAGGCTTTTATGCCACGCAGAGACCTTGCCGTGAAATACAACCTGAAGTATCGGTTCTCTGCCGACTTTGACTGGTGCATACGCATCATGAAAAAGAGCCGTGTACTGCATAACACCCATCTTACCATCATAGACTATCTGAACGAGGGTATGACTACCCGTAACCATAAGGCATCGCTTAAAGAGCGTTTCCATATCATGTGTCACCACTACGGAACGGCATCTACCATTATGCGACACATGGGATTCGCTGTGCGAATGGTGTATAAAAAGTAATTTCAAAAGGCCGGTTACGAATATTTTTGTAAATTCGCCAAAACAAGAAACAATACGATGAAACATATACTTTATATTATACTGATTTTCGTTATCGGTCTCACATCATGTAAGAAAAGCGACCGTTTCACCATAAAGGCAAACCTGACAGACTATCAGCACGACTATCTGTTTGCCGTGTACGATGACCCTGTTTCTAAAGTGGATACCATCTATCCGCAGAAAGGAAAGTTCGCATACGAAATTGTTCCCGATACCATCAACATGTTCCGTCTGCTCTCTCCCGACGGTGATATTATTCCCGTCATTGCCGATAAGGGCGATGAGATGGAAATAGCCGGTACTATGGCGCAACCCGTCATCAAGACTAAGGGAAACAATAAACTATATGCCGAATTCATTGAAAGCACCAACGGTATGGACAACAAGCAGACAACGGAGCAAGCCGAGAAATTCATCAAGGCTAATCCGCAATCTTTTGTCTCGGCTTACCTTATAGACCAATACTTCGTACAGATACCAAATCCCGACCTGAAGAAAGCCGAAGCTCTTATCGCTCCTCTTAACGGAAACATAAAGGACTGCCGCATCTTGAGTATGGTACTTCGTAATCTCTCGGAAAAGAATAACTGGAACAACAATTCGGATGTGCTGCCTTACATATCATGCAAGGACAGAAACAATAAGTTCGTTTCGTGGAGCACGGAAGAGGGTTGCTATACACTAGTCAATATATGGGCCAGCTGGAACGAGGAAAGCGTAGCCGCACACGATTCTATATATAAGATAGCCGAGAAACTTCCGGAAGGTAAGTTCAGAGTACTGAACCTCTCGCTCGACTATGACAAGAAGGCTTGGCTAAGAAAATGCAAGAAAGACTCTAAGAAGTGGATAGAGAGTTGCGACTTCAAAGGATGGGGTATGCCTATGATAAAGCAGGAACAGATAACCAAGTTCCCTACAAACATACTTATAGACCGTAACCGTAAGAAGCTTGCTTATAACCTGTACGATGATGCGCTCTATAAAGAGGTAAAACAGCGCATCGACGCTGATGATGCAGAAAAGAAGAACAAGAAGAAATAAAAGAGAACACACCTTAAATCTATACTAACCTTAATGCTGGTAAAACTGTTTGGTGCCGCCGTTCAAGGTATCGACGCTACCATTGTCACAATAGAGGTAAACAGCTCTCGTGGCATAAAATTCTATTTAGTGGGACTGCCCGACTCGGCAGTCAAAGAAAGTCATGAACGTATAGTTTCAGCCCTGCAAGTAAACGGATACAAGTTCCCTACTTGCCAAATAGTGGTAAACATGGCACCTGCCGATATCAAGAAAGAAGGCTCGGCTTACGACCTTCCGTTGGCTATCGGCATATTGGCGGCTACCGGAACTGTTTCTGCCGAGAAGCTTGGACGATATCTCATAATCGGTGAGCTGAGTCTCGACGGAAGTCTGCAACCTATCAAAGGGGCATTGCCTATTGCCATAGCCGCACGCCAACAAGAATTCGACGGATTTATCTTACCAAAACAAAACGCACGCGAAGCAGCGGTTGTTAACAACCTCAATGTATATGGTGTTGAAAACATAACCGAGGTGATAGAGTTCTTCAACGGAACGCGCAACTTGACTCCCACCATAGTAAATACTCGCGAAGAGTTCTATAACAGTCAGACTTCATTCCATTTCGATTTTGCTGATGTCAAGGGGCAAGAGAATGTAAAGCGTGCGCTCGAAGTAGCTGCCGCCGGAGGTCATAACCTCATCATGGTAGGTGCGCCCGGAAGCGGAAAATCAATGATGGCTAAATGTCTGCCGTCTATCCTACCACCGCTATCATTGTCAGAAAGTCTGGAGACTACAAAGATACACTCCGTAGCAGGTAAGTTGGGACGCGACTCATCGCTCATAGCCGTGCGTCCGTTCCGCAGTCCGCATCACACCATATCTCAGGTGGCGATGGTAGGCGGAGGAAGCACTCCACAGCCAGGCGAAATCAGTTTGGCGCATAACGGAGTACTATTTCTCGACGAATTGCCCGAGTTCAACCGTAGCGTACTCGAAGTATTGCGCCAGCCACTCGAAGACAGACATATCACCATATCTCGCTCTCGCTATACCTTAGACTATCCTGCCAGCTTTACGCTCATAGCATCAATGAATCCTTGTCCGTGCGGATATTACAACCATCCCACACGCCACTGCGTATGCTCTACGGGACAAGTACAGAAGTATCTGAATAAGATATCGGGACCTCTACTCGACCGTATAGACATTCAAGTAGAAATTATCCCTGTGCCATTCGAGAAGTTAGCGGAGAAAGGAACATCAGAAAGCAGTGCCGCCATCCGCGAACGAGTTATACAGGCACGGCAGGTACAAGCCGCACGCTTTGCCGACATACCGGGCGTGCACTGTAATGCTCAGATGAGCTCGCGCCTACTCCACCAATTCGCCTTGCCCGACACACACGGATTGAATCTTCTACGCAATGCCATGGAACGCTTCAACCTATCAGCCCGTGCCTACGACCGCATCTTGAAGGTTGCCCGCACCATAGCCGACCTTGACCACTCAGAGCAGGTATTGCCTCATCACATAGCCGAAGCCATAAGCTATCGTAACTTGGATAGGGAGAATTGGGCGGGGTAAATCTATAAACTTAGCATAAGATATACAAACGTGCATTTGTATTATATACGAGTTGTACAAACTCTTCAATGAAGTCGTCTTACTTCGACCGAAGTAAACGCTCACTTCGAGTCGGTCAACGTGCTTACTTCGACCGAAGTAAGCACGCGTATCGGTCGAAGTAAGACGACTTTATCAATAATTTTCAAGACATGCCCTCGCAGGCACCGATGACTGGCAGTAACTGTGATTTGGGTAACGCAATGATAAAAACAAAAACGCTGCGATATAACCATAAAAAAGCCCGAAACTTCAAAATGAGTTTCGGGCTTTTATGGTTATTTTTTTAATACTATTCTAAAAATAAGGGGCGCAAATCTTACTTTATTTCAACAGGTACATCCAACGACGTAATTGAAAGACCTCCTGTTTCACCAGTAATCTTA
>OQVT01001882.1_pt1 | contig 13488 bp, 9 predicted proteins | sample 1691561 | NCBI WGS metagenome assembly OQVT01 (sample SAMN03418260, study PRJEB22391) | human gut metagenome | biome: human-gut; feature: organic feature; material: feces | host: Homo sapiens | place: Tanzania | collected 2013-01 | reverse complement strand
AACCGGGGACCCACGCATTACGAATGCGTTGCTCTACCAACTGAGCCATATCGGCTTGACTCACATTTTCTGAATGCGGTGCAAAGGTAAGGCTTTTTTTTTATTACGCCAAACTTTTGCACCGTTAAATGTGATTAGAACTTATAGCCTACTGTGAACAGAAGCTGATTGCGCTTGTTGCTTACCTTTACAGCATCGCATACATTGTCGTACTTAGGCTCAGAGTTGTCAACATAACTCATGAATGGATAGAAGTCGCCATTGGTCTGGCTGTACTGATAGGCAAGGTCGAACGAGAATTTGCCGTAGTTGTAGCCTACACCTGCTGTGAAACGATGGGTGTCCTTCCAGTTGGTATAATCGGTTGTCGAAGCGTAGTATGTGCCATACGACTCCAGACTTCCGTCCTTAAATCCGTTCTTGTTGTACATAGCCGACTGGTAGTTGTAACCAAGACGAACGGCAAAGTTCTTCTCGGGCTTGAACTCCATACCTACCTTTACGGTGTGTACTCCCTTGAGCGAGTTCTTGATGTTCTGCTTCATAGCCTCATCGCGCGAACTTGTCTCATAGTAGTTACCCCAATAGTCAACCTCTCCCCCATCGTTGACACGGATGTCGTTGGTGGTATAGTCAGCATATTCGTATGTGGCACCGAGTGCAAGATAGTTGCCTACGGTATGGCCGAGGCTCACACCGAAACGCCAAGGAGTGTAGAACTTGAAGTCGTACGACTCGCTTGACTTGCCACGTTCGCTTGAACCATAAGCCTTATCGGTATTATTGTCGAGTACTGTATAGTTGCGAGTAGTGAGGTCGTACCATGTAGGGGTATGTACATACAATCCGATACGGAACGGCGACTCTTCAGCCGGACGGAATATCAAGCCCGCCTTAACGTCAAAACCAGTACCGGTAATCTTACGCTCGTCGTTCATTGCTACGTCGCCGATGGCTGTATTGCCGTCAACAAGACTCTCTGAATACAATGATGAGCCGTTGTAGTGAACGTCGTATATTCCTACTGTGAATCCCCAATAGAAGCGGTCGTTTGAGTTACCGCTGACGTTGAAGTCATACTGACCGATGTATCCTGTAGTAGAGCGTCCGAAGTCATAACCGGTAGCGTTGTAGTAGACGGGAAGTCCGGTAGTCTGATTGACTATTACGCCCTTATCGGTAAGCGTTGCGTTGTTGGGGTCATTGGGATTGTTGGCATCATAGTGATTGAACAGCACATTGCTATACAGATAGTCAGCCTGGCTGTATGCGCCCGAGTTGCTTACCAATCCATTGTTCTTGTCTTGCAATGTGTACACACCATTAGCATTCTTCATAGCCGACAGCTTGTTCTGCGAGGCATTGTTAAGACGGCCGGCTGCTGTGAGTATCTGATCGAAGTTCTTGCTCTTGGTGTAGTTAAAGCCGAAGTTGAGCATCGTATGTCTGCCCGAACGCATTGAATACACAAAGCCTGCCTGATCAAAACTCATGTTTGTCTTGTTGGAATTGCCAAACGACTTGGCATCCTGCTGACTGTTGAAGCCAAACGAGCCTGCCACCATGCTGTGACGGAACATACCGATGCCGGCAGGGTTGGTGCCGATAGTTGATAGATCTGCACCAAGCGCCTCCATTGCTCCACCCATACCTACATATCGTGCAGTACCGTTAAGGTCTTTCGATGCAAGCTGGGCATTGTCGTATGTCTCCTGTGCGCTGACAGCGGTGCCAAGCATCGCTGCAGTCATTATAGAAAGTATCTTTTTCATATTCTTACGAATCAATAAATATTACATTATATATATTTACATATAGCCATCCGATAACTGACTGGCTCTATTATCGGCGACTGCCAAATCCGCCACGGCTTCCGCCCATTGAACCACCGCCTCGTGAGCCACCGCCGAACGAACCTCCACCAAACGAACCTCTATTGGTGCCAAAGCTTGAACCGCCATCGAATGTTCCGCGATTGCTACCGAAGTTGCCTTGGTTCTCAAACATCGGACGCTGTGTCTGCTGCTGATAGTTGTCGAATGTATTACGGTCGTTGCGTGTAGAATTGTTAGAACGACGACTGCCAAAACTGCCACGACGATTGCTATTGTTCATGTCGTAGCCACGACCGTAGCTGTTGCGATTAGACACGCCATAACGTCTGCCATTTGAAATCGGACCGCCTGCCGAGTGGTTGCGTGTACCAGTTGGACCACCTGCTATATAACGTACACCTGGGCGATACCATCCGCCCCAACCCCAATAGGGCGATGACCATCCATAGTAGCCATAGTGCCAAGGATTGTACCAGCCACCATACCAACCAGAGTAGTAGGGACCATACCAGCCAGAGTAGTAAGGACCATACCATGGGTCGTACCAAGGATCGTACCATCCATAATATGAACGCCAATAGGGACGTCCCCAATAGCTGCCGTAGAACCACGGATCGTAGAATCCGTCAAAACGGCTCATACGACGCGACCATATGAAGTCGCTGTCCATATCGTCATCATAGTAGCGTTCCGAACCGGGATATATTGTTATGGTAGAATCCAGGTCGGCCTTGCCATACGTTCCGTCTCCCTCACGAAACTCTATGATGTCGTTGCCTAACGAGTCGGTACCAATCTTCTGATAGTAGCTCTTCAGTTTGCCACGACGATTGTACTCGTCAACGTCGCGACTGCTGCCACAATAGTAGGTAGGACGACCGACTTCCTTTTTTTCATTATTATACGTGATGTCTGTTTTCGCCCTCTTCTTGGGAGTGAAATAGACATCATCCTGAGCATCCATACAGAGCGGCATGGCTCCAAGGATAAGCGAAAGCAATAAAAAACGTGTATCCATAATCTCTTACATTTAAGTATCTTTTATATCATTAGAATGCCGAAACCTGCAAATTATTGCATGCCTCTGAAGCATTTCTAATTTATCTACTGCAAAATTAATGCTTCTTTTTTTAGGTTGGAGGGGGAAAACCCTAAAACGATATAGGTTTTCCCCTAATTTTTAGTTTTTTTTAATGACACGAAAATACGAATACGTTTTCATCTGCCAACGATAACGTATTCATCGGGTTATGATAACGTATTCATCGGGTTATGATAACGTATTCATTATTCCGCTATCAAAATGTTAATAATGACCTGTAAGATACATTTAATTATGGGTAATCACTCTATTTTCAGTGTGAGGCAAACCAATTGGCTGCCGAGCAATTTTTTGCAACCTCGCGAGGAAGCAATTGCAACCTCGCGAGGAAACTTTATTTCTTGTCTACTCTAATCATCTGCAACAGCTCTTCTGCCTTGCGTGCTCCCAAGACGGTCTTGAGCACATTGCCCTTGGCATCGAGAACGAGCATGGTAGGATAAGCACTGATGTTGTAGCGCTTGGCAAGCTGAACGCCTTCGCCTTTCTCCATATCCATCTTGAGATTTACGAAATGCTCGTTGAAGTAGCCGCCCACCTGCGGCAGCGTGAACACTTCCTTTGCCATGTGACGGCAGGGAACACACCAGTCGGTATAACAATCCATAAACACCAGTTTGCCAGTCTTGGCTGCTTGAGCCAGAGCCTGTTCGAAGGTAAGGTCGGCAAACTCAATGCCGCCATTATGCTCCATGCTGCGTATGAGGTCTTCAAGTCGGCGTGCATGTGTGCCTTGATACTGCTTCTGCTCTTCGCGCAGGAATGCCAGCACCTGATTCTTTGTCTGCTCGTCAGCGTCAATCTTGTTGAGCGACATGTCTACATATATCTTCGATGCGCCCAATGCCTTGCCTTGTGTCCTGAGATAATCCAACATTTCGGAATACTTCTTGGCACCACGCAACTGTGCCACCTTGTACAATGAATAAGAGTCGCAGCTATCGGGCAATTCAGCCTTCTGCATCTGGTTGAAAAGCTGTGCCATGTCCATTGCGTCGTATTCCTTGTGGGCTGTGGCATAAGACAGAACGTCCCAATAGAACAATCCCTCCATAAACATATTGACTTTCTCTGCGCCAACGTTCTTGACAAAATCGGCTTTGTGCTCTACCAGATATTTGTAGTTGTCGCTCTTGCGGTCGGGAATCCATGAGGTGAACACCTTCCAGTTTTCTGCCTTAGCATATTTCTTTGGCTTAAGCATTGCCATATACTCCTTGCCTACTGCCTTAAACTGGTCGGTCTTGTGTGCCAGGTTAAGGGCTTCAAGATAGTTGGCGAGTGTCTTCTTGTCGCGCTTGCCACTCTGATAGAGTTTCTCTGTGCCCACCAACGAAGTCTTGGGACTAAGAGCACGGGCTACGGCATACTGGAAATCGGGCAGACGCATACCGCCTACAATACGAAGCACTACATTGCCGTCGGAGTCGAGCACCAGATAATGGGCAAATGACTTAACCTCATATTTCTTGGCTATCGACTCGTTCTCGCGTTTAGACAAATCCATGAACAGACAAACGAAGTTCTTGTCCATATAGTCGCAGAACTCCTTGTTGGAGAATACCTCCTTATTCATGCCGTGACAAGGTATTGCCCAGTCGGCAAAACAGTTGAAGAAGATGGGTTTGCCCGTCTTGCGCGACTGAGCGAAAGCATCCTCCAACGTATATACATACTTCATCTTGACATCGGCTTTGACCACGTCGCCATACATGCTCTCCCCTTGCTGGGCAAAGGAAGAGACTGTACAAAGCATGAGCATAAGCATCATGCCTAACCATTTACATTTCATTATTCGTATCTTTAAGAGTTTCTTTTATTTTACATCCTTTACACAACGTACACTATACAGCACGTCACGATAGCCCGTGGTGACGGGACTTGTTCCGCGCCATACCTTGCCGGTGTACTTTGCCGACATACGTATGATGGCTATGTCGGCTCCATCGGTATTCTTCTCTGACGTTGAAGTCCAGTAATACCAGCTGTCGTCCTTGTTGACATAGTTGTACTCCTTGGTCTTGATGACATAGATGTTTCCACCTGCACGCTTGGCATTGAATCCGCTCTGACCGCCCTCGCTCAGCAATGTAGCCAAACCGCTTCCACGCCATGCCTCATTGCGCAATGACTCTGATGCATTCAAGCCCAAAGCCTGTTCGAGCTTGAGCCAGTCTTCATCCGAAGGCAATCGCCATCCTTCGGGAACAGCCTGCTTGGCTCCGTCAAATGAATAGAGGAAACCATACTTGGCTACATATCCGCCATTCTCCTTCTCTACAGCCTTGAAGTGCGTATTGGCTATGACGATAGGGTCTTTTACCTTGTCAAGCTCGGCTGTCAATGCCTCGTAATAGTCGGGATAGTAGGTAAGATACTCATCAACCTCCTCTTGAGAAGAACCATAATCGAACATACTAATCATGCTCAGAATCATTTGTGTACCCGTAACTCGCTTGTTGCCATACTGAGGCCATCCGTTATATTTAGGGTCGTTGGCAACCTCAGTAGCTATACGTCTATAGGTTTCGTCATCAACCGTAGCTTCAGAAGCATCCACCTGTTCCTCATTCCAAGTGTAGCATCCAGCTATAGAGTTGCCGGGTATTTGATAGCGCAGGTTTTCAGCCATCCATATCTGATTGCCTATCTGCACGCAATGGTAGGTATTGTTGTCGCGCGGGTCGGTGAAATCCTCTGCAGGCTTAACTACAGAGCTGTCAAAACTGACACCATCCACATCGTTGTCGCTGCACGAGACGCACAAGCCAACCAATGATAATAAAGATATTATTAATCGTTTCATTGTCTATTCGTTTAAAGTTCAAGTCCCAATTCGTTCACCATGAAATCCTTGAGCAACTCATATTTCTCCATTACCAGCGCACAGCGACCATAACGTTCGTTGAACACTTCGTCGCCAACGGTAAGGATTGCCTGCACAAAGTAGTTGCGGTCTTCCTCGGCATCCGCCGGACTGTAACTACCGGTATTCTTATTGCCTCGTATGAATCCGTAATTGCCTATCTCCTGCACAATTGTCGAAAGCACCTCCTCTGCTTCTTCTTTGTCATCTACCATTTTACGAGATGTAACCAAGTCGACAAAATCAAACTTATAAGCAGCCGTGCTACCCTCCACGGCGTTGTATGGCAAGCCATAGTAGAGATTGTTTGTCGAGATATAGGTGCTCTTCTTGCTCCATTCAAGACAAGTGGAGCAACCGCCTAACTCTTCCCATGAACGAAAATAGTACTTTGAAGACACAGCCTCGAACATAGTACACAAGTCCTTGTTGGCTTTCACCTTCTGTGCCACCATGTCGTATATCACGTCGCGCGCTGTGGTCTTTATGTCGTCGTCGCTAAGATTTGAGACATTGTAGAACACCAATGTGCGGAATCCCGACACATACTGCTTCTCAGCCAAGCTGCTGCTTTCGGGCTTTGAGGTGAGATTGTTTGCCACCATTATGCTGAACGGACGCATACGCTTGCTGCACATCTCAAGAAACTTGCGCACAAAACGCAAGGCATCCATCTTCGACTCGTCGGTCTTCAGATAGTCGTAGACGTACTGCACACTATTGCTGTATGAGTCGAAATCCCAGTTAAGGTCTACGGTTTCGTATTGCATAACGGGTTTGCCATACAGGTCGGTACCAATCTGTCGCTTTGCTATAGTGTCGTTGAACAGCACCGGTACATTATATTCCTTAAATATCTGATAACGCTCATGCTGAACAGGGTCGTTTGGATCGTCTGTAATCTCAAACTCATTTGTCAGGTCTACTCCATCACCCGAGATTTTATCTTCGGAGCAAGCAGTCAACATCAGAACCGATATCAGCAATAACCATAATTTCTTCATATCTTACTTCTCCTTAATTATTTGAGTCCATATCAAGTTCTTCTCTTTCTTCACGCTCGTTGTCAGGCATCGGCACCTTGTCGGCAGACAGCACTTCACGCGGAATACCAAATGTCCAAGCCTTCTCGTCGGCACGTAACTTATAAAGATGAGCACGCACAAAGACACCGTTGTCGGTATATTCGTTGAACACATGCAGCACATCCGTCTTAATCGGATACTTCTCGCGAACAGCATAACGACGCAAGTCAAACCAGCGCTGTCCTTCAAAGCAAAGTTCCTTACGACGCTCGTTGGCTATCTCACGTGCCAGTTCTTCGCCTGTATAATTCTGCTCTACATAACCTTCAATACGCTGCAAGCGCAACTGATTGAGAGCACTGCAAGCCTGCGACTCTTTTCCGTTCTGCATGGCACATGCCTCGGCATAATTGAGATAAGCCTCCGACTTGCGCATTGCAAGAGCGTCAGACACATCGTTGAGTTTCACCTCACGCTGATATTTCTGCAGATTGATGCTGTCCGACTGCGAATTGACATTGAAGTAGCTGTTCTTTCTTACATCATCGTCGCTATACATATTATATAATTGGCGTGTGACGCAATACTCCGAAGGATTGCCAAACACCGAGGCCACCAGACTTGCACGGCTGTTTGGCGTAAGGCGGTTGCCACCCTGCGAGAATATTATCTCAGGATTTGACGCTGTAAGAACGGGAGTACCCGAAGTGTGACTGGCAAGACTGAGCAGACGGAACTGACCGTTGTCCATAACGTTCTTTGCCTTCTTCTCTGCCTCTTCCCAATTCTGCATATACAGATAGACACGGCTCAACAGCAAGTCGGCAGCCTGCCAGCTGGCACGATGCAGTATGCCCTTTGTCTTCTGCGGACTCTCTGTGAGGAGGGTTTCTGCCATAAGCAAATCGGAAACCACCTGGTCGTAAACCTGTTTCACCGTAGCACGCGAGAACTGTGTGGCAGCATCCTTGTCGTATTCTACGTAAGGAGTAAGCTTCAACGGCACACAAAGGTCAGTCTCACAAGTGGCTGGGGTGTAAGGCTTGCCATAGAGATTAACCAGGATAAAGTAGAACTGGGCACGAAGGAAGTACACCTCGCCTTTCACGCGAGTGTAATCAGACTGGTCCTTTTCTGAAGTATGGGGCACGCCTTCTATCTCGTCTAATATGATATTAGCAAGATTGATGCGATGATAAAGGTCGTTCCATGTTCCGTCGTCGGATGAGTAGCTGTCGTGCTGCAGATTATAGCGCACGTCCTGCTGCCATGCGAAATAGCCGAACATACCGTTTACTACATAAGTATAGGCAGAGTAACTGCCCAGACGTTCTGAAGAGTTGATACCAACTGTGTTGATGTCGTCGTCGAGCATATTGAAGAAGCCACATGTAGAGCTGCTCATACCGTAAGAAGTCTCCGTGCTCTTCATATAGGTCTCGCCTATCAGCACTTCCTCCAAATCGGAAACGGTCTTAGGCACAACCATATCTTGTGAATACTCATCAAGAAAGTCGCCACAGCTTGAGACTGAAACCAACAATCCCAAAGCCATTAATATTTTAGATATCTTCATTTCTGATAACTTGAATGTTAGAATGTGAACGAAAGCTTCATGACATATGTCGGACGTGTTGACAGCACTACGTCTGACGAGAAGCCCGACTGACTCGGATCCTGACCATCAAGCTTCTTTGAGCAGATGGTGAAGACATTGGTTGTAGAGAAGTCGATAGTCACATTGTTAAACGGAGTTTTACGCAACTGGGCACGAGTGAGCTGGTAGCGCAATGAAAGTTGCGACATACGCAGATAATCACCTGATACTGTTCGCAGGTCGGAGAGGTCGTACATGTCCCAATAGTTGGTGGCAAATGCCTTAAAACCTTGCACATCTGCCGACAGAGAATTGCTCCAATGAGTCTTGTAGGTCTGATAGAGAGGGTCTGACGGACTCAGCAACGCAGGATAATTGGTGCGCAGTTCGTCGCCAGGAGTCTTCCATCGGTTGAGCAAATCCTTATTGACATTGTTCTCCGACGATATGCCATTGATGATGTCCGAATACAGAGCCATCTTTCTTATCTTCGAACCCAAGCTGTATGTGAAGCTTGTGGTAAGACTGAGCTGCTTCCAGCGGAGTGTGCTGTACAAAGCTCCCGTGAACTTCGGGCTACGTGTGCCGCTCTTCACCATCACCATCTTGGCAATCTCTTCCAATGATTTTCCTTCCAACAGATGACGACGGTCGGAATAATCGTCAAACATAGGCATACCGTTGGTGGGGTTCAAGCCAAGGAACTTGTACGAATAGAACGTTCCTATCGACTCGCCACCTACAATGGCTGTTCCGTTGAGATAGTCGGAAATGGTGTATTCGTTGATGATGTCGCTCTTCACCTGGTTCTTCACGAACGAATAGTTGGTAGAGAGATACCACGACCAGTCCTTTGTCTTGATAGGATAACCCATCAGTGAAACACTGAAACCGTAGTTCTTGATGTCGCCACCGTTCATTACATACGAACTTACACCGTTCACCTTCGATACAGGCACAGTGGTAAAGGCATCGTGTGTCAACTTGTAATATCCATCGATATTGATTGACAATCGACTGTCGAAGAACGAAGCGTCAATACCGCCATTAAACTGATCGGTCTGCTCCCAACGCAAATGTGGATTTGGGAATGCATAAACGGTAGAAGTATTGGCTCCCCAATAAGAGTCGAAACTGCCCTGTTTGATAAGCAGATTAGGTGTCTGTCCGTCCACCATGTTACCCGTCTTACCATACGACACACGCATGCGCAGTTCGTTAACCTTGTCTACCTTCGAGAGGAACACTTCCTTGGCGTTGAACATACCTGATACTGACCATACCGGCAAGAGTTTCTCATTGCTTCGGCTTCCAAACTGATTGGAAGCGTCGAAACGTCCGTTGGCATTGAGCGTGAAATAGCTGCCATAACTATAGGTCATGGTAAGATAACCGCTCAACTTGTTGGTACGTGTGGCGGTGAGTGTACGATGATTTTCGGCAAGCCAACTTGCATAAAGAGGATATGATGCCACCTCTTCGGCTGTCATCGACTCAACGAACTTCATTCCGCGGTCCTTGAAATAACCACGCATGTTCTCGCTGAAACCGTTGTTGCGATAGGTGTTCACCTCATAACCGAAGTTGGCGCTGACAAGATGTTTTGTACCGAATGTCTGATGATAGTTGGCCTGCAAACGAGCTGTAAAGTTCTCGGTGATGCTGTTCTTGTAATTCAATATGCCTCCATAAGGCAGCTCACACATTCCGCCTGAACCAGGAACCGGAGTGGCGTCATACTCGCCATTCTTCAATGTAGCTACATAGTTGGTCTTCTCGCCAAACCATGTCTGATTGGTGCTTGAGCTGCGCTGGAATGAAGCTGCACCGTTTATCTCCAAAAGGTTCTTATATCGCCAAACCAAATCGAGGGCGGCAAGGAGTGAGTTGGAATCGTAATTCTGCTGCGAATTCTCCATCTCATTAAGTATATTGTAATTATACTTATAGTACTCATTGGTCTTCTTGCCCAAACTGTAGGCATGCTTTTGATAGTAATACAGCGAACCGTCGGCATTATAACAAGGCAATGCACGTGTGGTGTTGTAGGCGTACTTCAACGGAGATATCTCAGAAGGCAGATAGTCCTTCTTCTGAACATTGGCGTTCAAGCGCACACTTGCACGGAAATTATTAGTCAGATTCGACTGGATATTCATGGCTGCCGTATAGCGCTTGCTGTTCTGGGTCTTCACTACTGCGTCCTCATCGGTATAACCCAATGAAGCGTAATAACGATAACGGTCGCCACCACCCGACAGACTGAGCGAGTGGGTCTGTGTCAGCGCATCATGGCTAAGCACCTTAAACCAATCGGTATTGACCTGTTCGCTCTGTCTGACTTGGTCGACAAATTCATTATAGTTGATGTTTCCCGCAACATAATTATAATATGCACCCTCATATCCTACCATAGTCATGTTTGAGGGGAAGGCGTAGTGCATGTCTACCAAGTCCTTACCGAACTGAACACGCTCTTCTGAATTCATCAGATTGATGTTGTTGTCGGTGTAACGAGGGCGACGCACCAACTTGAACTGGGTAGAATATGTAATACGGGGAGGACCAGACTGTCCTTTCTTTGTGGTTACGACAATAACGCCATTAGCGGCACGTGTACCGTAAAGGGCTGTTGCGGCAGCATCCTTCAATACGTCCACACGCTCAATATCCTCAGGGTTGATGCCCGAAATGGCATTACCAATATAATTGACATAGTCGGGGTCGTTGAGCTGTTCGGTAGAAACGTCTACCGGATCGGTCAGCTGTACACCATCCAACACCCACAACGGCTCTCTGTTACCGATAAGCGTAGAAGTACCTCTCACACGCATACGGGCTGTAGTGCCTACCTCACCTGAGTTCTGAGTGAATACCATGTCAGGCACACGACCCTCCAAAGCGTCTGTAAGCGATGTCATACCCGGCATAAGGATGTCGTCCATCTTGAGCGATGTCACAGCACTGGTGTTCTTACGGGCATCAATGTTGCCGTAACCTGTTACGACAACCTCGCCCAACTGACGACTGTCGTCCTCCAGAACTACATACAACTTGCGTCCTTTCCACTGCAACTCCTGCTTCTTCATTCCAAGATACGAAACCACAAGCTTCACATTCTTAGAACCGACAGGCATCTTGAAGTCGCCATTAACGTCGGTGTGAGTACCCTTGGTAGTGCCCTTTACAACGACAGAAACGCCAGTGAGGGGTTCCCCATTGACGTCTGTTACCTTACCAAAAACTACATTTTCATTGTTTCTTGCCGTTGCTGGATCCTGCTTCTTTTCCACCACGATGGTGTCGGGTGCCAATGTTGCGAAAGCATGACTTTCGCAACAAGGGGATAAAGCTGCCAACAACGGCAAGACGTTCTTTACTCTGATTATCATAAAATAATGTTTATCGATATATCGCAAGAAAAATTAATTACTTGGCTATATATTTCTTTCCAGCCTTTACTACTAAGCCCTTGTACGACTTGCCGACACGCTGGCCAGACATATTGTATATTGTAGCATCGCTATCCGATTCCTGACGTGTCACAGAAGTAATACCACTGGCTGTTTCATAGAAACCGAGCAATGTAAGCTGGGGACTGCCTTCATCATTAACAGAATCAAAGATTGCCTTAACGTCGTATTTATTTCCATCGTCTGCCTTTGCCGACAAATCATCAGACATGCAAGAAGGAGCTGTAACTACGTTGCCACTTTCATCAGTCAAGTCGTACACAGTACTGTAATTCTCCTTACGACTTGTTATTGTGACACTCTTCAAAGCAATAAGGTCCTCTACATGTTTCTTTTCCAATAATTCAGGGATAGTAGTAACAACAGGCTGTGCTACTTCGCTGCTTTCGGTAAGGGTTAGATCAGAAACCTTTGTTTCTTTATTAGCAGTTAAGGTACAATCACCAAAGTTCTTAGCAAAATCCACAAGAACTGTACCGTTAACTACATAATTGCTTAAATTCGAAATAGTAGTGTTACCATAGAAAATACCGTCGAAACGTACTGCATACTCACCCTCACGTACATAAACATAATAGCCTTTATAATAATCGTAAACGACTTTTGCATTGGTCAGTTTGAGTGCAACGTTTTTAAGATCACTTGTAAGTTCGTTCAACTCGGCTATGGTCTTCTCCTGAAAACATACAAATTCTTTGGAAACCATCTGACTCTCCTTGCCATTCTTCACAGCAATAGCCTTTATGGTTGTTGTCTCTGTAACCTCGACATCAACCGATGATGTTCCATTATTTAAAGAAGAAGTTGTTGGAACACTTCCATCAGTTGTATAATAAACTACACTACCCTCAGCACCCTTGATTGTAACCAGTCCTTTTCCAACAAAAGGAGTTACAGCCTCGAACGTTGGAGCAGCAACAGCATTAGGATCGGCAGCGCCGTAGGTTATATCAATAGAAGTAAGTTTGATGGGAGTTCCCTCATTTAAAGCTTCAAACTTAGTGGTATTTTTCCCCCCCAAGTAAAAGTATTATCGGTTGCTTTAGATATACTTGTTCCATTAACCTTTATAGTTGCACCTTGTTTAACATGAAGCACAACCTTAGTAATGGTCAATCCAGATGTTTCTTCAATGGTAAGAACATTGCCCTTCTTGATTTGAATATAAGTCGTAGAGGCAGCATTACCCAAACTTGTTGCAGTTCCCATTGAACAAGTAATCTTGAAATTCCCAATCACTCCTGAATACTTATCCTTTTCAGTAGTCCAAGTAGTTGAACTGCTATTGGTGTTGATAGTTACGTTCGTTGCGAACAACGAACTAAACGACATGGCAAGAACTGCCATAAAGACAAAGCGTAAAAGTTTATTCATAATTCTCTAATTATTAATTAATATTACGCACGCAAAGTTATAAAAAAATCCATTAAATGTTCAAAAATAAAAAACCATTTTTCGATTTTAACATAAAACTCTACTATTTGCCGGGGAAATTTATGTAAACAAGCCAAAGAACGCTTGCTATTATAGCGCATGCAAAGATAATACTTGGCGCAGGCGATGTAAAGAAAGAATGCTATATATTATTCA
>OQVT01001881.1_pt1 | contig 13491 bp, 16 predicted proteins | sample 1691561 | NCBI WGS metagenome assembly OQVT01 (sample SAMN03418260, study PRJEB22391) | human gut metagenome | biome: human-gut; feature: organic feature; material: feces | host: Homo sapiens | place: Tanzania | collected 2013-01 | reverse complement strand
GCGACCCCGCAGGCGAAGAAGGCGCGGGAACTGGCAAAGAAACTCAGGGCGGAAAAGCTGCCGACAACGGCGCGGCTTGAGTATCAGCGTCAGATACTCCGGGTATTGGCACAGATTACCGAAGATGTGAAAACGGTAGTCCTACCGCGCTTGGAGCAACGGGACTACCTTGCGGATTCCTTCATCGACGACATCGGTTCGCTTTTCGACAAGATTCGCGGGGCGTGGCTTTCGTTCCGGTTCGGGGCGCGGGCTAAGGCAATGGCAGAGGCTTTCGTGACGGCCACGACCCGCAAGGCGGCGAAAAAGTTCGGGATTGATGCCTACAAAACGCCCCGAATGCAGGAATTCATGAGGGCGTCCGTTGCCCAGAACGTGGCGCTGATTAAGTCGGTAGCCGAAGAGCACCTTAATGCCGTCCAAAACATCGTCATGAACAACGTCACGTCCGGCTTCTCGCCTGACAAGATCATTGACGAAATCGCGGCGTACGGCGTGACGAAGGGGCGGGCGGCGCTCATTGCGTACGACCAGACCACCAAGATTCTCGGGCAGACATCCCGCATCAATCAGCAAGAGGCGGGGTTCCGTTACTTCCGGTGGCAGACCTCAAACGATGAGCGCGTTCGTCACTCGCACACGGTGGCGCAAAACACGGTGACGGCTTACGGGAAGGGCGTTTACTCATGGGACGATTTACCTACGGTGGACGGAGAGAAGGCGTTTCCGGGTTCTCCGATTCGGTGTTTCCCCGGCTCAGTCAATGTCAACCTCTTTTACGGCGCACAAAAAGCGTGGCGTTACCGGTATTCGGGTGAAACGATTGAACTTATCACGGCCAAGGGCACACGTTTGGTGTGTACACCTAACCACCCAATACTTACGGATAGGGGTTTTGTCGCTGCAAATGCGTTGAATACAGGCGATTACGTCGTTCATGTTCCCAAGCAAAGCATCAACGGACTGAATGCTGATGCAGATTGTTTTAATGCCAAGTTCGCGGAACTTTTTCACGCGCTTTCGTTGGTGGGGATCAGAGACAAAACGAAAACAGCCGTGGGAACTGAGTTCGACGGCGACATTCGGACGAATGAAGAGATCGACGTTATAAACATCGATTGGATATTGCCCGATAGTAGAAATTCCATTATTGAGCAACGCGCGTTGCAATTCTTTCTCGCCGTAGCCCATGAAATATTTGATTTGCCGTTCACCGCGAGAAGTTGCCATTTTTTCTTGGCGCTCCAAGGGTTGACACTTGCCCCTAAGGGCGTCATGTGCAGCGCGAGTCAATTCTTGGCGTTCTTGAGCAGTTGTTTTGCTCATTCGGATGAACATTGCTTGGCTGCGGTTCGGCTGTTGTATTCCAGCCTCATTAAGTATCCGAGTAATGACGTTGCGACTTGTTTGGAAGTGTTTGGCGATTTGTTTAACGCTGATTTGCCGATCAAGCATCGCCTTAATTTCCTCAATCGGAAAATATTGTCTATTGGGCGCTACTCGTTTGGCGCGGGGAATCTCAAAACCCCAAGCGCGGAGTTTTTTACTCACGGTATCGGGATGAATACCGACCGCTTTACTAGCGGCGGCGAGTGTTTGCCCTTGGTGCATCAATTCGAGCGCCTTCAGGTAAAGCGAGCGGGGATGTTCAGCCATTTTGTGTACGACCTCACGATGGAAAACGGGTTATTCGTTGCAGATTATACCGCCGTTAGTAATTGTCGATGTGTTGCAATACCCGTCCCCGATTACGAGGTTGAAGATTTTCAAAAGCAAAAGGAAAAGAAATGAAATTCGATTTACAGGATCAGGGTTCAATCCATAGTACCCGCAGTTTTACCGACAACGGTTTTTTAAAAGCCCGGGGGTTAATTGCCCGCACCGGTATTCAAGATTATTACGGAATGGAAATCGGGCGGAAAGATCAGCCCTTAAAAGTCTTCAAAATTTATCGCCCCGAGGACGTTGTTTTTAAACAAGAAGTTCTCGATTCTCTGCTAGGAGTGGATTTAACGAACGACCATCCTAAATCCGACGTAAATTCCGAAACGTACAAAACGCTGACTTGCGGAGTCGTTGTTTCTAAAGGGGTTCGGGATTCGAAAGAACCGAATTTCATCGCTTGCGATTTGATCGTGAAAGATGCTCAGGCAATTTCCAACATCGAAGCGGGCAAAGTGGAATTGAGTGCGGGGTACAGCTCCGAAATCGTCATGGAGCCGGGAACAACGCCGACGGGGGAAGCGTACGACGGACGAATTGCTTCGATTAACTTCAATCACGTGGCAATCGTTGACAAGGGACGGGCGGGACGCGCTCGGATTTTGGATCATCATGGAGTAAACATGAAGAGTTTAACCATTGGCGGCATTACGGTTCAGATTGCCGACGACGCACACGAGGCCGTCTCTAAGGCCGTTGATGCGTTGAATCAGAAAATGAACGACACGGCGGCTTCGCTCGCTGATGCCTTGAAGCGTTTATCGGATGCCGACAAGGAACGCGCCGAAAAAGACGCGAAGATTGACAAACTGGAAAAGGAATTGGCCGACGCCAAACTTTCCGACGATGACATTAAGGGCATTTTGAACGCTGCCGACAAGCTGCGCACGAAGGCGAAGACGATTGCAGGCGACGATTTCGTTTGCGATTCCGTCACCCCGGAAGACATTATGAAAGCCGCCCTCACGAAGGCCGACAGCTCGATTGATCTCAAGGATAAGAGTTTCGACTACATCGCCGCCTATTTCGATGCCCGCTGCGCCGCTGCCAATGATGCGTCCGCGTCTCATGCGCGTCTCGCTAATGCGATTAAGGACGCCGACCCCGGTAAGAAGGACGTGAAGGACAGCGACCCCGATCCCTACGAAGTCATGAAACAGCGTATCTCGGATGCGTGGAAGGGCCCAGAAGATCGAAAGGAAAAGGAGTAAAGGTAATGGCTATCACAGACGAAGTAAAACTCAAGCATGATCCGGCGTTTGCCGGTCAGATTGGCGGGATGGAAGTCGCCAACAAGATTTCCAAGGTGAACACCTCGACCGTCTCAATTCCCTACGGCCTCGGTGTTGTTCGTGACGGACAGGACGGCTTTAAGTTGCCCACTACGACGACGGTGGCGGCTGATTTCCTCGGTGTTCCCGAACGCGCGTACCAGGATATCACGCTGGACGGCGAAGAGTTCGGCACGCGTCCGAAGCATTACGCCTCTGTCGTGACGATGGGCACGATTTGGGTCAAGGTATCCGAAGACGTGGCCGCCGGTGACGCCGCTTGTCTCGCTATCAAGGCGGGGGCTGAAGGCAAGTTCTGCAAGACGCCGAAGGATGCCGAAGCTATTGCCATTTCCGGTGCTGTATTCCGCGAAGGAGCCGAAGAAGGCGGCCTTGCGCTTATCGCTTTCCGTGTTGGGGGTTAATTGAATGAAACTCTATGATTTAAAAACTGTCGGCAACGATCTGTTTGTTGAAACGCGATTGTCCGACGCTATGCGTAAGCGTCTTGGCGCTTCTTTGCGAATGATGGGCTTTAATGATGCCGCTCCATTGCTCATCAATGCCCAGTTTACTGACGCCCCGTCAGGCATGGGCTTTATGGTTTCGCAGTTGGCCTGGCTCGAACAGCAGATGTATGAAGTTCCGTACGCAGATTTGTTTTTCGATCAGGTAATTCCGGTTAAGACGGAAATCCCGGAATGGGCCGATCAATACCAGTACATCAGCTACAACTCGACTACGCGCGGCAAGTTTATTGGTTCTCACGCTAAGGATTTGCCGACGGTTAGTTTGGAACGCAAGCTCCACAGTGCAAACATGGGGTACGGTGGTTTGTCTCTTGAGTATAGCCTTGACGATATGCGCAAGGCCATTCACTTGGGCATGAACCTTGATTCCGCACAGGCGGAAGCCTCCTATCGTGGTTACCGAGAACATCATCAGGATGTGGCTTTCTACGGTGACAGCAACTTAAATATTTACGGGTTCCTTAATAACGAGTACGTAAAAAAGAAGACCTCCAAGGTAGCGCTTGAAACGGCGGACATTAAGACGATTGTCGATGAAATCAACGCCGTCATGAATCAGATTTGGATTTCCACGAATCAGCGATTCCTGCCTAATACGATTTGCGTTCCTTCGGCGCTCTTCGCTAAGCTGACGACCATGATCCTGAATGATATGGCAGTTCCAATGAAGGGGATTGAATATCTGAAGAAAAATAACCTGTATTTTGAACGTACTGGCGGTACTCTTCAGATTATGCCGATGCCTCAACTTGCGGGCGAAGAGATGAAGAAACACGGACTGACGGCAAAAAATACGATTGTTGTCTACGACAAGAATCCGCGAAACCTTATGACGTTCTTGCCTATTGCTCCTCGATTTATCGCTCCTCAGCCGGTAGCACACGAAATTCTGACACCGATGGAATACAAGATCGGCGGCACCGAATGGCGATACCCGCAGTCGGCTATGTATCTCACCTTCGCTGACTAAGGCGCAGGGCTGAGAAGCCGATTAACCGAAGCCCCTTCCGAGGGGCTTTTTCATAGGGGTAAATCTATGTCAATGATCGACAACATCACCGAAGAGATTATCTGCGACTTTCGGCGGATGATGCCGGCATTCTCCGACCGGAATAAGTGGCCGTCCGAAGTCATCCGACAGTGCATGATTGAAGCAGATTGCCAAACCGGGGGAAGCGGGTGGAAATCGTTCGACATCACCAAAGATTCGAATTTCAAGAAACGCGGGATGTACAACTACTGCGGACATCTTTTATCGGTGACGTATGGGAACACCGGGGCGAACGATCCCACGGCGGTGAAGTCGGAAGCCCGCTTAAACATTGCTTCGAAATCCGTGGGAGATGAGTCGGTTTCCTACCGCATCACGGCTATGGAAAACACAGCGGACGACTTTCTTTCTACAACGCTTTACGGTCAGATGTTCGTCACGCTGCGTCGCAAGGCAACGGTTACGCCTTTCTGTATCTGAGGTGCGGCATGGGATTGATTACGCTGAAAATGGTGGACTTTCAAAAGTCCCGTTTCGCGCTGATGAAGGCACTGAAGGCGGCACAACCGCGCGGCAGTGTCACCGTCGGCGTGCATGAGAAAGAGGGGCTTGTTAAGCCGCCGAAGTCAGATATGACGGTGGCGGAGTATGCCGCTGCAAACCACTTCGGAACAAAGCGCATTCCGGCGCGTCCCTTCCTTGACGTGGGCGTGGAATCCGTCAAAGACAAGATCGAACGGGACGTTAAAGAGTGCTACGCCAAGAAACTCCCGCTGGCTCAGATTTACGCCCGCATGGGCGAGATTGGCGCGGGAGGCGTTCGGGACTACATCACCAACTTGAAAACGCCGCCGAACGCCCTGTCAACCCAGCGAAAGAAGGGGGCGAAGAAGGGCAAGGGGATTCTCATCGATAACCCCCTTGTCGATAACGGCATTCTCAAAGCGTCCATTACGAAACAGGTGCATTTATGAGCCTTTCCATGAGCGGCCACATTGACAACGATTTCGACAGTCAAATGGCCTTGCAGTTCGTTCCGGTGACGCATACCGAAGAAAACGGGGTGTTTCATGAGGTTGAGGGGCAACCGGTGGACTACACCGCGAACGTTCAGCCGATGAGCATGAAGGAAATCAGTTACCTCGGTATCGGACTGGAGCGAATTAACGACATCCGAAAAGCCTACATCAATTCCGGCGACCTTACCCCGTTGCAGAGCTTTTCAGGCTATTTCCTCTTAGGCGGCATCCGATACAAGCCCGTCATGATGGACATCCGGATAAGCCGCGATTACTGCAAACTCATTTTGGCGAAGCGCGACAAATGACGAACTATGACATTTATACGGTCATGCGGCAGATCGTCATGAAGGTGACGGGACTGAAGCAAGTTTACTTAGCCGATCAGGCCGTGCAGGCACCTTCGGGGGCTTACGCGACGATCCGCGTGGCGCAGGGCGTGCAGCCGATGGCGCTTGGCACCGTCCGACGGATGTACGACAAGGAAAAGCAGACGGTGACGGAAACCGTTTCTTGTCCCGTGCGGTACGACATCCCGGTTAATTTTTACCGGGCGGGGGCTATGGACTACGCCCCGATGCTTATCAATTGTTCACGTCTTTCGGGCGTTCATGCGCTTTTACTTTCCAAACGTCTCGGTTGGGCGGGTTCTGACCCTGTGCAAAACCTGACGGCGCTTCAGTCTTCCGAACAAGAAGAACGCGCCGTTATCGTCGTTCATTTAGTGGGGGAAAAGAAGGTTTCCGAGATCGTGAACACGATTGAAGCCGCCCGAATCATCGTAGAAGACGAAAAGACGAACGTCCTTCGAGATTCTGACGTAGATTCGCACTAACTCTTTTGGAGCTTTGAAAAATGTCCCTTTCTCCTACTCAATTCATTGACGTGAACGTGGCGATCAAGGCGGGCGGTTTGAGCACCGCTAACTTTGGTTCTGCCATGTTGTTCGTGCCTGCCTCCGACTTGAAAGAAGATCAGACGACGGGCTTTCCGGTGGATACCTTCCGCACTTTTTCGGACATTCAGGGCGTCGCGGAAGTCTTTAAGGACGATTCCGAAACGTATGAAGTGGCCTCGATTTGGCTTGGTGGCACGCCGACCGTTAAGGACTTGATGATTTTCGTCCGAAACCCTGAGGATTCGTCTTGGGCGACGACGCTCGATAAGGCTCGTAATCTGAAGTGGTGGTATTTCACTTTAGCCACAAAGCCGACGTTCGAATCTGCGACCGATGTGAAGCAGATTGCCGCGTGGTGTGAGGCGAATGCGTCTTTCTTCCCGAATTGTCAGACGGGCGAATCTGCGGTGAGCATCCGTAATGAAACGATTGATACGGACATTGCTACTGTCTTGACGACATTGGGGCATCGTCACGTAGCGACCGGCTCTCATGCCGATGACGCATATTCCCTCATCTACCTGATGAAGCACTTTGCCCGCGTCAATTACAGCGCGGACAACTCGACGATCACGGGCGAGTTTAAGAAGTCCCCCGGCCTTGCCGCCGAAGACCTGAAGGCGTCCGAATACGCCGCCATGAACAGCGACAAGAAGAAGTGTGCCTATTACACGGCGGTCGAATTGCAGGGCTCGACGGATTCCGGGCGGTGGAAAAACACGTGGACGCATTCGAGTTACGGCGAGTGGATCGACGATGTTATCAACCTCGACGCCTTTACGAATGCCGTCACGGTGGCGGTTTACAACTGCATTGCGAACCAGACGAAGAAACTCCCGCAGACCCCGGTAGGTCAGGCCATGATTATCGCGGCGGTGCGTCAGGTGTGCGAACAGTACATTTCTAACGGCTACCTCGGCGAACGGACGTACACCGATCCGGACGATGCTGAAGAGAAGACTTCTCGCGGCTACGAAATCATGACGAAGGCTGAAGACATTCTTACGATCAGCGACAGCGACCGTAATAAGCGTTTGTGTGCGCCGGTTCGGCTGCGCGTCTTCAGGGCGGGGGCTATCCATGCCGTTTCGATCAATGTCGATGTATTCTAATTAAAGGCTGAAAAATGGCTTTAACCGATTACTTTACTACTGAAAACAGCGTCGTTACGGTCAACGGGCGGCAGATTACGGACTTCGGTCAGGCGGAAACCCCGATTTCTGAAGGCTTCATTGATCCTAAGCGGACGTTGGTGCGCGGCATGGGCGGCGGTGCGACGAAACTCGACCGCAAGAATAACGGCTTTCGCGTCACGCTCAACCTCATGCCGGGTTCGGCGGATTCGGCCTTTCTTCATGGGCTGTTTCTGTCGGGGGCGACCGTAAGCTATACCCGTTCGCAGATTGGGGCGCTTGATGGGGTGGTGGCGTCGGAGGGAGCTGTTATCACCGAGGGGGATATTACTCGCGGCGGCGGTTCATCCGTGAGCGACGATACCTACACGCTCGAATTCAACGTTTACGCCAATATGCGCGGGGGGCTTTAAATGTCGACTCAGAAAACTTTTAAGGTGGGCGACCGTCTGTTTGACGCGGTGCAGCCGTCCGCCGTTTTGCAGGATGAGTTGTTGGGGCTTCTCTCAACGAAAATCTACATTGCCTTTCAGGTGGCCGCGAAGGGCGGCACCGATTTGGGCGTCAAAGAATGTGCGTTCATGCTGATGACTCTCCCGGTGGAAACTAAGCGCCGGATGGTGGAAATCCTCACGGAACGCGTTTACTTGTCCGGCACGAAGGGCGAGGTTTCGGTTTCCGCGAAGGATTTTCAAGGGCGGATGGTGGAGTGGAATACGCTCTTAGCAGAGCTTCTGATTTGGAATCTCTCGGATTTTTTCGCCTACTTGTCCGACGACCTCAAAGAAGGGCGGCGGGCGAAGCCGAAAAAGGCCGCAAAACCGGCAAAGGCGGAGTGAATTGGTACTTGATGCGGCCTTGCGCCGGGGTTGAAGAAGTTTGCCCGGCGCTATGCACGTGGAAAGACCTCACAGACGGGACTTACTCGATTACGGATGTTGAGCGTTTCAATCAAACTCTCTTCGACTTGGTGCGGGAACACAACCGCAAAGTAGAAGCGGCATCCGCAAACTAAAAGATAGCCCGCCATAATCGACGGGCTTAATTTTTATGGCGACAATTTCGGAATTTCTCGTAGCCCTGTCATTGGACGGCAAAGGGTTTGAAAAAGGCTTGAAGGAGGCGGAAAGCGGCTTACAGCTTTTCGGTTCGACGGCCTTGCAGGTAGGCGCGGCAGTCGCCGGGGCGCTTTCCTTCAAGTCCCTGACGGCGGATTTTGCAAAGCACAATATCGCCCTCGATCAGGTAGCCGATAAATTAGGCGTTGCCCGCGATCAGGTGTATGCACTGGATCAGGTGACGCAGGCGTTAGGCGGTACGGCTCACGAAACGACGGGGACGCTCGAACGTCTCGCCAAAGTAAAGGCCGGGTTACTTGTTGGGGACGTGAGCACCGTTGAAGCCGTCGCCAAAGCAGGGTTAAGCCCTGATGCTATCTTAGGGGCGAAAGACGCTGTAGACGCCCTCTTAAACATTGCCGACCGATGGAAAAACTTATCACGTGGGCAAAGGATCAATCTTGCGTCCGCCTTAGGGCTTTCTAACGCCCAGATGGCGCTTTTGGCGAAAGGCAGAAAGGAAATCGAACGCCTTTCCGGAAGGATCACCGATAACCGCAAGCATACAGACGATATGTCTAAAGCGTCCTATCGCTTTGAACTTGCGTGGGTGGAAATGGTTAACAGCGTAGGGGGCGCAATAGACCCGCTCGCGACAAAACTCACCGATCTAAGCGCCGCTGTGATGGAGTTTTTCACGGACGTTACTGGAGAGGGCTCGAAGTTCCGCGACGTGATGAAGGTGGTGGCGGACAATGTGGACACTGTCGCCATAGCACTCGGTGTTTTGGTGGGGGCGAAGACCGCCGCCGGATTGGCGGCACTCTCGACGGGGCTTTTGAGAGTCGGCGCGTCATTAACCGCCGTGACGGTAAGCAATCCGTGGATTCTCGGAATCTCAGCGCTTGCGGGTATCGGCTATCACCTTTTCAGCGACGATAACGTTAAGACGAATTCCGATGATCTGTTAGGCGATACGAAGGAAAAGAAAGAGCGGACGATTAAGTACATCGGCGAAGGTACTGCATATACTTGGATTGTTAACATCTCCGGTCTTTGCGGTTTTTTCGCTTGGCTGTTGGGTTTTTCTCTTACGCCGCGGTATCCCACTCCACGATGAACACCACGTTTGCCACGGTCGCGCCGGTCACGGCGGAGGACAGCGGGGTGACGATGGCGGCGTAGTCGATCTTCGCGGTGTTGCCGGTGCTGTCACCCACGCCGGTCATGTAGCAGCCCACGATGGGCGCGTCGATGAGTGTCTGGTTGTTGGCGTTGGAGGCGTCGGTGGCCTTCTGCTGCCCGCCGCCGATGGAGATGGCAAAGCCCAGCTTGTTGCTGTCCACCTTTTCTCCGGCGAGGATGGACTTATTGCCGAAGGCCGTGAGCTTCCAACCGGAGGCTGCGGTGATGGAAACGGACTTCACGCGCACCGCGCCGTAGGAGTGGTTGACGATCTGGCAGTTGTTGGCGGTGGTCACGTCGCCGTCCTGCGACATGGCCATCGGGAGCGCGGTGGGAACGGTGACGCGCATGGCGGTGGCGGAGGGGTCGCCGCCCTCGGTGCCGTCCGAGGTGGAGCTGAGGTTGACGGGGGTGGAGCCGGAGCCGCCGGAGCTGTCGATCTCCGCCGCGAATGCGGAAACGGACAGGCTGAGGCAGAGGCAGAGCGCCAGGACGAGTGCGATGAGCTTGGAGGTATGCTTTTTCATAGGTTTTTCTCCTTTCGCCTTTCGGCTTGTAAAATATATTGACCGCCTTGCGGCATGGTCACGAAATGAAAAACCGTCACTCCAGAACGGTGACGGTGATGACAGCGCCCGCACAGCCGAGGTATTCGCCGCTGTCGGGGTCTACGTTGTAGAAAAGGGCGGTGCATTCGTATGTTCCGGCGTCAAGGTCGGCGGACAGCTTCGCCGTTTCCAGTTTGCTGCCTACGGGGATCGCGCCGGACTTGTAGATCACCTCGCCGGTGTCGTTGCGGTGGATCTCCACCACCTGCGGGTAGTTGTTGACGCTCTCGTTGACGATCATCAGGTTTCCGGCAGAGCTGCTGTTTTGGAAGGTGGGCGTGGTGTTCATGGAGATGTTGATCATGCCCTGCTCCACCTTTTCGTTGAGCGCGTCCACGATCTTGTCCGTGTCCGCCTCGTTCCAGCCGCCCTCCACCGCGCCGGGGTCGTAGACGATGCCGCCGGGGGCGGGATCGGGCGTCTTGCCGTCTGTGCAGCTTCGCAGCAGGAACACCGCCGCCGCGATGATGAGCAGCACCAGCAGCGCAATGAGCGCGCCCCGGTTGCTGCCGCCGTTTCTCTGCTTATGGGGATAATTGGATTTTGCCATGTGCCTTGTCCTCCTGTTTTTTTCCGCATGAGCGGATAGAATGGTTCCGCGCCCCGCAGGGGGCGCGCGGATATGGGGAACGCCGTCCTCCATGGGACGCGGCGGCTACCGGCCGCGCAGCCCGTCGCCGTACATATCGTGGTTGACGAGGGCGGAATAGTAGCTTCCGATGGTGCTGGGCGCGTTGAACAGCGACGCCAGCAGGTATTTCTTGATGTTGCGGACGTAGGTGGTATTCTGCTTCAGGCAGTCAAAGACGTACTCGATGTGGGAGGCTGTGATGCGCAGCAGCTTCTCCTTCACCATATCTGCCGGATATTCGTCTCCTGCAATCACGATGGTTTTCTTACGGGAGCAGAGGGTTTCCGCAATAAGCTCCACTACCTCGTCAAGCTGCTCCTTGTCCTGCCGCGGGTCCTGCACGAGAATGTCGTACTCGATATTATCTTTGACGATCTCTCGCGCTTCCTCGTATCCCATCCCGTCATATCCCGCGCCCTGCAAGGGGGCTGGGGGATAGATTGGATCAGGATTTGATGTGTCCGTAATAGATTCATCAGGAATTTCTTTTTCTTTATTTCTTCTATCTTTATTTAATTGCGCGGGCTTTTCCGTATATGGCTCGTCCGTATCCGGGGTATCCAGATACGGGTTTCCCGTATCTGGGCAGGCCGTATCCGGCAAGGGCGGATGCGGGGATTCGTAGATAGTGTACTCGGTGTCGGTGATACGCCCGCGGCTGTCCCTGAGCTGGCGGCGTACAAGGTAGCCGTGCGATTCCAGCTCCTTCAGCGCCGCGCCGATGGCGTCCACGCCCTCCTTGCAGATGGCGGCAAGCCCGCGGGTGGTGTAGTCCCACTCATCTGTCAAAGAGAGCATTTTGGACAGCAGACCGATGGATTTCAGCGTCAGGCGGGTGTCCCGCAGGTGGTAATTGGACATGACCGTGTAATTGTGGTTCTTCTCCACGCGAAATACTGCCACGGTGTTCACCTCCCCTCAGAGGGAAAAAGCAGCCCCGCAGACGGAGCGTTTCCCCCTGCTTCGCGGCGGATGAGGCGGCGGAGGGTATATTCCCGCTGTCCGCGTCTTGCGGTAATTTTCAGGGCGTCCAGCCCAAAACGGGCGATGAGCAGGGCGTTGATGAGCAGCCGGAACGCCTCGTCCGGGATGATCTGCGGCTCCGCAAGGTCGCCCTGCGTGACCTCCGCCGTGTGGCAGTAAAGGCTCTTTGCCGCCATAAGCAGCGTGTAGTCATGGGATGAGATGCCGCGCCTGCGGGCGTAGCGGAAGTCGATGCCGCCGCGGAAGAAGCAGTTGAAGGTCCTGTCCGCAAGCTCTTTGCTGGAGGTCAGCAGATACAGCGCGGCGAAGAACTCCGGCGTATCGCGCTCTTTGCGGCAGCCCAGCAGCAGCCGCAGGCGGTCAAACTGGTAGCGAAATCGTGCAGTAACGGCATCAGGGTTCGGTATCATACGGTCAATGTACTCCCGAAGATAACGCCGAATGCCGCCGTCCAACTCGTCATCGGTAAGTGTGGACAGCCCATCGCTGCCGTAGCGGTTTACCATCTGCTGAAAGACATAGTGAATCGCGGAACCGGATTCAAACGGGGAAAACTCGACTCGCTGGCGCGGGCGGAGCCGCAGCATTTTATCACAGAAAAAGAAATAGGGACACTGGTAGAACCGGTCGATGGCGGTAGGAGCAAGCCGAAGCTCCCGACCCAGCAGGGCGCGGGCATTTTCGGGGGTAATGCCGGCTGCCGGAAGATCGGCGGCGGCACGGGTCAGCGCCTCACGGTTGGCAGGGGAGAGGGTCATATGGTCGTTTCGCAGCAGCGTTCCGTCCAAATCGGTGGCGATCAGCTTAATTTCGGTATTCGGCATGGCGGCTCCTTTCGAGCGGATTTCAGAGACGGCTTTTTTGCTTTGGCTTACGGTAGCGCTCGGTGATTTCCTCTACCGTGGTGGGCTGTACGGTCAAAAGCTCCTCCACGAAGGGGGATAATACCGGCTGCCAGTCAATGCCCTTTTTCTCCAAAAGATCAGAGAGATCCTCCGGCAGCGGAGCGATAAGGCAAAGCTGCTCTCCGGTGACGGGGTGAGTAAAGGCAACGCCGGCACAGTGCAGTGCCTGCCGAGAGAATTCCTCCATGGGACCGCCGTACAGCTCGTCGCCAAGGAGCGGGTGCCCTTTCTCCGACATATGTACCCGTATCTGCGATGCCGGAATTGAGATCGTTGTTGCCCCCGGACGCAGTCTTGCCGCCATTGCGCCGCCGGTGCTGGAGCTGCCTTTTCTGCGGTACTTTATTACCTGCAACGGCAGTATGGTCACCGACCGTTCCGGTCATATTCTGCGTGCGGCACCGCTGCCGCTTCCCACCACGCTGGAGATTCTGGATTACCTTGGCAGCAAGAAAGAGCTGGTAGTGCAGCTGTATGCCGACCAAAAAATGTACATCACCCGCACCGACTGGGAACGGCGGGAGGTGATCCATCTGCCTGCGGTCATTGCCTGCTT
>OQVT01001880.1_pt1 | contig 13493 bp, 10 predicted proteins | sample 1691561 | NCBI WGS metagenome assembly OQVT01 (sample SAMN03418260, study PRJEB22391) | human gut metagenome | biome: human-gut; feature: organic feature; material: feces | host: Homo sapiens | place: Tanzania | collected 2013-01 | reverse complement strand
CATGACGAGGCGCAGGTTGGGGACGCCGCCATCAACGTGTGCCAGCTGTGTGCCGCCGTGAGGTTGTAGCGGCAGCCGTTGCCGCTTATAAGGAGCGCACGGGATTTGCGGTTTTCCGTCCCCGTGCCGTCTTGTTTGACATGGACGGCGTGCTCTTCGATTCCATGCCCAACCATGCCCGTTCATGGGCACAGGTCTGCACGGAGTTTGGCCTGGACATGTCGCCAGAGGAGGCCTTTCTGCATGAGGGGCGCACGGGAAACGCCACTATCAACATCCTCACGCAGCGCTATTGGAAACGCAACGCGACGCCCGAAGAAATCGAGCAGATCTACAAGGAGAAATGCCGCCTCTTCAACGCCTGTCCCGAAGCACCGAAGATGGAAGGCGCTGAAGACGTTCTCCGCCTGGTTCAATCGCTCGGCCTGACCATCGTTGTCGTGACGGGCAGCGGACAGAAATCGCTTCTCGAACGCCTTGAAACGGGCTATCCTGGCTTCTTCCATTCCGAGCTTGTCGTGTCGAGCAAGGACGTACATCACGGGAAACCCCATCCGGAGCCCTATCTGATGGGGCTGAAAAAGGCGGGCGTGAACCCCTGGGAGGCCATCGTCGTTGAAAACGCACCGCTGGGTGTACAGGCTGGCGTGGCCGCCAACATCTTTACCGTTGCTGTCAACACGGGCCCGCTCAACAACCAAATCCTGCTCGATGCGGGGGCCAACCTACTCTACCCCTCCATGACGGCTTTGGCCAGCTCGCCACTTTTCAAAATGGGAGAGTGAGAAGAGGGGCAGAAGTACAAATGCAAATGGGCTACATTCTCTGAAAACAACAAACAGGGCACTCTGATTTTTTCTATCAGAGCGCCCTGTTTTGTTGTTAAAGGAAATTTCAGAAGAGTGCGGGAATTCGAGATATGAGCCCCTTACAGGGGCGAGGTTCATAAATCGGCCTCAAGAGGTAGGGGCAAGCCCCTACCCTAAATATTAGCCCCTTTCAGGGGCGCTGGCGCCTCTCTACCAACCTTGCTTTTCTGTATTCTGAACGCCCTACCTTTCAGGAAATCATTTCTTCAAGGCAGTCTTGGCTTCCTCGATGAGCTCGTTGGCCGACTTCGAGCCGACGATGGTGTGGCGAACGTTGCCCTCAGCGTCCATGAAGAGCATGGTGGGGAACGCCTTCACGCCATATTTCTTGCCCAGTGCCGGACCTTCCCCGCGCTCCATGTCGAGCTTGTAGGAAACGAAATGCTTATTGAAATATTCTCCCACCTCGTTTTTGGTGAAGATGGTGTTAGCCATCATGCGGCAAGGACCGCACCAAGTGGTGTAGCAATCGAGGAACACCATTTTGCCCTCAGCCTTGGCCTTGGCAAGGATGTCGGCAACCGTTCCTGTTGCAAACGTAATGCCCTTGCCAGCATTGGCCAACGACTCGACGAAGCTGCGCAGACGCATGCCAACCTTGGTGCCTTCTTCGCGCTTAACGGCTTCCTGCAAATAAGCGAGGAGCGCCTTTTTCTCCTCTGCCGTGGCATTGGGGAATTTAAACGTCTGCTCGATGTTGGCGCGGATGCCGTAATATTTGTCGAGGTAGCGACCAGAGGTCTTCATATAGCTGATGAGGTCGGCGATGCGTCCCTGTCCGCGCAAATCGGCGATGTCGCAGAGTACGAGGCAGGCGCAAGAGTCCGGCATATTGAAGGTGTGGAGGTCGCGTCGGTAGCTTTCAACGTCGGCCTTGTCGTAGGCCACGTCGCCACAGGCATAGCTGAGGAGCGCCGGCGTGAGCATCGACTCGAATTTGTTGTTGACCTGCAACAACTCGTTGTTGGCGAGAAACGCCTGCTTGTTGTTGAGGAAATAAGGATAGAACTCATTATTGCGGTTGCGATAGACGCTCGTGAACATCCAGTTGCCCTTCTTCGCATAGTCGGCCCACGCCATCCCCTTCATGTATTCCGGAGCGACGGCGCGCCATGTGGAATCAAGTCCTGCCACGCGCAGAGCGTTGAGATAGTTGAAGAGTTCCTGTCGCGAATATTTTCCGCTTTTGTATTTAGCCTCCGTGCCAGCGAGCGAAGTCTTCGGGCTGAGTGCGAGTTCCAGGTTTTGGAGAAAATCGGGGAGCTTGCTGCCACCCTGGATGCGCTGGAGCACGTTGCCCTGAGCGTCGAGCACGAGATAGTAGGCATAGCTGCGCACGCCATATTTCTTGGCCAGTTCGCGGCCTTCCTTGCTGCGCATGTCAACGATGAGGTTGACGAATTTCTTATCCATCGTCTTGGCAAACGCCTGGTTGCTGAACACATACTGGTCCATAGCCACGCAGGTGGTGGCCCAAGAGACGTAGCAATTGAAGAAGATGGGTTTCTTTGTTTTCTTTGAAAGGGCCTGCGCCTCTTCCATTGTGCCGACATATTTCATGACGGAGAGACGCGCCGTGTCGCCATAGACGCGGGCGGTTTCACACTTCGGCAGTTCCACCTGTGCCGATGCGCCAGTGGCGATGGCTGCGGCGAAGAGCAGCGGGAGGGCTCTTTTGAGATTGAATGATGACATAGTTGGTTTGTTGTTTTGTGTATTTTATTTTCCATGAGAAAGGCACGCCCCTCCCCTGGGACGGGCGTCGAGACGTGCCTTTTTTTATAGGATGGTTCTAAATTAGAAAATTTAAATCGGAATTTTTAGAAACACCCTTTAGTCTAAAAACTGTTATCCATTACTTAGCATCTCTAACGAGGCGCACGCTGTAAGCCATACCGCGGTATCCGTTTTCCAGTCGCGTTGTTCCTCTCCAGATGCCTGAAGAATAGATGGCAAGCTGGCGGATGATGCCTGTTTCGTAGACGATGTTGACCTTTCCGTCTTCATCGCCTTCCTCGTCTTCACCAGCATCCTCCTTCGCGGTGTATGAGCCCTTGTCGGAGGCCCAGAAATAGGCCCCTTCCTCCTTTTTGATGAAGAGGTCTTCCTGCGTACGCTGATAGCCATTGCAGCCAGAGAAGAGCGCGTTGAAGCCTGTTGCCCCTCCAGCTTTGAGGGCGTCGCCGAGGGTCTGTCCGCGCCATGCTTCCATGTTGTCAACTTCCGACGCGGGCATGCCGAGCGCCATCTCGAGTTTCTTCCAGTCGGCATCCGACGGCAGTCGCCATCCGCCTTCCTTAGGCACTGCCTTGAGCGCCCCCTCGTAGGTGTAGAGGAATCCGTTTTCAGCCACATATCCGCCATTGGCTTTTTCAGCTGCGGCATAATGCTTGAGCGGAATTTGCTTCTTATATTCCGTCAGGCGGTCGATGTAGTCTTGACGTTCAACGAGGCGCTGCACTTCCAGGCGCTCCAGCAAGAGTCTGCCGAAAGGCGCCATCACGGGGTCGTTGACAAACACGTTGGTGAACTGCTCCTGCGTAAACATTTCGCCGTAGAAGTTATTGAACATGAGATGGAATTGCAACGAGTCGGTGCCCACTTCCGTTGGCCAGTCGTGACCAGGGTCGTTGACAACGCCGTCATAGATTTCCTTGTATTTCTCGTCGGAGATGACCACCACGATGTTGGCGGTGTCCACCACGAGGCTGTCGGGGTCGATGTCCTGCTTCTCGTCCCAGGTCACGCATCCATCGGCAGAAGCCAGCGGGAGCATGTATGCCAGGTTTTCCGTGGTCCAGATTTGGTCGCCGATCTGGATGCAATGGTAAACATGTCCGTCGCGTGCGTCAACAAAATCGGGTGCCTCTTTGATTGAAGCCGTGTTGAGCGTGATGGCGTCATCATCGGCGCAAGCGCTGAAGCCGAGGCAGAGCGTCAAGGCGGTGAAGACCGCCGTTCCCCACTTTTTCATTATCTTGTTCATTTTCGAGAGGGTTGTTTTAGTAGTTGAGGTCGATGAGTAATTCGTTTTCGATGTAATCGGCCAGGATGTCAAACTTTTTCTTGACCAGCGGCGATTCGCCATAACGCTTCATAAATTCGGCCCGTCCCGTGTTCATCATCGTCTGCACGTAGAACGTCAGGTCTTGCGAGATACTTCCCGGACTCTGCACGTGGTCGAGCTGTCCGCGATAGTCGGTGTTGCCGCAGATAAAGCCGTATTTTCCGATCTGGCGGATGATGGAGGCCCGCTCGGCTTCAAATTCCTCCACCGTTGTCACGTGGGTTTTGAAGGAGAAAGCGATGTAATCCTCTGCCACGCCCTCATCAAAGAGCTTCATGGGCTTCCAGTACATACCCTCGTGCTTGATTTCCCAAACGCAGCCCAATCCGCCGTTGACCCCGTCGTTAACCCAAGGGCGGCCGTAGAACTTGTCGCGGTTTGAAACCTCTCCGAAGCGCGAAACCAAATTGCTGTTGAGTTTCACGCGCGAGAGCACCATGCTCTGGAGTATCTGGTTGGCAACGGAGTCGCGCTGAAACTCGTCGTAATGACTGGTGCGTGTAACCAGCAGGCAGCGAAATCCGTCGCGATAGCTAAGGGAAGTGCTATTTTGCTTCACCGTGTCGGCCAAGAGCATGCAGAAGGGGCGCATCTTGACACTGGCCTTCGAGAGATAAGCCCTTGCAAACTCAAGCGCCTTCATCTTCTCCTCGTCGGTCTTATAGTAGGTGTAGGCATATTTCACGATCTTGCCGTCGTGCGACTGAAAACTCCAGTTGAGGTCGATGGTCTCCGTCTTGACGATGTCGTTGCCCTGCAGGTCTTTTCCCGTCACCACGTTGCCCACGGTGTCGTTGAAGAACACAGGCACGCCATATTCCTGGTAGATGAGATAGCGTTCGTGGTCGACCGGGCTGTCGGGATTGTCTTTCAGCTCGTAGGGCGAACTGAAGTCGATGCTGTTCGACAACGTGTCTTCGCTGTCGCTACAAGCGGCCAGGAAGCCGAGTGCGAAGAGCCAGAGGCACACATATTTCATTTTACTTGTTGTCATAATATACATATTCTCTTTTCTGAAATCATGAAATTATTTCTTTTTGCCTTCCAGCGGGTCGCGCTTGTAGCGCGGATTGGTGGGCATCGAACCGTCGGTGAAGAAGTCGATAACCGATTTTGGAATGGCAAACGTGTAAGAGGGATCGTTGGGAGGGAGCACGAGCGTGTAGGGGTACTTCCATCCGTAGTCGTTGCAGACGTTGTAAACGTGAACGAGGGTCTTCGTGTAAGGATATTTCTCGCAAACGGCATAGCGTCGGAGGTCAAACCAGCGGTGTCCCTCAAAGCAAAGTTCCTTGCGGCGCTCCGTGCGAATCTGGTTAACGAGTTCTTCGCCGGCATAATTCTGCGCCACATAACCGTCGATGCGCTCAGCACGGAATTGGTTGAGCAAATCGTTGGCCTCTGCCTCATGCTCGCCGCCCATCATGGCCAGCGCCTCCATGCGGTTGAGATAGGCCTCAGAAACACGCAGCGTGAAGCAATCCGACACGTGGGCGCGCAGGCTGTTTCCGCGTTCATATTTGCCCTTGAGCATGATGCTGTCGCAATGAACGATGGAGAGGCTGTCGCTGTTGTACGTGCCAAAGAAGCAGCTCTTGCGGCGGTCGTTGTCGTCATAGAGGTCGTAGAGGTCCTTCGACACGCAATAGTCGCCCGGGCGTCCCGTGAAGACATACGTTGAAGAAAGGTTGTTCGATCCCTGCGAGAAAATCACGTCGCTGTTTTCGCTCGTCAGATACGTCGCGTTGGGGCCCAACGACGAGAGCGATGCCAGATAGAAATTCTGGCTCTTCATCACCTTCTGAGCCTTTTCAGCGGCCAAGTCCCATTTCTGCATGTAGAGATACACGCGACTGAAGAGCACGTCGACCGCCTCCACCGAGGCGCGGTGGAGATAGTGTGCAGAATTTTGCGGACTCTTCGTGAGGAAGTCCTCAGCCTTCGTGAGGTCGTCGATGATCTGGTCGTAGATGGCCTTGATGCTGGCGCGTTTGAATTTAAACTCCACGTTGGGCGTCAGTTTCAGAGGCACGCCCATCTTCGTTTCGCAGTTGCTCTCCTCATACATATTGGCATAGAGGTTCACGAGCGTGAAATACATCTGAGCACGGATGAAGTGGGCCTCGCCCTGCACGCGATAGAAATCGGCCAAGTCCTTGTCGGTGGCATGCGGGAGGTCTTTGATTTCATTGAGCATCACGTTGACCACGTTGATGTGCTTGTAGAGCTTGTCCCACGTGGCGGCGTCGTCGCTGACGACTGTTCCGTCGTAGTTCGTGCCGACATCCTGCTGCCATCCGAAATAGCCATACATGCCGATGAGCGACTGCACCCACGCCTTGCCAACAAACGTTGAGCGCTCAGAAAGCGTGTCGATGTCGCGCCCCGTGTTGCTGTCGTCGTCGATGATGTTGAAGAATCCTGCCGGATTCGTGATGCTCGGGCCGCTGGCGATGGCGCTGCTTTGCAGATAGCCGTCGCCCAGGAGCAGTTCGTCGAGGTCCTGCACCTTCTTGGCCACAATCTGGTCTTGCGAATATTCGCTCAGGAAGTCGTCGCATCCCGCAAAGGAGACAACGCCAGCCATGAGCATCGGTAATAATATCTTTCTCATTGTTTGATTCCTATATTATATATGTGCATATTTCCAACAGCTTCAACCTCAGAATGAAACATTGAGACCGATGGTGTAAGCCGGGCGCTCAGAGAGGTTGACCGAGGCAAATCCAGCCTGCGTTGGCGACTGTCCGTGGAGTTTACCCGACGCGATGGTGAAGACGTTGGTCATTGAGAAGTCAATGCGCAGCGATTTGAGCGGGGTGCGCTTCAGCTGATATGCCTTGAAGTTGTAAGAGAGCGACATGTTGCTCAAGCGGAGATAGTCTCCCGGCACGACGCGGAGGTCAGAGAGGTCATACATATCCCAGATGCTCGATGCGAAAGCCTGAATGTTGTCGAGCTTCGCCTCGAGTCCGTTGCTCCAGTGTTGAGCATAATGCTGATAGACAGGGTCGCTCGGGCTGAGGAGCACGGGGATATTCGTGAATTTCTCGTCGCCCGGTGTGCGCCAACGGTCAACAAACTCGTGGCGCACGTTCTTGTCGGAAGAAACGCCCGAGATGATAGGCGAATAGAGTTTGAAGAGACGCACCTTCGAGCCAATGCGGTAGTTGAAGTTCGTTCGGAGCGAGAGCTGCTTCCACGTCAGTGTGGCGTAGAGGTTGCCCGTGAATTTCGGGTCGCGGTTGCCGCTCTCCACCATCACGCGCTGCACAACGTCGCCCAGGGCGAGACCAGCAAGCAGGTGTTTGCGATCTTCATAATCGTCGAACATCGGCGTACCGTTGTTGGGGTTCAGTCCAAGGAACTGATAAGACCAGAATGTGCCGATCGACTTACCGTTGACAACGGCCGTTCCGTTTCGGTAATCGTCAATCGTGTACGTGTCGCTCGTGCTCGTCGTCACCTTGTTGGTCGACCATGAATAAGTCGTTGAGAGATAGAGCTGCCAGTCTTTATTCTTAATGGGGTATCCACTCAGCTGGAAGGAGAAACCGTGGTTGTTGAGCGTTCCGCTGTTCATGTGGAACGTCTTCACGCCGTTGATGGTCGAGACGTTGATGCCCGTGATGGCGTCCGTTGTGTGTCTCCACCAGAAGTCAACGGAGAACGTCAGTCGGTTGTCGAAGAGCGAAGCCTCCGTACCCATGTTGAGGTCGCTCGTCTTCTCCCATTTCAGTTCTGGGTTGGGGAGCGAAGAAACGTAGGAAACGTTTTCGCCGTAATACGTGTCGAGCGTACCGAGCTTCAAGAGCAAGTCGGGCGTTTGTCCGTCGAGCATATTTCCCGTGTAACCATAAGAAATGCGGAATTTCCAGTCGTTGAGCACGTCTTCCTTGTCATTCTCCTTGTAGGCAAACGGGTCGCCCCAGAAGGTGCGTCGGATGTTCCAGCTTCCCGACATGGTCCAAACCGGATTAAACTTCTCGTTGCTGCGGCTGCCAAAACGGTTGGAGGCATCGAAACGTCCCGTCAATCCGATGGTGGCCATATCGTTGAAGGTGTACGACGTGCTGAGATATCCGCTCAACGTGTTTGTCTTTCCCTCCGTCAGCGTGCGGTGTCCCGCAGCGAGCCAGTTTTTATAGAGCGGGAAGGCCGAGAGGTCGTCGCCCGTCATCGACATGTACTTCATGCCGCGATCTTTGAAATATCCGCGCGTGTTGTCGGAAACGGCCGAACTTCTCGACACGTTGACTTCGTATCCCGCCGTGGCGTTCATCTGGTGGCGACGGTCGGGCGTGAGATAATGGAGGTTGGCCTGCAAGCGTCCCGTCATGTTCTCAGAGATGGTGTTGCTCGTGTTGTACACGCCGCCATAAGGCAGTTCGCAAAGTCCCGTCTCACCCTCCATCGGCTTCTCTGATGCCTCGCCGTTTTTGAGGATGGCCACATAGTTGGTCGACTCGCCAAACCAGCTCGACTGCGCCGTTGAGCTGCGGCTGTAAGAAGCTGCCGCCGTGAAGTCGGCGATTTTTCCGAGGCGATAGTTGAGGTCGCCGTTGACCGAGATGGTGTTGCCGTTGTAGAGGCTCGACGAGTTGTCGATTTCGTTGAGGATATTATAATTGTAGAGACGTGAATTCTTCTGGCTGTTGCCAACGGAATATGCGTGGCGCTGATAGTAATAATAGGTACCGTCGGGGTTGAAACACGGCAGGGCACGCGTCGTCTGGTAGGCATAGTCCATGACGCCCACTTCCGAAGGCACGTGGTTTTTCTTCTGCACGTTGCCGTTGATGCGCAAGTTGGCACTGAAGCTCTTTGAGAACTTCGTCATGAGGTTCATGGCCATCGTGTAGCGGTCAACATATTGCGTCTTGATAACGTCGTTCTGCCGCATGTAGCCCACAGAGGCATAATAGCGCGTGGCGTCGGAACCGCCGGAGATAGAAAGCGAATGCTGCTGCGTCACGGCGTTTTCCGTCAGGATGTCAAACCAGTCGGTGTTCACCGTCTCATAATGGCGCACCTCGTTGAGAAACTCCTGATAATTGGTCTGCGCCGTCTGATAACGATAGAACGCACCTTCGTAGCCCACGAGCGGCATGTTCTTCGGGAAGGCATAGTGGAGCGAGCAGAGGTCCTTGCCAAACTGCACGCGCTCCTGCGAGTTCATCAGCTTGATGTTGCTGTCGGTGTAATGCGGGCGGCGCGTGATGGTCGTCTGTCCCGAATAGCGTATGGAGGGCGGACCCACCTTACCCTTCTTCGTTGTCACGACAATCACACCATTGGAGGCTCTCGTACCATAGATGGCCGTTGCCGCCGCATCCCTCAGAACGTCGATACGCTCGATGTCTTCCGGGTTGATACCCGAAATGGCGTTACCGATATAGTTGATATAGTCGGGGTCGTTGAGCTGCTCCGTGCTAACGTCCACCGGGTCTTGCAACACAAATCCGTCGAGCACCCACAGCGGCTCACGATTACCAACAATCGTTGAAGTTCCGCGCACACGCACACGTCCCGTAGCTCCCGCCTCTCCCGAGTTGTTGGTGAAGACGAGGTCGGGGATGCGTCCTTCGAGCGCCATGTCAACGGTGGTCATGTTCGGCATGAGGATGTCGTCCATCTTCACGCTGGTGATGGCCGCCGTGTTGTTTCTCGGGTCGATTTTCTGGTATCCGTTGGTAATCACGGCCTCTCCGAGCGTCGTTCCTCCTTCCGAGAGCACGATGTCGCGCACGAGGTTGCCCGTTCCTGCCGGGATGACGAGGGTGCGGGGCTTCATGCCGATGTACGAAGCTTCGATGGTGACCTTCTCATTGGGCACCTGGAGCGAGAACTGGCCGTTGGCGTTTGTCACACTTCCGCGTCCCGCGCCCTTCACGCGCACGTGAGCGCTGATGAGCGGGTGGCCGGCATTGTCCTTGACCGTTCCCCTGATGATGCGCTTGCCATTGGCAGGACGTGCCTGCTGCGTTGCGCTTTTCGGGCGCACCTGCGCCGCGGCGGGAACCGCTGCGGGCGCTCCGAAGAGAGCTGCCAACAGGGCTGCTGAAACCAGATACTGCCGCCAGCTGCGTGCCTGAATGCTCAAGCGCGCCGTGGTGTCGGCCGTTGGCTCGACGCCCAGACTGGTGGGTGGCTGATGATTTACTTCAAACATAGTGTTGTTTTATATCAATGGTTTGTATTTTCTCTTTCTTCGTGGCCTACGCTTGCGCGTACCCTCCCGTGGGACTATGCACTGCGGGGGAGCGGGCGATGCCCCTGAAAAGTAGGGCGTTCAAAAACCAGAAAAATATCTGCGCGGTTTTTGGTCAAATAGCATGGCGGTTGCGGGGATTGCCCCTGAAAGGGGCTCATATTCCAGGATAGGGGCTCGCCCCTATCTCCCGCCGCAGCTCATCGATTCTCGCTTCTGCCCCTGTAAGGGGCGCATATCGTGGGCGGGGCTTGCCCCGCAATAAGATTCGAGATATGAGCCCCTTACAGGGGCGAGGTTCATTAATCGGCCCCAAGAGGTAGGGGCAAGCCCCTACCCTAAATATGAGCCCCTTTCAGGGGCGCTGGCGCCTCTCTACCAACCTTGTTTTCTGGATTCCGACCATCCCCCGAGGGGAGTTTCCGAGGCGCTTGCCACCTGCATTCATCAACTAACTCTTTAAGTTTAGATAAATACGCTGCAAATTTATAATAATTTTTGATGCCAAAGATGTGAAAACGGCTTTTTAATATTTCCACTTTATATAACGGAGGCAACGGGGCGGCCACAAACGCTGACACAAAGAAGAACAGGCAACGCCCCTGCCGCGATTTTACAAAACCAAGGGAGAAGGACGCTAAATTGGGTTGAGAGGGGTGAAAAGTTGTGAAGAAAAAAAAGTGAGGGAGGGGCTGCTTTACTGGGCAGTATTAGATGTGGAGTACTCGCGGCCGCGAATCGTGCTACCTGCGGCCGCGAATCGATGACATCTCAGTAATGTCGTTGACACTTCCAACAGAAAAAGCGCGGAATTGAACCGAATCAATTCCGCGCTTGCATTTTTTATGTTGAAGAGATTAGATCTCCTCTTCGCTTTCCGACCAGTTTTCGCTGCTCCAGCCTTGCTTGTTGCTCCAGTTGTCTGGAGTTTCCTTGCCAGAGTCAACGCCCATATTAATATTCGAGGCGCTCATCATGAGCGATTCGGTGAAGAGGTTCACCTCAGTGCTCTGCGGAGCGATATATTTCTTTTTCATATCGTATGTTTTTACTGATGATACATGTTGATTAACGGGCAATGAACTTCTTGCCGTTCTGGATGTAGAGACCACCCTTCACTGCCTTCACGACACGGCGACCGCTGAGGTCGTAGAGCGGAGCGTTGGCAGCTTCAGGAGCCACAGCATTTTCAATGCCTGTCACTTCGCCGAAGTTGATCATCACGGCTGAAGCACCTGCCGTCTTCTCGACGTATGCCTTGTTGGCGCCAATCTGAGTGCCAGTGAATGCGAAGAAACCGACTTCGCTGCCCGACTTACCGAGCGTGAGAACAGCGCTTGCCTCAACGGCCTTCGGAGTCAACGTACCTTCAAGACCCTTGCTGGTGGCAGTGCCTTCACCGATGGTGAGGACAGCCTTCGTGGCTGAGCTTTCGCCAACGAGGACGATGCCCTGCTCTGCAGCAACACCAGTGTGGCTCTTCGTCAGATTCATAACGTTACCATTCAATTCGCCAGTGTAAAGCTCTGCACCTTCAGCAGCGCTTACAGAGAACGGCAGATAGGTGGTTGCGTAAGATTTAGTGCCTGCGGCGTTGAGAGCGACTTCGATGTCTGTTGCTTCAATCAGATACCATTTTGCGTTACCATCATTATCATACCACCAGTTCAAATTCTGGTTGGATTCTTCCTGAACAGGCTTACCTCCATCCAAAATTTCAAACGCAGGAGCATCTGAAACTGAAACTGTATAATCAGCACCGCCAGCATTGAGGCTGGTCGTATTTTCCTTACCTCCTGCTACATTTGTCAGATAAGTTCCTGCATTGACATTGAGCAGTTTGAATTTACCATCCGATTCAACGAATTGCCAGATTTGGTCAACGGCTGTCTTGTCGTCATCATTCATCTTAACCGTGTTTGATGTGCCTTCCTTCCAGCCAATGTAGTGACCGTATTTTTTATTCTTAATGCGATAATACTTCTTGGTATCAATCTTGTTCAAAAGGGCGGCAAATGATGTATTGAAGCTTCCCTCCATATCCAACAATGCCTTTACATTTTCTTCTGCATTTGCACTTAATGATCGTAAGCTTGCAGAACAATTCGCTTCTATCTTTATGGCTACACTTGATGGATTTGCGATTCAGCAGGTACTTCATGCGATTCCGGAAGATGATACTTCTTATGCAGATACGATGCTTGACTTCTTCACGACCTGCGTTCCGGATTATATTGAGAAACATAGGGAATCTTGATGCCTCCTCTTTCATATCGTATTCTCTAATATAAAAAGACAGAGCATGTATAACCTAAAAAGATATTTACATACTCTGTCTGATTTTTTTGATAAAATTATCTTATAGCAATATTACTCTTATTCTTCAAAAAGCTTTCTTGCATTCTCCTGAATATAAGCAATCTCATTTTCAGTCAAATCCATAAAATCACTATTCTCCATAGAACAATTAGAATCCTGTACATACATCATCTTCGTATCTTTTTGAGTAATAGAATAGAACCATACCTCTTTTGGAACATTATAAACCTTACCTTGCTCCATTAATGTAAGTTCAATATCAAACTTACCATCTTTGCGTTCTGCTGTAATAAGAATTGCCTTCCCGGCAGCAAGAATAAACTGTTCATCCGTAGAATGATGGATCTCAAGGTGCGCAATTCCTTTAATATCATTATCTGGTTTCCAATTTTTAATACACACAAGCCATTTTTCATTTTTATAAACACAAAGAATACCTTCTTCGTTATTTTCATACATGTCTGGTTTCATTCTGCAATTCTCCTTTCGTATACGCGTATATACTTCTACAATTCTGTTTTTCCTGCGATCGGAACTCCATAACCAAAGGCGCCTTCCATCGCACATACCTTTGCTGAGAAAACTGATCCTTTTTCCATTGCAGTCAAAAGACGTTCTTTCATTTCCTCATCTGATCCTTCTATCAAACTTCCAGTCTTTGAAGATTTCAGCAGAGAGCTTAAGAAAGCTGCAAAGTAACTATCTCCTGCACCCATGGTGTCGATCGCATTTTCTGCATATACAGCCTTTGTATAATAGAACCGGTCTTTATAAAGGACCCAGGAACCATCTTCTCCAATCGTTCCAAGTACAATCTTTACTCCAGCACTCTTGTCCTATAGATTTATTTACAAAAATGTTACTACTTCTCTTTAATCATTCTCTATGCTTCTTATTGTCGTATTTATTATACGTCTTTTAGTATTCTTTTACAACGATAATATTTACTATAATTAACGCATAAACTAAGTATGGTGATAAAGATGATAAATGTACTGGAACGTATAACAGAATTAAGAGAATCACA
>OQVT01001879.1_pt1 | contig 13493 bp, 8 predicted proteins | sample 1691561 | NCBI WGS metagenome assembly OQVT01 (sample SAMN03418260, study PRJEB22391) | human gut metagenome | biome: human-gut; feature: organic feature; material: feces | host: Homo sapiens | place: Tanzania | collected 2013-01 | reverse complement strand
TGCGCAAGGAGTACGACTACATCATCGTGGACACCGCTCCTGTGGGTCTTGTTACCGATACGCTGATGATTGCTCGCGTGGCTGACCTCACCGTATATATGTGTCGTGCAGACTATACTCCGAAGTCAAGCTTCGAGTTCATCAACTCGCTGAGCGCACAGAAGAAGCTGCCACAGATAAGCATCGTTATCAACGGCATTGATATGTCGAAGAAGAAGTACGGCTACTACTACGGCTACGGCAAGTACGGCAAGTACGGACGCTACGGCAAGAGCGGCAGCTACGGCAGCAAGTACGGTGGCAACTATAGCGGCAACTACGGTCTGAACTACACTTCGTACGGCGCTTACGGCAACTATGCTGACAGCAACTACGGCAACAAGAAAGACGATTCAATCAAGCGTTAGTAACAATGGTTATAGCAGTTGATTTCGACGGAACTATCGTTGAGCACAAATACCCTGCCATCGGCAGGGAGCTGCCCTTCGCTACGGAGACATTGCGTATGCTGATACGCGACCGCCACAAGCTGATATTGTGGAGCGTGCGCGAGGGACGGTTGCTCGACGAGGCTGTTGAGTGGTGCAGGGAACGCGGCGTGGAGTTCTACGCCGTGAACCGCGATTATCCCGAGGAGAGCCGCGAACACGAATCTTTCTCGCGTAAGCTGAAAGCAGACCTCTTCATCGACGACCGCAACATCGGCGGTCTGCCCGACTGGGGCACTATCTACCAGATGGTGAGAAACCGCAGCACGTGGGAAGAGGTCTTGGAACAGCGCAACAGCAGCTTTGAACAGACTGAGGCTCCGAAGCGCAAGAAGAAGTGGGGCATCTTTTAAGCATACAGACTTAATAAAAACGAAAAAGACCATGCCGGAATCCCGGCATGGTCTTTTTCGTTTTAAACCTCTATTACATTATATTATTACTACTACATTATCTTTCTACTCCAGCACCAAGACATGGCTTGTGCCATCCTGTGCTGTGAAGACATTCAAACCTATCTTCATCAGATAGTCGCCGCTGTACTGCTTGCCGTTGCACTCCAAGTCTGACTGCTTGCCAGGCATGAGGTTTGTCTCCTTCACGGTGTACATCTTTGCGGCATCCAGACCCTGCAGCTTCACGTTCTGCTGCGGCTCCTTGAAGCGCGGATGCAGGTCGTAGGCGAAGAGCACCGCACGCTGCTTGTCCTTGCTAACGTAGTTGATGGCGCAGTGGCTGCCTTCGTACGGTGAAACAAGACGATACTGGTCGCCTTCGAGAATCATCGGCTTCATGCTATCGTAGTTCTTAACGGCCTGCTGCACGAACTTGTAGTCGTCGGCAGAGAGCGACTTGAGGTCGATGTCGAAGCCCAACTTGCATGAGCTGCATACGTCGGTGCGGAACTTTACGGATGTGTTCTTGTTCCAGTTGGTGACGTGCGAGCCCATTGTCTTTGCAGGGAAGAACTTCGAGAGACTCCACTGGATGTAGATGCGCTCGTACGGGTCGGTGTCATCAGAACACCAGAACTCGGTGAAGTATTTGAGCATCTCGTAATCCATACGTCCGCCACCGCCAGAGCAGAGCATCATCGGCAGATTAGGATACTTGTCATGAATGCGTGTGAGCACATTATAGACTCCACGCACGTGGTCGATGTAGAAGTTGCCCTGATTCTGCTTGTGGTATGGCGAGTAGATATTGGTTATCACGCTGTTGCAGTCCCACTTGAAGTAAGCCACTTCTGGATTCTCGGTCATGATGCGGTCGACGATGCCGAACACATAATCCTGCACCTTAGGGTTAGAGATGTCGAGCACGAGTTGGTTGCGATAGTAATATGTGTCGCGCTGCGGCTGCAAGATAACCCAATCAGGATGCTTCTCAAACAGTTCGCTCTTCGGGTTCACCATCTCCGGCTCAATCCATATACCGAACTTCACGCCAGCCTTCTTTGCGTCTCTAACAAGACCCGGTATGCCCTCCGGCAACTTGCTCTTTGTAGCCTCCCAGTCGCCCAGTCCGGCGTGGTCGTCCTTGCGCGGATACTTGTTGGCGAACCATCCGTCGTCGAGCAGGAACATATCCACACCGAGGTCCTTGGCATCCTTCATCAGTTCGGCAAGACTCTGCTGGTTGAAGTCGAAGCCTGTATTCTCCCAGTTGTTCAGGAGAGTGAGGCGGTCGCCCATGCCCATGTTCACCTGATACTGGCGAGCCCAGTCGTGCAGGTTGCGCGAAGCCTCGCCCATACCGTTGTCGCTCATCGCGAAGATGAACTCAGGAGTGGTGAACACCTCGCCAGCCTTCAGCTTATAGTCGGAAGCATAGGGATTGATGGCAGGAATAACGCGAAGCGCACCGACGTTGTCCACCTCAAAGGTGAAACGGAAGTTGCCTGGCCAGCCTATCGTTCCGAGCATCACCTTGCCCTCGTTCTCCTTAGCAGGCTCGTCGAAACCCAACTCGAAGAAAGGCTCAGCGTGCATAGCGGCGCGTGTGCCGAGCTTTGTGTCGATAATCTTTTTGCCCGTGCTCAACTGGGTTGTCTCGGGCTGACCTTCCTTAGCCCAGTCGCTGTGATAGTTAGTGAGATAATACTTTGAAGATTTGAAGTAGAGCATCGTAGAGCTGTAGCGCCAGAGTGTGATGGCAGACTTCTCCTTGTGAGAGATCTCGCTCCATGCCTTTATAACATTCTCCTTCGGATAAGCCACATAGTGGAGCTTCACTGTGAGCGGATATACTTTATCCTGAAGCGTGATGACGGTCTCTGTGCCGCCCTTCACAGCCTTCTGCTCCGACGACTTATAATATAAATATGTAGACATGTTACCGTCGGCATGTGTAACGGCTACAGCCGGTTCGAAGTAGTCTTCTGCGCCGGAAGTGGCATACACCTCATGGCCGCGCTGACTCACTGCGCCGTCTGAAGCGGCATAAACATCCCACTTCAGATTGTCGTAGTCGGCAGGATTCTGCAACTTGTCGCCGAGATAGACCTGATAGAGTCTGCCCTTTGGCGACACTTTCATCACGAGGTCGGTCTTTTCGGTAGACACACGGATGATTTCTTGAGCGAATGTGATGGCAGATGTCATGCACATTGCTGCGATTAGCATAATAGTTTTCTTCATTTTCGTATGGTTTTTACAGGTTGTTTATATATCGATATTCTTGCATTGGCTTGTTAGAACTTGATGCTTGCGTTGAACTCTACTGTGAACGGGCGGAGATAGTTACCGCTCATGTACTTGCCGGCATACTTGCCAGCCTCATCCTTTGTGATAAGCTCCGAACCGCTGATTGTGCCCTTCGCACCCTTCTCGTTGAAGATGTTAATGACGCTGACACCGAGACTCAGATTCTTGTTCACATTCCAGTTGACGCCACCGAATGTCTCCCAGTGACCGTTGAAGTAGAGTGCCTCCTGAAGGTTGGCGTATGTCTTGCCGAAGTAGCGGAAGCTGAGCCAAGCACTGAGGTTCTTCGTGATGTCGTACTTCGGGTCAAGCTCTATGAGCACCTGCGGAATCTCCTTCACAATCTTGTTGTTGGCATTAACGCCCATAGTCTGACCATCGCTGAACGTAACGCTCGCGTTGTAGTTCTTGTACACCGGCTTCTGATAGGTGAAGAGAGCATGCATGTGGAAGTTCTTGAACGGGTTGATTTCGGCAGATGTTGTCCAGCCCAATGTCTGAATGTTGTAGATGAGCAACACGGTCTTACCTTCAGAAGTGCCAGGCTTGGTGAGGTTCTGCTGGTCGATATTGTTCGACTTTGAGATGTATGTCACCATCGACGAGAGGTCGAGCCATGAGTTCTTGTAGAAGATACCGCCGCGAACCAACGGAATGGTGACGCGCTTGTACTGCTCCTCTGTAGGACCGGTGCCGGCATACTCGCTGATGCGCGGGAAGCGTGTGGCGATGGTAGCGTCGGCAGTAAGACCGAACTGGTTTGTTACGTTGTATGTCATCTGCAAAGTGGCAGCATAGTTGAGCTTGTTCTTCGTAACGTTGGCAGGAGCAATGCTATGCTCTGTGGCTACGATCGATCCGTCTGCGGCTGTAGAATATGTATTGAAGTTGCCGAGATGGAAGCCACGGAAGCGTGACGCGGAAATCTGGTCTGCCGACATACGATAGTATTCGAGACGACCACCGTAGAACAGCTTGAACTTAGGAGTGATGCGCCATTCGTCGGTGAAATAGAGAGCGAGCTTATTCTCCGAACCCTTTGTGTATTCAGGACTCAGCTCATTGTAGCCGAAGGTCTCTGAGCGGTGCGCGGTCTGCGTAGGGTCGAGCGGATTGACGTACATCTGGCTCAGCGTACGAGGATAAGCCTCAACGGTGCCTGCCCACTGGAACGAAGACGAATAGTAGTTGAGGTGGTAGTACCACTCGTTCAAGCCAATCATCAACTTGTGGTTGTTCAGCTGCTTGCTCATCTCGGTTGTGAGAAGGGCGTTGCTCACCTTGCCGATGTGCAGCCAAGTGCGTCGACCTTCGATGAGTCCGCTGTATGCCGAACCGTCTGAAAGCTGATAGCCGTCAGACTCAGCAACCTCAGAGATAGTGCTGCCACCGTAGTCTACATAGTTGGCGCGCGGAGCGTTCATATACTTGGCGTTCAACTTCCACAGCCAGCCGTTGTCAAACTGATACTTGCTCACCAAAGCCACCTCATTGGCACGGTTGTCGTTGCCGTCGGTCATGTTCCAAGTGTCCATCTTGCCGGTCTTGGTGTTCAGATAGCTGAACGAACCGTTGCGCTGCACGTATGAATCCATACCCGGGTCGAAACCTGCAAGTTTCTTTATGCTGCCATCGCCGGCGTAGATGAACGGGGCGGCATTGGCGAAGTTGCCAGGGTTCTTGCTGTTCGAATACTTATATAATAAAGATATGTGTCCCTTGCCGCCGTTCAGTATGCGTGTAAGACCCAAATGGTAGATCTGTGTGCGGTCGGCATAGTCGGTGAAGCGCAGCTTGAAGCTTCCCGGGTCGAAGTTCTGATACATGCCGGCTGTGTAGAGCCACTTGTCGCCGATGCCGCCAGAGAGGTTGAGGTCGAAGTTCTGCATACCGAAATGGTTCGCCTTGTAATTGAGCTTACCGCTGAACTTCTTCTGACCCAACTCGCTGAACGCCGACACAGCATAAGCGATGTTGCCGGTCTTGATGGCACTCTCCGACGGAGTCATAAGGTCGGTGCCTTTCAGCGAAGCGTCGCTGCGCCAGTGGGCAGAGAGCTTGTGCACGGACGACGAGTAAACGGCAGGCAGTCCGTTCTCGTATACCGTTACGTCTTCGCTCGGCAATCCGATCTGAATCTCGCGCGGTTTGTTGGCATCAGAAGCGTTGAGCATCACGTTGCGCTCTTCCTTCTTCTGCGGTTCCGAATCGTTTGTTGAATTGTTTTCTGTATGCGTCTGTGCATACATGCCCGTAGAGGCAGAAGCCAAGAGGGCGAATGAGAATGTTTTAAGTTTTAGGTTCATATCCGTTGTGCTTATGTTTTCGGTTGCAAAGTTACAAACTATAGCGGCTGATTGTATGTGTGCGTAAAATGAAAGTAGACATAAATTAAGGTATAGAAACTTATAACTTATTATATATCAGAATATTTAAGACTTTAGTCTTTTTTATCAAAGTAAATGGTTTTATCTTAATAATATTAGCTAAATTTGCAGCATTAAAGCTAAAAACCCACTATTATGCGCATCTTTTTATACCTATTGTTCATCTTTTTGCCGCTGCAGGCTACAGCCCAAACCAAGTTGGCTACAGCCGGCATCTCTGGCGAGCAAGACCTGCTTGACCTTCTTGACAGCTATGTCGACAAGCGCGACGCATACTCCAAGCAGAAAGAAAAGAAGATTGACCAACTAAAGCTGAAGTTGCGAACGGCGGAAGACATTCCGCAGCGACTCGCACTTCTAAATAGTATCTATCGCGAATACTATACATACCATTACGATTCGGCAATGGTATACGTAAACCGCGGCCTCGCTCTATCAGAGAGCGAGAACAACGCCTACTACACAACGCTCAACAAGATAAATCGTGCAGCGGTGTTGTCTACGGGTGGTTTCTACAGTCAGTCGGAGGAGTTGCTTGAGGATATAAAGAAGAAGGGTGTGCCTAAGCAGCTAAAGCAATACTATTATTATACACGCACGTGGCTGTACAACTATTGGGAGGCGTTCAGCAACAAGTCGGAGTTCATGGGCTATTACCATAAGAAGAAGTTCGAGAATCTGAAGCTCACGATGGAAGTCACAAGCAGCAAGGATGTGGCTCTGCATGCCTACCTTAGCGGCGAACTGGCTTTCCTCATCAATCCCATGAGCAAGGCTGTGCTGCAATTCTACACAAAGGCTCTGCTGAATAGCCGGGTAGACAGCCGTGTGCATGCCTCGGCAGCCTACTGCATAGCACGCTATTATCGCGAGTTGGGCGACACGCAACGATATGAAAAGTACATTATTGAAGCGGCTATCTCGGACATAACATGCCCTTTGAAGGAGAATCTTGCGCTGCAGGAGTTCTCTACATATCTGTATGAGAAGGACCAGAAGTATGCCGACCATGCGGCACGTTACATCTATTGCTCCATGGAGGATGCCCGATTCTACAACAACCGACTGCGTATGCTCGAGATTTCGAGCATACTGCCTATCATTGCCACAGCCAATCAGGAGGCGTTGGCGCATAAGGAGCGCATCGTGAGAGGCGTGCTTGCGGTGGTTAGTTTTCTGTCGCTGATGTTGCTGGCAATGGCTATCTTCGGCTACAAGCAGAACAAATGGCTGGCAGGTAGCCGCAGAGAGGTAAAGACGCAGAACCGGCAGCTGAAGGAGCTGAACGAACGACTGGTAGCGACCAACCATCGCCGCGAGACCTACATGCGTCTGTTCATGGACATTAGTGCGGTGTACATCCGCAAGCTGATGGAGTACCGCAAACTGGTGAGCAGAAAAATAAAGGCCAACCAAACGGCTGACCTTCTTAAGACTATAAACAGCTATAAGCTCGCGGAGGAAGAGGCAACGACGTTCTACACTCGTTTCGACCGCGCCTTCACGGAGCTGTATCCTGGTTTTGTTGACGAACTGAACAGTCTGTTGCTTCCAGAAGGAAGGATTGCGCAGCCATCTCCTAACACCCTGACGACAGAGGCACGCATCTACGCGCTAATGCGTTTGGGTGTGACTGAGAGTCAGGAGATAGCCACACTTCTGTTCTACTCGACACAGACAATATACAACTACAAGTCGGCGATGCGCGCACGGGCTGTGAACCGCGACACGTTCGACGAAGACATCAACAGACTATGCCATGTTGGGTAATGGTCTTTTCCCTAAGATAAGCAATTACTTCAGCAGGAAGTCCTCGGGATGCTGGAATCCGTTGAGGTAGTCGCGGGCTGCCATGCGCTTCTTGCCGGCAGGCTGCAACTCTACAAGTTCGAGCCACTCGTCGACGGTGGCAACGAGGAGGCGGCGGTTCTCAGCCTTGAGCGTTCCAGGCTCTAAGCCGGTTGGTTGGTCGCCGGTCTTTGCTGCTTTATAGTCTGGTGCACTTGAGACAAGTGCACCCCCTGCTACAGACTCGCCGGTCTTTGCTGTCTTATAGATCTTAAGCACTTGGGCAGGGGCCTGAGCGTCGCGCGGAGTGAGCATACACCATGCGCCGGGCACAGGCGAGAGACCACGCACAAAGTCGTAGATGCGCTTTGCTGAGAGCGAGAAGTCGATGGCGCAGGTCTCCTTGAATATCTTCGGAGCGCCGTGATGAGCCTCGCTTTCCTGCTGCGGCTGCGAAGGCACGTCACCGTCGGTAGAGAGCACGAGGTCGACGGTGTCGGTGCAGAGCTCTGCGCCAAGCACCATGAGTCCGTCATAAACATATTCAACGTCAGCATCGTCGGGTATGGGGAACTCGCGCTGCGCGATGATACGACCGGTGTCGATGTCGTGGTCGAGGAAGAATGTGGTTACGCCGGTGCGGGTCTCGCCGTTGATTACAGCCCAGTTTATTGGCGCTGCGCCACGATAGTCGGGCAGCAGGGCGGCGTGAACGTTGAACGTGCCGAAGCGCGGCATAGCCCACACCACCTCGGGGAGCATTCTGAACGCAACAACCACCTGCAGGTCGGCGTTGAAGCTGCGCAGCTCCTCAAGAAACTGCTCGTCTTTCATCTTCACGGGCTGCAGCACGGGCAGATTGTGCGCAAGAGCGTACTCCTTTACGGGCGAAGGGCGCAGCACAGATCCGTGGCGACCTACGGGTTTGTCGGGCTGCGTTACGACAGCCACTACGTTATAGCCGTTCTCAACAAGTCGCTGGAGCGATCCAACGGCAAACTCGGGTGTTCCCATGAACACTATGCGGAGGTCTTTCTTTTCCATTGCTATTTATTTTAAGCTTTTTACTTTTTTACTCTTTTACTTTTTTACTCTTAAAATACAAAGTTACGTTTTTTTCGGCGAATATCAACCATGCTTGTAATAAAGAGCAAGAAAAATTGTCTTTAAACTTACGGCATAACAAGAAAAAGCATTAACTTTGTAAAAGTAAAAAGGTAAAAAAGTAAAAGAGTAAAAGGTAAAAAACGAAATAGGAAATAACAATGACACAGAAAGAAGACATTCAGAATGCCGTGAACGTGATGCGTAAGGGTGGCGTGATACTCTATCCTACCGACACGGTGTGGGGAATAGGCTGCGACGCAACGAACGCTGAGGCAGTGGCAAAGGTGTACAAGATAAAGCAGCGCGACGACTCGAAGGCGCTTATCTGCCTCACCGACTCGGTAGACCGCGTGCAGCGCTACGTGCGCGACGTGCCGCCGGTGGCTTGGGACCTTATGGAACTTGCCGAGAAGCCGACAACCGTGGTACTCGACGGCGCCGTGAACCTCGCCCCGAACCTCATCGCCGAGGACGGCAGCATCGCTCTGCGCGTCACCAACGAGCCGTTCTCGAAGGAGCTTTGCTACCGTTTCCAGAAGGCTATCGTGAGCACAAGCGCCAATATCAGCGGCGAACCGACGGCACAAAACTATCGCGACATTGCGCCGGAGATACTGGAGGCTGTCGACTATGTGTGCTGGACACGTCGCCAGGAACACAAGCCGCACACACCGAGCAGCATCATCAAGCTCACTAAGGACGGACAGGTAACCATCATACGCAAGTAAATGGAACAGACTGCGATTGACAAGAAAGACGCAACGCTGGAAGAAAGGCTGTACGCTTGGCGCACGAAGCATTTTTCCGACCGTCAGGCGACTATCATCCTTGCCCTCTGCATCGGATTCTTCGCGTCGGTGGCTGCCTACGTGCTCCACTCGATAATTCACATCATACAGCACATGCTGACGTCGAGGTTTCATGCCGACACGTTCAACTGGCTCTACCTGATGTTCCCGGTTGTGGGCATCTTCTTAACGTCGCTCTTCGTACGCTACGTAGTGAAGGACAACATCTCGCACGGTATCACGCGCATCCTCTACGCTATATCCTCGAAGCAGTCGCGACTGAAAGGGCACAACTGCTGGACATCGGTTGTGGCGTCGGCTATCACCATCGGCTTCGGCGGATCGGTAGGTGCCGAGGCGCCTATCGTGCTCACGGGTTCGGCTATCGGTTCCAACCTCGGGCGACTGTTCGGCATGGACAAGAAGAAGCTGATTCTGCTGGTGGGCTGCGGTGCTGCCGCCGCCATCGCCGGCATCTTCAAGGCGCCGATAGCCGGACTGGTGTTCACGCTCGAAGTGCTGATGGTCGACTTGAGCATGGCGTCGCTGCTGCCTATCCTCACGGCAGCGGTCACGGCTACGTGCTTCACGTATATCTTCATGGGCAGCTCGTCGCTGTTCAGCTTCCACCTCGACAGCATGTGGAGTGTGGAGCGTGTGCCGGCATGCATCATCCTCGGCATTGCCTGCGGACTTGTGAGTCTCTACTTCATACGTTCGATGTCAGTATGCGAGGGCATGTTCGGCAAGCTGAAGCAGCATCGCTGGGCTAAGCTCGCGTTGGGCGGAGTGATGCTCAGTTCGCTCATTTTCGTATTCCCCGTGCTCTACGGCGAAGGCTATTCTGCCATCAACGTGCTGCTCAACGGCACGAGCGAGGCAGACTGGAACGAAGTGCTGAAGAACTCTATGTTCTCGGGCGACGGCAGATGGCTCATCGTGTTCATTACGCTCGTCATTCTGACCAAGACATTCGCCACGGCTGCCACAAACGGCGGTGGCGGTTGCGGCGGTACGTTCGCGCCGTCGCTCTTCGTCGGAGCCTTCACCGGCTTCCTCTTCTCGCGACTCTGGAACATGTATCAGGTGGGCATCTATATTCCTGAGAAGAACTATACGCTGCTCGGCATGGCTGGCGTGATGGCAGGCGTTATGCACGCGCCGCTTACGGGCATCTTCCTCATCGCCGAGATTACGAACGGCTACGATATGTTCATGCCACTGATGATTGTGAGCATTGCCTCGGTGATGACTATCAGCATCTTCGAGCCGCACAGCATCTACGCCATGCGTCTTGCTCGCGAGGGCAAGCTCCTTACTCACCACACCGACCGCTCTGTGCTGACGCTGATGAAGATGGACAGCGTGATAGAGCGCGACTTCACCGCCGTTACGCCTGACATGCCTTTGGGCAAGCTGGTGAACGCTATCTCGAAGAGTCACACGTCGTTCATACCGGTGCTCGACAACGCCGGTTCGCTGCTTGGCGAGATCGACATCACGAAGATTCGACACATCATGTTCCGCGCCGAACTCTATAACAAGCTCACCGTTCAGCAGTTGATGCTGCCCATAGCGGCGCAGGTTGGCGAGAGCGATTCGATGGAGGAAGTGATGCGTAAGTTCGACCTTAAGGGCACACGCTACATGCCCGTGGTGAATGTCTCTGGACATCTCACGGGATATATCTCGCGCTCAAGAGCGTATAGCATGTACAGAAAAATGGTAGCCGACTTCTCGGCGGAATAAAAAAAGTAGCGGAGGTCTCCGGCCTCCGCAGCAGTTAACTTGACTGAATATAGTCTTGTTGCTTGCTGCGGAGGCCGGAGACCTCCGCTACTTTTTTGCTTTATTGCTTTTAGAACGGATAACCGATTGCGAAATGCAAGCTCTGACTATCCTTAAATTTGTCGAAGTTGTAGAAACCGTTCTTGTACGGCAGGTGCAGACCTACGCCCCAATCGAGGCGAAGCACGAAGAAGTCGAGGTCGTAGCGTATGCCGATGCCCGTGCCGACCGCCATCTCCTTAAACATGTTCTTCGGTTTGAACACCGCACCCGGACGGTCGCTGTCGCTGCGCAGCGTCCACACGTTGCCTGCGTCGAGGAACAATGCGCCGTAGAGGTTGCCGAACATACGCGGACGATACTCGAGGTTCATCTGCAACTTCAGGTCGCCGGTCTGGTCGAGATACGAGAGGTAAGATGTCTGGGCATGATAGCGACCCGGACCGATACTGCGCACGTTGAAAGCGCGTATACTGTTGGCGCCACCTACATAGAACTGCTCGCTGTACGGTGCGCTTATCGCATTGCCATACGCCCATACAACACCCATGTTCACGTGTCCGACGAGCGTGCTATGCTCCGTCACCTGCCATGTCTTGCTGTAGTCGGTCTCCACTTTCAGGAACTGAGCGTACGGATTCTTGAACATCGTCTTCTCCTTGTCGGTCCACTTCTCGCCGAACGCCATGTATCCGAGCGAGAGCAGATTGGCAGCCTCGCTCACCGACACCTGCCAGAAGATAGGATTGTGAAGGCGCGCCGGCGACTGGTATGTGAATGTGTAGCGCATCTTCGGCACAAACTGATCGCTCATCGCCACAAGCAGGTACGGACTCTTGTTGACGAGTTCGGTGAAGGCGGGCGTCATGTGCTTCATGTACTCGTACTGCAGTATGAGCGGCGAGAACTGGTGCTGCACGATGGCTCTCGGCTGCGTCTTGTATGTGAGCTCTCCCGACACGATGTGGCGCTGGAAGAAGCCGGAGCGGTTGAGCACGTCGAACGATCCCTTGATGAGCGTGGTCGGCGTGGCATAGCGCTGGCGTATCGTCTTGCCTTTCTGGCGACGCATACGGCGCAAGCGGCGCATGATATTGTTCACAAACAGCAGGCGCGGCATCTCTACCGACACATCCGCACCGTATTCGTACGAGTTGAACTTGGAGCTGCTGCCGTCTGCCTGATGTCCCGTCTGCCATTCGTACGAGCCTTTCAGATTCAGGGTGAGCTTCTCTCCGCCTCGGAAGGCGTTGCGCTTCACTAAGCCCAGGTTCAGTCCCGGACCCACACGCCCCGTCGTCTTTCCTACCAGGTTGCCCTCAAGATAAACGTCGTATGGCTTGTCGAACACGCAGTTGAGCGTGAGGTCGAGCGTGTCGCACGTTGCCGAAGTGTCGCGCGGAGCGAACGCAAGGTCGACACGCGAGAAGAGTCCCTTCGCCGTGAGCGTGTTGATGGTCTGCTGATAGTCCTGATAGCTGTATAGCTTGCGTGGCTTTATCTTCATGTCGCGCGTGATTACGCTGCGGCGCATCGGTTCGCGCTTGCCGTTGTACACGATGGTGTAGTTGCGACGGCGTATAGTATCCTTCAGCTGCTCCAGAACCGACTGCTTGCGCATCTCGAGATTGATGCGACCGACGTACCACTTGCGACCTACCGCGGCAGGCAGACTGTCGGCGTAGTGCAGACGCACCTGCACCTCGCCCGGCTCGGCGATGGTATCGGCGAGATATGTGGCGTAGCTCGGCTGATAGTAGAAGAAGCCGTTGTTGCGCAGGAGCGTCGAAATGCGTGTTCGCTCAGCCTCAAGCACCGAGACGTCGAACGGATCGCCGGCTTTCACGAGCGACTCCGACGCCTTCTTCTCGATAAGTTCGTTGGCTTCTTCGGGGAAGTTGTGATATGTCAGCGTGTCTACGGTGTACAAGTCGCCGAAGTTGACGTTATACTTCACCTTCGCTGTGCGCGAACTGTCGGATGTAAGCACATCGTAGTTGACGTAGCCGCCGAAGTAGCCGCGTGCACGCAGCAACTCGCGCACAACCTGCGCATGCAGCTGCGGATTGACCGAGCTTAGCAGCACCGGCGCCTTGCCGAACGTTGTGCGCATCCACTTGCCAATGCCGCCGCGCGAATGCTCGAAGGCGTTGTATATCCACAAACGGTACGACGGCATGCGGTAGTACGGACTGCCGAAGAGGGCGCCGTTGGGCGTTGTAGCGAGCGCCGCTTCCACTTCCTCCTGCGTAGAGTAGAAATGGTCGCAAGGCTCGTAGTTCTCGTACCCGGTCTTGCGCAAGCCCGTGAACAGCTTGTCGTCCTCGGGCACAGAACTTGTCGACGAACAGCCGACAAGCACCATTACACATATTATTATATATAGCGTATTCTTCATAAACCTTTACTTTTTATCGCCCGAAAGCGCCGTTTTCGTTTTCT
>OQVT01001877.1_pt1 | contig 13495 bp, 5 predicted proteins | sample 1691561 | NCBI WGS metagenome assembly OQVT01 (sample SAMN03418260, study PRJEB22391) | human gut metagenome | biome: human-gut; feature: organic feature; material: feces | host: Homo sapiens | place: Tanzania | collected 2013-01 | reverse complement strand
CACCGCCGAACTCACATTCAAGCTGATTGCCGAGATATGTTGCGTTGTCGTCCAAAAACTCAACCGTGTTGCCGTTCGGAAGTCTGTATCCCAAGTTGACATATTTTCCGACAAGCGCATTCAGCTTTGTAAGCTTTGGCATACCGTCAACATTTAAGGCATTTATCTCATCAATCAGAACATTTTTAAATTCCTCAAAAGCCTTGTTTCCACCGAGTTCCTTATATCTTTTCCAATAGTCAAGCTTTGGGAGTGTTTTCAACAGATACTCACGCACCTCTTTTTCGGAATGTTCCTCGTTTGCCATATTTTTGACGCAAACATCAATCAAATCATCCATATCGCTGTACATATAATTTCCATCGGCATAGCACCACTTGCAATAATCTTCATTCATAAAGCCGTCTTTCTCTCTGCTGATAATCTCATCTTCCAACGGCATACCGCAACATTGACAAATGAGTTCTCTCGGAGAACCGAGCAAGGTATTGATTGACACATTATAAAGCTTTGAGAGAAGTTTTAATGTTTCCGTATTCGGAACTGTGTCGCCGTTTTCCCAACGGGAAACAGCCTGTCTTGTTACAAACAGTTTTTCAGCCAGCTCTCTGCCCTTACCAAGCTGATTGTTGGTGCTACGAATCCTATCATTAAGATCGGATGTCATTGCACGACCCTTACCATAATCAAGAGGTTTCTGACCAGCAAGTTTCGCAACAATCGGTTCCTCTTCAACATATCGATTCTTCACGCTCTCGATAATCGATCCAGAATTTCCGCTAAAATCGCTATACACACGATTACGCTTAGAAGCATAGAACTTCTTTACCCATTCAGCATCATCCATGCTAGTAGAATCGGTATTACCAAATGCTTCTCTATAGTCTCCAGGAACGATTGCCGGACCTTGCATTGCAGTAGACCAAATAGCCTCTTGTGCCGCACGAGAGTCCTTGTCCGGATCGTAATTAAACTTAGACTTAAGTAGACTAAGTGCCGTATCATAGTCTCCGGTTTTAGCAATCATCCACTCACGCTTATGGAACAACTTTTTATCCTTAGCAACAGCAGCTTTCCAAGCATCCTTAAACGCACTGTTATCACCAGGAGTTACATTCGGATATTCTTTTGCATAATATGTTTCCCAGAATTTCTGGAGCAGACCGCCGGAGGGAGTCCTTCCGTAAGATGGAAACTGATACGTACCGAACGATGTGCCACCCTGGTCGCCAGAACTATTAGAGATAGACTCTGGACCAGCGTCGCCAGACTCGAACTGTTTGGTGTAATCGCCAATCATCTCATCGCCAGATGGAAGCGTTCCGCTAGAACTAGAACCGCTGCTATCATCAGAAGATTCAGACTGTGTGCCAAGAATCGCGTTCAGTTTATCCGTAAGAGGATTACCAAACTTAGTAAGCGCATCAGTAATCGGTTTAAACTTCTCACTAATAGAATTAGTAAGAATAGCAAGTCCGGTAGGTGTGCCGCTATTGGAACTATCGTCGGAAGAGCTGTCGGAAGTATCACTAGACGACCCGACATTTACTACCGATCCGTCATCCGCAACAGCGCCGTCTACACTAACTCCGAACCAGCCCCAACCGCCATTTTTACCGGATCCGTCGAAGCCCCAGCCAGAGCCAGCGCCGCCGTAAGACTGGCACCATTCGCTTAACGTCTGAGTATGACATGGAGCATCATTACCGTTACTACCTACACAAGAGATTACTTGACCATTGCCGATATAAATACCAACGTGGCCGTAAGTAGAATGAGCTAAGTATCCATCGCCACAGAAAACTGCCGCACCAACAGGGATCTTTGACCAATCCGTGGATACGCGAGTTTGATCACGAGCTGCTCTTGCATCTGCAAACAATCCTGTATTTTTAAGCGCTGCTATATTGTGTGCCGCACCAGCCGCTCGATATACATCTTCTGCCCAAGCCTCGCAATAGCCGGCAGCCGCTCTTATTTGATACTTTTCTTTGTACTTTCTCCAGTTCTTAGCAACATCGACGATGGCCTTTTGAATATCAGTAAGTTTCTGCTCATTACCTCTACCGTACGCAACGACTGCGTCGATATTCGGATTCTTAACCTTGTTTCGACCACTACCGTATATAGCAGCTGTAGTCTTATTTACCAAAGATGTCAAACTAGAACTGATGCGCTTACCGCCAATAGGATCGATAAGGCTTACGTTGTTACCATGCTTCTTATCAGCAAGCAGATAATGGCTGCCAGGACCATATGCACCATGCTGGCCCATCAGGGCTACAGGCTCACCTCTGTCAAGCGCAGCTCCGATAGATCCGGAATCTGTAGAGCCTTCGTGCATGCTAACGCCGTGAGCATTACCATAAGCACTAAAGAAGTCGGGGTTAGTACCGCCGGTAGAATCTCTATAGCCTTCATTATAAGCCATCTGAGAAGCTTCAACTGGGTTTGCGCCATGGCCAAGACGTTCAGCCATCATTGCAGCTACAGTAGGACCACAACCGGAGTCCTTCATGGTAGGATCCTGAGAAGTCCATTTCGGATCAGTCTGCGAGAATACCGTATTCGGACCATGACCCCAACGTCCGCGACCAGAACCAGAGGAATTATTCTTCTTCCACTCATCATACGACGCCTTATCCAAAATATAATATTTTGTACTTTTGCCGTTAACGTTAAGATTCGTGGTAGTATATCGAATTCCCTTTGCAGGTTTCTGCGTAGTCATGTACTTGCCGCCGCTCATTGTCATGACTTGCGACTCATCCATGACTCGGTTAGAACCATCATCACCAGTAAAGAAGCTCTTTATCGCAGATCCAGCCTTCTGCCACCAATGTTTCTTTTCCTCGCCGGTATCAGGATCAACCTTGTCAAGATACTCAGAAACATCATAGTCAGTACCATTAGCCTGGTTATACTCATCAACCTGCTGCTGCATGTTTTCCTGCTTAGAAGTCAGTTCTTTAACTGCATCGTCGCCAGCAAAGAGTTTATACAAAGCAGTTGCCAGAGGCTTGACAGGAATCATAGAGAGGAACATACCGATTCCGGGGATTGCGGTAAGAAGACCAACAACCAGTTTACAGAAGCCAGCAGACAGTTTCATACCAAGGGTTGCTTCAGAGGGTTTAACACCAAAGTATTTATACGAGTCTGCCATACCGGAAAAGATGTCCCATACACCAAACGCTGTAGTAATAATAAGACCAGCAATAGGAATTGCACTTGCCTGACGAACGCCGGCTTCAGCGCCGCTCTTACTAGCCTTCTTTAAAAGACCAGGAACGTGACTCGTAATGAATTTGGATACGGTTTGAGCTACATTTCTCAATGCAGTTACAAATTTGTTTCCGGCTAATTTCTTAACAGCAGTCGATGCAGCAACCTTAGAAACTTTATTTCTAATGGCCATTGCAATCTTCTGAGTAAGCGATCTAACTTCGCCAGTTTTACCAAGCGCCTTTGCGCCAGCTTCAGCAGCCTGGTTTATACCAGCCCATGTGGATCGACCAGCGTTCACGAAGTTATGAACCGCAAACGAGTCGTTGGTCTCGTCCTTATCCATTAACTGATATGCGCCGATACCGGTGCTCGAAAAAGCGTTCAGAGCAGGACTAGTAGTCAGAGCATTATTAATACCGGAAATGGCACTCTTAGCCTTTGTACCAAAGTCCCAAATGCCCTTACCGATCTTGATTACCTTGGATGCAACCTTAGCTCCAATTACGCCCTTGATGACGTTTGCAATGGTGCTACCACCACCGCCTCCTACCATAGTGAGGAGTAGAGCGGCAATACCGCCGATCATGCCAGCGTTGGAAGTAAGAAGATCTAACAAACCGCCAGATTTCTTGTCATCGCCGGAAGCAGGGGTACCGCCCATACCACCAGTATAAGAATCATCAGGATTGTTCAATCTAGCGATATCGGTAAGAACCGTACGGTACAGATCTACCTGACCCTTAGGAGCATTGACGATAATTTCGTCCATGATACGCTGCTTCTCTTCTGGCGTGCTAGCATTAGCGATTCTAGAGTTAAACCTCTTATAGAGCATCGTGTATATGATGCCATTTCGTTTAACTCCGCCAACATCACCCGTCCAACTAAACTTATCGAAGATCTTGGTCTTCTTCATTTTAGCCTTGCTTCGGGTTCGTTTTCCTCGGAAGCCCTTCATTATAAGCTGTCCATCATCACCGCGAGTTACTTGAGTATCATTGGACCCATCACCACCGTTGGTAATATCAGGCATATCGTCAAACGAAATCTGGTTTACGCTATCATCTTCGAGCTTATTAATAAACGGATCATATAGCTGTGCAGTGGTTTTACGCTTATCGGTATTTTTCTCCTTGCCTTCCTTAGCAGCCTTTTCGGCCATTGCAGAATCCGCAAACGTCTGAAGAGAATTGTCACCGAGTTGTGCGCCTAACGTGGTTACATGTTTCTTACCAGAAGAATCAACCTTATCAGTAGACGACAAGTTTTTACCCTTAACGAGGCCGATGATGGTGTCCATTTTCTTAGACATCTGTTCGGCTGCAGTTGCGGTTCTAGCCTGTGCAGAGTTTATCGGATTAGCCTTGTCGTTCTGTCGCATTACCTTATCGGTAAGACCGGCATCGTTTATAGCAGCTTTGTTCATAGCCTCGCGATCGGCTTTGGCCTGCTCTTCAGCAACAAGCTTCGGATTCTTCTTAGATGAACCAGGAGCATTTGCTTTATCATGAGCATCGGCTACAAGGTTGGATACGAAGTGCCCATTCTTACGGTCATACTCATTGAACTCTTGTTCCGTTCCGTCAGGATGTTCCTTCTTCCATTCCTTGAAGCGTTTGTTGCGCTGCTTAGCCTGCTTCTTACCAAGGTGCTCACCAATACCGCCAATAAATCTGAACGGTGCAGAGATTGCGGCACCAAGTGCCTTACCGATAGAAGTTACAATGAAGTTCGTTGCTCCGCGAACCTTCTTCATCAGGTTATCAGCCATCTCGCTCAGCGGCTTACCAAAGATACGACTGAACACACCGTCAATAGCACCCTTGAGGATATTACCGAAGAACTTGAATGTCTTTCTGATTATACCGCCACCGTTTTTAAGCGCTTCCTTAATCGGATCCATGGCCTTCTTAAGCGGTTCCATGATCTGTTCACCAAACCACTTACCAACGCCCTTGGCCATTTCATTAACTCGGTTAAAGAATGGGTCGAAGACCTTCTCTTTACCAAAGTTAAACATCTTACCGAAGACGCCTTCCTTGCCAGGAATCCACTTGCCGTCCTTATCCTTCTCGCCGAAGAAGAAATTCTGGAGGTGCTTACCAGCGAATACGCCCGTAAGCGCGCCAATAGCTGTAACAACCGGACCACCAGGCATAGAGATAAGAGACGGGAGTAATCCCATACCGTTCATACGTCCGACAATTACATTTACGCCAAGACCGCCGGTGATTGCAGCCGGAAGAGACTGGGCAATCTTCTTACGAGTATTCTTGCTAATGTAGCCGGAATCATCGTCCTCTTCATTACCGAACAGGACTTCTCTGAACTCCTTATTGGCACCAATCAGTCCACCGAACGAACCAATTGCTGCACCAGCAACGGGTCCAAGTCCTGCAGGGAGTAAACCAAAGTTACCAGCAATAGCGCCGATACCTGCGCCAAGTGCAATCTTAGGTACATACTGCTTTACAGCGTCCTGAACGTTCTTCTCGATTAGACCACCCTTACGACCCTTAGAAGGATCAGTAGGATCGATGTCAGGACCGAAAATGTAATTCTTAAGCGTGTCAGAAGCGCCAATAAATCCAGCTGCGGAACCGAGCATTGCTCCAAATACAGGACCACCGGGTAACCATAGGCCAGTAAGTAATCCGGCTCCCATTGTTCCAATACCGCCCATCGCAGCACCAGTGATCGCTCCAGGAAGAGCGGTTTTGGTTTCCTTGACAGTCTTGTCCCAAATGTTCTTAGAGTCAGAATTTGGATCAGTACCAAACAGGAAGTTCTTCAGATTGGTGCTAGCTTCCTTGAACATGCCGACTATACCGCCGGTGCCACGCATAAAGTAAGGATCTCCTACTTTATTTCCGTTAGCATCAACACCCTGTCTCCATTCTCCATCACCATAAAGAACCGAGTTAATCGTATTCTTAAACTGATCGAGAATACCAGAAGCGTTCTCTTTAACTTTGTCTTTGGTGCTCTTTGCGGAGTCTGACATTCTGGTCGCAAAGTCAGAGAACTTACCACCGGAATAAGTACCATCCTCGCCCTTAGTACCTACGGTAAACTCCTTCAGCTTTGTCCAGCCAGACTTAGCCTTATCTATCGTCCATTTCCTAGCAAAGTCTTTTGCTTTTCTAAACGGAGCATCTTCATCATTGAAAAGCCTGTCCAAAATAGATGTCTTGAACCAATCAGCAAATTTAGTGAGGTGCATCTTAACCATATTAAGTACACCATCAAAAATGCTGGCATCGCTTTTCTTGCCCTTTTCAAGAATCTTTGCGGCTTCATCGCCAAACGCGATTCGATACATGTGTTCATCCATGAAACTCAATCCGCGTTCAAGCAATTCAAAAGGCTTTCTAAAGAGAGCGCTGAGCTTTTCACCAGGCTTGCCCATCTTGCCTTTTATCTTATCAACTCGCTCTTTCTTCTTTTCGTAAGCCTTTCTTTCGTCTTCGTTCTCATAGATCTTTACCGTTTCGTACTCAGTACCAACAAAGGCATCGATCATATCAGATACGTCAGACTCACCGAATACAGCAGTACCACCATTCTTACTAGCTGCTACGAGCTCTTCCTTATACTTCCTCTTCTTGTCGGCTTCTTCTTCAGCCTTACGCTGCTCATCAAGAATAGAATCCGCAGTAGACTGGAAAGTATCTCCAGTAGGCTTGCCAAGAGCCTTCATGGTATCAGCCTGAGCATCGAGCGCAGCCTTATATCCGTTAGACGGAGTTGCACCATTCGAAGACGAGAGGTTCGAACTATATACAATGATACCACGGTTAAGAATAGCCTTGATATCGGTAAGAATACCAGTCATACTGGTAGACTTATATTCAGAGATGGTACTACCGAGAAGCTTATGGTACTCGTTATCATTCATAGAAGTTACGGAATTCTCAGTATCCATAACCTTATTCATGATTGCACGCTGCTCCTTGGCAGACATGTTAAGGCCGTTGAAGAGCGACATTAATCCAGACTTAGACAGGTCTTCGTTAATTCGTTCGATACGATCCTGTCTGTTTCTTCTGGAATTGATAATATCAGAGTTTAACTGACCAAGCTCAGCATGGCTAAGAGAACTAATGATCGCAAAGATCGCTGCTTTATTTTCCTCAGAAGAAGGAAGAATGTCTAAGTATGTATCCTTAAACTTCTCATATGCAGCATTACGATCAGCCTTAGAAACCTGCTCGTCAGATTTAAATCCACCCTGATTAATGTAACTTTGGTGATTTCCAGCTTCCTTTAAGAATCTAAAGATGTCGTCTCTAAGTTCTTGTTTTTGCGTATCATCGGTATATCTGAAGTTTGCCGAGTTGACACGAGACAGGAATATGTTTCTAGACTCGAACATGTCAGACACATTGTCTTCAGAACGTCTAGCTACTTCTGCAAACGTCTTGGTAGCGTTTATGAACTTACCCTTCTCGTAGTCATACAACCTTGTAGGCTCACCAGACAGCAAGGAGATAATCTTACTAAGCTGTGCAGGCATAACTTCAGTAATAGCCTTAGCAACCTTACCAGTAAAGTCAACCTTATCCTTATTATACTTAGCAGGATCGATATAGCCCTTCTGATCAGCCTTTACACCGAAGACTTGAGCAATCATAGCAAGAATGCCTTCTCGACCTTCATCAACAGAATGCTTCTCGCCATAATTGTAGATACGGTTTAACAGAGACGGGAAGAAACCCTTAACCTGATTATCAAACTCATTCAGCTTCTTCTTAGTTGATTTAGGAATAATCATTCTAAGAAGTTTATCGGTAACAATCTGCCACGGGTTCTGACTATACAGTTCTGCGATAGTCTCCGGATCGATTGCACTTGTAATCATATCAAGACCGGTAATATCGAGGGCTTTCGCAGCTGCCCCCTTGAAATACTTCTTGATATCTAATGCGCCAGTATAACGGTCAATAGGGAACTTATCTTCCCTTGCTTTCTTGTCAACCTTCTTCGGAATCTGATGATCACGGATCTCAGTAAGAAGTCCTTTGATTTCTCTTACTTCAGTAATCATCTGATTATGCATCTCACGGGACATCTCAGTCATTGCAGTGAGATGATTATTCATCGTCTCATGAATAGCTGCAGTCATCGTAGTGACATTAGCAAGAGATGTCATCGTCTGAGCATGACGCTTCAACGCAGATTTAATATCGTCCTTATGAATTGCCAGATTCGTTCTGTTTGTAGCTTCAGTAGACGAACCGATTGCTGCAAGCATCGCCTCTGTACGATTGTCTGCATTATTCTCCTGCATCTCAGCGATCTGCATTGCAGTATCGTCGCCACTAGAAGAACCGTCATCAAACGAATCGTCCCAGTTACCATCGTCATCAAAGCCGTCAAAATCAAACCCACCGAAATCGCCAAGAAGATCGTCGTTACCATCACGGTCTCGGTATTCTTTATAGAACTCACCGGTCTTCAAGTCAGAAATAGCTGCATCGGCAATCTTTCTGGCAGCCTGAATTGTTTCAGTCTTATCGAAACGATCTAAAGCTTTAGAAATCGCATCCTTCGGCTTTTGAACAGCATATACGATATTCTTGTCAAGATCAGCGTTATCACTAAGGAATCCATCCAGTGCAGGAAGCTCGGTTTGAAAATACTCTCGCATCGAGCCCTTTACCATCATTTCACCAAGATTAGCTGTAATCTTGAGCGGTTTAATCATGGCCTTAGAGAGAATGCTTTGGATACTTCTCTTACTGCCATGAGAATCTTTTCGTGCCATATTGGTCACCCCTTTCTATGGACTTTAATGAAATGTCCCATAGGGGTGTTTGGGCAGTAAATTGGTGGCTGGCAGAGATGCGAGCGCCAGCCACCAATATCATGAAAGGAAGTTGTAAAACCAACTTATATTATTGTCAGTAGTGTAAATTTACAAAAAAGAGAACCCCTCCAATTACGGAGGGGTTCGTTCTTATTCTTACTCAGCAGCCTTCGGCTTCAGCTTACGCTCCAGCATCAGAGCCTTATCAGCAACACTCTTGGTGTAACCGATCTTACCCTCATGCTTGCCAGTGCGCGCCTTCTTCTTGAAGGAGAGCTGACGCATCTTATCACGGAAGATACGCATATTCTTGCCAGACTCAGTGTAAATCCACATTGCCTCGTCAACTGCATCAGCGACCCAAGCAATATCATTCACACCATAGGCAAACGAGTCAATTACAGACTCGCGCTCCTCAGGCTTGCTCATACCAGCATGCTTCAGGAGCTTGTCGAGGAACTTGCGCATATCTGCGTTTACAGAATGCGTAGACTTAACGATCTCGTCTCCCTTAACGACAAACTTCTCTACATTGAAAGTCTTGTCCTGCAGTACTGCATAAACAAGAGACTGGAAGTCACCCTTGGAGAAGCGGGTAGACTCGTTCTTTCTGAGGTCCTCGATAACCTTATCAACCAGACCTGTAATCTTGATTTCTTCTTCCATTATAGATTCCTCCTTTTAATTAAGCCGGCTCAAGTACAATGAAACCATTCTTATCATGGTATACACCGTCTTTACCTTTCTTGAGAGTGGACTTGATTGCGTTGAATTCCTCACGCATAATCTTCTTAGCGTCCTTTACCAGAACTCCACCGCCAATGATGATGTTATGGATTTCTTCATCACGTGCTTCTGCTCCATAGATTCCTACAGAGAATAACGACACGATGAGATCTCTATTCACATCGTCTAGTGCCAGTGCAGTTTTCGGCACGGTTGCTTTCTGCTTCAGTCTTGCCCTAATATCAATAGCCACTTGTAAACACATCCCTTTAATAGATTGTAATAATCTGTTGAGAGATTCGTAATTTACAACGACAGCTCATCGACGATAGAGACAATACCAACGGCACAAGAAGTACCATTAACATTCAGCAGAACCTGATAGCAATTGTCCCAACCAATTCTCGGATCATCAAACGAATAAGTCTGATTGATCTCAACGTTATGCGAGTAAAATAACTCATGGTCAAGCACTTCGTTATACGACTTTGCTATAGCAGCTTTCATGCTCTCTTCGGAGTCAAATACAGCTATCTCTGCAATAGCATCGCGAAGAGAACCTCTCTGGGGTTTATACTTGTAGTACATTAAACTACCTCCTTTCATTCTATATAATATATAGCTTAATTATTATTTAGATAAACATCTAAATAATCTGGTACAAGGAAAAAAAAAAGAAATCCAAGGCGCCAACCCTTGGATTTCGACCTTAGTTACTTAATGTAACCCGCATGGCGCAGAGCGGCTTCGAACCAATAAAAGGTCCTACCGGTTCTACGCGTATAATCATCGTAAAACGAATTGATCATACCGTGAACCTCCTTTCCCAGATCAAGCAATTTGGTACCCGGTAGCCGCCGGGTACCATTTTATTGCTCAGTCTATATTAGTGACTGTAATATGTGTTGGCGACACATTACTACACCGATAGCTTCATTGCTATCACAGATATAATATATACGCAAAAAATAATACCCCACGGGATTAACCGTGGGGTATTTGTTCATCAGTGTTCGCGTCTAGTAAGATATGGCGGAATATCGAGGTTATGATCTACATACCAGGCAATCGCAATCTTACGAAGCTTTCCGCACTCCTCGAAAGTGATCGGCGCTTTAGCTTCGCGTTCGCGTCTCTCCTCGTGGTTCATAATATCGCCAGTATTCTCTGCATACTCCCACTCGGCATCGGCCTGCTGAATCGGAGTACGATCGACCTTTCTGCAAAATCCCGGATGGGACTCGAAGAACTCAATGAGCTTATTGACGATATACGGATAACCGTCGGTGGTAATTCTGGTGATCATTCTAGTCATACCATCTTTGCACATGGTAGGAACGGATACCATATAACCAAGTGCAATCATTTCATGCATAGGATAATTCCAGGAACGACCTTCGTCCTTAAGCATTCTCAGATCAGTACGAAGAAGTGCGAACAACTTATTTCGACCAACATCATAGCCAATCTCCGTAAGACGATTTGCAATATCTTCGATAGAATATGTGATGTGGCGACCGTCAACATACACCTTGGTGTTGCTAATCTCTTTGAGATATTCTTCAGCCTGCATGTACATCCTATCAGCCTCAGCTCTCTTCTCTCGAAGTTCCTTGAGGTGTGCTGCGTACTCATCGATCTTATGTTCATCCTCCATAAGTTCTTTCATACGCTTGCCGGTGACATACAATCCAGTTCTACGTAACTCGGGGAGAACCTCCTCAAATACCCAGATCTGAAACGCACGTGCAGACGGGAGCTTGCTGTTGATAATCAGACGATACACATCGCTCTCATCGATAAAGGTTACCCAATGATATCGCTCAAAGGAACCGAACCGATTAGAGGAAATTGTAGTAACTCGGCGTTTTACAGAATTACTACAATGTGCTGCAACAGCATCTGCCGGACGAGAATAACCAAGAGCTTCTGCAATCTCAGTAGCGCGAAACAGAATCTTATCAAGCTCCGTATCGTAGACTGGATGGAGGTCGCAACCAAGATTAACATTGGTGAAGTCCTGAAGATCTCTAACAGCGGATTTTACGTTGTCTTCCATAATACATTCTCCTTTCTATATTTCTTATTCTAGAATTATCTTCTAACGTCCTCCTTTCAATGCTATAATATATAGCTGAATTTATTTCATAAAGTGACGACGCCCTGGGGCGAGGCATCGTCGCAACAGTATATTTGATCAAACGTCGCACTTACGACATTTGTACAAACGCCGAGCTTGCTAGATATTTGGTAACACGGTGCCAGACCGTATGTCCAAATAATAAAGTATAGTAGAGTCGCGATTCACTACGTTACTACAAAAACAAGAATCCCCAGGGACTTAACCCTGGGGATATTTTACTCAAATCTTTTATCGCACGACTTTATCAAGTCCATCAACTTCTGGAGCATCGTTTTGAGAACGTGCAATAACATATCCATCATCGGTGAAACTTTCAATAATACAAGGAATTGTTTTACCTATAAAACCTTCATTAATCTCTTTTGAAATGCCTTGTTGTAATTCCATCAATTTATTATAACGTTCTTTCATAATTTTTTTAGAAATTTGTGGTTTCATACTATATGATGGAGTACCTTTTTCTCGAGAATATTCAAATACACCCATTTTATTAAATTTCATTTCTTTAACAAAGTTATAAAGATGCTCAAATTCTTCTTCTGTTTCTCCTGGATAACCAACTATAAATGCTGTTCTAATCGCAACGTTAGGTACACGTTTTCTGATATTTTCAATCATAGGAACATAATCAAATGATGGTCTATTCATTCTTTTCAACATATCCGGATGTGAATGTTGTAACGGAATATCCACATATTTAACTACCTTATCACATTCAGCAATTGCATCAAGTAATTCATCTGTCATTTGAGTCGGATAAGCATACATAATTCTAATCCAACCAAGATTTTCTATTTTATTTAACTCTCTCAACAATTCAGGCAACATTGGTTTTTTATATAAATCAACACCATAACCTGTTGTATCTTGAGCAATTAAAATAATTTCAGTAACACCTTTTTTCACAAGTTCATTTGCTTCTGCTATGATATCTTCCATTTTTCTTGAATGATAATCACCACGTAAATATGGAATAATACAATATCCACAACGATAATTACAACCATCTGCTATTTTTATGTAAGAACTTGAACCAACAGTAATTTGTTGTCTTTTGATATTTTCTGGATAAATATATTCCGGTTGATTACTAACTTCCTCAATATATTCTTTACCATCTTCAATTGCTTTAATAACATTAATTATTTTTGTAAAATCTGTTGTACCAACAAGAGCAGATATTTCAGGAATTGCTTTTTTTAGTTCCTCACCATGTTTTTGAGCCAAACAACCAGCAATTATAACTTTTTTACCATCATTTATCATCTCTAATATAGAATCTACTGATTCCTTTTCAGCATCATGAATAAAAGAACAAGTATTTATAATTACTATATCTGAATCTTTTTCATCTAAGGTTATCCCATAACCATTTTCAGACAAAAGTCCTAACATAAGTTCTGAATCAACAAGATTTTTTGCACAACCGTGACTAACTAAAGCAATTTTTTTCATAAAAATAGATTAGCATAAACTTAATACCGAATAAACCCTATAATTAATTATTTAATGTTTGAGTTTGTGTTGAATCAGTATTATTTGATGGAACTGTTTCAGACTGTTGTGATGGTACATCTGCTTGCTGAGTA
>OQVT01001875.1_pt1 | contig 13498 bp, 13 predicted proteins | sample 1691561 | NCBI WGS metagenome assembly OQVT01 (sample SAMN03418260, study PRJEB22391) | human gut metagenome | biome: human-gut; feature: organic feature; material: feces | host: Homo sapiens | place: Tanzania | collected 2013-01 | reverse complement strand
GCACTTACCCAGCTATGTGTAAACTGTGAGATGAATATAATCATCATACCAGAATTGTATATTAAAATGCACTTGATAAATACATTTGATTATGGACTGCTTGTCCTCCAGCTTCCGGTGAGGTAGGTGTCGTCTATCATCGCAGCCTCGCCGTGGAAGGGAAGTCCCTGCCCGTGCAATGAACAGCAGACCGTCAGCTCATAATGTTCTGCCACAGTTGAACTGAATATGAGCAGGAAAGTGCCGAATACAGCGAACCGCCGTTTTCCATGAAAGCGGCGGTTCGGCATTTATGAGGTCTGAAATTACTTTACGATAAACTGCTGTATCTTTGAGGTCAGGTCAGCTATAACGTTCTCATCTGTGGAATGTATCCGTAAAACCAAGGTTTTGCTAAGGTCAAGACTAAAAATACCCATTAGCAACCGATATGATTTTATCTGTTCCAAAGCTCAAATCGTTCTTTTCCGTAACTTTCATATAATGCTCTGAAAACCTACGCTGTTCCCAATCATCAGTAAATCCTTCAAATCTAATTTCAGGAACATTTGTTCCGTTTTTCGGAAACATTTTTTGAAGCATATATTTTTTCAATTTTTGGGCATTTTCACACTTTCGCTGGTGAAGAGTGATGAGGTGGTCGAGTGCATCTAAAAACGAGGCAATTTTCTCCTGCTCTTCTAATGATGGCATATATAATCGACACTCACATAACTTGTCATAATAGAAATATAATCGAACACTTCCCTCTTGAAGTCTTTCAATCCATCTTGGAAATTCATCAGACTTAAACCAATGCCAAAGGAACCTGTGGTTCACATAATTGTCTGTTTGAAAAACTTCATAAAGCGAGCTAACTATCACATTTTCCACGCCTTTATAGTATCCGATGGATCCTACATTGATTCTTGCTGGATTATAGGCAAATGAATTTGGTTGAACAATATTATACGCTTTTCTGTCCGTATCTTTCATGTATCCAAAATCATCATGTGCATCACACTGACGAATAAATCCATGCTCATTTGTAATAGCATACGGTTCTAAATCTAAATCTTCCCTATTCCGTTTTCCAGCATCCCATGTGAAATCTGCAAACTTACGCTGTTCCCAATCATCTGTGTATCCTTTAAACCTTACTTTAGGTTTTCCCATCTTCTTCACCCCTCCATCTTCCCAATTAATTCATTCAGCGAAGCCATAATTGCCTCATCCGAAGATGTCAGTTCTTTCAACATCGATAAAAACTCTTTTTCCGTCTTTTCCAGCTCTTCATCTGTTGCTTTTATATCAGCTAATAAATCGGTTAAGTCAATCTCCTCTTCCTTCTCGAAATTATCAACATATCGAGGAATATTAAGGTTGAAATCGTTCTTCTCAATATCTTCAAAACTTGCAAGAAATGCCTCTTTCTCTACCGTCTCTCGTTTATGATACAATTCCAGAACTGCATTAATATGTTCATCTGTCATTGTATTCTGCTTCTTTCCTTTTTCAAACTTCTTCGAAGCATCAATAAACAAAACATCTCTTCCATCTCTGTGTTTTTTCAAAACAATAATACAAGTCGGAATGGATGTATTATAAAACAGGTTTGCTGGAAGTCCAATGACAGCATAGATGTTGCCCGCGCGGAGCAGTTTTTCACGGATTTTTCCCTCCGCCGCACCTCGGAACAAAACTCCATGCGGCAGTACAATCGCCATCGTTCCGTTTGTTTGTGATGTTTGCGTAGGAGGTTGATTGTCATCTGTTATAGGTATTTCTGTTTCTATAGTTTGAGAATCATCGTTTTGTTCAAGTTTTGGTGCCTCACCACCTAGGGTTTTTATTTGTTCTTGAATACTTTCTTGTTGTTGTTTTAAGGCTTCTACTTCTTTTTGATATGCTTCATTTGCTTGTTGAATTTGTGTGTTTATATCGTCAATTTGTTGTTTATGCTTGTCTGCTTCTGTTGTTATTGTATTTGTTTTATTATCAATATTATTTTTTGCAGTATCGACAATTCCTTGTCCTTTATCCTTTGCTGCACTTATGTCATTATTCGCATTTGAAAATATAGAATTAATGTTAGTTTTTGATGTTTGAGCATTAGAATTAGCAGGTGTATAAGCCACTTTTAATTGTGTAGCCTTTGCCTTTGCTTCTGCTAATATTGGTGTTGTCTTAGCAGTCGATGCTGCTGCTGTAATTAATGCCATATTTACTCTCTCTGCTACGGTAGTATGAACGCATGTGTACTCGCATGGATACTATACTCCATATATATAAAAACTTTTTGCACCCCTTGATTTCACCCCTATTAAAAACCTTAACAATTCTTAATAATAACTTTTTATTTTGTAAAAAATTTTGTAAATATAACATATTTGTACTAATATTAGTGTATAGATTTTATATTGTGTGAATAGATACGGGGAGAGTGTATTTATGAGATTCGATTTTGGTGAAGTGTTAACGGCTATGGTTACACCTTTTGACAATAAAGGTTCTGTTGATTATTCAAAGGTAGAAGAATTGACAGCATATTTAGCAGAAAATGGTTCTGATTCAATCGTTGTAACTGGTACAACTGGAGAATCTCCTACACTTACTCACGATGAAGAATTGGAAATTCTTAGCAGTGCAAAACGTGCTGTTATGAATGACAAAAAAATAATAATGGGTACAGGTTCTAATAGTACAGAAACTGCTGTAATGATGGCTAAAAAAGCAGAAAAAGAAGGTGCTGATGGTATTTTGACAGTTGTTCCTTATTATAATAAACCATCTCAAAAAGGTATGATTGCTCATTTTTCAGCAATTGCATCTGCAGTTAATTTGCCAATTATTTTATATAATATTCCATCAAGAACTGGTGTGAATATGTCTGTTGAAACTGCAAAATATTTAACCGAAACTCACGAAAATATAGTTGCTATTAAACAAAGTTTTGGAGATTTAGATGTTATTACTGATTACAAATTGAATTTACCAAAAGATGTAGCAATATACAGTGGTGATGATAGTTTAACGTTACCAATGTTGTCAGTTGGTGCTCATGGTGTTGTATCAGTAGCATCTCATTTATGGGGTAAAGAAATTAAATCAATGATTAGAAACTTCAAAACAGGAGATGTTTCTGCTGCTAAAAATATGCATTACAAATTATATCCTATTATGAAGAAGTTGTTTATGGCTCCAAATCCAGTTCCAGTAAAAGCGGCTTTATCAAGAAAAGGTATAATTGAAGAATTTGTTAGAAGTCCATTGGTTACATTAGATGCAGAAGAAAAGTTAGAATTATTTGAAGTAATTGATAGTTTAGATATTTCTAATGAAGAATAGATTAGCCTTACTGGATTATTGAAAGTAAATCAAAATTTTAGTTAAGTTAATAATTAGAATAAAAATATATAAGGAGTAAAAGGTAGATGAAAAACAGAATTATAATGTTTTGGGCAATTGTAGCAATCGTAATTGTTTCAATTTCTGTTTTATTTAGTAAACCAACAAAACTTGGTTTAGACCTTGTTGGTGGTTCTAGATTAGAATTACAAGCACAAAAAACTGCTACAATAGCAAACATTACACCTGAAATGATGGATAGTTTAGTATTTGCTATTAAAAAGAGAGTTAATGCTATTGGTGTAGCAGAAACTCAAGTTCAAAAAGTTGGTACTGATAGAGTTATTGTACAAATTCCTAACGTATCAGATTTAGAACAAGCAAAGAAAATGATTGGTGATACAGCAGAATTAGAATTCAAAAAGAATGCAGCACCAGAAGGACAAAAAGAAAATTGGGTTTCAACAGGTTTAACTGGTAAGGATTTGTCTTCAGCATCTGTTGGTAGTTCACAAGCTGGTGAATGGGTTGTAGATTTAGTATTTAATGCTAATGGTACTAGAAAGTTCGCTGATTTAACACAAGAATTAGTACATAAACCAATGGCTATTTTCTTCAATGGTGAAATGCAATCTGCACCTGTTATTCAAGAACCTATTTTAGAAGGTCGTGCTCAAATCTCAGGTGGTGGTCGTGATGGTGGTTTTACATCTAAGCAAGCAAAAGAAATGGTTGATTTGTTGAACGCTGGTGCGTTACCGGTTCCTGCAAAAATTATCCAAGAAAATACAGTAGGACCAACACTTGGTAGTGATAGTATTAAAAAATCTGAATTTGCCGGTATTGTTGGTTTAGGATTAGTTATCTTATTTATGATTGCTTATTATCGTTTACCAGGGATTATTGCAGACGTTGCACTTTGTATTTATGGTGTAATATTATTTGCATTATTCAAAACTGTAGGTGTAACTCTTACATTAGCAGGTATTGCAGGTTTTATTTTAAGTGTCGGTATGGCTGTTGATGCAAACATTCTTATTTTTGAAAGAACAAAAGAAGAATTGAGAGCCGGTAGAACTCTTTATACTGCAATTACAGCAGGTTTTGATAGAGCATTTACAAGTATTTTCGACTCTAATATGACTACAATTATTACTTGTGCAATTCTTTACTTTAAAGGTACTGATATTGTTAAAGGTTTCGCTTTAACATTGGCACTTGGTGTTATCGTTTCAATGTTTACAGCAATCACAGTTACTAAAAACTTTATGTTGTTGATTTTTGGAACAAAAACATTGACTCATCCTTGGTTGTTCGGTTTAAGAAATGATGAAATCGGTACTGCTTATCAAGCAACTGAGTCTAAGAAAGAAAATGCTAAGTTTGGTGTATTAGATTAGTAAATAATATTTAAAGGGAAATAAGTTATGAAATTGAATATAGTAAAATATAGATTTTTATTTTTATGTATATCAGCAATTTTATTGTTGCCATGTATTGGAGCAATGATTTATTCATCAATCGCAACTCCAAATCATACACCAGTAAAAGTTAGTATTGATTATACTGGTGGTACAATATTGCAATACGGTATCAATTCAACTGTAACATCTGATGAATTAGGTACTTTACGTAAGAAATTGTCTGATAGTGGTATTAAAGAACCTGAATTACAAATTATCAATGTTAATAGTAATGCAAATTCTGATATCAAGTCTTTAATATCTATTAGAACTCCATTTATTGAAGCAGGTTCTAATGTCGATAAGCAAATTACAAGTACTGTTCAATCAGAATTTAAAAATGCTAGATTAGATCAAATTTCATCTGTTGGTCCAACATTAGGTAAAGAATTGTTTGCAAATTCTTTATTTGCTTTAGGTTTAGCATTGTTAGGTATTATTGCATATTTAACATTAAGATTTCAGTTTGATTATGCTTTAGCAGCGATTTTAGGTTTGGTACACGACGTTATTTTTGTATGTGGTACATTCTCAATACTAGGTTTGGTTTGTGGTGTTGAAGTTGATGCTTTATTCGTGACTGCAGTACTTACTGTAATTGGTTTCTCTGTTCACGATACAATTGTTGTATTTGATAGAGTTAGAGAAAATCTTAGATATTATAGTAAGAAAATGTCATTTGGCGAAATAGTTAACTTTAGTGTAAATCAAACTTTAGCAAGAAGTATCAATACTTCATTAACTACATTATTAACATTGTTTGCGTTATATTTCTTTGGTGGCGTAACAACAAAGAACTTTGTATTAGCAATGATTTTAGGTATTGCAATAGGTACTTATTCAAGTATTTTCTTCTGTACAGTTCTTGTTGATATTTGGGAAGAAAAGAAAATGGGTAAATTGCAGCATAAAAAAGCCTAAAGTGAGGTAATTGAATGAAAACAGAATTACTAGCACCGGCTAAAAATATTAAAATTGCAAAGTTAGCAATTGATTGTGGTGCTGATGCAGTATATATTGGTTCTGTTTCATTTGGTGCAAGACAAAATGCTTCTAACTCAATAGAAGATATTGAAGAATTGGTAAAATATGCTCATAAATTTTATGTAAAGGTATATGTTACTGTTAATACTATAATCTCTGATAGAGAGTTAGATGATGTAAAAAAAATAATAAATAAACTTTATGATATTGGTGTAGATGCACTCATCGTTCAAGATATGGCTATTTTAAAAATGTCTATTGATGGTGTAATCGCACCAATACCTTTACATATAAGTACTCAATGTGACAATCGTTTAGATGAAAAAATAAAGTTCTTTAATGATATTGGTGTTCCAAGAGTTGTGTTGGCAAGAGAATTATCAATTGAAAAGATTTCTGAATTAAAAACAAAGTATCCAAATTTAGAGTTTGAAACGTTTATTCATGGTGCATTATGTGTTTCATATAGTGGACAATGTTATTTAAGTTGTTATATTGGTGGACGTTCGGCTAATAAAGGAGAATGTGCACAACCTTGTAGAAAGAAATATTCGCTAATTGATGATAAAGGTAATGTTTTAATATATGATAAACATTTGTTGTCATTGAAAGATTTTAATGCAAGTGATTCGATTAAAGAACTAATTGATGCAGGTGTTTTATCTTATAAAATTGAAGGTCGTTTAAAAGATGAATTATATGTAAAAAATGTCGTAGGATATTATCGTCAATTATTTGATAAACATGCAGAAAAAACATCTTCTGGTATTGTTAATTTAACATTTAAACCTGATTTGTATAAATCCTTTAATCGTGGTTATACAGATTATTTTTTGCATTCAAGAAAGAAATGTTTTAATTTTGATACACCTAAATTTATTGGTGAAAAGATTGGTTCAATAAAATCTATTTCTAAAAATTCTATAACGTTAAAATTAAATAATAATATAATAATTAATCCTCAAGATGGATTATGTTTCGATAAATTTGGTCAAAAGGGTTGTTTGGTTAATAAGGTTGAAAACAATATTATTTATCCAAATAAAATGCCAAATGTAAAAATAGGTGATAGTGTTTACAGAAATATTGATGCGAAATTTGAAAGAGAAGTTTTAACGGCAAATATTGAACGAAAAATCAAATTTAGTATAACTTACTTAAACAATGTTTTAACAGCGAAAGATGAGGACGACAACAAGGTTATATTAAATATTATTGAAACAGATTCGGCAAATAATATTGAAAAGATGAATGAAAGTTTTAAAAAATCTTTTTCAAAAACTGGTTCAACGGATTTTGTACTTGATAAGATTGAATTAAATTCGACATTACCATTTATACCTGCGTCAAAATTAAATGAATATAGAAGAAATATTCTTGAATTATTAATGCAAGAACGTTTAAAAAATTATAAACGTGAAATCCAAAAACCTTTAAAATATGTAAAATATCCTTTTGAACAATTAGATTATAGGGCAAATGTTCATAATCATTTAGCAAAAGAATTTTATGGAGAATGTTCTTCTTGTGTAAATGAAATGTCATTTGAATCAAAAAGACCGTCAAGGCAAGTTGAACTTATGAGAACAAAACATTGTCTAAAATTTGCAATGAATATGTGTAAAAAGAATATAAATTTATCGTTAAAAGATGAATTAGGTCAAATATATCCTTTAAAATTTGATTGCAAAAATTGTGAAATGGTTGTATTAAGCCCCAATAAATAATTATAGAGATAAATAATAATCTTTTAAAACCTTACAGTCAGTTTCAATATTTGGACTTTCGCAAACAATAGCACCTTTTACATTAAAGTCTTTGAATGCTTTTAGTAAATCTTTGTAGTTAAAGTCAGATTCTTCTAAATTTAGATGATTTTTTTCACCTTTTTCTGAATATGCAATACCAGCAATGTGTGCGTGGAAATGATTTAGGCAATCATTCCCTAGTTCATTACCCATCTTTTCAAAAATTTGTGCAAATTCATCATAAGTATTTGAAATGCCATTATATCTTGCATGTAAATGTGAAAAATCAACGCAAGGTAGTACACAATCAAATTCTTTAGAAAGATTAATAATTTCTTCTAAATCACCCCATTGAGTTGCTTTGCCTGTTGTTTCTGGTCTAATCCAAACATTACTAATTTTTTCTTTAGATAATGCTTCAACAATTTTTTCGGTTTGTTTTTTTATATTTTTAAATACAATTGTTTTATCCATACCAAGATAAAAACCTGCGTGGTATGTAATACTAAATGCACCTATTTCACTGGCAATTTTAGCCGTTTCAACAATTCTTTGAATACTTGCTTCGATTTTTTCTTCTTCTTTTGAATTTAAATTTATATAAAAAGGTGCATGAATTGTTTTAACAAGTGATGAATTTTTTACTATTTCTTTATTTTCTTCTTTTATTCTTACTCCACGCACAAATTCTAATTCTAAACCATCTAAATCCATATCATTTAGTATTTCTAATGCTCTTTTATAGCCTTTGTTGCCTGTTTGAAGAGGCATTCCTGCTGTTAAAAAATTAAGTTTATCCATTTTTAAAAATTTCTCCAATTCTTGGTTTTATTATATTAATAAAATCTTGTGTATCACCAATAAATAATCCACCGTTTTGTAATACATCAAGGCTAATTACACTATTGTTTGTTTTTATATATATTTTATTATTACTAATATCAATTATTTCACCATTAATAGTGTTTTCTGGAATTTCGCAGTCACAAATACTAACTTTATGAACTTTTATAATTTGATTTCGAAATATCGTTAAGGCAGAAATATAAGGATTTAATGCTCTTACAAATCTTTCAATTTCTTCAGCAGATTTATTATAATTGATAAATAATTCTTTATTTTTTAAATTGTTTGCTTTTATGAAATTACCTTTTTGTTGAGGTCGTCTTGGTAAAGAATTTTTCTCTTCATATTCAATTATTGTTTTTAGTAATAATTTACAACCAAGTTCATTTGTTTTTTCAAAAATAGTTCCCATTGTTTCATTAGGTGAAATAGAACATTTTTCTTGATAAATAATATCACCCTCATCAAAATTTTCTGACATAAAGTGTAAAGTCACTCCTGTATCTTTTTCACCATTGATAATAACCCAAGAATAAGGGTTTCCTCCTCGATATTGTGGTAACAATGATGGGTGGACATTAACAATGCCATCTTTTATTGAATCAATGAATACTTTAGGAATTTTATTATTAAAAGAACAAACGACTGCCAAATCAATGTTTAATTCTTTAATTTCATTTATAAAATCTGGATTATCAAGTGAATCATATTCAATGAAATTTAAACCACGTATTTTAACAAAATTTCTAAAATTAAAATATGTATTATGAGTTTTTAGAGGACCCATAACACCAACAATATTAACTCCAGCATAAAATAGTGTATCTAAACCAATATAACCCATATCAGGTACACCAATAAAAAGTATTCTTTTTTTGAAGTTAAGTTTATCCATTTTTGATATTTGCACTTATAATTTCATCTAACAATTTTGAACATGCATCTACAAAATTACAACAATGTGCTTTTCGCTCAGGGCTATGAAAATCAAAACCTTGAGACAATGCTCTACAACAAGTAACTTTGTGTGATTGTTTGAATTTATTAATAAATTCTTTTGTTAAAGGTCTTGCTATTACTTCATTACCAAATTTATTATTTTTACCAAATAAATATCCTATAATCATAACAGAACCAGAAACAGCACCGCATAAGCAACCATTACCTAACCCACCAGAAAATGCAGTTGCAATAGGTAGTAATGACTCATCACAGATTCCTTTATCTATACAATACATAATTATACTTTCAGAACAAGAATAGCCTTGTTTAAAATATTCTACCGCTTCCATAAGACCTCCTTATACTACAATAACATAATCTTTTAATAATTTCTGTAATTTAATATAATATAACATATTTACAAAAATGAATATTTATTATTCAATATAAATATGAAGAAAAAAGTTTTAATTATTTTATCAGCTATCGCACTAATTTGTTGGACTTTATTCTATATTTATGACTATACAAGAGATGATGCAACAAAAACTGGTGGAGATTTGTATCAAACAGTTATAAATAGAGGTTATTTAATAGTTGGTGTAAAGACTGATGCAAAACCTTTTGGTTTTATTGATGAAAGTGGTGCAAATGCCGGTTTTGATGTGGATATTGCACATAGAATTGCAAAAGAACTTTTTCATAATCCAGAAAAAGTTAAATTCGTTCCAGTGACAAATTCTGAAAGAATGTACATATTAAACTTAAATAAAGTTGATATGGTAATTGCTACAATGACTGTCACACCTGCTAGGCAACATTTTGTTGACTTTTCTAATGCATATTACATTACAGGTCAGTCCTTATTAGTACGAAATGGTGGAACTATTCGTTCATTGGCTGATTTAAGCGATAAAAATGTAGGTGTTATATTCGGTTCTACTGCAGAACAAACGATTAAATTTTTATTACCAACAGCACATGTAATGGGGTATAAATCATATAAAGAAGCATATAATGCTTTGAAAAGCGGCTCTATTCTTGGCATAATTTCTGATGATGCAATATTAAGAAGTTACTCAATAAAAGATACAGGTGTTAAATTATTAACAAAAAAATATTCTAGAGATTCTTATGGAATTGCTTTTAGACGTGGTGATGAATCAAATTATATGCTAAATATTGTTAATAATGTTATTTCTGATATGGATAATCAAGGTGAATTTATTGTACTAAAACGTAAATGGCAACTTGATTAGATGTATATTAAAAGATAAAAAAAGAACCAACTTAATTGGTTCTTTTTTTTATTACTTAATTTCTTGTTGACATATAGTTATAAATTATTTTAGATGCATTTTGTATGTATAATTTACCATTCGGATCGTTATGTGGCCTATGTGCCAAGATAACAACTATATAACGTTGCCCTGATGGTAGATAAACAATACCTGCATCACCTAACATTGTTCCAATATCACCCGTTTTATGTATAAAAGATACATTTTCAGGTAAACCTGCTTTAATTAGATTTACATTTTTAACTTTACTCATAATATTAACAATATCACCTTGTGAATTGATATTTAAGAATGAAGAATCATCATTACCAATATTATAAAGTATTTGTCCCATATCACGTGCAGTAGTATAATTTGTACCCGTTAAATCCGGCAACCAAGTTTGAACATGTGTATGTTTAATACCCCAATTTTTTAATGCTGCATTAATATCATTCATTGAGCCAAGTTTAGATATAAGCATATTAGTCGCAGTATTATCAGAATCTTGAATCATTACCTTTGCTAGGTCATAAATTGAGTATGTATTTCCTTGTTGTGCATATTGCATATTACCAGAACCTGGTGAACGATAATATTCAGTTAGATACATAGTATCTTTTAAACCAATTTGTTCCCATTCAATTGCTCTGTATAATTGAATAAGTACTGGTAGTTTTATTATACTTGCCGCCGGATAAATTTTATCTGCATTTATGTTTACATAATTATAATTATCCATCGACCAAACAAAAATTGCTGGTTTAATATTAGCATAACTTTTATTTAAATTTTTTAATTCTGTTTCTAATTCAGTTAATCTATCGTTATATTTTAACTGTGCCATTTGTGCTTTTTTATTAGAAGCGACATTGTAAGAAAGTCTTTGATTGAAAAATGTATAATTTGTTAAATATGATAATGTAGGATTTATTAGTTCGTTGTAATTTACACCACCTGTTGGAGTGAAGTCATTTGAACAAATAACATTATCTGATTCTGTTGTTTGAATTTTGTTATTAACAAATGTTTGGTTAAAAAACTTACATTGTGTAGGAACTATTAATAAACCCAATACTGATAACAAAGACAAGACTACAATCCTAGCCAATAATGAGCCTTTCTTTTTTTTCTTCTTTGGTTTTATAGTCTGTTTTTGTTTTGGCTTTGATGGCTTAACAGGCATTGTCGCTGTATTATAAGTATAGCCATAACTATCATCATATCTTACAGTATTCTTTGCGTACACTATCCCCTCCAAGTTATACAAATAGTATAATTAAATGAATTATACTAAGACATCATTTAATTAGATGATATTAAGAAAATGATGACATGGCTTTAACAAATAGTTCTTGAATAAAACTAAGTACTAATAAAGCCACGATAGGTGAAAAGTCCAACCCTCCCAAAGGTGGAACAAATCTTCTAAAAATGTCTAAATACGCATCAGTAATTATTCTAACGAATTTTACAGGCTGTTTATCCCAATCAATACTAGGAATCCAAGACATAAAAATTCGTAGAACAATTAAAATACTATAAAAATAAATCAAATTACTGATTAAACCGTTTATTTTTTGCAATAAACCCATAATTTCCCCTATACTCTAGATTTTGCTTTTGTATTTTTACAATCACAATTTTTACGTTCATCTGGTAATTTTTCAATCATTGTAAATAATAAATGTTTCAAGTTTTCAACATTATTATTAAATACTTGAATGACTTCATGATGTGAAACTGGTGGAACATCACCAACTAAACCAGCATCATAATCTGTAATTAATGAAATATTTAATGGACACATATCCATTTCTTTTACAAGGTATGCTTCGGGAAATGCAGTCATATTAATAACTTCCCAACCTTGAGAAGTAAAGAATTTTGATTCAGATTTAGTTGAAAATCTTGGTCCATTAATTACGACTACAGTACCTTTGTCATGAATTTTGATACCTAATTCTTTACCAGTTTTGATTGCTAATTCTCTTAATTCTGGGCAATATGGATCAGCTGCTGATGGATGTGTAACAACAGGTCCATCAAAGAAAGTTGATTTTCTACCATCAGTCCAGTCAACAAATTGGTCAGCAATTACAAAACTTCCTGGTTCAACATGTTTTTGTAAACTGCCCGCAGCACAAGGCGAGATAACACGTTTGCAACCAACACTATGCATTGCCCAAACATTGGCTCTATAATTAATTAGATGTGGTAATATAGTATGATTTCTGCCATGTCTTGGCATAAATGCTACTTTCTTTTCTCCGATTTTACCTATAAATAAATTATCACTAGGGGCACCGTAAGGTGTTTCCACTTTAACTTCTTCAATATCATCTAAAAACTTATAAAATCCTGAGCCACCAAAGACTCCAATTGTTGATATAAATATTAAAACAGTAATAGTTGCCGGTGGCGTAGCTGCTAACCAAGGACTTAGAGATTCTATGAGTAAATTATCATCTGAATTAAATGTTGAACTATCTATTCCACCAATGAAATATTGTACAGATAATGCTACCATGATCGCAGCGGCTGGATATTATGCATACTTAGATGGAAGAAGAGCAGACCTAACATTAAATTCAAAATCGCAAGATAAATTATGCTAAAAATACCAAAAACTAGGAAACTAGTTTTTTTCTTTACATTTAAATAAAAGAAAAAGTATTCAAAAGAAAAAAAAGTATGGTATAATTATCACAATAGAGAATATAAAAGAATAGAAAGAAGGGTATAATATGTTGAAATCTTGTACAGGCTATAGTACAGCAATCGATAATATAACACTAGGCATAGAAACTGCAAAAAATGTAAACCGCATATATGCGGTATTACGGAGGTTTGTTAATGGAAATCGGTCGAGCGTTGAAATACTATCGAGCATTGCATCACCTTACAC
>OQVT01001874.1_pt1 | contig 13499 bp, 9 predicted proteins | sample 1691561 | NCBI WGS metagenome assembly OQVT01 (sample SAMN03418260, study PRJEB22391) | human gut metagenome | biome: human-gut; feature: organic feature; material: feces | host: Homo sapiens | place: Tanzania | collected 2013-01 | reverse complement strand
TCGTAAAGATAATAAGGCAATCGCTCCTTGCCGGCCCTTTTCGGAAGAGTGTCGCGGCCCATATATTTCCTTACGGTCTGTCTGGCAATATCCAGCTTCTTGGATATCTGGGCGATGTTGAGTCCCTCGGCCTGTAACTCTTTGACTTCCTTGAACATGACTTGTCGAGAATCGACCTCCGGAGTTTCTTGAACTTCCTCAGGGCGCACGGCGCTTCTATATTCATCGTAATGAGAACCGATAACTTTAGTAACACAATCCGACATATTCATGTTCAAATGGAACCTGTCGGCCACCTCTGTGATATTCCGCCCCGTCGCGGCAATGGCTGCGGTATAGTCTGTAGATCTATCGCGGCTGACGACCTCCACTTGAGCATGCTCATCCAACCATGCCTGAAAGCTTTTTACATCCCTGTCACCGAGAAGGTCTATGACAGACCCGGTTTCAAGGCTGACGATAATACTGCCGTATGTGACGCCTTTGCGAAAGGCCCAATCATCCACGCCAATCTCCTTCACTTCGCATCGCTCTGGAACCGACATACGGTGGACATCTCGGAGTACGGTGTCTCCGCTGAGGGGCACTCCTGTTGCCGATAACAACTTCCGGGCTGATTCTGAGGAGCATTTCAAGCCATGCTGGGTTACAGCCATCTCACAACGCCTCGTCCGCCGTCGGTATCTGAACACCTCATCCCCTGGTTGTTCAGCGAAAGTCTTTTTCCGACAATCCGGATTGTGACAAAAGAACTTGCGCGCCTCAAACGTGATGATAACCGGATGGCCAAGAATCGAAAGATCTGCAATAGTCCTGTGATAACGGCTATGAACGCTACGACTCACATGGCCGCAATATGGACAGACCCCATGAGGAAGATTACATCGTGCGTATACATGATAGGTGCGCATATCTTCGAGCTCCACTTGTTCAACAGACAGGTCACTTGGAGAATAAAGGGCCGATAAGTCGGCTTTCGCAGAGGTTGATGTTAGGCATTGCCGTAAAAATGTTGTAATTTTGCTTTTGTTAGGTGCTTTACACATCATCTATAACTTTATACTGTGGTAAGCATAAAGTTACGAAAAATTTATGTAAATACCTAATAGTCAATTAGCTAAATTGCACTAAAACTACGGTTTTTTGATATTTAGCTAATTGATTTTTCGCGTCCATACCAGGTTCCTTTGCTAACAGTACAAACTCCGTCTTTCAACTAAATCGCGGAAGAACCAATAATCTTGACTTGTTGCGATGCATCGGGATGGAAAAGACATTTCTTAATGCCATCCAAATCTGCATGAGCTTTTCTTTTAGCATCGAACCACCTATCAATAGTGTTTTTTGCTTCCGCTAAATAAAACCCATCAATAGTCTTTTTGGGGTCTGGTTAGAAAAATCAAGATTAGGGCGAATAGAGTATTTTATCTTATAGAGAGAGTCTTGATACTCCTCCTTGTCATCATCTCCCATTCTTGAAATAAATTTGATCAGAATTAGAAGCATTGTCGTCAAACGCTGTTGGCCATCAAGGACTTCCCATTCATTATTATCTGGTGCACCGAATGCTTTGACAACAAGAGGTTGTAAAAAATAGCTCGCCTGATCACCAGCGCTAAATGAGAATAAGTCATCAAGTAAATCTGTGACTTGCTTCCTCTCCCATCTGTAGCCGCGCTGAAAAGAAGGGATAATAAACCGATAGGGCTTAGTTAGAATCTCTGATACCGGGAGTGGTCTAAAGGACTCATCAAATTGTTTATCAGACGTATATACCTATAAGAAAATGAAAAGTCATTGTTCCAAGAGTTTCGTGACAATCTCGTCACGGACCTGCTCCCAGGCGGGTTGCGGTTCGAAGGTGAGGCCGGGACGGAGGAGGCCGGCGGTGTCGCCCAGGAATTCTGGATTCTGCATCTTCTCGTCCATATTCAGCACGAATTCCTTGTAGGTGGGGGCGTGGCTGGCCACGAAGCGGAGATAGCGGTCGTAGGCCGTCATGACACGGTCAAGGTCCAGTTTGCCGGTGATGAGCGCGGTGTAAACATCGAAGAGGTCACGGCCTTTGAGGCGCTGATAGAGGGCGCGGACTTTCGTCCCGACCAGCTCGTCCAGCTCGTATGTGAGCACTTCGCACTGGCCGCTGAACCAATCGTTCTCGACTGAGAATGGTAGCCGTACCATCGGGAAGACACTGAAATGCTCCTTGCAGTTGATTTCCACTTTCAGGTGGATCTCGCCCGCGCCCACATCGGTCGGCTGAACGCGGAAGACGAGGGTGTTGTTGTGCTTCTTCTGCTTGACGACGGGTTCGCCCAGCCAGGAGAGGGCTTCGCGCAAATGGTCTATCGTCTCCTTAATGGGCTCGGCATTCACCTGAACCAGGTCGATGTCTTCCGAGTAGCGGGGCTGCGGCTCCAGATAGAGTTTGTGCAGCGCCGTGCCGCCACGGAAGGCAAGATGCTCCTTCAGGAAGGGACCGCTGTATATCGACACCAGCGCCCTGCAGATAATCAGATCCTGCTCCACCAGACGCGGAGAAGACCACGGTACAACCGTACCCCATTGGGTTATGAATGCTCTCTGTATCATAAGTCGTCAATTTCAATTTCTTGGTTCACCACCACTTTCCATTTCTTGTCCACTTCGGCGTCATCAACCGATGCGCCCAGTTTGAGCGGTACGGCTTTCATTTTCATACCTCCGGATTTCATCAGAGCGAGCAGACCATCGGCAATGTCTTCTTCTTCCAGTACGCAGTCCAGTAGGTAGCCCATGCGCTGGAATACGGGGGCGGATGCGACCTTCAGGAAGCCGGCGTCCAGCTTGGTGAAATCCAGCTTCAGTGACAATTCTTCCAACACCGTTGCAGCCCTCGTGAGACCACCGATGTGCTCCTGATAGGCCACCAGGTCCACTGCCGTCAGTTCCGGTCCGGAGACATTCAGCCAGCCGGCAGGCACTTCCAGGCGCTGGACATAGGCCATAGGGATTTCCCGCCGCTCGGCGTAGCGGATGGCATAGCCTTCGCGCTCCTTGTCGCGCAGCACAGGAGGCTCAACCATCACCAGGAACTCCATCGGGGCCTGATGCGCTGCGCCGTGGCGCTCGGCGGCACTGAGCAGCGAGACGTAGTATTTTCGCTGGAGATACTGCATCATACGGTCCAGGTACACTTCCTGCGGCACGGCCTTCCAAAGCCGGTATTCCTCGGGCACGACTACGTAGAATCCTCGGCAGGGGGAGAATACCCGGCCTTTGGCCACGGAGCGGTGCAGGGCTGTGTCGATGGTAGGGGCGGACATGGCAGGAAAAGCCTTCCGCACATCCTCCTTGGAGAACGTGTATCGGCCGCTCGGAGCCAGTCCTTCTATCCAGTCAGCAATGCTCATGGTTTTACGCATTTGATCTATTCACTTGCAAAGTTATACAAAATTTGTATAATATCGCAAGCGGGCGGAAATATTTGAATACTAATTACAACATAATTGGGCAAGGGTTATTTCTGGGAGTAGCAAGAATGAAAAGCAAATGGGCAGTATATCGTTATATAAGCTACTCAATTGTATCGAGCTATTTTATTTGAAAAGGGGAACAATAGGAAAAACACGTTACCCAGAAATCTGCAGAAACATCAACGAGAAAGAAATTGGTTTGTCTTTTTTACTACTATATCTGAGTTTTTCATTTTTGTATACCTATAATTCCTGCTTCTCGACTTTGGCCTTGGCCGGACGGCCTCTCTTTCTTGTCATCGGCTTGGCTTTCGAGACGTAGACAGGGGCACAGCCGCCGGGGATGTCGAAGCCGAAGGCCCTGCATATGTCAACCTGCGATCCGACAAAGGGAGTGATGAACTTCATCTTGCCGGTATGCTCTATACATCGGATCGTGCGCATCTCCGCCAGTACCGCCTCGGTTGACGGGAACCTCTTCCGCAGGACTTCATCCCTTTGCCATACGGAACGCACATACGAGGCGAGGATGAGGCCCACGAAGTAGATGAGCATGCGTCCTCTCTTGCCGCCTTCAGACCAAGTTCTGAGCCGGTCGTGTCCCAGGGGACCCTTCTGGAGGGCGAAACACTTCTCCTGCTCGTCGCGCATGCCGTAGTTGTCCATCGCCTGCAGGGGGTCAAAGTCCACGCCGATGGTCTTGCTCGCGAAGAAGCCGGCCGTAAGCAGCATCGTGTCCAGTTTTTTCTGGTTCACTCCGTATGATTTGATGGTGCCGTCGGCATTGAAGGTGATGTCGAGCAGGTTGAACCTCCTCGCCGTGTCCTCGCGGTCTGCAACCGGTTCCTTGGCCTGGATAATTATGTCAAGCTCCGCCGACTGCTCCGACACCGAGTGCTGGATGTCACATATCTTCTCACCGCGCTTGAGCGGGTTGTAGTAGAGATTGAGCCTGTATTTGTCCGCCTTGATCACGTTGTCCCCGTTGCCTTTCACGGAGTATTCCATGTCATACTGGGCGTAGTAGAGGTTGTCCTTTGGAGCAATCGTCATGCCCTGCGGGAAGCCGTGGCTCATGTCTATCGCCTTGATTTTGGCCATGACATCACTGCCGGTAACCTTCACGCTGGTTATGACCTTCTGTCCTTTGGCGATATAAAGCTCCAGATTCTTCATGGACTCGTACCCCCTGTCGGTGATGAGCACGAGGTTCTTGAACCCGGCATGCTCCAGCTCCCTCATTATGAGCCCGACGGTCCTGCAGTCCGGCATATTCCCCGGCAGCTCCTTGTAATAGATGGGCATGTGCGAGGTCGGGGAGTACACCACGACCTCCAGGGTCTGCCTGAAAGGCAGGCACTCCTTGTTCTTGCCCCAGCGGATGTCCACGAGGTTGAAGCCGTATGTCGACATGGAGGTGGAGTCCACCGCGCAGAGCTCGTCCCTGCCCACCCGTCTGGCCCTGCACCTGAAAAGGTCCATCCTGTGCCTCTCCGTTATGCTTTGTGTCAGCCTCGTGATGCTGACGCTGTTGAGCTCATGCTCCGATGGAGCCTTGACCTCCTTCTGCCACTGGCTCAGCTGGTTGTATGGGAGGTTCTCGATGAACGGGAAGTAGGCCAGCGTGAGGACGTCGTTGACCATCTCATGGTTGCCTCCCAGCACTTTCAGCAGGTCATCCTTGACTCCTGTCGCCTCGGCGACCTTGTCAAGAAGCCACGTGGCGCCGTACTGGCGGTCAACGTCCTCGTCCTGGTAGGACACCCGGCCTCGCCGCCTTGTGCTTGACAGCTCCGTGACCTCGCTCATGTCCCAGGCCACCGGAAAGATGAGCCTGTCGCGCTCCGCCACCGAAGCGTGGAAGTAGTTCGTCCCCGGATGGAACCTGTCCCCGTCTTCGAGCGTGCCCCAATGCTTGTATGTGTACCGCTTCTTCCCGTCTTCACCAACGGCGAACACTTTTGTCGACGCGTACCTGTGCCTGCCTATTGTATGAACGATCACCTTGTTCTGAGTGTCTTTGTTCGCCGGTCTTCCGAGTGCCATGCCAGATTGTATTTACGGGTATAAATATTCCTATAAATATTGACATCTGCAATACTTTTGCGGTTTATTTTCAGATATTTGCGACTTTTGGGTACAAGAAAGTGAAAAATTCAGATTACCGAAGAATGACAACGTAAGAGGGTCGTCTGCATATCAATAGGATATCCACGCTGGCACGCAAATAAATACAAACTAATGAACACACAAGAAACAATCCTCCAGTTGGAGGGACTCAAACTCAAGGGTATGGCAGAATGCTACAAGACCCTTCAGGGCATGCCCGTAAACCAATGGCCAACTTTGGACACATTCATGGCAAGGCTTGCCGAAGCCGAACAGCAGTACCGGAACCGCAAGCGGACTGAGATGTACCTGAAGACCAGCAAACTGCGCTATAACGCCGTTATGGAAGATGTCATCTGCTCGGAGGAGAGGAACCTGAACAAGGAGATGCTGCTCAAGCTTATGGACTGCACCTTCATTGACAGGGCGGAGAATCTACTCATTGACGGCAAGACAGGATGCGGAAAGTCCTTCTTGGCATGTGCTGTCGGAAGGCAGACATGCTTCATGGGACACAGAGTGGAATACTTTTCCATGAACAAGTTCGTCGAGCGGATAGCGCTCGCCAAACTTGACGGAAGTCTTCTTAAGGTCATCAATCATATTGAGAGAAATGACCTCGTCATCTTTGATGACTTCGGACTGCAACCGCTCGACAACAACTCGCGTCTGGCCCTGCTGCAGATACTTGAGGACTGCTATCAGAGGAAATCAGTGATCGTGACATCACAGCTTCCTGTCTCAAAATGGTATGACTACATCAATGAACCAACCTTGGCTGACGCCATCATGGATCGCCTCACCGCTAACGCGGTTCGGATTGAACTCAAAGGTGACTCAATGAGAAGGAAAAATCAAAAAAATAATAACTTTGCCGAACCGAAAGCGACCATGTCCGAAGTGGTACATTTGAAAACGCTCCAGAAGGTACATTTAATGTGATATAGTCAACTTATCCTTCTCAAAGTCAGTATTAATCCAGGAGAGAAGGACGTCTGTTTGCTGACGGGGAATATGCTTCTCTTCATATAGCACCGACCTCCATACACGCAGGTCCGTGGATATATCATGAAAAATCTGACGGTAATCAACACTACCGCCAGATGAGTTCATGTATACATCCCCGTTTACGTTTCCGAAGTATACTGGGTGGTTCCGTATTGGTTTACTACTGTATCGTTCATAATCAACAGAAAGTTATCATTCGTCCTTGGACAGGTCTTCTCCAGTTATTTCTTTCAGCGCGAATTGCCGTGGATAGTCCGGTAATTGATAATGTCTCTTGTGCACCATATCAAACTCATTCTTGAAACCAAGGCCCACACGATAGTAGGCGTCAAAAATGGTTCCCATATTGGGGGTCGTATTGATTAGGGATTCCCTGTCTGCATACTCTTTAAACTGTTCTCTGTCATTCAGATACCACCCACAGATTTCCAGTTCGTCGGAGCAAAGCACATGTCCATGAAGCCGCTCTCTGTAATCCAGGAACTCGATGAAGCGATTTGATGCGATTCCTTTCAGCAATTTACGCATCAACAAGAAGAAAGCTTCAATATCATCAATACACACAGACCACGGGAACAAGGCATCCTCATCTTTCTTCAGTAATGAGGAAAGATCAGTCTGAATAGTTCCATACTTAAAATCCGTGACCACGATTGACCATACATCGACAATATTCTTGCTCTTCAGATAGTAATGAACTTTTTTCTTATTGGCAGCATCAAGGATGTCTATATCTCTCCCTGAAAGCAATACATCTTCAACACGCCTGCACTGCTCATATCCCAATTGAATGGCATTGGAATAATCCCTTTGGATACGCGGGAAAGCCTTGAGAGGATCACGAAAAGGTTCACGGAAACCGCAGTTCTTGATTTCTACAATAATGCAACTATCACCTATTAACACCAACAGATCATTCTCCGATACACCATCCACACTATAGTTGGTAAAGATCTTTGTCTTTGATGGAAAGAAGTTCCGGAACAATTCTTCCACCTTCTTCTCAAAAGCTTTGTCCTTATCCTGTTTATACTTCTGCCCGACCTTACTATCACGCATCAACTCATTATCCATGCGATAGAACATCCCTTCTAGCAGAAACTTATTAATTGGACACACATATCTGTCGCCTATCTGTATAAGAGGATGAGATTCAGAATGATGCTTATCCGCATAATAAACAGTCTGACCTTTTATCGATTCCTTATCATAGGAAAAGAACTCAAGAATCCGTTGAAGGACAGTACTGTCAATCTCCACATCCAAAAGTTCCTCCCGAGAATGAAGATGGATTTCACCAGGGTTTGTCGTCAAGGTCTTCATCATCCCGCTTAACTCTGGCTGGTTCCACCAATCGTGAGGATCTGTCACACCCCGCTCAATGAACTTCTGCGTAAGTTTATACCATTCTTCCGGATGTGTCGAATAAAAGGAGTATGTGTATGTATATGAATGGATAACCTCATTCAGTTTGTCGTTATTTAGCTTTCTGACGTGAACTATAAACAACAAAGCCTGTTCTACAGAGAAACCATAATGAGATTGGATATAGGAATCGTAGGGCTTAAGGTATCTGAGAATTCTATCGTGAGTTTGTTCCTCATAGCTCATGAGGGCATTCCCGAAATACCCCATGAATGTAGATAAGGCAACCCCAACCTGCTCATCCCGCTCGTCATGAAAATAATCGCCGTCATTAGAAAACCCGATATTGATGAAATAGGTCATCTCAATTTCATCGAGAAGAACGGCTATCCTATCCCAGCGTTTATCGTCCATTTCAACCGACTCTTTCCTGTCAATAATGGAGTAAAAAACATCCATCACATAAAGGGTTTGCCTCATGGGGGATTGTAGGTGCTGATATAACGGGGATGTTGACCGGAAGTCCAGTTCAAGGATCATCCTCATTGCATGTAAGAGCAACGACTCTTCTTTGACCGGCTTTAGCTCCCCCTGTAAATCCGCCACAATAGACTCGATAGATCTATGATGTTCCTTAAGAAACATCATCTTCTTAAAAGCCTCTACGTAATTGTATTCTCCGTCAATCATATAGAGATACTTGAATCAATGTGAACTTCCCCTTTTTAGGACAGTCTGAGATTAGACCGCTAATATAGTGTTTTTCAGTTATTTTGCTGCATATTGCAGTCGCTGGTTGATTTTTTATAGGTAACATCGAGCGTGTCATAAAGAAATCAGACACTGCAACTACACATACTTCGTTGATATGACAGCGGCCAAGACTCAGAACCGATTAAAGGTATCCCTCAACGCGACTCTTTCAAATATACCCTGGGAGCTCCGTTGAAATAAGAATGGGACAGTTTCATTTTTACCTACGACTTGGGCGACAAATACAAACACATACGACAGTTGGTGACCGAAGACTTTGATCCGCACTTCTTTGACTTACGCGGTATCCTCCGCAGAGTGGATGTTTCAGCGGGCTATTGGTATATGACGAGATGGTCGCGGACTCGCGGAAGGGAGAAAGGCAGGCCGTCATGTGCGCGGAGACCTCTCCGTCAGACTGCCACAGGTTCGCGTGCGAAGGGTACGCCCTGTATCACCCGTCGCTTGTCGGGAGGCGGTTCAATCCTGTCGACGTGCAGCATACCAAACGCGACGGTTCCACCATATCCCAGGAGGCGCTTGAGCGCAAGTTCTGCAGGGACTTCCGTGTGGAATACACGGAGTCCGAACTGACGGCGGTGATGAAGAGGATAGGAGAACGCATCCAGCATTCGAGGCCCGAGGACAAGGCGATAAGGCTGTCCACGAGTCATCAAAATCAGGGCAGGTGGAGATGACATGGGAATATTGGAGATAGCGGTAGCCGCATTGTCGGTGATGGGCGGAACAACTGTCGGCTCGGCCATTACCGAGGCCGTCATGGGAAGCCGTCGTGAGATCGGCGCGTTCCGGGGATTCCTCTGGGGGCTGTTGCTCCCCGTGGTCGGCATAGGAAGAGTCTGGATAAGCGACAGGATTGTCAGGCATGACAATACCGAACGCACACGGAACAACAATGGTACAAGTCAGATTGCAGCTGAAGCTGCCAGGAAGCAGTATGAAAGGGACACCCCCAAACGCCGGTATGACAGGCTTGTGCAAGTCCGGACCAATGATAATGCAGACAGGCAGGAGCAGAACATTTCAAAATCAAGAAGAAGATAATCACAATGCAGAACGACATGGACAATTAGCTTCGTGACCTGGCAAGGTGCAGCAGAATTTTGTAATTACAAAAAAATTGCCACCTTTGGAAAAATGGAAATTATGCTTGACGTCGTAAAAGTTGCTTCTTACATCTCTCGCCGATATGAACGGGAATATGGTTCCCAAATCGACGAGATGAAGTTGCATAAACTTTTATATTTCGCTCAGCGTGAATCCCTTATTCAGTTAGATCGGCCTCTATTTGCAGAATCCTTTCAAGCTTGGAAATATGGCCCGGTTCTCGTTCAGATAAGAAGTTTATACAAACAAGGCAAACTTACTGAGCGCTTGACATCCGAAGAGATAGCGCCTTACCAAACTGTATTTGACAAGGTTTTCGAGCAATATGCGCCAAAAGATGCTTGGAGTCTTAGCTCCATAACCCATGGCGAAATTTCTTGGCAGAAAGCAAGAATGGGTATTCCTGCTGGTGAAAATAGTGATACCTTGATAGCTTTGGATGATATCAGGAAAGACGCACATCATATAAAGCTTCGTCGATATTATTTAAGTCACCTTCAGCCTACCCGTTAAAACTCAGCTCATGTCTAGAATCACAGAGCAACAGAAAAAGATATTAGCCTGAATTATTCATAGCCGCCACGGTTTATCTTCGCAGTAGCAGTCCGATTGGTCCGCATTTCCCCGACACCACATGGCTTTTCTGATAAAAGCCGTTAGATGTGCCTGAAATCAGCACCGGAAGATGGCCAGAAGGCACAGGACAGCGCGTTTTTTCAAGTGTGGAGCGCAGCAGTGCTTCCCCTATCGGGGTTACGTGACTTATATTCGGACAATTACTCGGTTTATGAGGATGTCAGATGTTGCAGTCTGGTCAATACGGACACCATTTCGGGAAGCATCGGAGCCTTCTGTGAGAATCGAAGGCGTATGCAAGTCTTCTTTTCATCGATGGACACAGCGCTCAGGAGCAGTTTTTCCCTCATTGTGGTGATGGTACTGCACTCAAGTTCGGTTCCCACAAGCATATCGGCCTGAAACGAATGCAGGATTACATATGCAGCGCAGTGCAGATAGAGTCTGAACTGGTTGGCTGAGAACTTGTTGCAGGACATCCTGTCGGCCTTGAGTCCGTTCTTGAGTTCGGCAATCATCTGCTCCATGCGTCCTCGATCGCAATAGCATTCAGAGTATATGAAGCCGGATCTCTGCCCCTTGAAGTCTGTCACGACATATCTGACGTTTGTTCCGAGACTGTTGACCTCGATTTTGACAACAACCCTTTGCTGGTGCTTCCAGGAATTGGCCTTGTACATAAACGAATGGAACATGCGCACCTCTTCACCGGTAGCCTTGTAAGATGCAACCGCAGTGTCAAGCCAGTGTGCGGTTATCTTCTGGAGCTTCACGTTCCCGGCAAGTCCCGTAATGAAGTGGATGCCATCCTGTTGCTCTGTTGCCCAGTCCATGAAGTCGTGGGAGCAGAAATGGGAGTCTCCCCGTACTATTATCTGAGTGTGTTTCCACCTCTTGCGGAGCTTGGTTATCAATTGTTTGAGCAGGCCTGAAATGTTGATTGACTTGTTGCCCCGACCCGGCCTGAGGATGGGAAGGATGAGCTTTCCGCTGCGCCCCTCGAACAATAGCAGGGGCATATAGCAGTATTCCCCATAATAGGCGTTGAACAGCGTGAGCTGCTGCGCGCCATATGTGTCGGCATTCGTGTCATCGGCATCAATGATGATGGAATCGGGCTCTGAGTTATACGAAGCGATGAAGTCATCGATGAAGGCCTCTCCGATATCGAACAGTTCCTTGCGGGACAGGCGGTTCTCCAGACGCGTCATCGTAGGCTGGGAAGCCAGGTCAATTTCATCCGAAGCAGACCGTCCGGCACACATCTTCAGGATTCCGTCGCGGCATAGCCTGTCGCAGTCGTCGGCATCCTCAAAGCCGGCCATTATCTGGTATATCCTCTGGCGGAGCATCTCCGTCTGACTGTGTACCACCATGGGTTCCCGGCGCGGATCTTTGATACAGGATTCGATACGTTCGATGATGTGGTTAGATGACTTTTCATACTCGCGGACAAGGGGCAGTCCGCCGAGCGAGGAGAGCTCGGGTGCAGAGAAATCGACCGTCACTTTCTTGCCGGCCACGGGCTCAAGTTCAAACAGTGCAGGAAAAGTTTGGTAATCTGCGGAATATGAAGTAATTTTGCTCATGAGTAAAGGAAAAATGTTTTTTGTTTTTAGCATTACAAATATAACATTTAATCCTCTGATTACCAAATAATTATGAGGATTCCTTTACTTTCTTTATGAATAATTCAGGCCAGAGGAACCGGTTACCCGGCTTCTAATGTTTAACTTTTAGTGCAGTAAATTTTTACCGAAATATTGTAATATATATTAATTATATATATTACGTCTCATTACAATGAGATGAGAAAACAGGATTTCGCTGTTCTCTTCTGCGCATTCTATTGCCCTGTCCAGCGATTCAATAGCCACTCGGCGGGACGCGGCTACGCTTGATTTTTGGAGGCGTTGATTATCAATGTGTTATAAAATGCAGCGTGGAAACGCGACCAAAAAAAGCCTGCGTTTCCACGCTATATCTAAAATGGTGTCTGATTATCAGTGAGTTACAAAACGCTCCGTGGCCGCGTCCCGACACCGCATTTCATGGTGAGGTCTTCCTGTGCCATTCCACATTAGAATCTGATGTGATGGACGAATTCCTTCTTTGACGGAACGAGCGGCTCGGACTTCAGGCCTATCTTCTTGAAGTCAATCTCTTTAAGGTCAATGCATCTGATGCCTCCATCATACATGGAGCGATAATAGAACCTCAAACCTGACATGTCGGTGACACAGGTGCATTGGGTTGCTGACGGGATGTCAGCCGGCGTTTCGTCAACCGGGAACTGCGCCCCGATCGGAATCTCCATCGAGCCGAGAATATGAAAGGCAGTGAACACGGAGCCCTCTGCGTCAGGTTTCTGCGGTGCGGTGTTCTGGAAGAAGGCCGCGCGTACAAACCTTGAAGGCGGGGTGAAATCCCCCGGGAGACCAATCATCGCGCTTCCGCCACCGAAAGATGACAGGGACATATTTCCAAGCGTATGTGGTTCGGTGCGGCCAGGCAGGAGGTTTACATAGTTATTGAGATTGGTGAGCTGCCAGTCGAAAGATGGAGAGTTGGTCAGCACGCCCAGATTGTTTTCATAGAAAACGCACTTTCCGTCGATGATCTCCAGCACAATCTGGCGGCCTGACGGCTCGGCGAACCTCCAATGTACGGTCGAGGAGCGCGGATCGAATCCATGAATATGCACCCTTGCGATCTCGGCCTTGACCTCATCGACGGTGGCGCAGCGCCCGAGAATGTAGGAGACCAGCTGGAAATCAGATATGTTGGTCTCATAGTTCGCTTCTGAATACTCCTCGTACTTTCCGTAGTCAGGGAAATAGAAGAGGCCGGCGGAGAGGCCTTTCTCATTCATGCCCTCCATCATCAGCTCGTCCTGGACCACCGAGACGCCCACGTAACCATATTCATTGGTAAAACTTCTGCCAGTCCCTCCTCCTGGGATGAAGGATTTCCAACTGTGTCCGCGAGGTACGACAACCCAACGGCAGTCATTGTCGGAGGCGGCCCACTCGATCGTGCGCGCCACTACAGTGCTTCCGTCCTTGGCTTTGAGGGTGATGCCTGTGCAGGCATAGCAGTTCTGGA
>OQVT01001873.1_pt1 | contig 13502 bp, 11 predicted proteins | sample 1691561 | NCBI WGS metagenome assembly OQVT01 (sample SAMN03418260, study PRJEB22391) | human gut metagenome | biome: human-gut; feature: organic feature; material: feces | host: Homo sapiens | place: Tanzania | collected 2013-01 | reverse complement strand
GTGTGACTGGAGTTCAGACGTGTGCTCTTCCGATCTAGGACTATCTGATGTATATGGAGCGGGCTGGTATGATAGCGCAGTTGCGTGATGCCGTGGGTGGAATCCGCGGTCTGGGCAAGATAGAGAAGGTTTATCTGGACAATACCAATCTTATTTATGTGCTTGCTCCCAAACGTGCAGATATCGGTAATGTGCGAGAGACGTTTTTTATGAATCAGATGCGAGTGGTGGGTGACGTGATGTGCTCGCCCGTTTCTGACTTCCTTGTGGATGGCATGACTTTCGAAATCGGTGGACGCAAGAAAGGACAGAAGCAGATTGCGGAGGTGGAGAATGGCTATGTGGTAAAGGACGATATAGAGGCTGGATACGCCAATGTGATACCGTTATGGGCTTTCGGATTGTTGTATTAATGTAATTCTTATATAATAAAAAATCCCTGCATCGCAGTTCTTGGACGAAACTGCTGATGCAGGGATTTCTCTTATGTGTTACTGACGGATTGTCAGTTGCTGATTAAAGGCTGTTGTCTTTACTTGATGATTATCTTTGTGGTCTTGCCGTTAGCCTGACGCACGATGTTCAGACCCTTCTGCAGCTGGTTCTGGCGTACGCCGTCAGCGCTGTAGATGTCGGTGATGGTGGTGTCTTCTGTTGCTGTTTCGATGCCGGTGGGAGTGAACTTCTCGCCGAACACAACGGTTACGCCGTAAGAAGGATAGCTCTCTGCGTAGCCGCCGAGGTCGAAGAAGAAGCGTCCGTAGAACTTGTCGCCCTGGCTCTTTGCTCTGGTAAGTGTCACGTAAGTGATGTAGCCTTCCCATCCGCTCTGCTGCATAGCATATTCTGCCTTCTCAGCGCTGTATGTTGTAACGCCGTTTTCGTCGGTCTCGCCGTCAGCCACGAATGTGATGGCGTCCTCGCCGCCGATGTTAGGCACGCAGAATGTGTACTTGTTGTCGCCGTTAGGACGTACTGTGATGGTTGCAGACTCAATCTCCTTGTAGTCCTCGCCGCTGGTAACCTTCATAGTGCCCGTGTAGACTACAGCCGGTGTGATGGGCTTGCCGAAGACAAGGCTTACGGGCATGTCGCTCAAAGCCATACCGTTAATCTCGAAGTAAAGCTCTTCACCGGCGATAGTACCCTTGAGGCTTACGTTTTCGAGTATTGTCATAGCTGTAGAAGGCGAATTCTCGAAGGTTGCCTCCAAGCCGTTAGCGTCGATGACGATGTCGCCACCCTGCTTTGTATAGGGCACTTCCTTGATGATAAGATTACCCATATTGGCGTCGCCGGTGGTCTTGAACTGTACGTTGCTTATCATGATATCGGCGAATCCGTCACCGTAGTTGGTGACTGTCATTACCTTGTCAGTATAGCTCTGCTCCTCCGAGCTGAATGTTGTGGTGAGCGTATTTGTGTATTCGTTTACGGCAGGTGTGTCCACGTAGTATGAATATACTGCCTCTTTGTCGCCGAGCTGCATTGTGAAGTCGCCTGCAAGAAATGAGGTCTGACCGTAGAGATCCTTGATGCTTGCGCGGATTTCCTGACCCTTAGTGAGTCCGAGTGAGCTTGCCAGCTCGCCTGCTGTCTCAAGAACAGCGTTGGCTGTGGTGTCGTTGATGACGATGAAGCTGCTTGAGTTGTCGCCTGAACCTTCTGCAAGGTAGCCCTTGATGTTTGTGAACTTGAGGCTACCGAGATACTTGCCGTTGTGCGAGAGATCCTTGAGGATGATGGTGTAAACGTCGTAGTCAGTGGCTTGGAGGCTGATCTGAGCAGCTTCAAAGCGGCTGTACTTGCCGTCAAGGAGCATCTTAGCCGGGGCTGTATACTCTGTTGCGTCGGTTGCTTCGAAGGCTGTCTTCACCACACGGGCTGACTTATATGTAGCGTTGCTGCGTGTAGAACCCTCCTGGCTACCGAAGTGGAGTGTGTTATGATAGTAGAGCTTGATGAGCTGACCGGCGTCGAACACCTGCTGACCGTTGATGCGCAGACCGTACTGATAAGAGAAGTCGATGTTAATCTCGCCCTCAATGTCGGTCAGTTCCTTCGAATACTTCCATGCTCCGTATGAAGCGTTGGATGAGATATAACAGCAAGTGAGAGTCTTTGTGGCGGGAGTGTAATAGAGGTGGATGTTTCCGGCGTTGGCTACGTTAGAGAACCAGGCGTTGATGTCGGTGCCGATGGAAGCCACGTTCTCTTTCTCTGCGTCAGCGGTGCAAGTGGAAAGGTCAACCACTGCTACGAACTTCTCTGCATAATGGTCGATGTCGAAGTCCCAATCGAAAGCCTTTCCGGCTGGCTGATATCCGTCTTCGCCTACAACCTTATCTGTGGAAGCAGCGGGGAAGTCGTCCTCTCCGAACTCCACCTTAAGCTGTGTGTCGCGTGAGAACATCGTGATGAGTCCGTCCACACCGCCGAGGTCAACGAATACACCGTAAGAAGTGATGTTCTTAACAGTACCTTCGAGGATCTGACCCTTCTCGAGCTTGCTGATAATTTCTTTCTTCTGTGCCTCCAACTCAGCCTCGATGAGGGCCTTGTGAGAAACAACAACATTGCGGAACTCCTGGTTGATCTTAACAACCTTGAACTCCATGGTCTTGCCTACGAACACATCGTAGTCGCGTATAGGATGAACGTCGATCTGGCTACCGGGGAGGAATGCCTCGATGCCGAATACGTCAACAATCATACCGCCCTTAGTGCGGCACTTGATGTAGCCCTGGATAACCTCCTCGTTCTCGAGAGCGGCGTTAACGCGCTCCCAGCTCTTGCTCAGGCGAGCCTTCTTGTGAGAGAGTACGAGCTGACCCTTCTTGTCCTCCTGGTTCTCGACATATACCTCTACGGTGTCGCCAACCTTAAGCTCGGGGTTGTAACGGAACTCAGAAGCGGGGATGATGCCATCGCTCTTGTAGCCGATGTTTACGATAACCTCTTTCTTGTCGATAGAGATTACAGTGCCGTCTACAACCTGGTGCTCAGACACTTTGTTAAGGGTTTCGTCATAGGCCTTCTCGAGGTCCTGCTTGCTGACGTTTGCATTGCTACCGTTCTCAAACTCGTCCCAATTGAAGTCTGCCAACGGCTGCACGTTCTTTAAATCTGACATAAATTATAAAATGTTAAAATAAAAATTAATAAAGTTAGACTTTATGTTAATGTATAAAACTTTTGAACTGCAAAGTTACTCATTTCTCTCTAAAGCACCATAAGTTAAGGGCTTGCGAGTGATATAAAACATGAATATTTAATTATTATTAACTTTTTGACCTGCAATTTTCAGAAAACCAAAGCGGGAAGCAAACTTTATGCCCTTTAGGGCTTCGATGCTCTGTTTGCTGTCTTTATGTATACTTTTCTCTTCAAATATGCCTTTCTTTATTAGAGTTGGATAAAATGTGCGGATGTGCGAATAAAGGTTGGTTCCAAGTTGCTCCGACTTCTGTTCCAGCGCTTCAAGAAAGAAACGTGGTCTTGGTATGGCGTAAGTAAGTGTAAGTAATTCGAAAGCGTCTAGTTCCCGGCACTCCTTGCCGAAATAAAAAACTGCGCCGTCCTCCATGCCAAATACATTGGGAGCAAGCTCTATCATATTGATATAAATCTCCAAAATGTCATCCTTTGGGACATGATAAAGGTTTTCCGCCAATACAGCCAAAACGAGTTCTTCTGCCTTCCTGTACAGGGTACGCTCCGAGGTAAGCATTGCATTTTTTATCAATTGCTGGGTAATTGTGCTACCGCCTACTGAAAAACGTCGTGAGTTTATGGCATTTCTCAGGGCCATGGCCAGCGTTACATCGCAAAAGCCGTTGTGTAACGGAAACATTGGGTCTTCGGTGCATATTACGGTTTGCCATACTTTAGCAGGTATTTCTTCCATGGTGTGGTAAATGTGTCCAAGATGGTTGCGTTTCTTCAGCAGTTCAATAATGTAGTTCTTGTCTATATGTATAGAAGAATTTGCCACTGTAAAACCCAATGGGGCATTTGTGGTATACTGTATACGCGGAAAGCGTTTCGTGTTGTCATGCTCGTATCTTGCCATAATGTCTATGTGGCTGCTGCTTTCGACCATATTCATAAATGTAGATATAATGTTGTTTCCGAAAATAGTTTTAAAGGCATCAAGAGAGAAATTCCTAAGTTCAAGGATAAAATCTTTAAGTGCACCTTTTTTCTTTATCTTCAGCTTAATTTCTACATTATACGGCAGCACTATGCAAACAATATATACCTTTGGCTGGAAGTTAACATGCAATGTACAATAATCAAGTAGTATCTCGCTGCTGGCCATTCTTGCACAAAACAAGCTTACGCTTTCAAAATTCACAACAATACTCACATACCGTTTAAGCACATTAATTCTTTTTATATTAGTATTAACATTATCGTACATGACAATAATGTTCTTTCTTTTCAAGAATTGGCAAATGGATGTTATAATCCATTTTAAAATAATGTTGCTCATAATGCTCTTTTTGTCTTGGACAATATTGCTTTAGAGTATAGTTCCTTTAAAATAGAAGAAAAGCTACTGTTCTGGCCGCGTATGTGGGAGAGGTGAAACAGCACCTTGCTGCTTCGGAATAATCCATAACCGCTATTAAGAAACCTTATATAGCGGTCGAAGTCATCATCGCCCCAACCATAATAGTTCTCATTTTCGTTACCCAACAGGGAAAAGGTCGTGCGCTCCATAAGCACGGCACCGCCAGTAAGCACATGGTTTTGCAACCTCCTCATCTTCTGCATCTGCCTTGTAAGCACTCCCATTTCGTTGGTCTTCATATAAATGTTTCTTATTATAACCGATGTATCAAGGCACACACCATTATAAGGAATTGCAAGTTTGGCTGTTCCTGCCCGCAACTGTTCAATGCACTCGATTATGGCATCGTTATAGGCAATTACATCAGCATCCCATATCCCTACAAACCTTGTGTTTACATTATGCAGCATATCGTTGAAATGCCATGTTTTGTATAGGGTGGGGTCATCGTCTTCAACATACTCGTACATTACGCTGTCGGTAGTCATCTTTGAAAGGATGTTGTTGCACACGGCAGCAGCTTCACGCACATATATGTTTATGTCAAAAAATGAATGGAGATTATTTATCACAGCGATGACATTTTCAAGTCGCTGCAAGGAGTCGCCCCTATATAATATTAGTATTGTGGTGTCTTTAGCATTGTATTTCATAACTCTTCTCCTTTCATAGTTTTTTCAGTCAGCATGACGCCTGTCAGACCATTGAACAGCCCGATATTATGTTGCCTGTACTTCCTGTTTTCATATAAAATTTTAAGTTCGTTCGAGTTGTCTATAAGTGCCAGCATCTTCTTTCTCAGTGTTGCGGATAGTTGTTGGCTGACATCCATTTCTCTTAACAGCCAAAAAATGCCGCTCACTCCATCGGCAATATATATAGCTCCTTTTACTTCATTAAGAACATTGTCTATGGACAAGTTGCTTTCAAGTATGGATATATAATCTTTCCAACAGTTGCCGAGTGAGCATGCAGAATACAGTTTATTTAGAGCGAACAACATAAATAGCCTGTTGGCATGTAGCTGTGGCAGTTGTCCAACAAAAAGTCGCGACATCTCTGCCAAGGTTCTTTCTATGCGCATTTTGTATATATTGCATTTACAGGCTGCGGCCAAGGCAAGCAGAATATTTGGCATGACATATTTGAGAGAGAATGTGGATGGTTCGTAAATTTCGTTGGTCGACACATTCTCAAGAATATTGTCAATAATATGCTTAAGTAGGGCGCACCTAATGGTACGCTCCTCTTCTTTGCGGTCTTTGTTCTCCGCAATCATCCATGCCTCAAAATACGCGAGATGTGCCAATGTGAGCAGCGAAGGGGTTCTCTCACAATGGCGGTAGCCCATTTCCCTGAACACCAGTGCGTCCACTTCTTTTGTAAGACTGTCCAAATCCACCACCTCCATACCTTTTTTTTCCAATTGGTATGCGGTAAAGACAATGCCTGTAAGTCCATGACTGAAATCTATGTTACCGCAAAGTTGTGGCAAACTTTGCATAATGTCTTGCCATAACTGCTGGGCTGCATCTTTATTGACCTCGGCAAGATACAGGCATACACCAGCCTTGCCTTCCCAAAGGCCTAATGGTAGTTGGCTGGCCATATCCAATATTTCTTGGGTATTAAGTGTCATAGTAAAAAGTTTTGGAAATTTAACGTTTAAAGAAAATTCTTGTAAAAGGAAGTACCTTGCACAGCACAGGTTCTTCGCTTGTTACAATTTCTGCCGTTCCCGTCATTTCTGACAATAGACGTGCCGTGCGTCCATAACTAAACTGTAACGAGTCTATGTCAATCTTTATGCAATATCGGCCATTGTACATACGGTCGGTCAACTGTACTATGTGGCCGGACAATGTGCCGAACTCGTTCCTCGGATAAATGTCTAGAGTTACTTTGGCCTTCTGCCCTTTTTCTATTTTCCCGTAACAGGAACTTACAACAAAGGCCTCGCACTTACAGGTCCCGTTGTTTATGCCTAAATGTATGGGTGCCGAAACCGTATCCTTGTATGGTACAAAAACACTAAGGCATAGTATGATGGCAAGCACAGCTATTATTGTAATATTGCTGCGTATAAGCAATTCCGATGGTATGTTGCCTATTATCTCGTTGTTGTCGTCTCTAAGTGCACTGTTTGGTTTCTTGCTTTCTTCCATATACGTCATTGTTTTCGCATTTTACAGTTTTCACGTTTCATCAGCCAAGCTGTAGCTGGTTTCTTACCAGTTCATAATATGCGCCTCTTGCAGCAACAAGATCGTTGTGCGTTCCTTGCTCCACAATTTTGCCTTTCGACAGCACAATGATATTGTCGGCATTGCGCACCGTGCTCAGCCTGTGTGCTATCACTACCACAGTGCGGTTCTTGAAAAATGTTTCAAGGTTTTGCATTATACACCTCTCATTGTTGGCATCAAGCGAGTTGGTGGCCTCGTCAAGGAAAATATACTTTGCGTTCTTGTATATAGCACGGGCTATAAGCATTCGTTGCTTTTGTCCGCTACTCAATCCGTGCCCGTCGGCTCCAATATGTGTGTTGTAACCCATGGGGAGCGAGTTTATGAAACTGTCTATACAGGCTTGGTGCGCTGCGCTCACCACACGTTCGTAGTCTACGTCACTGTCGCTTACACCTATGTTGTTAAGTATGGTGTCTGAAAATATAAAGCCTTCCTGCATGACAACGCCGCAGCAACGGCGCCATTCCTTCACGCTGTAAGAAGATATGTTTCTTCCACCAAGCAATATGTCGCCTTCTGCTGGCTCAAAGAAGCGGAGGAGCAACTTAAGGATTGTGGTCTTGCCACTGCCGCTCACGCCAACAATAGCCGTTACCTTGTTGGCGGGTATAGTCATGGACAAATTTTCTATAACTTTATGCGAGCGTGGGCCGTCGTACTGAAAGCTGACGTTGTGTAGTTCTATATCACTACTTTCGGGTATATCTGAACATAACACGCTGTCTTCATGCTCCTCGTTCTCCATGTTTTGTATTTCTTCCATGCGCTCCATGCTTATTTTGGCATCCTGCGATGTCTGTAGGAACGTAACAAACTGGTACAGGGGCGCATTTATTTGGCCTATAATATACTGCAGGGCTACAAGCTCGCCCAATGTCATATGTCCGTCAATAACGGCTTTTGCCGAGATAAATGTTATAATAATGTTCTTTATCTGGTCTATAAGGCTACCGCCTATGTTTTGCATATTTCCAAGAGTAAGACTCTTGGTGTTTATATTGAACAGTTTGGCCTGTATATGCTCCCATTCCCAACGTTTTGTCTGCTCGCAGTTGTTAAGCTTTATTTCCTGCATGCCATTTATAATTTGTATCACAGTGCTTTGGTTCCGTGACATCTGTTGGAAATGCATATAGTCGAGCTTTCTACGGCGGCGCATAAAGGCTGAAATCCATGTTATGTATACGGTGCTGCCTACAAAGAAAGCCGCAAGTATGGCTATGCTGTATGAGGACATTACAAACACATACACTACAAATGTGACGGCAGAGAGCGCTGTGCTTATAAGTGTTCCTGTAAGGAATGTGTTTATTCTGTCGTTGTCCTTTATTCGCTGCATTATGTCGCCTATGTTCTTGGAGTCGAAAAAGGATATGGGCAACTGCATAAGCTTGCTCAGAAAATCTGACACAAGCGATATGCTTATGCGTGTGGTGACATGAAGCATAAGCCAGCTGCGGCATACATTGTTAACCATCTGTCCAGCAACAAGACACAACTGCGCTATAAGTATAAGCATAATAAACCCAATGTCGCCTGTGCCTATGCCTACATCAACAATAGCCTGTGTTAGGAACGGAAACAACAAACTTATAACACTGGCCGCTACCATTGCCAATACGATGTGGGCTACAGCACGTCTGTATGGCAACAGGTATTTCATAGCCTTAAGCAGCAGGCTGTTGTTGTTCTCTTCATCTTCATCTTCCTCTTCGTAAAATTGCGGCTTAGGGCTCAGCAGCAGGGCGATGCCTCTTTTCTCTCCATCTTTGTCTTCTATCTGCAGCCACGACTTTAGAAATGTTTCTTCATCATACTTCAGTATGCCTTCGGCAGGATCTGACACTATAATAAGATGCCTTCCACGTCTTTTCTTTATGGCATACACTACAACAAAATGGCTCTGGTTCCAGTGTATAATGCATGGCAGATGGGCGTTGTTCTTTAGCTGTTTCCAAGTAAGCTTGGCACCAAGGGTGCGCATGCCTATGGCTTCGGCAGCATCGCTAACCCCGAGCATTGACACACCGCTCTTTGTTATATGACACAGATGGCGAAGCCGCTGCTGAGAGAAATATTTCCCGTAATATTTGGAAATGCTCTGCAGACAGGCGGCTCCACAATCCATCATGTCAAGCTGCTGATATGACGGTTTGTTCATCATTTCTTTGTTTTTTATCGTCCGCTTGCTCTTTGACTTATAGTTCCGTCTGAGTATGCTCTATGATATTTTGACTTTAAATTGTTAAAATTATAACTTATCGACAATTGCACTCCACGAGAATCGAAACGATTCCTTAGCTTTTCATATACATTAATATAGGTAAATTCTGTTTCAGTAGGTGCTGTGCTTCTATTAAAGAGATCTTTCCCTTGTAGTGATATACGCAATTTCTTTTTGAGGAGCATTGTGGATATTCCGATATTTGCCACAAGTTGATAGCCGTAGTTATAGCCTGCATTCATTCGCTTTGATTGGTAGAATATATTGCTGTATAATCGCCAATTCTTTATAAACGACCAACTGAAATTAGCTGAACTAAAGAAAGAACCATGTCGGTTATTTGTTTTCTTATTATTCGCAGTAAACGATGATGTTACATAGTCGGTTCCTACAAAGAATGATGATGAATATTTACCATCTCCACTGTTGATTGAATAACTTATATTCAAGTTGAACGTAGAATGACTGTCTGAATTAATAGGCATGTATTTTATAATGTTTGTTTTTTCGTCCAATATACTTGCTTTAATTGGCGCCTTATTTCCCCAAGAATAACTTGTGCTTAAAGCAAAACTTCTAATACTGGTGCTAAAGGATAGGAAATTCCCATAATATGACTTTAATGATGGATTGCCAGAAACGCAATGCAGCGAGTCTATATATTCTACAACAGGGCTCAGTTCGTATATTGCAGGGTTAGCTGCAAATCGTTGATATCCTAATTGAAAGAATTTGTCTTTTTTGCGATAATTCAGCCTAATTTCAGGTATAAAGAAAGAAGAGTGGGTCTTCATCACATCATTGTCACTTGCATCCAATTTGCTATTGTTGTATTCGTATCTTAGTCCAAGTTGCAGAATAAGTCCGCAGCTGAACTTCTTTTGCCCTTTGAGGTATGCTGCTGCCCATGTGTCTTTGCGTGTAGAGAACTGCTCCACATTGTTATTGATATATGGGTTTCTGTTATTTATGTGTCCGAAATGAAATCCAATAGCTTCCTGTTCTAAACCTTTGACCTTAAATGTATAGTCACCATCAAAAGTGTAGTATTTGTATAAATCACGCGAATATAGACTTTTGTTCGACACTTTATTCTTACTAAGTATTTTTTCAGCTAAAGTCATGTTATAGCCAATGACCTTATGTGTATAACTTGCCGTTAAATTAAGCGAAGAAAATGAATTGGGTATATATGTATATCCTGCAGTGTAGCTATTGTCACGTGAATCCGAATAACGATACTTGCTTTCATCTTCTTTTTCATAGTTCATGCCACCGTCTGTAATATCATGCAAGGTCGTTATATATGGATGTCGGCGATTATGACCTCCGGAATATTGTATTGCGAGCACACTTTTGGCTGACAGGTCAAAGTTTAATCCCGCAAATATATTGTAGTAATTGCTGCGTGATTTGGTGGTTTGGAATGACATATCTGTGTATACGTCATTTGTCGAATGGGTGATTATATTTTCTTTATCTACATATGAGAGCGATTTTGAATGGTCAAATCCAATAGATACACTTCCTGACACAATGCCATGTTTCCCGTCTATCCCAATAGTAGAACTGTTTTTCACTTTTCTGTAGAAAGATGTATTATTATATACCATAGCCCCAAGATAGTCCTTAAGTGGACGGCGTGTTGTTATGCGTATTACTGCTTTGGTACTGCCACTATATTGAACATCTGGATTCCTAATAACTTCAATTTTAGTAACAAGATTCGACTTCTGTCCACGTAGTTCTGCCGATGTTTTTACTTTTTTCCCATTAACATAAATATCAGCAGTCCCCTTGCCAATAACATCGAATGTCTCTTCCTGGCCATTTCTGTTCACAGATATACCTGGAGTCCATTTCAACATTTCAATAAGATTACCAGCATCTCCAAGATGTGTTCCCTGTATATTGCTGATAATATAGTCCATTCCTTCATGGCGTATGTTTATCTTTTTGGCTTTTACCTCAATCTCAGAAATATCAATTGTCTTAATGGCTTTAATATCACCAAGGTCTATATTGTTACGGCCAACACTCAAACTGTCACTGAATACAGTTTCTCCATGTTGTATAATTTTTATAGTGTAACATCCTTCCTTTTTTACGTTAACAACAAATGAAGGATCATAGAAAGTGCTTTCAGTGTTCCATCTGTTTGTGGTATCACAATTTTCTATTAAAACTTGGTATGGTTTTGCTTCTGATGACACAAAGCGGCCCTTTATGTTAGTGGCATATACATATAAAGGCATTAATAATATACCTACAATTGTAAAACTGAGTACTTTCATAAATTAAAGTTCATCCGTTATTTTCTAATATAAATTGATTTTCTATGGCATCACTGATTATTTGCTTTATCCGTTTTTTTATTATAGAGCAACTATTTTCTGTATTTATATTACAAGATTGCTCTCGGTCTAAAGGACAACCACCTCCACATAATGGAAGAACGCTACAGTTACAACATTCTTCATTGTCGAATGGACTGTATGCCATAGCATAATTCATTTGCTTTTTAATGTCAATCTCAAGGTTAAGCATATTTCCTATGGATTTTTTCTTGTTGCCCAACAGCTCCAAACATTTATATATGTTACCATCAGGGCCAATAGCAAAAGAAGATCTACTTCTCAAAGGACAAGGTGCTACAATATTCATTATATAACTGATTGCATTATGCTTGTCATAAAACTTGTCAAAATAACTTTCTTCTGACATGCAAGTTTCACATCCTTTGAAATTCGTCCTGTTTCTTACATAATTTCTCGTTATCTTTAAACGTTTAGATTTGGCAAATTTATGAAATTTATTATATATAGAATCGCATAAAGTATTATACAAATCTACATTTGTCTTATCTAAATTTACTTTTAGTAAAACCTGGGTGTCAGACATTCGCAATAGTTTGTCTACATTTTCTATTATAATATTGTATGAACCTTTTCCATTTGCAAAGAACCTTTTTGAATCATGCTGAGCTTGCTTCCCGTCAAGGGTTATTTGGACAGAATTAATGTTAAAACTATTAAGCTTTAGAATCATATAGTCTGTAAAAAGAGTACCATTTGTTATTATTGAAGCAGTATATTTTACACAATTTTTGTTCAACGAACTGCTTATATGCTCTATAGCTTTAAAATTCATGAGTGGTTCTCCGCCAAACCATGTTATATTTATGTTGTGGTTCTTCTTAGCCACCAAATATTTTACAATCGAGTCGGCAACCTCATTGCCCATATATTCATTGGATTTATTACCTTCCTCAAAACAATAAGGGCATCGTAAGTTACAAGACATAGTAGTGGCAATGCTTATATTTATATTTTTGTTGTCAAAGAGTCTTCCAAGATAAAAATATTTGTACATATTAATATCTTCATTGTCAGCAACTAAAAAGCCCTTGTTTATTAGCTCCTCATTACCGACATTAAAGTCTTTTGTCTTTAAGCGTGCCATTGCTCTTGTTAGAGAATTGTAAACAACAATTTCATTATCTCCTTTTTCAATTACAGTATTGAATATAGAAAATTTATAACTCATTTTTTGATATAATTATAATGCAACCTCCATATTAGGCAACAAAGCCAACTATGGAGGTCACAAAATCAATAGTGTTGATTATTCAGCGTAATTCTCACTGCAGTATGTCTGTATACATGACTCATAAGGACTGGTGAAACCACCAGCGCAATAAACCTTTGGGCATGAAGTATACCCACCAAATACTTCGCTAAGTTCATCGTCACTTAGCAAACTGACATTGCTCTTCATACCAGTGAGCAACGTGTCAGTTTCTTTAACAATTAACTCTTTCATGTTTTTAGTTTTATAATTTTTTACTATGTATTAGCATTGGTACCAGCTAATGCTTTTGTCGCCTACAAAATTATTCCAAAAAAATGAGACATAGGAACTTTTTTCTTTCAATAGTTTGCCGATTTCTTTCAATAATTATATTTTGTTTAATTTCTCGCTTATAAATACATTATATTTCTCCGTTAATCATTTTTATAAAATAATTATGTACGGTTAAATCATTATTTAATTCAGGGTGAAAAGCAGTTACCAACTGTTTCCCCTGCCTTGCCGCTACTGTTTTTCCGTCAACTTGAGCAAGAACTTCTACACCGTCGCCAACTCGGCTTATATACGGAGCTCGTATAAAAGTCATAGGAATTTTTCCTTCGTTTGCAAAGCTGTCTTCGGCATAAAAACTTCCGAGCTGTCTGCCATAGGCATTTCTTACGGCCTCAATATTCATAGAGCAAAAATACTTTCTTGTATCATTCTCTATGCTGTCGGCCAAAAGCAATAAACCTGCACAATTACATGGGGTGATCAACAGAGCAATCGACACATCAAAAAAAGATTAGGGTTAAAATCCGACAAAAGCCTACAAAATCGTGGGTTTAAGAACTGGTGGACGAAGAGCAAAAAGCTTGAAAAA
>OQVT01001872.1_pt1 | contig 13504 bp, 8 predicted proteins | sample 1691561 | NCBI WGS metagenome assembly OQVT01 (sample SAMN03418260, study PRJEB22391) | human gut metagenome | biome: human-gut; feature: organic feature; material: feces | host: Homo sapiens | place: Tanzania | collected 2013-01 | reverse complement strand
TAAAACGTTTAACCATGGCAGTCGCCGTCTTAGCGACGGCTGCCACACTCCAAGCACAAACCTACAATGATACGGTGCGTACTCACACTTGGTCGGTTTACATCCAGGGAGGAGGAACTCTGTATCATGGCATGAGGGGTATGGACGAGATAGCTAAAAGAAAGCACATCATGCCCTTCGGAGGTGTCGGAGTGAAATACAATATCAAGCCCTGGGTAAGACTGGGTTTGAACTTAGAGTACGACATGCTCAGGTCGACAGATAAGGGCATGCTCTCTACCACAACGAACAAGGATTATGAGATAAAAGATCCTTCTACAGGAAAAACCTATCCTACGACCTTGGAGACCAAGATAGACAGATTCCAGAACCGCTATACCATGCAGTACGCCATGGCCGACCTGAATGTAGACTTCAACATCATGGAGTTCTGGCACAACCGCAAGGCTCAGCAGCTCAACCTCTGGTTGGGAGTCGGTGTAGGTTATCTGCGTGGATGGAGCCGCAACTCCACCACCTACTCTTTCAGAGAGATGGCTGTTGCCAAGGGTGAGGGATACTACAATGTCTACACTCACAACTACATGAAGAGTCATGCCTTCAACGACCATGTAGATGCGATGTACATACCTGCCACCCTGTCGTTGGAATACGACCTCTCATCTCGCTGGACAGCAGGTGTATTCGGCAGATACAATTATCTGCCTCTCAACAAGGACTTGACTCCTAAGGGAATGTACAGTGCAGGAGTGGTTCTTCGCTTCAACTTCGTCAGCAAGGTGATGCCAAGCAACAAGGCCCGCTACTACAAGGCTCTGAGAGACCAGGCCGAAATGAAGGAAGCCTACGAAAAGCAATTGGCAGAAAAGCAGCGTGCATACGACGGACTGTCTGAGAGTCTGAAGGCTTGCCGCAAGGACAATGCCGAGCTGCAGTCATTGCTCGACGACTGCGAGAAATCGAAGAAGGTGAAGTCTTACGAGGTATTCTTCACCGTAGACAAGACCAACATCACGACTCAGGAAAGACTTCGCTTGAAGAAGTTTATCAACACCCTGAAGGAACAGGGCGACTACAAGCTTACCATCATCGGTGAGGCTTCGTCGGACGGAGTTTCCTCAAAGAACTACAAACTCAGCGAGGGTCGTCTGAACAATGTTGTCAACTTCCTGAAGAAACAAGGCATCAAGGACTTCGACATCAAGTTGGAGAAGGCCATTGGCGACAGCAACGGCTGTCCAAAGGAGGAATGCCGCAGAGTTTTGATTACTATTGAGTAATAATACAGGGTAAATCTTTTCTTTTAAGCCGCCACAGATAGCTTTAAGCTTCTGTGGCGGCTTTCTTTATGGGAAAGGAAGTTCTTTTTCAGAAGTAACTCCCCCTATTGATCCTTCAGCCAGTCGCGGTCTTTTTCGTCTTCCGCAGTAAAGTTCTTATCGTCGAAGAGGCTTGTCTGTCCTGTCAACTCATCGATAATCTGCTGCTGGCTCTTTCCGGCATCAGGGTCGAGGTTCTCGTCGGATGATTTCGCCTTTGTCCGGGACGACACTTTGCCGTCGGCAGCATCGCCATCACCAGTCGTCTCATCACCCTCGGCTGTGTCGGCAGCATCGGCTGTATCTGCAGGCTCCGGGAAACGGGTCGGCTCTATTTCCTCTATAGAACCGATGTTCCAGGTAGAGAGTCGTTTTCCCTTAGCCTTGAAACTCTTCTGTGCGATAAACTGCTCGGCGTCGATTTCCTCGGCAGGACGCACTGCATCCACACCTCCGTAAGTCACCTTGATACGAGGATAAACAGTATCGGTAAGGAGAATCAACTTGCTGTTGACATTCTCGCCAAGGAAGTTCTGATGGCGCTTGGTAGCGTCCATGGTGAATCGCTTGATGTAAGGATAGCCTTCGTTGTCGGCATCATAGAGAACGGCAGTCCATATCTTATGCTCGTCCCATTTTTCCAGTCGCAGGATATTGTCCTCATAGTGGTTGTTGGGGTCGAAGTTGGTGATATAGAACTCGCCATTGTCGAGAACCACCAAGATATATTCATCGTCATTAAACTCGCCGAGGAAACGTCCGTTCTCGTCGTAATTAATACGGTTGACATCAGGATCGAACCACACCTTTCTTCCTCCCAAGGTACTGTGGCCATGACTCTTCAGACCAATGCGACGGATGGTTCGCCTGGTGAGCAGATTGCCCTTGGCGGCACGTCCCTTGATGATAATATCCGAGAAGTCTTTCTCGATAAAGATGCTCTGTCGCTTCTTCGAGAGGTCTGGATCCAGTGTTATCTTGATGATTTCAGCCTCGCCGTTGGGGTTGGCCGTGAAGTAGATGACCCGGCTTCCGGGCGTTCCCTGCGTGATGTCGTACATCTTGTCGCGTGTCATCGACGTCACGTTGAATCGCTTGATGAAGTATTCGCCCTGCTTGCCGTCGCGATACACACAGTTGTAAATGGTTCGCTTGTCGTTCTTCTTGAACACCTGCACATGAAGGATGTTCTTTCCCACGAAGATCTTGTCGGCCACCTTGGTCACCTTGAACTTTCCGTCCTTATAGAAGATGATGATATCGTCGAGGTCGGAGCAGTTGCACACCAGCTCATCCTTCTTCAGTCCTGTACCCACGAATCCTTCCTGTCGGTTGATGTAGAGTTTCTGATTGGCCTCCACCACCTTGGTCACCTCGATGGTGTCGAAGTTTCTTATCTCAGTGCGTCGTGGATGCGCCTTGCCATACTTGGTCTTGAGATATTCAAACCAGTTGATGGTGACATCAGTCATGTGGGCGAGGTCGTTCTCTATCTCCGCCAGCTCGGCTTTGATTTTCAGCAAGAGGTCGTCGGCCTTGTCCTTATTATATTTTAGGATGCGCTGCATTTTTATTTCGAGGAGTTTCAGGATGTCCTCACGCGTTATCTCTCTGTGGAAGGCATATTCCACCTTGCCTTTACCGTCGACAACGGCAGTGAAGAGCTTGTCCTTGAAAGGCTCCAGCTTCGAGGCGATGAAGGCCACCACCTCGTCCTGACTCTTGCTCTGCTCGAACTTGCGCTCCTTGTAGATGCGCTCCTCGATGAAGATACGCTCGAGCGAGGAGAAGAAGAGCTGTTCCTCCAGCTCACCCTTGCGCAGCATCAGCTCCTTGCGCAGCAGTCCCATGGTGCGGTCTACGCTGTGGCGCAGCACATCGCTCACGGTGAGGAAACAAGGCTTATTGTCCTCGATGACACAGCAGTTGGGCGAGATGTTGATCTCGCAGTCGCTGAAGGCATAGAGTGCGTCCATGGTCTTGTCGGAAGAGGTTCCGGGAGCCAAATGGACGAGGATTTCCACGTTGGCAGAGGTAACGTCCTCTATCTTTCTGGCCTTTATCTTTCCCTTCTCCACCGCCTTGGTGATGGAGTCGATGAGGCTTCCGGTAGTCTTGCTGAAAGGAATCTCGGTGATGACAAGCGTCTTGTTGTCGAGTTTGTCTATCTTGGCACGCACCTTCAGCACGCCTCCACGCTGTCCGTCGTTATACTTGCCCACATCGATGGCTCCACCCGTAGGGAAGTCGGGATAGATGGTGAAAGGCTCGCCCTTGAGATAGTGTACGGCAGCATCGCAAAGCTCATTGAAGTTGTGTGGCAGCACCTTGCTGCTCAGACCTACGGCAATGCCCTCTGCTCCCTGTGCTAAGAGCAAGGGGAACTTGGCGGGGAGCGTAATAGGCTCCTTGTTGCGGCCGTCATAGGAGAGCTGCCAGTCGGTGGTTTTTGGATTAAACACCACGTCGAGCGCGAACTTGGACAGACGCGCCTCTATGTATCGTGAAGCCGCCGCACGGTCGCCGGTGAGGATGTTTCCCCAGTTTCCCTGTGTGTCGATGAGCAGGTCTTTCTGTCCCATCTGTACGAGTGCGTCGCCGATAGAGGCGTCGCCATGCGGGTGAAACTGCATGGTGTGTCCCACGATATTCGCCACCTTGTTGTATCTTCCGTCGTCCATTCTCTTCATCGAGTGCAGTATGCGTCGCTGCACGGGCTTGAGTCCGTCCTCGATATGAGGCACGGCACGCTCGAGAATCACATAGGAGGCATAGTCGAGGAACCAGTTCTGGTACATTCCGCTAAGATGGCGCACCGCCGAAGCATCAAACCTGTTGACAGGCTTGTAGTCGGAATGCTGTTCAGCCGCATCCAAATCTTGTGGCTCACCACCCTTCTGAAGTTCGTCTTTGTCTTTAATTTCGTCGCTCATAGATAGCTTTTAATACTTATTTTATATATTTTAGGCAAAAATACAAAGAAAATTCGAGAAAAAGGCGTATCTTTGCCGAAAATTTGAAAAATATAAGATTTCATCATGGCACAAGAAGATGTTTTTAAGAAGATTGTAAGCCATTGCAAAGAGTATGGCTTCGTGTTTCCAAGTAGCGAAATTTATGATGGTTTGGCAGCCGTTTACGACTATGGTCAGAATGGTGTCGAGCTGAAAAACAATATCAAGCAGTACTGGTGGCAGAGCATGGTATTGCTGCACGAGAACATTGTGGGTCTCGACGCAGCCATCTTTATGCACCCTACTGTTTGGAAGGCTTCAGGTCACGTGGATGCGTTCAATGATCCATTGATCGACAACCGCGACTCGAAGAAGCGTTATCGCGCCGATGTGCTCATCGAGGACCACATGGCCAAATACGAGGAGAAGATCGCCAAGGAGATCGCCAAGGCCCAGAAGCGCTTCGGCGACAGCTTCGACGAGGCTCAGTTCCGCGCCACCAATCCTCGCGTATTGGAGAATCAGAAGAAGTTCGACGACCTTCATGCCCGCTACACCGAGGCCATGCAGGGTCCTAACCTCGAGATGCTGAAGCAGATCATCGAGGACGAGGGCATCGTATGCCCTATCAGCGGCACCAAGAACTGGACAGACGTTCGCCAGTTCAACCTGATGTTCTCTACCCAGATGGGTGCAGCGAGCGATGCTACCAGCAAGGTTTATCTGCGTCCTGAGACAGCCCAGGGTATCTTTGTCGACTACCTGAGCGTTCAGAAGACAGGCCGCATGAAGCTTCCTTTCGGTATCTGCCAGATAGGTAAGGCTTTCCGCAACGAGGTTGTGGCTCGCCAGTTTGTATTCCGTATGCGCGAGTTCGAGCAGATGGAGATGCAGTTCTTCTGCCAGCCTGGCACCGAGATGAAGTGGTTTGAGTACTGGAAGAAGGTTCGTCTGGCATGGCACGAGGCACTCGGCATGGGCAACGAGAACTATCGCTACCACGACCACGAGAAGCTGGCCCACTATGCCAACGCAGCTACCGACATCGAGTTCAAGATGCCATTTGGCTTCAAGGAGGTAGAGGGCATTCACAGCCGTACCAACTTCGACCTTTCTCAGCACGAGAAGTTCAGCGGCCGCTCTATCAAGTACTTCGATCCTGAGAAGAACGAGAGCTACGTGCCTTACGATGTAGAGACTTCTATCGGCGTAGACCGTATGTTCCTCAGCGTGATGTGCCACTCTTACTGCGAGGAGAAGCTCGAGAACGGCGAGAGCCGCGTGGTTCTGAAGTTGCCTGAGGCATTGGCTCCTGTGAAGTGTGCCGTATTCCCACTCGACAAGAAGGACGGCCTGCCCGAGTTGGCTCACGAGATCGTTGACGAGCTGAAGTTCCACTTCAACACCCACTATGGCGATCCTAAGGACTCTATCGGCAAGCGCTACCGTCGTCAGGACGCCATCGGTACTCCATTCTGTATCACCGTAGACCACGATACTCCTAACGACCACAAGGTTACTCTGCGTTATCGTGACACGATGAAGCAGGAGCGTGTTGCCATCAGCGAGCTTCGCGGCATCATCGAGGACCGTGTGAGCATCACGAGCGTACTGAAGAAGCTTGGCAAGGAGATCAAGGACTTCTAAACGATAAAAAATCAAATACACATAGATGAATTTGAAGAATTTGAAATATCTGTTTCTGCTCATGATGTCGGCTCTTGTGCTGGCATCATGCAGCGAGACTGACGAAAACACCGACTCCGAGTACGACGACTGGCAGGCAAAGAACGAGACGGCTTTTGCCGACGTTCTCGTCAAGGCCAAGCAGGAGGGAGAAGCCAACGGATGGCACGTCTACCGCAATTGGAGTATGGAGAACCAAACGGGAAATACAGATCTCAACAACAAGCCCGTCACTCCTACCTTCAATGAGCAGGAAGACAACATCGTGGTGCAGGTGATGCAGCAGGGCGAAGGTTCTGCCGTGCGCCCTCTCTACACCGACTCGGTGATGGTCAGCTACAAGGGCATGCTGAAGAACGACTATATCTTCGACAGCAACTTCACCACCGGCGACTATGATGTCAACAAGGCTCAGACCAGCAATTTCATTGTGAAGGGCGTTGTCGACGGATTTGCCACAGCCCTGATGAAAATGACTCATATCGGCGACCACTGGATGGTTTACATGCCTTACACTCTCGGCTATGGTTCCAGCCAGAGCAGCAGTTCCACCATTCCCGCTTACTCAATGCTCAAATTCGAGATTGTGCTCAAGGGTTGGTACACCGATGGCAAATGGATTAAGAAATAATTCTATTCCTCCATACAGAAAGTCCTGTGCTTCTTCGGCACAGGACTTTTTTATTTTCCCCATCAACACCTTAACTCCAGATACCCCAAAATTCAAATTCTAAAAATATGTTTCAAAGAATAAACAAGTGTATGTGTTCGCACACATTTTAGGCTTATAAGCAAAAAAATGTTATTTTCATGCAAAAATATGGGCAAAAGTATTGCAGATTACGAGAATAGTAGTACCTTTGCATCAGAATTATAAGTTTTAGGTTTTTAGTTAGGTAATAGATTGTGATAGGTTATTAGTTTTAGGTAAACAAGAGATTGTTATTCAAGGACAACGGGTATTAGAAACTAAAGGTAAATAAGAGATTGTTATTCAAGGACGACGAAAAGTGAATGAAGCCAGGATATAGAAAAGAGTTTTCAAGATTCTCTTTTTCTTATCCGCTGAATTCAACCCAATAGATAGAGGTTTTGTTAAAAGGTGATAAGATCTTGTATTTTGGGATAAATAGAAATTTAACATTCAAATCATAAAAATGGCGATTCCTTTTAGGAGGGATCGCCATTTTCTCGCTTTGACTGTTCCTACATACTACTGGGCAGTTCAACAGAAAACAATAAATGGCAGTACAAACATTATGTTATATAGCAAAAAGACAGAATATCTGATGGAATCGATACGGGCAGGACGCTCCATGCACCGCGGTGAGAAACTAAGCCTCATCGTAGGCTTGAGTATTCCCTCCATGCTGGCACAGATTTCCACCGTCATGATGTTCTTTATCGATGCCTCTATGGTGGGACATTTGGGTGCAGAGGCTTCAGCGAGCATCGGACTCATCGAGTCCACCACCTGGCTTATCGGCAGCCTGCTGAGTGCCTTTGCCACAGGTTTCTCGGTTCAGGTAGCCCACTTCATCGGAGCCAACGACTTCGGCAAAGCCCGTCAGGTGTTTCGCCACTCGCTGCTCTGCGGCATCATCTTCAGCATTCTGATAGCCCTCATCGGCGTGGGCATTCATTCTCCCCTGCCCCACTGGTTGGGCGGAGGCGATGACATTGCCGACAAGTCATCGGCCTACTTCCTGGTCTACAGCCTCGTGCTGCCCTTTGTCTACCTGTACCACATGTCGGGCATGATGCTCAAGGCGGCAGGCAACATGCACACGCCCAGCGTCATGGCTATTCTGATCTGCCTGTGCGACGTCGTGTTCAACTACATCTTCATCTATGTGCTGCACATGGGCGTGGTGGGCGCAGCCTTCGGAACCGCCCTGGCTTATGTCTGCATCTCGCTGCCCAACCTTTGGCAGGCAGCCTGCCACAACAAGATTCTCAACCTGCGTCAGGACAAGATTCGCTTCAGCTGGGTACGCGAATACGTGCGCAATGCCTTCAAGATAAGCATTCCCTTGGCCATACAGAACATCCTGATGAGCGGTGCACAGATTGTCAGCACCATGATAGTGGCGCCACTGGGCAACATTGCCATTGCAGCCCACTCCTTTGCCATCACCGCCGAGAGCCTGTGCTATATGCCTGGCTACGGAATAGGCGATGCCGCCACCACACTCGTCGGTCAGACCCATGGTGCAGGGCGCATCGACTTGTGCCGTAAATTTGCCTATATGACGGTGGGGCTGGGAATGGGCGTAATGGCAGTGATGGGTGTTGTCATGTATCTCTTCGCACCGGGCATGATGGCAGTGCTCTCCCCCGTCGATGCCATCTGCGACTTAGGCACCCGCTGTCTCCGCATAGAGGCTTTTGCCGAACCGTTCTTTGCTGCAAGCATCGTGACCTATTGTGTCTGCGTGGGAGCAGGCGACACCTTCAAGCCTGCCGCCATCAACCTGGGAACGATGTGGTTGGTGCGCCTCACCCTGGCCTATGCCCTCTCGCAGCGTTTCGGCCTGGAAGGTGTATGGATAGCCATGGCCACCGAACTGACTTTCCGCGGCATTCTGTTCCTCGTCCGCCTCTATCGTGGCAGCTGGATGAACAGTTTTCATACTTCCACAACTATCGAAAACAGAGCCTAATGTTGGGTTATGTTAGCGGAATGTTAGGGGAATGTTAGTTTAATGTTAAGAATGCAGGCATTTGGGAAAAAAACTTCCCAAATGCTTGCTTTGTCGTTAGAAATGTGCTACTTTTGCAGCATCAAATTTATGAAAGAAGAATAAATACACATTATTATATATATAAACCAACATCAGCTATTATGAAACTTAAGAAGTTTTTTGCAGCAGCCATCGTGCTGCTTACTGCCGGACAGGCTATGGCTCAGATGATGCCACCTATCCCGGTAGACAAAGATGTGAGAATAGGCCATTTGGACAATGGTCTGACTTATTACATCCGACACAACAGTTTCCCTGAGCATGTAGCCAGCTTCTACATCGCACAGAAAGTAGGCTCTATCAACGAAAACGACGACCAGCGCGGTCTGGCTCACCTCTTGGAGCACCTCGCCTTCAATGGATCTGAGCACTTCCAGGGCAACAGCCTGCAGGAATACCTGCAGAGCATCGGCGTGGAATATGGCCGCAACCTCAATGCCTACACCTCTATAGAGAAAACCGTGTACTACTTCACCGATGTGCCCACCACACGCGTGTCGGCAGTAGACTCATGTATGCTCATCCTGAAAGACTGGAGCAACGGCATCTCTCTCACCAAGGAAGCCATCAACGACGAGCGCGACGTGGTGCACAACGAGTACCGTATGAGCATGGTGGGACAGCAGCGCATACTGGAGCGTGCCCTGCCTAAGCTCTACCCCGACTGCAAATATGGCTACCGCATGCCTATCGGACTGATGAGCATCATCGACGGCTGCGACCCTGAGACCCTGCGCGCCTATTACCGCAAGTGGTATCGCCCAGACAACCAGGCTGTCATCATCGTCGGCGACGTGGACGTAGACCATATCGAGGCTCAGATCAAGAAGCTCTTCGGAGGCATCAAGGTGCCTGCCAATGCTGCCAAGGTAGTGCCCGTGGAAGTGCCCGACAACAACCAGGCCATCTACGTGGTAGACAAGGACAAGGAGCTGCAGATGGGCATCTTCCAGATCTCCATGAAGCACGAAGCCACACCCGACTCGCTGAAGAACGGTGTCGACTATCTGCTCAAAGGCTATATGGACAACATCTTTACCAGCATGATGAACGCCCGCTTCAGCGAGAAATCGCAGGAGCCCGACTGCCCTTATCTGCAGGCAGGAACCGACATTGGCGACTATCTGCTCTCAAGCACCAAGGAGGCGCTCACTTCCCTCGGCTTCGCCAAGGACGGACAGATGAAGGAGGCCTATGCCGCCGTGATGCGCGAACTGAAGCGTGCACACGACTTCGGCTTCACTGCCACAGAGTATCAGCGTGCCAAGGATGAGTTTATGAGCCAGATGGAGAAGGCTTACACCAACCGCGACAAGATGAAGAACGAGCAGTTCACCACTCAGTATGTGGACAACTTCACCGGCAACGAGCCTATCCCTTCAGTAGAGGACGAATATCAGATCTATCAGATGCTGGTGCCTCACATCCCTGTAGAGGCTGTCAACCAGTACGCCAAGCAGTTGATTTGCGAAACCGACACCAACCTGGTGTCTCTCATTATGATGCGCGAGGCCGACGGTGCTGTTTATCCCACCGAGCAGGAGCTTGCCGACATCGTGAAGCAGGTGCGCGGCGAGAAGCTCGAGGCCTATGTGGACAATGTGAAGCAGGAGCCTCTCATCGCCCAGAAGCCTAAGGCGGGCAAGATCAAGAGCACAGCAGAAGACAAGAAGCTGGGATTCAAGACCCTCACCCTCTCCAACGGTGCCAAGGTGGTGCTGAAGAAGACCGACTACAAGGACAACGAGATACAGTTTGCTGCCACAGCCAACGTAGGTTACGCAGCACTCGACAAGGCCGACTACACCTTCGCCTTCATGGGCGGCATGCTGCTCAACGCCAGCGGTCTGGGCCAGTTCTCAAGCAACGACCTCGAGAAAGCCCTCGCAGGCAAGCAGGCAAGCGTGGCTTACACCATCACTCCTTTCAAGCATGGACTCTCAGGAAACTCTACTCCTAAGGACATCGAGACCCTCATGCAGCTCATCTACCTCAAGATGACAGCGCTGAGCAAGGACGAGAAATCGGCTGCCAACCTCCTGAGCACCATCAAGACCGCTCTTGCCAACCAGAGCAAGAACCCAGAGATGGTTTACCAGGATTCGCTGCAGAGCACCATCTACATGGGCAACAAGATGGCACGCATCCCTAAGACCGAAGACCTCGACGCTGTCAACTACGACCGCGTGCTCGAACTGGGCAAGCAGATGTTCACCAATGCCAAGGACTTCACATTCTTCTTCGTGGGCAACTACGACGAGGCCACTCTCCTGCCACTCATCGAGCAGTACATCGCCTCTATCCCAAGCAAGGGCGCCAAGCTGAAGAACAAGGCCATCCCTGTAGCTACAGGCGAGGTGAAGAACATCTTCACCAAGAGCATGGAGAACCCAATGTCGCAGGTGACCGAGATATGGTATGCCAAGACTCCTTACACCCTGCAGACAAGCGTGCTCGCCGACATCTCTGCACGATTGCTCCAGATGGACTACCTACGCAACATACGCGAGAAGCTGAGTGCAGCCTACCATGCAGGAGCCGAGGCAAGCATGGAGCTCGACTGGGACGGACAGCTGGCACTCAGCCTGACCGGCAGCGCACAGCTCAACCCCGAGAAGCTCGACGAGGCTCTGCCTTACTTCTTCTCTGGTCTGAAGACTACCATAGAACAGCCTAACGCCAGCGATCTGCAGAAGATCAAGGAGATTCTGACCAAGCAGGCTTCGGTAGACGCCAAGACCAATGGCTACTGGACTGGCATCCTGCGCAACTATGTCATCAACGGCATCGACCTGCACACCGATTACGTGAAGACTGTAAACAGCGTCGACGGCAAGGCTATAGGCGACTTCCTGAAGAATATCGTCCTCAAGCCAGGCAACCACCTGGAAGTCATCATGAAGGCTACCAAGGAAGAGGCTGGAAAATAAAAGCTCAACGAACTTTTCAGAAATGGGAAGTTAGAGAAAACAATAAAACCATAAAAGGTCCCGTCGCAGAACCAAGTTCTGTCAACGGGACCTTTTACGTTACACGGGAAACGACGTTCCCGGAATGTCAATTCTTTTTGTGTCTTTTTGAGAAAACAATCTCTCTTGGTTTTTAAGCTCTTCTTCTAACCTTGTTAGCGAGGGCTTCACGTCGGTCATGAAGAATCTGCTGGCATTTGTCCTGTGCAAGATTCTCAAACTCTGCATTGACCTTAATTAAACTATAATCCATAACCTATTGCGATTTGTAATGATGCAAAGATATTACAAGCGAGCGCAATGAAAGTTTACTTTCAGATTGCCGAGCGCAGTATATCTTATGCAAAGATAAAGCATTCTGACTACAAGCACCACGAAAAAAGTGAGAAAAGAACACTAAAAACCTCATTTTTTGACATAAATCAAGGAGAAATAGGGAAAAACCTACAAAAAATATCCATTTCCCTTTCTCCATCTGCGCTTTTTTTGCGATATTTGCACCCGAAAAAGCATAAACTCCACACTGGGCTTCCGAACACAAGAGATTCAGAGGTCCAAAGAGAGAGAAAAAAGGAGTTCTTCAACTTGAAAACATCAAAAAAGTATCAACAAAAATGAAGAAAGTATTCATGATGGTTGCCCTTGTGCTGGCATGCACCACAGGCAGCCTTGCCAACGAGACATGCGCCGAGAGCGCCACAACATCCGAAATGAGCTGCCTTCCTGCCAAGAAATCAACCAAGAAAAAGAAGGCTACTACTAAGAAGAAGTCTAACACCACTGCCAAGAAGACTTCCTCCAAATCTTCAACATCGACCGCAACAACAGCTTCCACAGCCACGACAGACTCTTCCAAGACACATTCTGCCGACACTGTCAATACCAAGGCTTCTGCCGTAGGAGTATTAGCTGAACTCTTGGGCTATGCTGGCGGAAACAGCAGCAACAGCACAGGCTCCACCACAAGCAAGGTGGGAAGCATCGTGGGAAGCATTCTCGACAACGTGATTGGCTCAACCACATTCAAGAAAGCCGACCTCTGCGCCCACACATGGAAATATAAATCGCCTGGCTGCGCCTTTACCTCAGAGAACCTGTTGGCGAAAGCGGGTGGCGAAATCGCTGCCAAGAAGGTGGAGGAAAAGTTGAGCACCTATTATCAGAAGGCTGGATTCAGCAGTTCGAACACTTACTTCAAGTTCAACGAGGACGGCACCTTCAATGCCAAGATAGACGGAAAGTCATGGAGCTCAACGGGTCCACTGAAGGCGCATCTGCCTTGAAAATCTGCTTGTATATGGCATTGTCCCTGAATTCGAGATCCTTGACCACATCCGAAATGAGGCGCTCCTTCTCCAGCATCTGCGAATAGAGCTTTTCATACATGCGGTTCTCCCTCTTCAGCCTCCGCTCCTCGTCAGTATTGATCACCAGCGAAAAAATCAGATAGTAAAACGCTGAAAGAGAGGCTGTCGCAATGACCCATTTGGCGCAGCTCCACAGAATTTCCCATACGGAATGAGTCACTTTGCGGAGACTGAAATCCTTGTCTACTACGTACTTGTTCTTCATTTACGGCCCTCCCGTCTGGACTTGCGGATATGTCCTGTCATGACATTGTCCGACTCGGCAGCCACCTTGTCCACCATGGACGCATATTCCTCAATCGGCATATCCAGGTCGAAATAGTTCACAGGATTCACGTATCTGCCCTTGTACATCACCTCGTAATGCAGGTGCGGGCCCGTGGACTTTCCGGTATTTCCGCTCTCGGCAATGCACTCTCCACGTTTGATCTTCATGCCTTCCGTAACCAGGACAGTCTTGAGGTG
>OQVT01001871.1_pt1 | contig 13510 bp, 10 predicted proteins | sample 1691561 | NCBI WGS metagenome assembly OQVT01 (sample SAMN03418260, study PRJEB22391) | human gut metagenome | biome: human-gut; feature: organic feature; material: feces | host: Homo sapiens | place: Tanzania | collected 2013-01 | reverse complement strand
ATTGTCTCAACCTTCCATGATTTCATTTTAACAAAACCAGAAGCAATAAGCAATAAAGCGCCACCATATAAAACACGCTCTGTGAAATCCCCTTTACCCGCATAAAAAGAGAACCGATAGCAGTACCAGTCCTCTTTCTTATTTTAACTATGCCATATGACCTGAAATCTTCCGTTTTCAAGTATTTCTGCCAGCTGCTCCAGTTCATCGGAGTGCCAGGTTTCTGCCGGTTCCGGGGAACCTGTAAATTTCACACAGGTTCCACAGGAAGAGCTTAAATTTCTTGGTACCGGCATGATCACTGCCGGATAGCCTTCTTTTTCACATTTTTTCTTAAATGCCATTGCCCCGAAATGGGAAAAAAATGTGGCTATGCAGTTACCCATTATTTCTCCAGGGTGAGAACAAAATCTTCGCCGTCCTCTTTCACAGATACCTGATATCCCTGATGCAGGGCAAAACGGGAAACGTTCTCCCCGGCAGTTACGTTATCTACCATTACGATATAAGCTTTCTCACCGGATGCCAGCGCATTCTTGGTACGGATCACCGGTTCCGGACAGGAAAGTCCTCTTGCATCGATTGTTTTCATAGGGTCAAATCTCCTTTCTCTTTATGCTTCGTTCTTCCTCATGGAATTCACAGTGGCAATCACGATCAATACTACCAATCCGATAACTACCGCAATTTTTCCATTTGCAGTAGGACCCTCTCCAGAAGAAGCAAGTCCAAAGTTATGTGCCACAGCTGCACCTGCCATTACAGGAAAATACCCTTTCAATTTCTTCCAAGTTTTCAAGCGTGGGTTGTAAACATAGCCATCAGTCAGCACATCAACAACATCATCATGATAATTTCTACCACTAAAAAGATAAAAACATTTATCGAATCCGTCACTTTGTCCTGCGCTAACAGCATAACCACGCGGCGCTCCAGGCCATGAAGATAGCGCTTTCCAACCGGCTTTAATATCATCTAAATCAAGCATAAAAAAGTGACTGGAAGCTGATTGAATATGCATACCTTCTTGTCCTCCTGCTACGAAAACTTTATTATCAATTAAAGAAGCTGTCATGTTAGCTAATGGAACTGGCAACGATGGATAATTACTGTCTATTCGTATAGAATCACCCTGCACGGTAAGTAGAAACACTTCGCTGTAACATTGTTCATCATCACATCCTCCAATACAGAGCACACCTTTTTCAAGCTGTATAGACGCACCGTACGCCAAAGGACGAGGAAGTGCATCTAGTAATACAATCCAATCTTGATTGGGACTACCAGCCTTTCTTATATAAGCAGTTCTATACCATTGTTTTACCCCCCTCCCAAGGAACCGATTTTGGGAAATTTGCGCCACCTGCTAGAATTAACCAATCATTTGAAAAACCACCAAAAGCTCCTGCAACCCCTTTATTCGGTGTCGCATCCAACGAAGGAAGTCTTAGATCATTAGACCATGAAAAACTTTCCATGCTAGATGATTTTGCACTTACGGATTTTGCTTCTGTACTAGGAACATAGACAAGAAGTAAGAGAAGAAATAATAAAGGTTTAAGGAGAGCTTTCATAGTCTTTTAATTATGTTTATTCTTTTTTATTATGTTTATTCTTTTGATTATCATGAATTAGTTTATTGTCATGTTTATTATTCCATCATCTGTTGATGTATTAACACTTACTTATTCATTACATTCTTTATTATTATATAATAACGTTGCAGCTATTCTTGCATTGATTCGTGCTCCTTCTTCCGAAGTATGGGTATAGCCTCCGTCAAAAATATACTTGGCAGCTATGTCTGTTCCAATGCCTTCCAAAAGCTTCTGAGTCTGGGTGGTCATGTCTAGACAAACAACATTCAACTCCTTAGCTATATCTTTCATATAGCTTGAATATTCCTCATGCAAGCCAGTGTTGGCAGGGTCTTCTCCCCTCTGTCCTCTTACCTTTCCATTTTCCATGAGGTTGCGACAAATACTGGTGAAGAGGATTGGGATTGCTTTTTTGCTCTTGATATTCTTTATGAGTGTAGTTAAATATTTCTTATATTCTTCGGCTGAAAGACTTTTCTCATCATTATGTGCATATTGAATGAGGGCATAGTCACCTGCATTCATCACTTCTCGGGCTTCTTTCCAAGAAAGGTTATTGCCGTTTTTTACCGTATAACCTGTATGTGCCCAGTTTTTTATGGTAATCTCAGAGGAGAACATCTCGTCAAAATATTGTCCCCAACCTTTAGTCTTATCAGAATCTTCATAAGTTGACATAGTTGAATCACCAAACAGATGAACAGTAAGGAGCGGTCTAGCATAGTTATCATTGAAAGCCCCATAACCATAATTTTTGGTCTCATCTTTCAATCGCATGAAGTTGATGGTTGGTAAACTCCCATCCGTATTTCTTGCTGCTGTTAACTCGTCAAGATTCAGACTGTAAAAATCGTCATCATTCAAGGTTTCATTAATCCAAGTCTGGTTAATATAGCTGAAAGAGTTGCCCTGGATGGTGCATTGGTTGATGTCAATGGATTTTATGATTTTGCTGGATTTGTATGAGATATTATTGGTTACGATGTGCCCATAACCATCCACATCAATGTTATCAGCAAGAGAACTTCCTTTTCTATTAACGAAAGAGTAATTGTAACCTCCATTCTTGTATGCTGAATTATGATCGAACTTGATGCCGCCTAGATGGTGGTTGGTATAGAATCCATTGGCTTTGTTGCCCACAGACAGGCAGTGGCTAACCTCGTGCATCGGTACAGAGGAGATTTTCACTTCCTTGCCCATTCCATAACCTCCAGCCTTGAATCCATTGCCATCGGCACGTTTGTTGCCGTCTTTGTCGAAACCATTGCGGTAGGCAATGCAGTATCTGGCAGTAGCTGCCGACTGGCAGTTGATAAAATCAAAACCATCATCACTGTTTTGCCAGGCTCTGCAATATTCAAAAACGTTGCCTTCGCAGTTTGCGCTGACATGGCAACCGAATCCATCGCTATTTCCGCCATTGTTTACAGAGATGTTTACGGAGTCAAAGTTGTTGTAGGCATCGCAGTTGCTGATGGTGTTATGAGCCGAACGTCCGGTAAGATAGAATCCGATTCCCATGCCATCGTGGGTAGCGATGTTATCGAATCTGCAGTAACTTCCCCCGTTAATACGAATGTTTTCTGATTGAGTGTTTTTTGACGATTGGGGAACGTTGATGCCGATAACCTCAAAGTTAGAGAACTCCAGATATTTGGCGCGGATGTAGAATCCGGAGAGTCGCTTGCCGGTATTGATAGCAGAGAGGTCGAAGACGGGACGATTGCCTTGTGCATCCAGTATACCTTTATATATAATAGGTGAACTTTCCGTTCCGCTGGTGGTAAAATCAAATATGACGTCCCAGACATTACTGGAAGTCTTATCCATGATCTCGCTTTCTTTTACCTGGTAAGTGCCAGGTAGAATATAGATTACATCGCCAGCCTTCACCTTGTTTTGAGCCGTGGCAAGCGAAGCAAAAGGAGTGTCTTTGGATGTGCCATTGTTCTTGTCATTTCCTGATGGGGAAATGTAATAGCTTGTTGCATGAAGTGTGAGCGCTGCAAGCGTGAGGGCGATGAATAAAACGATTTTCTTCATGGGTAGTTATTTGTATGTGAATGTCAATAATGGTAATGCCCAGGTGTGAAGCCTGGACATTACTTGAATGGTTATGTAGTTATGCATTTGCAAAAAACTTAGAATGCGATGGCAAAGCGGAAATAGCCCTTGTAGTTATTGCTGTTACGGGTGATGTAGAGATTTACATCAGCTGCTGTTTCTACTAATGGGGAAACCCATCCATACTGTCCACCTCGCAAATCACTAGACCAATAGAACTTGTCTGTTGTGTTTGTTGCGAAATCTGAGAATTGTGCTAATGTGCCGTTTGCTTTTTGGATACTTGCTTCAATGGTAGCATAGTTGTCTTGAATCTGCTTCAATTCAGCATAAGATGGCAGGTACCACTTGGAGCAGTTGGAAGATACTTCGTTGGCTGTACGGAAAGCTGTCAGAATAGTCATAAATTCACCACTTCCAGTTTGAGCCTCATTATAAGATTCTCCAACTTTTTCAATAATAGCAGTATTGTTGTAGCCCAAAATCTCTGAACCTGGTGTAGTTGTTGAGATTGTTTTCTTGATATAGCTGTTAGATACCTCGTTGTCTGTAAACCAGGTTGAATAGTCGAATTTTACAGAACTGAATAATCTGGCAACATTTCCTTCATTTGCATTGTTGATAGCGATAGCTAAACCATTTGTTGCTTTTGGGGCTTCTGCCTTCAAGATATCCTGAGCTTCACTATAGGTGTCTGTATATACTGAAGATGGCTGAGCATTGCCCACATAATATACTACACCGACAACCTTCTTGCCAGCTTCGGTAACCTTTGTCAAGTTGTAAGTCTTATCTACTACGCTACCATCGTTGAGTAGGAAGTCGCCGATTTCGAGAACATTTACAGGCTCCTTTTCATCCAAGTCCTGGTTGCCTTTATCTACAGGTGTCCAACCTGTGATGGTAGAAGAAGAAAAAGCAAGTGCAGCCTTCTGGTTTTCCTTGTTTATCGTTAAGCTATACTGAATGTCTTTGCTTTCTTCAGTCTTCTCCAAACTGAGAGTTCCGCCATAAGTCTTTCCGTTATGGTTTACAGAAACCTCAACACTATTGTTGGTGAAAGTTTGTGTAGGAAGGATGAAGCTAGCCTTTGTATTTGGGGTGAAGTTGATAGTAATATCGCCCTTTGTGCTACCTGGAGTAACCTTACCTGTAGAGGTATCGAATGTACCATCCAGTATTACATTGTGCAATGTAATGGTAGATGTGCCACCTTCTGCTCGGGTCCATGTCTTGGCAGCGCTATTGGTACCAGTGCTAGCATCAGTAACGGTGAATGATAATTCAGACATCTTATGAGAGAACGTGAAAGATGCATTTGGATTTTGACGGGTAGCAGTTGCTGTACCATACATAAAATCTACAGGCTTGCTGAATGAAATAACCTTGTTGTCGGCAGTAACGTCTGTACTATATGGATAGTAAGCAGTGAAGTTGTGGCTCTCATCACCCAAGATATAGATGGTCTCTGTACTGGAGAAAACACCATCACCATTGGTTGTTTCATACTTTACGTTTGTATTATTTCCATCATCGCTTACACCGATGGCATCCTTTTCATCCCATGAAGTGTCATGAGCTCTAGTCTGCATCTCGTGGATAGATGCTGAAACCTGAAGCTTGCTGCCCGCATCGCTTCCTGCGAAATCGAATTCATTATTCGAACAACTGCTCATTATCATAGCAGTTATACTTGCTAATAAAAAAGATTTTTTCATACTGATAGTTTTATTTTTAATTGTTTATAAATTGAATCAGAATTTTTTCTGATATTTGGATTTTATTTGTTGGCTCTGCGAATAGCCTTGTAGGCAGCTAAAGTATCTGTACCCTTGAAGCTGGTATCTAAGTTACCGCTAAACTGCATGCCTAAAAGATAAGCGCTACCATCGCTGTAGATCCAGATTTCATCACCTGCCTTGTGATTGTAGTTAAGGGTGAGTGGTGTCAATGGTTCTGCCTTGGTTCCTTTTTTGCCTTCGTTCTTATAGGTCAGGTTTCCAAGATTCTTCCAGGAAGTACCATTCAATACGGCTACATAAAGTTTTGCCTCTGGTTTGCTGGTATAAACCTCGAAGTTGAATGTACCATTGCTGGTAGGTTTCATTTGTATCATGCAGGAACGTGGAATTAAAGTAACATCTACCAGGTGCTCCTTGGTTGCGCCTTGAGGGGGACGGCGAAAAGCCAAGGCATTATTGAACTGTCGGGCGGTACCGTCTATGTTGAAAGTTCGACGCATCTTCATCGCACGCATACCTTTGTACTTGCCCTCTTGGATTTTGTCGGCAGGGCGAGTATCACCGATAAATACGATGCCATCGTGAACTTTAGCCACTGCTTCGTAGAGTTCGACAGGAGTCTCTGTTACGTTGAATACTTTGCTCATGTCTAAATCGACTTGAGCATAACCCACGGCTGAGAAGCTGATAGCCGCTGCCAGTAAGATCGTTTTTTTAAGATTTGACTTCATAATTATTATTGTTGTTTGTTTTTATTATTGCTAATTGTCAACGCTGCAAAAGTACAGTTTTACCTGCTTTTTTATTTGTATAATTGTGCATTTTGCTGTAAATATGTATTATTGTACACTGTTTGGGGGATTTTTTCGGGGATGTATGTGGGTAATTCGTTTGAAAAATTGTATCTTTGCACAAAAACGATAATAAAGCTGAACCAGTGATGGAACAAAAAAAGAAGTTGATGTGTGGCTTATGCCATCTGGTGATGGTATGCTGCCTGTGTGTTTTTTTCCCGATAGTAAGAGCGCAGAGTGTTTATCAGCTGTCTGTTGATAATGCTTTGCCGAACAACTATGTACGTGCAATATTACAAGACAAGTATGGTTATCTCTGGATGGGCACTACTTCTGGTTTAACCCGCTATGATGGATATCAGGTAGAAGTACTGAAGCCTTCGACTATGAGTAATCGTAAGTTGCTCCAAGACTTCCGTATTCTAGGTATCAAGCCTTGGGGCGACCGTTTCTTGTGGATTCGTCTTCGCAGTCATCTCTATAGCTGTTATGACATAGAGAGAAATTCTTTTGTTGATTTTACGGGCAATGGCAGCTATAGCCAACCGATTAAAGGTTACACCATTCTTTCTGCTTCAGACATGATGGTTTGGAACGAGAAAGGGGAGGGAACACGTATTCATTTTGATGGAGAGCACTTTACTTCTATTCAAATCCCGCTTCCTGTTTCTGATGTAGTCAATTACATTCAGGCAGAAAAGAAGGAGTTTCTTGTGGCAGCCAACGGTATCATCTATCAATATAGAAATGGCAAGTTTGTTCATAGCTTTTCTGCCTTCGTCAATAAATCGGTACGCAAGGTAACGGAGGCCTCCTATTGGGGTGGCTCCATCTTCCTGACCACCAATGATGGTATCTATCAGTATCAGCTCGAATCAAGACAGTTGGTTCGTTCCGTTTACAATCCTAAGCAGCCTCATGTGGTACTGGATAACATGGGCAATGCCATCATCCTAGCTCTGGATGGTAGCGATGTCTTCTATCTTACTCCTAAGAAGACATATCATTTCAAGGGTATCTATAATCAGCATCTCTTGCAGTTGAACAGTGAACCACGCTATCAGTTTTATGCTGCAGGTGATGGCAAATTATGGATTTCTACCTATGGAAATGGAGTCTTTTCTTATGATACTCAAGAGGAAAGACTCTCGTCGTATGCCGACTTACTCCCATCGCCTTATGCATTTACCCCTTTTGTCGATAAGTCGCATAATCTTTGGGTAGCTCTGGAGAATATGGGTGTGTATGTCATCAACTTTGCCCAATCAGAGGCCCGCTATCTATATTATAATGGTGACAGGGCGGGTATCAATCACGAAGATGATGTGCGCCTGCTCAAACGTGTGGGCAATAAAATCTATATCAGTAATTTGCAGAATGGCAGTAAGGTGGCGGATGGAGCATTGAAAAACCTTCAGGTTTTCGATGGTTATCATGATGATATTACGGCTGTGGCGCAGGATGCCAAGGGTAAACTCTTTGTGGGTACTCGCAAGAAAGGTATCTTCGATGTTGAGGGTGGCAAGAATCACGTGCATTCTGATGATCCTGCATCGCTGGGAAAGGGAAAAGTCAGCGATATTCTCTTTGACCGGAAAAATCGTATATGGGTTTCGCTTTTCAATTCAGGATTGGATGTTTATCAGAATGGGAAGTTTATTCATGTTATTGAGAATAAGTCGTTGCAGGCTCGCAATATGGAGATGGATAAGCAGGGCTATATCTGGCTTTGTACCAGTAGGGGAGTCTTGCGTTTCAATCCTGATGAAATCTTGCGTAACCGGAAGGCTTACCAGATGATTCATGTATCGCCTACCGATCAGGTGAATGATGAAGTGCATAGTGTTTTTGAGGACAGTAAAGGAAGAATATGGATAGGAAGCATCGGAAACGGTGTAAAGATGATAGATGGAAAGGATACCATCACTTATACAACCCGTGATGGACTGGCCGACAACAATGTGCAGAGCATTGTGGAGCACAGGCAGACGGGAGATATATGGCTGGGTACTGACAATGGAATTTCACGCTTCCGCAAAGGTATCTTTAATAACTTCTATTTTGGTGCCAATTCTTTGGAGAACGCCTGCACGGAGGATAATGCCGTGGAACTGGATAATGGCAATCTTGCCTTTGCCACCCATCATGGCGTGATGACCTTCAATCCGAATGATATCCACGAGAGCAAGCCTGCTTTTCCTTTGGCGATAACCAAGATTGAGGCGAATGGTATCTCTATAGGAGAACTTGAAGGGGATGAGGTGCGTATGGATGGCACCCTGACCCGAGCCAAGGAATTTTCCATCAGTTATCATCTGAATTCGCTCACTTTCTATTTCTCTGATTTCTATTATGCAAAGAAGAATGGTAGCTCGTTCACCTATTATCTCAAAGGATATGACAAGGGGTGGAGTAATCTCTCGCGCATCAACTTTGCGCAATATCGCAATTTGCCAGTGGGGCATTATACTCTGCATGTGCGTTCTTGCAATGCCAATGGTGTATGGTCGCCAAAAGAGGTGATGCTTAATATAGAGGTGCGCCCACCTTTCTATGCCTCTTGGTGGGCTTACCTTATATATATAGCACTTGTGGCACTTGCTGTCTATTATGTGTATGTCAACTTTCGCCGTATCAATAATCTGCGTAACAAGGTGAAGGTGGAAAACCAGCTTACGGAGTATAAGCTTCGATTCTTCACCAATATCTCGCACGAGTTCCGTACGCCGCTCACCATTATCAAGGGTGATATGGACAGACTTAAAACCGTGGATAAGGTGCCGGGAGAGATGAAGCAGCCGCTTTCGTCGATGGCAAAGAGTGTAGAGAGAATGATGAGACTCATCAACCAGCTTTTGGAGTTCAGAAAGATGCAGAACGATAAATTGCAGCTTGCCTTGGAGAAAACGGATATCATCGCCTTTCTGCAAGACATCTTCTTGAACTTCAGTAATATTGCTGAGGATAAGCACATCAACTTCATGTTTCTACCTTTCGACAAGAGTTATAAGTTGTATGTGGATCGCAACTATCTGGACAAGATTATCTACAATCTCCTGTCAAATGCGCTGAAATATACCCCGAGTCATGGGGATGTGGTTTTGCGTGTGTCGCTGAATAACAATCAGCGTTTGCTCATATCGGTAGAAGATACGGGAGTGGGAGTTGAAAAGTCGAAGCAGAAGTTACTCTTCCAGCGTTTCAATCGCAGTAGTTATTCTCACGACAGCATCGGTATCGGTTTGCATCTGACGGCAGAGCTGGTGCGTGTGCATCATGGTGAAATCTCTTATCACGACAATCAGCCTCATGGTAGTATCTTCCTTGTAGAACTGCCTGTGGATGAAACGGTGTATGAGGAGAAAGACTTCATGGTTGCGGATAATGCTGTGATGATGGAGGAGAATAGTAAACCACGTACGGCCTTGGAGTTGGAGTATCGGGAGATGCCGCCTAAGCCTCTGAATCATTATCGGGTGCTCGTTGTGGAGGATGACAATGATGTGAGGGAGTTCTTGAAGAACGAGTTGCTGCGATATTTCGAGATAGATTTGGCTGCTGATGGACAGGAGGCTTGGGAAAAGATACAGGAACAGAAGCCTGCTTTGGTTGTGAGCGATGTGATGATGCCTAGAATGAGCGGATATCAGTTGGTGAAGAAGGTGAGGGAAGATGCTAAGTTTACCGATTTGCCGATCATCTTGCTGACGGCTCTGACTGCGGATGACAAGAAGTTGAAGGGCATTGATGCGGGTGCGGATGCCTATATAGAGAAGCCATTCCATACCGATATTTTGATTGCTACCTGCTGCCAACTCTTGGAACAGCGTAACCACTTGAAGCAGGTATATGGTCAACAGCCGGTGGCTGGTGTCAAGGTTGCGGCTCCTGAGGTAATCAAAGATGAGCAAGACAAGAAGTTCCAGAGTGTGCTGGATGCATGGCTTGCAGAACACATCACTGACCCACAGCTCAATATCGACAGTTTTGCCGAGAGCATGGGATATGGTCGCACCACCTTCTATAAGAAAATGAAGCGCATCACGGGTACTACGCCGAATGATTACATCCGTACCTTGCGAATGAACAAGGCGGCAGAATTATTGAAAGACGATAGACTTACGGTTGCGGAAGTAGGATATCAGGTGGGTGTGGATGATCCGTATTATTTCAGCAAGATGTTTAAGAACTTTTTCGGGGTAAGTCCTACGAAGTATAGAACAGGTAAATAATTTGAAATAAAGTGTTTAGAATATAAAAAAGAAAGCTGGTTGCCTCGTTTGAAGCAATCAGCTTTCTTTTTTTATATGATTGTTTATCTGTTTTCTTGGAAGTCTATATTACTTATTCTTCAGAAAATCAATTTCTACGATTCTCAGCACTGGCTTGCCCTTCTTGATTCCTATGAAATCGAGGGTGCTTGCCTTGCCGCCAGCCAGCTCCTTGGTATCGCTTAGCTGGGTCTTGCTCTTCGCATCGCCCATCATCCTGATGGTGATGTCCTTTGCCTTCACTGGCTTGTCTATCTTGATGTGGACATAGCCGAGGCTGGCATAGGTATAACCCTCCCAGACCTTCTTCTTGCCGGCAAAGATGGCGAGCGGATACATCTTGAGTCTCCATCCCGTGAGCTTTACGGTGATTTCATCCACCTTCTCTTTCTCGGTAAACAGATAGGTGATCCAGGCATTCTCAAGCTTGCCATCGCTCTTCCATTCTGTGGTCTCATCATCATCGAAAGTTTTCTGGGCATCTTCCTGGTTTACACCAGCCACGGCACCGGTGATATCAATGGTCTCCTTGATATCGGTATAGGATGGGGTAGATGGCGTTTCGCCACGAGAGAGATCTCCCTTTAGAGTCATCTGAGGCAAATAGTGTTCGATATCTACCTTGTTTGTCTTTAAATCGATGCTTGCCACGCCCTTGATGCCATCAGCACCAGCGCAAATCTTGATATCGCCAGGATTTACGGTACTGCGTATCAGAACTCTGTTCACGCCGCATTCTACAGGTAAATCAATCCTTCCGATGTAATTATCGAAGGTATTGTCGCTATCTGTAGAATCGAGAATATCGGCTGCCTTGCGGGCTGCCTTCTGTTCTGCTGTCTCGTTCTTATCCACCACGAGGCTCTGGTTCTTGGCAGCAAGTGCCTTTTGGGTTTCCTCGTTAGGAGTTGCCAATCCGCCAATCCATTCCATTTCGCCCTGATAGTTGAAGTGGATGGTGCGGTTGTCGAGCGGACAGCGTCTGCCTTGCTTATCTACCACCTCTACCTGGATGAGCGCCATGTCGGCACCATCAGCCTTGAAACCTTCCGGGTTCTGGATGCTGGTGAGCTTGATGTGATGAGGCTCACCGGCTGTTTCGATGGCATAACGGCTTGTCTCCTTCTTGGTCTTGGCATCTTTTGATTTCTTGTCAGACTTATCGTATGTATAAGCCACAGCCTCAATCTTTCCTGCCTCGAAAGGTACGTTCTTCCAGGTGAAGAGCCACTGGTTGCTGCGTTCGCCCATGCCCAGGCTCTTGCCGTTGACGAAGAGTTCTACCTCGTCGCCGGTACTTACCACATATTCTGTCTGCTTGATGGTGCCTGGCTTGTAGTTCCAATGTCCCACGATGTAGGTGGCATCCTTTTCTGGAGATATCCAGCCGTCCCACATCACCTGATGAGCGAAGAAGGCATCCTTCGGAATGCGCATCGCATCTGTTACACCGCTCGAACGGTAGTTGGCCTCACCACGATAATCGGGATGTGATTTATAATATCTGAATTCCGCACAGCTTTACAGAATTCATAACCATCCATCTCCGGCATCATCAAATCCGTGATAATCAAATCCGGCATAAACAACTTTGCTTTCTCTAAAGCTACTTTGCCATTCTCCGCACAGTAAACTTGGAATTTGTCCTTCAACAAAGTGCTTATATAATAAGATACATCCAAATTGTCCTCAACAATCAATAGGGAAGGACGGCTATCAGACTCTTCCGCTTCAGATTCTTCCGGCAAGACAGGATCTTGTATCTGTAATGGTCCAACATATTCCGTTTCTTGCCAATCCGTCTTTTCAACAGCCTCTTGGCGCAATGGCATCGACAAGGTAAAGGCAACTCCTCCGCTTTTCAGATTGCATGCACTTATCTTCCCTCCCATGCTTTCCATCATTTGACGTACATAAGGAAGTCCCAAGCCTGTTCCGTTCTTTGCCATTCCATCTCCACCTTGGTAAAACATATCGAAGATATGGGGTAAGTCCTTTTCCTCTATCTGCTTTCCATTGTCAGCAATTTGCATGACAAATGTTTTATCTTCTGCTTTTACCTTTATCGTTATGCTCCCATGTTGAGGCGTGAACTTCAAAGCATTGGAAAGCAAGTTCCGCAGTATCTTTTCAAAGTATTCCGGTACGAAGTCCATATCCAACACATTGACTTCGGGATTAAAGTTCAGACTTACTTGGCAAGATGCAGCATAATCTTTATACGACTCCAAAATCATGCGGATATAAGCAATCACATTGCCGGACCGCCACAGCTTTTGGTCAGCTTTCGCCATCAGCTTCGACATATCCAATAACTGGTTGACCAAGTCAAGCAAGCTCTTCCCTTGTCTTTTCATCGAATCGAGATAGTGAGCTTCGTCCGCTTTGCTCACTTCATGGGTCTGCATCCTCCCCACCAAACCCAATATTACCGTGAGAGGTGTTCGGAACTCATGCGTCAAGTTGGTAAAGAAGGTCGTCCGCACCATCTCCATTTGCCTCAACGCACGATGCGCCTTCATTCTCATCCGCAAAGCATAGAACAAGAATCCGATGGCGGCACATGCGATTACGAAAAACATAACAGATATGAATGCTATCACCTTATTACGCCTGTTCTCCTCTTCAAACTCTTTACGTGCCCCATCAATCTCACGCAAGCTTTTCTCCTTTTCATAGTTCACCCGCTGGTTTTGCACCAGGTTATCCTTGTAATCTATGCTGTCTTTATACGCCTCACTACGAATATAATTATCCAACGCATTGCGGCAATCTCCTTTCTGGTTATACCATTCGTATGCCAAATAATATACGGCTTGCAAATGCTCAATGGAATGAATTGCCACGGACACCTCTTTGGCTTGGGACAAATAAGTCCTCGCCTTGTCATACTCCTTCATAGCTAAATGTATGCGTGCAAGGGAGAGACAAGATTCCAGCCAATGCCAACGGTCACCGCTACCTTGCATGATTTCAAAGGATTTTTGATAATTCTCCAACGCAGATTGCAATTTCCCGTTCTCCTCATCGTACTATGA
>OQVT01001869.1_pt1 | contig 13514 bp, 11 predicted proteins | sample 1691561 | NCBI WGS metagenome assembly OQVT01 (sample SAMN03418260, study PRJEB22391) | human gut metagenome | biome: human-gut; feature: organic feature; material: feces | host: Homo sapiens | place: Tanzania | collected 2013-01 | reverse complement strand
GCTATGATGAGTTTGCGTGAACGCTCATAGCGCTTGTTTATCCATCTCACATGAAATCTGGAAAGAGGCCGGCGTCCTTGAGGTTGAGATAGAGGAAAAAGCCTCCATAGACTTTGAGGAATGTGATCTGGATCTTAGAGATGACTACAGCAATCAGTTTTTGCAGGAACACAAGACAAAGACTTTGTTTTTTGTCACCGTGCCGACAGTTGAGTTTGCAAAAAGTGAAGCTGTCATGAAAAAGATCGTGGCTGCATGCGGAGGGATGTTTTGTGCAGACACTGAAGATTTTATGCCACAGATTATGTAAGGATTGATCAAAGCAATTATGTCACTGCAGTTTTATATTGGTGCTTCCGGCACCGGAAAGAGTACAACTGTATATCAGGAAATTTTAAAGCGTGCGAAAGAAGAGCCTTTCAGACGCTTTTTTGTGATTGTACCGGACCAGTTTACGATGCAGACGCAAAAGGTGCTGTGCCGTTTATCAGAGCACGGAGGTATCCTGAATGTCGAGGTGTTGAGCTTCGGACGCTTAAGCCACCGGATATTTGAGGAGCTGGGCCTGGAAAGTCTGCCAAAGCTTGATGATACCGGTAAAAACCTGATTCTTCGCAAGGTGGCCGCTGACTGCGAGAAAAAACTGTCGGTCGTTGGAGCCAATATGAGAAAAATCGGCTATATCGCGCAGGTTAAATCCATGATCTCTGAGTTTGCGCAGTATGGTATTTCGCCGGATGATCTGAGTGCATTTTGCGAGCAGACGAAGGAAAAGGGCAATCTGAGTGCCAAGCTTACGGATCTGCAGATTTTATATCGTGGCTATAAAAAATACATTGCTGATAAATATATTACAACTGAGGAAAGCATGGACCTTCTGACATCCAATTTACACCGTTCACGCCTGATACGTGACAGTGTCGTGGTATTTGATGGGTTTACCGGTTTTACACCCATACAGGAGCGTCTTTTACAGGTGCTGATGCAGCTTTGCAGTCAGGTGATCGTTACCCTGCTTGCGGATAAAAAAGATGATCTGACCAGAAAAGATATTTCACAGAGCATGTACTATCTGACCGCCAAGGCCTACCAGCGGCTGTGTGCTCTGGCTGAACGCAGTATGATAAAGCGTGATGAAGATATTGTGCTTACAAAAAGACCGGCAGTGCGTTTTCAGGGGCATACCGGATTGTCGCATCTGGAGCAGAATCTGTTCAGGGACCGTGTCAGTATGCCGACAGCATGCAAGGATGAGGTCGTGATCAATCATTGTTTAAGCCCCAAGGCAGAGGCTGACTGGGTCTGCCTTACCATTCGCCGGCTGATCCGTGAAAAAGGCTATTGTTACCGTGATTTTGCGGTTATAACGGGTGATCTGAATACATATGGGCAGATCATGCGGGAAAGCTTTGCAGAGCAGGAGATACCGCTGTTTCTGGACCAGAACAGGAGTCTGTTATTTCATCCTCTGATGGTATTTTTGCTTGGAGTTGTCAAGGTGATCACCTCAGATTTTTCATATGAATCCGTGATGGAGCTGCTTCGTACCGGTTATCTGGATCTTACGGAGGAACAGATCGACTGCTTTGAAATGTATATTGTCAGTCACGGTATCCGTGGAAGGAAACGATATCTGGAGCCGTTTGAAGCCATAACAATGTCCGGGATGCCCGATCAGCAGGATTTTCAGAGCAATGTGGATGGCAGCACAGAGTGTGAAGACGAACAAAGCGCTGGTAAAAGAACAGCAGGATTACCGGTACACGAGCTTGTGCGTGAAGTATTGATAAAATGCCTGACACCCTTGCTTATCATGGAAGATGATGAAAAAAATACGGGGATTTATACCAGAAAATTATATGACATTTGTGTCAATCTTTCTCTGGAAGCCAAATTGAAAAAGCAGGCGGAGGATTTTAAAGAAAAAAATATGCCTGCAAAGGCAAAAGAATATGAACAGGTATATGCGGCTCAGACGTTCACTGCTTCTTAGGAGAATCAGCAGAAGGACGTTATGACCTCGGACCTTACACACCGGGACATGAGGTAGGCGGACAGGTAGTAGCGGTAGGAAGCGAGATCAAGGACTTTAAGATAGGTGACAAGATCACTGCAGAGTGCGTTATCGCATGCGGAACCTGCTACAACTGTAAAGAAGGACTGATGCCTTCAGCATGTCTCAACTTCAGAGAGCTCGGCTTCAGACCTGACTCACCGGGAGGATTCGGAGAGTACATGGTAATGGAAGAGCATTATGTACACAAAATCCCGGATGACTGGTCATATGCAATGGGCGCATGGTGCGAGACATTCTCAATTGGATACTTCGGTATCTGGGGCAACGGCGGTTACATCGATGCTTCCGATTATGCACTCATCATGGGAGCAGGTCCTGTAGGACTTTCAGCTGCAATGGTAGCTTCGGCTTCGGGAGCAAAGGTTATCGTTTCGGATATGAACGAAGTAAGAAGAGAAAGAGCACTCAAATACGGTGCTGACGTTGTCCTTAATCCGGCAGATCCTGATTACTATGATCAGATCAAGGCTGCAACAGACGGACACGGACCATCAGTAATAGCTGAATGCTCAGGCTCAAATGCTGCACTTGCTTCTATATTTGATATAGCAGGACACAGCTGCAGAGTAGGTCTTGTAGGACATTCTATAGGACGTAAGGTTCCTGTTGAGATCGGAAAGACTATCTGGAGCACACTTAAGATCAAGGGCTCAGGCGGAACAAAGAACTGGATGCAGAGAACTATAAGATTCATCGACAGGATCAAAGACAGATTCGATATCGAAGCTCTTAACTCACACTATATCCCGTTCAAGGATCTTGATAAGGGCATGGACCTTGCCGTAAATCATCCGGAAGAGGCATTCAAGGTAATGCTTACATTTGATGATTGATAAGATCATCTGACTACGGATACAAATTCGATAACAGACAGATATAAATGTGATTCTAACCAAAGATTCTCTGAATGATCCTTAGGTGTTTGTTTCACATAAGGATCGTCGGAGGATCATCGTAAAGTTTCGAAAGGAAAAAGCATATGAATTTAAATGGAAAAGTTGCGATCATAACAGGCGCCGGCGGCGGTATCGGCGGATCAGCTGCAAGAAAATGTGCAGGCTATGGAGCAAAGGTAGTATGTGCCGATCTTAATCTTGAGGCAGCACAGAAAACTGTTGACGAGATCGTTGAGGCTGGCGGCGATGCCATTGCAGTAAAGATCGATGCAACAAACAGAGAATCCGTAAAGGAATGCGTTGAAAAGACTGTTGAGAAGTACGGAAAGGTTGACTGCCTCTTCAACAATGCAGGAATCTGCAAATCAAGCATGATGATAGACGGAAACGATCAGATGTATGACCTTATCATGGGCATCAATGCAAAGGGCGCTTTCATCGTTGCAACAGAGGTTGCAAAGCAGATGGTTAAGCAGAAGAGCGGAAGGATCGTAAGTACATCTTCAATATCAGCCTTCAAGGAAGAATACTCAAACGGCTTATACTGCATGTCAAAGGCATGTGTTGCAATGATGACCCGTCATCTTGCAATGGAACTCAGCAAAGACGGTGTTACAGCTGTAGCTATATCTCCGGGACATATAGAGACTCCTCTTCTTCACAATGCTTTCGTTGAGCAGGGTAAAGAAGAAGGAAAGAGCGTAGAAGAATATTACGAGAAGATGACAGCGACTATTCCTATGGGACGTCTCGGACAGCCTGATGAAATAGGCGAGCTTGTTGCTTTCCTGTTCGATGACAGGTCTGCATATATAAACGGTAATAACATTCTTATCGCAGGCGGAAAGATCATGGGCTGATTTCTTTTTTTGGTTTGATTGGGGGAAAACGGATGAAGGAATTAAAGGTAGGTGTAGTAGGACTTGGACTTTTAGGTGAGCTGCATATAAATCAGCTTCAGAATGAGATAGCGGGTGTCCGTGTTACGGCTGTGTGTGACATATTTGAAAAACGTGTAGCCGAAATACAAGAAAAATACGATATTCCAAACGGATATACCGACTATGATGAAATGATAGATAAAAGCGGGATAGACACGGTATTTATAATAACAAATGTACAGGCTCATAAGGAGCAGGTAATAAAAGCGTGCAAAGCTAAACTGAATATATTTGTTGAAAAACCGTTGTCTCTTGATGTGGATGAATGTCACGAGATCGAGAAAGCCGTAGAGGAAAACAAAGGCAAGGTTTTCATGATAGCATTTATGAGACGTTTTGACCCTTCCTATGCGGCGGCAAAGAAGGCGGTAGATGCCGGTGAGATCGGTGATGTCATCATGTTTAAGAGCACGAGTCTTGACGCAGCAGCAACACTTGAGGTAAATGTGCCAAAGGCATTATCCGGAGCATTCCATCCGTGGTTTTATGAAATGGGTATCCATGATACGGATCTTGCAAGATGGTTTATAGGAAGCGAGATCGAAGAAGCATACGCGACAGGCGGTTGCTATGTGGCAAAGGAGCTTGCAAAGGTCGATGATTACGACAACGGATTTGCACTTGCAAAATTCAAAAACGGAGCATGTGCATACATCCACGTAGGCAAGACTGCAGCATCCTGCCATGTGGAAGCAGAGATCATAGGCACAAAGGGTACGATAAGGGTGAACTCTGTCCCGAGAAGAAACAGGGTCGAGCTTTTAAAGGACGGAAAAGAATCCTCCGAGCTCATATTTGATTTCTATGAAAGATGGGGAGAAGCATATCGTATCGAAAAACAGGTATTCCTTGACTGTATAAGGGAAGGAAAACAAAGCGGGATAAAAGCTCAGGACGGAACCAGAAGTCTTGAAATAGCAAATATCTTACATGAGGCCTATATGAAGGATGCGCTCATTAAGGCAAAATGAGTCTAAGAGACAGAACAGATTTACAAAACTATATCCATATAGTACAGTCGTAAATAAATAATAATGCGATACAGTAAAATATATGGAAGCAATCCCACATTAAAAAAGGAGGCATATAATGCAGGGCAACATGAAAGCATTTATGGTAGAGGGCGAATGGGCTCCGAAGCCGGACTATATCCTCTCACCAAGAGAGCTTAAAGAAAAACGTGCAATGCGTGCGGATCTTGTATACAAAAATGTTACTACAGGACTTAAGAGTGTACCGATCCCTGAAATAAGCGACGATGACGTGCTTATCAGGGTAGGCGCATGCGGAGTCTGCGGAAGTGACCTTCATGCGATAGGAAGAGATGCAGAGGGTTACTCAACATTTGCAAGCCACGTAAAGCTCCCGGTAATCTTAGGACATGAGTTTTCAGGTGAAGTAGTTGAGGTCGGCAAAAATGTTACAAACACAAAGGTAGGAGATATCATATCTGTCGAGCAGATAAGATGGTGCGGAACCTGCCGTGTCTGCAGAACAGGAATGTTCAACCAGTGCGAAAACCTTGAGGAAACAGGACTTTCCTGTGACGGTGCATTTGCGGAATATGCACTCGTACCGCAGAAATATGTATGCGTTATAAACGACATCGCCGAGAGACTCGGTGACAAGCAGGCAGCATTTGAAGCAGGAGCACTTGCAGAGCCTACTTGCGTTGCATACAGCGGAATCCAGATCAACTCCGGCGGCATCAAGCCGGGTTCAAACGTTGCGATATTCGGTGTAGGACCTATAGGACTTGCATCTGTAGAGCTTGCAAGAGCATTCGGTGCAGCCAAGATATTTGTATTCAATACCAACCCTGCAAGAGATTATCTTGCAAAGGCTATGGGCGCAGACTATGTCTTCAATCCGAGAACATTAAAAGAGCAGGGAACCTCCGCAGGTGAAGTGGTCCTTGATCTTACAAACGGTATCGGAGCGGGAACGATAGTAGAGGCTACAGGAAACTTCAGCGAGGTTTATCCTGAGATCATGAAGTGTATTGGAATCGGCGCTCATATCGTACAGCTCGGAATCGGTGCTAAGCCGGCTATCTTCGATACCATGCCGCTTCTTAGAAAGAACGCGCATATCATCGGATCGCTCGGCCAGGCAGGAAGCGATATATTCCCGTCTGTATTGAGACTTATGGCATCAGGCCGTATCGACATGAGAAAGATGATCACGGGAAGATTCAAACTCGATGATGTAAGCCAGGCTATAGCTGATTCCGGAAAGCGTGAGCTCGGACACGGAAAAGTTATGGTCAGCCAGTTCTATTAATAAGAAAAAACTATTCTAATCCTAATTAAATATACGACTCAAGAGGCATAAACCGAAAAGACCGCATGATTGTTAAAACTTTTATCAAAAAATAGCAAGTTATTTAGCTTGAAAATGGTTGTTTTCTGTTTATAATGAAGTTTGAGGGTGCGAAAAAAAGATGCCTTTTGTGCATCTTTTTTCGTTGTAAAAAGTAAAGAAGGGTTTTAAAAAGGTTAACTATGACAGCTGCTACATTACAGAAAAAGACTACATTTTTCACGCATGAAAAGGGCTTCAGGCACAGACTGTTTGTTTTACTGTTCACTATCACGCTGCAGAATTTTATCGCATACAGCGTAAACATGGCTGACAACATAATGCTTGGAAGCTACAGTCAGGTCGCACTTTCAGGTGCGGCAACGGTAAACATGATCTTTTTCATGGTTCAGTCGCTTTCGCTTGCGATAGGAGACGCTGCGATCATGATAGGCTCGCAGTATTGGGGAAAAGGAGAATTGTCTCCGATAAGGCGCATTGCCGGTATCGCACTTAAAACGACGGCGATCGCAAGCATAATCGTGTTCTGCCTGTGTGCATTCATGCCGCATATGCTGCTCCAGGTATTTACATCGGACGCCGCAATACTTGAAGCCGGTCTTGAATACATGACCATAATCAAATACACCTTTGTATTGTTCATGTTCTCAAGTTGCTTTATGGCCGCTTTGAGGATGGTAGAGGTCGTAAAGATCGCATTCATATGCTCTATTGTGTCTCTTATAGTCAATTGCAGCATCAATTATGTGCTTATTTTCGGTAAGTTCGGATTCCCGGAGCTTGGAATTACAGGAGCGGCTATAGGAACTATCGTATCGCGAATAATAGAGTTCCTTATCATATTGATATATGTACTTAAAAAGGATAAGGTGTTAAGGCTGTTTTCTGAGAATCCGTTTAAAAAGGATGCCGGTCTCAGCAAGGACTACAGAAAGGCCGCAACCGTTATGATATTTACGGAGATGTGCTGGTCTGTCGCAACGCCTATCCAGAGTGCTATATTGGGAAGTATGTCTTCTAACGCAATCGCTGCAAACTCAATAGCAACGACGTTCTATAACTATCTGAAGGTCGTTATAAGAGCAGCTTCATCCGCATCGTCTGTTATCATAGGAAGTGCGATAGGGGCGGGCGATATAGAGGAGGTAAAGGCGAAGGCAAGGACGCTCAGCGTTGTCGATGTCTGCCTTGGTCTTGTGCTCGGAGTTAGCCTCTTCTTCCTTAGAAAACCGCTGCTTGGTCTTTATGTACTGAATGATGAGGCTATGGTCCTTGCAAACCAGATGATAATGCTCTACAGCTTTATCATGGTTACGATGTCATACCAGATGCCGGTTACAGCAGGTATCATAAGAGCAGGTGGAGATACGAAATTCCACATGCTCATGAACATCACAGGTATCTGGTGCGTATGTATACCGTTGTCTTTCCTTGCGGCGTATGTATGGCATGCTCCTGTTATCGTGATCGTTTTCTGTGCGCAGATAGATCAGGTTTATAAGGTGTTCCCGGTATTTTTGAGGTTCAGGAAGTATAATTGGATAAAGAAATTGACCAGATGATAGCGTGAAACAAACATAGAGTAAGATAAAAAATAATAGACTTATATTAAGAAGTATTCTTTATTCAGGGACCGTTGGCACTTGGTCCTCGCGAAGCAGTACTAAGCTCGCACAGAGCTGCCGCTGTGCTCGCTAAGGACTGTCGCTGCGGATGTCCCTGAATTAAAGAATACTTCTTTTTGTTGTGCTTGTATATATGAGAATCACCTCTATATTTATTTCACGTACCATCCGGTGCGGGAACGGGTTTGCGAAGGGGAGGAAAGTGCAGGAGCCACATCCGAATGTTGATATTTTAGAGTGCTTTTGATTTGGAATATATTGAAAAATGATATAGAGAACCTCTGTTATCTGTACGATTTGTGTGGTTGACGGAGGTTCTTTTTGTTGTAAAAGGATTAGTTAACGGGGATTGATTAAAGGGATTGAGGATTGCCATGATTCGTACATCATTTATCTTTGGTGTTGGGTTTTTAATGGAATGGATGACGCAGATGAAGTGCTGAAGTGATGAAGCGGAATAAAGCGGGTGAAGTGATGAAGCGGATGGGTGGATGAAACGGATGAAGCGGATGGTGGATGAAGCGGAATAAAGCGAGTGAAGTGATGAAGCGGATTAAGTGAGTGAAGTGAAGACGCCGATGAAGTACTGAAACGGATGAAGTGATAAAGTGCTGAAGTAGAGGAAGAGGATAATTAGATTATGGGAATTAAGTGGATTGGGCAGAATTGCAGACGGAGGGTTATGAAAATTGTATAAGCACCACAAAAATACAATTTGAACAAAATAAGTATTTACATGGTATACCAAGTGTGCTATAGTGCGGATATCAACAAAATACAAATGAACAAAACACTTAATAAACACAAACCAACACGAAGTGCTTATCACAAAGAGTCAGCACAAAAACAACACAAAGCACAACACAAAACACAACACAAAAAACACAACGTAACCCGTAAACAAAAAGATTGAAAAAGTAATCCGGTCGGAGATTGACCCGGAAGAATAAAAGGAGAATAACATGTCAAGAAAAACTTATAAAAAAGAAGTCATGGGCGAAACATGGTACCTTACAGACTACCCGAGAATCTGCTTTGATGATTCTGCAGTAGGACGTTGCAAAAGAGAAGTTTGGGAAGCATCAGTAGAAGAGATCGACAAGATCCTTGCTGATTATGATCTTCCTTCAGCTCCGGAACTCGGAAAGGGCGGCACATATATCCAGAACACACCAAGACACATCGCTATGGAAAAACGTCGTAAAAACGATGTAGTCCTTATCCCGATCGGAACAACAGAAAATCACGGTGTCCACAACCCAAGTGGACTTGATACATACATGGTAACTCAGATATGTGAAGGCGTTCGCCGTTACACAGCAAAGAAGGGCTATGAAGTAGCACTCGCTCTTCCTCCTATCAACTACGGCGGACATCCATATCACCATGTAGCAATGCCGGGAACTTACATGGTATCTGAAGAAGTAGTAAGAGAGACTCTTATCTACACAATGCTTGGTCTTTGGGATGACGGATACAGAAAAATGATCCTTGTTAACAACCACGGACACAAATGGATGCTTGAATCGGCAGTTCAGGAATTCTTCAAGAGATATCAGCTTCCTGCAATCGTATCTGAGCTTGAGTGGCATACAGCTATCAAAGAGTTCTGGGTACCGATCGACGAGCCGGATTCACTTACAACTCCTTTCATCCATGCAGACGAGGCAGAGACATGCGTAGCTAACTTCCTCTTCCCGGATATGGTAGATATGAGTGTTTGCGTAGACGCACAGCCTAAACCACTTGCACTCCGCGGACACTATGATGATTCGGTTTGCTCACAGGGTAAACCACATGTATGGTCAGAGGGTGAAGGCCAGACAGTTATCGAGCGCTGGGGAACACCTGAAGGTGTCGTAGGATATCCTTCAAGAGGTGATGCTTACAAGGCTAAGAGACCTATCGCAGCAATCTGCCGTTACATCACACTTATGATCGACGATATGCTTGAGAACTTCCCTGTTGGTACAGCTCCGATCGAAGGATTCTCTTTAAGACCGAGAAAGGAAGTCGAAGGATGCTTCAAAGAGCCGCTTAGCGAAGGCTGGGTATCGGTTCACGAGCTTCCTAAGAGAGGAATCTTCCAGGCTGACTGATTATAAGACCAATAAATACCAAGGGGAGAGCGATCTCCCCGGTATTTTACTATTTCTGTTTTTCAAGTTTCCCATTGCTTGGGACGAGGCCGGTATGAAGAAGGCCGGCTTCGTTGCAGGCAGAACAGGAGCTTGAGTACCGCAGAGCACTACCGGAGGAAAACATGAACAGCGAAGAGATCAAAGAGATTAAAAAATTTGCTAAACAGATACAGATAGAAACAACAAAAGAGATCGCGTCCTTGGGTGTTGGACATATCGGAGGAGCACTTTCGATAAGCGACCTTCTTGCTGTATTATACGGAAAGCAAATGAAAATAGACCCGAAAAATCCTTCATGGGAAGAAAGGGATTGGTTTGTCTGCTCTAAGGGACACGCAGGCCCTGCGGTTTATGCAACACTCGCACTTAAGGGATTTATACCGATGAGCGAGCTTGATACCCTTAACAGACCGGGAACAAATCTCCCGAGCCATTGCGACAGGACAAAGACACCGGGAATCGATATGACGACAGGTTCACTTGGTCAGGGCGCATCTACGGCAGCGGGCATAGCACTTGCGCATAAAATGGACAATAAGCCAAACTATACATATGTTGTATTTGGTGACGGCGAAATAGATGAGGGTCAGGTATGGGAGATGGCACTTTTCGCTCATACAAAGAAACTTTCAAATCTTATTGCGTTCGTTGATCATAACAATCTTCAGATCGACGGACAGACATCAGAGGTCTGTGACCTCGGTGATATCAGAGCCAAATTCGAGAGCTTCGGATGGTATGCACAGGAAGTAGACGGACACGATGTAGAAGCAATCGACAAGGCTATTGAAAATGCAAAGGCACAGAACGAGAAGCCTTCTATGATAGTGCTTGATACAGTCAAGGGACATGGATGGAGCGCTATTGAAAATACAGCCGGATGTCACAGCATGAACATCAACGCAGAACAGTGTGCGGAAGCAGTTGCCGAGATGAGTGCTGAGATGGCTAAGATCTGAGGAGGCATATGCGATGAGTATAGTGATTTCAAAAGAATTGGTAAATGAAAGCAAAGCAATGAGGGATGCCTATTGTGAAGTGATGATGGAGCTTGCCGAAAAAGACAGAAACATCATTGCTCTTGATGCCGATCTTATGGGCGCAATGGGTATGAAACCCTTTAAGAAAAAATTTCCTGAGCAGACAGTAGACTGCGGTATCCAGGAAGCAAATATGATAGGTGTGGCATGCGGACTTGCGGCTGTCGGTAAAGTACCGTTTGCACACACATTCGGACCGTTTGCTACAAGAAGGGCAGCCGATCAGGTCTTTATGTCAGGCGTTTATGCACACAGCAACGTAAAGATAATAGGATCTGACCCGGGAATAACAGCCCAGCTTAACGGCGGAACGCATATGCCTTTTGAGGATATGGGTATAATGCGCGGAATGCCTACGATGACAGTCCTTGAGCCTACCGATATCAACATGCTCAAATGGATGATCAGAGAGGTAGCATATAAGAAGGGGATGTATTACATAAGACTTGTACGTAAGGAGTGCGTAAAGGTCTATGAAGACAGCACAGAGTTTGAATGGGGCAAAGCAATAAAAATAAAGAGCGGAAAAGACGTAACGATAATCTCCAGCGGATATTGTGTTTCGGAATCCATCAAGGCTTCAGAGCTTCTTGAAAAAGAGGGAATCTCAGCGGGAGTCATCAACATGTACTGCTGGAAGCCGATCGACGAGGAGGCTATTCTGGAAGCGGTAAGCAAGACCGGTGCTATCGTTACTGCAGAAAACCACAACGTTATAAACGGACTCGGCTCTGCTGTAGCTGAGGTACTCGTTAAGAATAAACCGGTACCTGTGGAGATGATAGGTGCACAGGATGAATTCGGTGAAGTAGGAAAGCTTGCATACCTTTCCGAAAGATTCAAAATGAATGCTCCTTACATCGCAGAGGCAGCAAAGAAAGTCATAAAAAGGAAATGAAATAAAAAATAAAAAAATACTCTTAATAATATTCTGACATTTTTATTAAACCGTGCAGTGTGTTTATGGTGAGACACACTGCGCGGTTTTTTCTGAAAAGTAATTCTGATATCTATGTTATTCTTCCATATTCTTAAACGATTCCCTGTATTTTCCGGGGGATATCCCTACATATTTATTAAACATCGAATTAAAATGAGATGTGCTGGAAAATCCGAGCATATCCGCGATGTCACCTATCGGCATATCGGAGTCCATGAGATATCCCTGAGCCTCACCGAGACGCCTCTCCATGGCATATTGTATCGGCGATATCCCGTATTCCGACTTGAAAATATGAGAAAGGTAATACTTATTAAGCTTAAGAGCACTTGCTATATCGGATAAGGTAAGCGCCTCGTGACTGTGATCATTTAAATACAAACGGATCCTTTCGGCGGCTGCATGTGACGGAGAGTAGCTCCTTGGAACACTTCCTGCACATCTTTCGTCTATAAGTTGTCTTGTAATAAGAAGCAGTCCCTTGGCAAGAGAGTTACATGCGGTATTTGTCCTTGAACCGCAATCGGTAAGTTTGTATATAAGTCTGAATATCTCTTTTATGCCCTGTGCCAAATGACCGCTTGAGACTACGGGAATAGTGTCGAGCGGACAGATCCAGTTTTGAGGCAGACCTCTGATGACGAAATTTGTTATTCCTATACTGTATGAGCGGACATGATGCCAGCTTTCAAGGTTTTCCCCGTGAAGTATGCCGGCATTGCATATTACAATATCACCCTCCGATACGTCATAAATCGTTGAATCGACGATATATTTTCCTTCTCCCTTGCATACATAAAAAAGCTCCAATAGAAATAGTATATTATTCCGGTAAAGAAAAACCAGCTAAGATAAGCGTATCATAAAAAAAGGGTAATAAAACCCAAATTTAGACAAACGTTTGTTTTTTCTTTGCTATCTGAAGCAACTACAGATACTTTGTTAAATGCTGAAAAAGTGTCTGTTAAACATAGGAAAACTCTATTGTTTTTTGAAAATTCAAGTGCTATACTGCACGCGACGACTGAAAAAAGCAAGAATATCTTATGATTGAAAAGGAGTCCAATTATTATGAAAAGAAAATTAATTGCAGGTCTTTTAACAGCACTTTCAGTAACAGTGGTATGTCCGGCAGCTTATGCATCTACCGATCATTATATGGACAGCAGCGTGATTGGTGCTGATTCCGGATGGTCAGACTGGGATGCAGCGTGGGAAACAACAGCGACAGATTTTACAAAGGTGTCTCTTACACCGGGGGCTGATGATACGCAGTTAAACTTCGCATGGTACAGCCAGAAAGGTGACAGTGATGCAACACCTGTTGTTCATTTCGGAACAGATAAAGACAACCTCGAGACATTTGGGGGAACTGCCGGTGATGTAGATCAGAGTCTCACAGGAGATACCGCTTATGAATACAATCATGTAACAGTTACCGGTCTGGAACCGAATACAACTTATTATTATACAGTTGAGAAAAACGGCGGGCAGGAAAAAACGGAAGAAGATAATGAGAAGGAATGGGGCGA
>OQVT01001867.1_pt1 | contig 13520 bp, 13 predicted proteins | sample 1691561 | NCBI WGS metagenome assembly OQVT01 (sample SAMN03418260, study PRJEB22391) | human gut metagenome | biome: human-gut; feature: organic feature; material: feces | host: Homo sapiens | place: Tanzania | collected 2013-01 | reverse complement strand
ACCCTGTATCTGTGCGGTAGAGAAGTTGACACTGGCGAGATTATCGTTCATGCAGATTCGTGTATGATGTGTAAAAGAGCCATCATCAACGCCGGTATCACGCGGGTTATCATTCGTGATAACGACGAAATTAACCGTAGACGTGTAATCGATGTAAAAGCATCTTGGGTTGATACAGAGGTTGACTAATGCACCGGAACATTTCAATAAGCTAAACGAAATACATTAAACGCCCGGCATTTCGGGCTTATTGAATAACTCGAAAGGGGTACAATCAAAATGACGAATCTTACTAAGCAGCTGGTAAAGACGGTCAATGAAAAGGGTTGGCTTGCTATTTCCAGTGTATGCTTTGACAACAGTGTTGTTGTAAATATTATGAATAGCGGTGGCTATGTAGCTTTCTCGGAATCGGAGAACTTGATGTTCTGGCAGTCTAACCAGGACACTGCAGACTCTAACAACATCCTGAACGGTTTTGTACATCAGGACCCGACCAGCTACGGTATGATCACCACCTTTGTTGCAGAAGACTTTGATTGTCTGCAGCACTTTGACTATGCAGCATATGGTCGATACGACTTCTATTGGAAGGGTCAGGACCAGGTACCCATTCCGAAGATTCCGACTAAGGAGTTCATTATGTCTCTGAAGAAGGATGAAGCAACTGGTCTTTATCCGGGAACTGATACGCTGTATGGTTTTAAGGATCGTTACAATTCTAATATCGGTATGGATGGTAAGAGAGAACCGGTATCGGTAATCAATATGTATAGCGACGATCAGTTCACCGGTCTCCCGGATGACGATCATAACTATAAGACTACCATGAAGCCGTTCTGGGATTACTCGGATTATCCGAAGGGCATTACTTCTACCAAGTTTGCTTCTGCGGTAAAGATCGATGCCTGGAAGGCGTTCTATGATAGCCAGGAGAAGTTCGCAAAGGCTATTGCAGAACTCACTGGTATTGCTGACGTTAAGTAACATCTAATTAATCTTGGGAGAGGAAAAAAGATGGTACCCGGTTGCACCCGGGTACCATTTTACTGTTAAGCCTTGCGGTTCTTCATTGCTCTCTTCGTAGCTTCTTCATCTACAAAATCAAGTACAATGAAACCATCCGCATTGCGTTTGTCGCTATTGATGTCCTTAAGCTTTGCGTTGAATACTTCATTGCCGCCAAGGTAATCGATAGCATCCTTGATGTACATTACGCCAGCAGGTGTAATACAAGTCTTCTTCGTGGTCTTCACGGTCTTGTTGGTCTCCTCGTCTTCAATCTCAACAAGCTCGAACACAAATCCGTTCTCAACACCAAACTTGGTGGGACGGTTGCGCTCAGCCTTCTGAGACTTAATAAGACCCATTCTGCGAAGAAGCTGGTACATCTTATTGCCGCCAGCATCTTCATAGCCCTTGTTGTACATGATGTTAGCAAGCTCCGGAACAGTATACTTCTCACCATCGCTAGCAAGAATCAGCTGACCAAGAGTTGCCGGACCTGCGAACTCGTCGATAATCTCACGAACTCTCGGAGTCGCATTCTTGTACGCGGGATCGTCCTTATAGTACTGAAGATTGCGGGTTCTCGGGCCAATGGTTCTCATAGACGGAAGAACGTCTTCAAATACCCAGTCCTGAAACTTCTCTGCATCAGGAAGTTTGCTCGAGAAAATAAGACGATATACAGCCGCTTCTTTGATAAAGACGGTGCTGGATGCATATGCCTTATCCGAACCACCTACACGAACCGTATATTTGGTTTTCTCATTGTCAGGGATCTTATTGTTGAGAGTAGCTGCCGGATTCTTATATCCGAGGGCTTTTGCGATGTCGATACCAGCGAATAACACAACGCCAGCATCTTTGATGCATCTGATTTCACCAAATTCAATATTAGTGAATGTTCTGATGTCATTCATGGTTTTATCCATTTGGATAATCTCCTTTCTTATAAAATTCTTCGGCGAATGATCTGGTCATACGCGGTAAAATGTTCATGGATATGCTCAGCACATATCCATGATCTAGAACTAACTTCTAGTGTCCTCCTTTCAATGCTATAATATATAGATAAAAAAGAAGTCCCGGGAATTTAACCCGGGACTCTTTCTTTATGCCCAAATAATATCCAACTCGCCTTTGACATATTCTGGCGTGGCGCACTTATAACGCTTAAGCGCATTGCGTGATACCAGATAATCCGTATTTATGAACCCAGAAGATTTGGTCCATAATGCATAGCTGTAGTATTTGTACTTCTTTCCATTGCTAGCAACGATGGTAAGAATGACGTTGCTAACATCGCCAGAATAAGTGGCAATCATATTGTGTCTGTAATATACTGGCACCTTATATTTCAGCACCGAGAAGCGCTGTATAAAATCGCTGGTTATACGATTAAGATGCTTCGCTTCCTCGTTCCAATCGTGTCTGGAGCAGGAGGAGTATGTGAGCCCTCCTACAACAGTGGCGTAAATACGATCGCAGACAGTGTTCGCGTCTAACAACCCGTCGTCAGCCATTTGGTAGCGGGCGTTCAGTACTACATCTTCTAATGTCATTTCACTACCCCCGATTCCAACAACATTACCGCAGTAATAATATTACTATGTAATTCCGGATCTACGATGCGCAGGCATTCGTTAACATTCGAATTTCCTATCAAATCAACGAGACTGCAATTAGCAGACTTGGCAAATGCCTCAGCCTGCTCGATTGTATGACAAATAAAGTCATACACCATGTTTGACGTGTTTTCGTCACAACGTTTGTTCATTTTACATTCTCCTTATCTTTCTTTAACGGGCTTCATAATTTACCACAGCCCGCTGGATTTAAGAGAACCCGTTCTGTTCTCTCTACTACTATAATATATTTCTGCGACATTAACCATTATCAGAATCATATTTCCCATCATAGAAAAATACACATCAGACAACACAATAATACACGGAGCATAATTTATCTTAATTTTGAATGAGATATATATTATACTCGTGAAGAAGATGGGTTGATTCAGCAACTCGTCCTCTTATCCGGATTGCTCGTTCCGGATAAATTCACACATAAATAAATTAAAAGGAGATCAGAACAATGAGCAAGAAATCCAAAAAGAGCACTAAGCTCGAGTATTATTGGAACGCTGAGCGCCGTGAGCGTGAGAAGGCGGAATCCAAGAAGAAAAACAAGAAGGACAAGAACCGTAATATGAACGGTGAAGTAACCACAAAGCTGAAGGCTGTAAAGCCGACTTTGTCTGACAAGGAAGTAGCTGCAGTTCAGAAGGCTGCAGATGCTCCGGTAAAGCTGCCGAAGGAGATCGTAAAGGCAAAGGCTTCCTGCAACCATTCGCAGAAAGTTATGACTCCGGCACAGTTCCGCGCGGCATACGAGAACCAGCTGTATCTGGCTCCGTATCTGAACGCATATACCAAGTATTTTGGTGAAGATCATGTATCGGTTTGCACCGGATGCTTCACGGTACTGGTTGACGATTCCGTCGTTACTGCTGATGCTGTAAAGAAGGCATTCCTGACTATCGACGGTGCAACGAACTTCATGATGGCTAATAAGCGCATGAAGTCCAAGGAGATCGATGTCCTGAAGAAGGCTATCGATGACAACGACGATCTGATGAACGTTGTAGCTCCGAATATCAAGTCGGTTGTTGATGTCGCACGTCAGCGCCGTAAGGAGGAGCCGGTAAAGACTTCCTATGGTGGTAGCGCTCCGGTAAATCAGACGGAGTCTTCCGACTCGGAAGCTCTGGAGGTTCCGGTTGGAATGAACATGCGATGATTATGTAAACAATATAAGAGTCCCCAGGGAATTAACCCTGGGGACCTTTATTTTTAATTCGTGAAAGGATGATAAAGATTATGAGCGAAGTAAAGAAAATTGATGCAATCCCTGTTACGGAATATGAAACCTATGACAAGATCCAGATGTGTATCGATGACATCCTGAAGAAAAAGAAAAACACCCCTGAGTTTGTTCATCCGTTGATTTGCAATGAGCTGTGGTACATGCACGAAAACGATTGCTATCGTGCGCAGTTCCTGTTGGATGATGACACGATCGGAGCTCTTGAGCTGGCATATGGTGTATGTCTTACTGGTAAATCGCTTGCCCGGCTGTACACGAAGTTTTCTGTCAAAATCCCGGTGTACGGTGAAGTAATCGAGTTCAGCACTGAACCGGTTAATTACGGCTCCAAGATGCAGATTGATCGCTATGTGTCAATGCTGAACGATAAGCTTGCTGAGCATCGGAACACGTTCAAGTCGTTCCTTGCAAGCATCACCAATACGAAAGAAACTCCGATTGAACGAGTATCGTGCGGTATCACTTCTCGGGCAATCAGCAATCTGCTTAGTAGAGGTATCTACCTGATCAAGACAGCCGCATGCTGGTACAATGCAAACACCCAGATTATGTTCCCGGTTATCGATGATCCGGTTAGCGGGGATAAGGCTATTGAGATCAATGTATCGGATCATGCAATTATCATGAAGTATACGGTTGATATCCCGAAGGCGGTTGTAGATCGCTTTGAGAAAATGGAGAAGGTGTGATAAATGGATAACACGATCAAAATTCCCGTACAGTGTATGTATGGCTTATATAAGAGATATACCCTGGAACTTACTCCAGGGTATACTACTTTAATCGGGCCAAATGGTTCGGGTAAAACAACACTGCTCAGACAGATAAGAGACTGGGCGCAGAACAAGAAGCATATTGTTTTCGTTGAGTATTCTGACTTACACGATGGTCGCGGCGTTGCATCAAACCGTTATGGTTTCCGTGGTGATACTGACCGTCTTGTTCGGTCTATCATTGCATCTGAGGGTCAGAATGTAATCGATAACTTCGGTTATTTCTCTGGCACGATTGGCAGAGCACTTCGTGAGGCTGGTCCTGAGGATATAATACTGGTTACCGTAGATGGCATTGACTCCGGATTATCGATTGATGCTGCTGAAGAACTGAAGAGATTCATTGACTTCATGTGTCGTGATGCAGCACGTAATGGAGACCGAATGTACCTGGTTGCAGCAATTAACCAGTATGCAATGCTCGGCGATAATAACATCAATGTGAGAACTGGAACCCGTAGAACGTTCAGTTCCTATGAAGCTTACAGATCGTTCCTGCTGTCTCATAAGAGTGCAAGAGAGGTTGGTGATTATAGTGACGACGTATAGAGCATATTCGTCTAAGCGGCTATATGAAGATGTAGGTCGAGCGCATGTGCTAAAAGAGTTCTTCGGTGAAGACCTATACAAACAGTTCGAAGAGCCGATATTCGTCCCGATGCCAAAAAAGATTATTGGGGCAGAGATTAAGGATCTATTCGATTCGAATGTCCGTGTCCTGTATCTTGCGACTAAATTCGATTATACAGTTGACTATAATACAGCAATGTCGGTGTATAAGCAGTTCCATGATAAATCGCTTGAAAAAGGCGCTATTATTGATAAGCAGATGGTGTGCTTTACCACGGGATTGAATCGGGCTACGATTCATGATGCGATTCCATTGATATTGTTGAACAGTATGGCAAATCTGAAAGGCCAAGAAGCTATTGATAGGTTTCATATTGAATTGGCAAATTGCGAAGACTTACTTAATGGGTGCTGGCTGACGTCGCCCACGCCAACTGTTATAAAGAAGCGATATACCGATACAGGGCCTCGGCTTACATATACTTTCGGTAAGAAGGTTCCTGAAAAGAATCGCTTAGCATTTCAAGTATACGTGAGTGCTTATAATGGCGATTACACGGAATGATTAAGAGGAGGATTTAGGAATGTGCAGAGAATTTAACAGCGATGCGGAATTTTGCATTGTAACACCAGAAGAACATGAAGCTTTTGATAAGGTAGTCGTACCGATTCTCAACTATGAGGTAAATCAAGCTTTCTATACAGGCGATGTGCAGTATGACTTTCAGCGAGCAACTTGGGTGGGCCCGCTCCAGGAAAAGTTTGGCTGCGAATACTTGTTCTGCAGTAAGGTGCTGGTTGAGTATGAGACTGCGCTCGCGATGGCAGACACTCTTAAAGACCGCATCCGAAAAGAGAACCTTCGTGATCCGAACTATCCGATCAGCAATGCAAATATGCTCAATATGTTCATGGTGAACCAGTATCTCCATTCCAATTGCGGCGAGGATAATTGGAACGGCTGGTCCCGTAATGAATATATGCTCGAGCCCTGCAGAAAGCTGCTTCATGATGGAGCTTGGGTCAAGTGGGGTAAGGCTGGTAGAATCGCATTTCCGATAACGAATCTAGATGCCAACACTGGTAAGTATACGATGACCTTTGAGTATGAGAATCTGAAAGAAGGCGAAGATCCAGGCGACCCGGCGTGGAAGTATAACTATGCAGTATTCTGCGTGTCGGTTGGTGTTCCGAGAAGTTCTGCTGTGATGGAAGAGCTTCGAAAGGCGTGGCCTACGAAGAAATAATTAACGAAAATAAACCCGCAAATACAGCGGGTTTATTTTTCTTGTTTTTAGAATTGAATTTAGGAGGTCTCAATGGGTTAGTTAAGCTGGTTTATGAAACCAAAACACAACCATTAATCCCTCCTGCGTATAACCATACGTGTAGTAAATTAATATTCTCCGGACACATAATTGACGGTTAATGATGGAAAACTCCTGGCTCTTATAGCCGATGGTATAAGTGTCAGTTTAATATAAATCTATATATTATACTCGTGAAAGGAGAATAACTATGAGCGAAAATCATAATGTTAGAGTAGACCTGACAGGTAAGGTCTTTGGCAAGCTGGAGGTTGTTAAGTTTGCCGGAATGAATAAGCATCGCCAGTCTGAATGGTGGTGCAAGTGTAAGTGCGGAAATCCGAATCTTGTTAAGGTTCTTGGATTCGATCTTATCACTAAGAGAACAAAGTCTTGTGGATGCCAGCGTAAGGAGAACGGCGCAAAGGTTATGGCCAAGGTCAACGCTTCCAGAGACCATGCGCTGAACATGAAAGATATCACTGGCAAAACGTATGGTGATGGATATACTCGTGTAACGGTACTTGAAAGTGCTGGTACATCTGAGAAGCGTAAAGCGATGTGGAAGTGCAGATGCTCCTGTGGTAATATCTTTATCGCAGAAGGTAAGCTGCTTCGTAATGGTAAAATCAAATCTTGCGGTTGCCGTAAGAAGACCAGAGAGGAGATCAAAAGGACGTATGGTGACGACTATGTAGATAACGAAGGATTCATCCACATTAAAGATAACAACACGAAAGGAGAATGATAAACATGGCTAAACGTGTTTATAATGCTGACTCTATTCAGATCCTCGATAACGATCGTGATAGAGTTAGAAAGCGTCCTACAATCTATATTCCTAGTAAGGACGAGAGAGGTTCGATGCATCTCATCTTTGAGATCATCGATAACTCTATTGATGAGCTGAGTGTAAGTGGTAGCGTTGGAGACAACGTTACCACCACTTTTGACACTGAAACTAAGGTGTTCACTGTTGTGGATAATGGCTCTGGTATTCCGCAGCAGAAACTTCTTGATGCGTGCACAATCCTCAACTCGTCAGGCAAGTTCGACAATTCTGAATCTTCTAGCTATGAATATAGTGGAGGAACTAATGGTTGTGGCCTGAAATGCTGTGTATTCCTGTCTGAATGGTGTGAAGTGTCCTCCATGCAGAAGGGAAAGAAGCTGACGTATAAGTTTAAAGACGGCATTCTGGCTGACACCATTGAGGAGAAGTGTAAGGATCATGGTACTGTTGTAAAGGCCAAGATTGATAACAGCATTATCAAGACGGCTAAGCTGAGCTATAAAGAACTGGTAAGCCGTTATGAGGAGAAGTCGTATCTGTTCCCAGATATTAGCATGACACTGGTTATTCAGTCGAACGGTAAGACTAAGAAGAAGTATAATTTCACTGGTAAAAATATCGTAGACCGTGTTGAGATGATGAAACCTGATACTGATATCATCTATGGCAAGTCAAACGAGAAAGTTACCATTCTTGAGAATATCGATGACGATAATCTTACCACCAAGAAGGTTCCGGTTGAGTTTGCATTGGCATTCTCTGAGGAAGCTGTTGAGGAAGAAGATTCTAATGAGAAGATCATCTCTTATGGCAATACCATTAAGACTTATACTGGTGGTCAGCATGTTCAGGGACTTCGTGATGGCGTAGTCAAGTATTTCAGAAATGATCTTCAGCAAACCCTCAATAAGCGTGATAGAGAGCTTCCCTTTGCTCCGTCTGACATTTATTCTGGTATCTGTGGATTTGTATGCGCTAAGGTGCACACTCCGGACTTTAAGGGTCAGTATAAGGATGAGCTTATGAATCCGGAAGTTAGAATTGCAGTACGAGATGTTGTATATGATACTCTGAAGGATTCTAAACCAGCCTTCCAGAAGAAGATGGGCGAGTTCATTGTTCGTGTAGCAAGAGGTCGACTGGAATCTAAGAAGGCTAGAACTAAGGCTAAGGATGTGTCTAACAGTTTCTCTAAGGACCGCATCAAGAAGTATTGGCCATTCATTAGAACTGCTAATACATTCGAGCCGGAACTCATAATGGTAGAGGGCGATTCTGCTGCGGACGTTGCAAATACGGCGCGGGATCCTGAGAACCAGGCAATTTATCCGATCCAGAAGCCGAAGAATATCTTCGATGCGGATTCGAATATGGACAGTGCCATTGTTGGTGTATTCAACAACATCATGGCTATTTGTAATCTGAAGCCGGGTAAGCATTGTGATCCGAGCAAGAGTGAGATGGCTCGTATTCTGTGCCTGACTGATGGCGATGTTGATGGTGACCGAATTGCAGTAAGTGCTATTGCATTGCTGGCAAAGCATTGTCGCCCGATTATTGATGCGGGTATGGTTGGTCGTATTGTACCTCCGGCTTATTCGTATAAGGATGGCAAGAAGCGAGTATTCGTTCGAGATCAGCGCGATTTCTACAAGACGGTATCGAAGGACTTCGTAAAGAAGTTTACACTGGAGCTGAAGGGTCACAAGTATACCCCAAAGGAGTTCAGTGAGTTCATTGAGGAGAACTTCGAATACAATACTCGACTTGGAATGCTGGCTGATCGTTACACCTGCGATCCGAAGATGATGGAGTATCTGGCAAGTAAGTACTACGGTAAGATTACGGACCAGAAGCAGTCGTATTGGATCAAGGTGATGAAGCAGTATCCGGATATCAAGGTTGTAAAGGAAGAAGGATATCTTCTGATCGATGGTACGATCGGTTTGGACACGTACCATATTGCAATCGATGATTACTTCGACAAGCACGTGAAGAAGTTCAAGCCCGTTCAGGATAAGAACAAGGTAATCTATGGTTACAAGCTGAATGGCGAAGAGTGCAGCGTGCATGAAATCATGAAGAAGTTCCAGGAGCATATGCCGAGCGGTATCAAGAGATACAAGGGACTGGGCGAGCTGGACCCGGATGAGATGAGAAAGCTGTGCATGGACAGAGAACACCGGAGTGTCGTCATCTTTAAGTTTAAAGATTTCGAGGACGATATGTATAAGCTGGATGTAGTAATGAGTTCTCATGCTGCGTTCAGAAAGGCACGTAAAGAAGTAATGCAGGAGATCAAGCTGGATATTCTGGACCTCGATACGTGATCTATATATTATAACTTCGGAGGCAAGAAGAATCATGTTCATGCCGAATCTGAACAGTAAAAAGAAGCCCACGGTTAGACAAGTATCTAGCCGTGGTGCTAAACTAGAAATGGGTGATAAGAAAATGAAAGTAAGATTGACAAAACCGGAAGAGATCGAAATCTTCCATAAGCTGGTAGCCGATATGAAGAACTGCCCGAATTGTGGTCGAATTGGTAAGGTAACCGATATCGATCCCGATGTCTATTGCCTGAGTACCGAGTTTAAATACGGCTACGTAGAAGCAGTATGCCCGAACTGCGGAGACGTACAGGTAGTACTGCCAATGTATGATGCATTCCCGAGCTGTGTGGAAGCATTTGAAGCAACTGGCTCTACTGCAGATACGGATAAGATTCCGTCGAAGCTTGGCAGCGATGTAGTAGAGAATCTTCGCAAGACGCTAAAGGAGGAGAAGAAGTCCAATGGGAAATCGAAACAAGATTACCGGAATTTCCTCTGATGGAAGCCAGATGAAGCGCGACGAGAACGGATTCTTGATTATCGAACCTGCCGATGGAATGGAAATGGTTCGAGATAAAAAGGGTCATATCGTCGTAAGAGAAAAGAAGATGTACTTGTCTGATGATTCTGATACGGTAATCTCTCCGGAGATCAAAGTAACGGAAGCATCGCTTGGTCAGTACGTCTATGATAAGTCGCTGAACTTTGGTGCCAATATCAATATCGGTAGATCGTTACCGTGGTTGGAAGATGGCTTGAAGTTCGTTGAACGTCGAGTACTGTACACAATGTTCAGTGCCGGTTGGACTTACAACAAAGCGCCTGTTAAGGTTGCAACCATTGCTGGCCGAATGATCGAGACGGTGTATCCTCATGGTGATGCACCTCCGGCTCAGACGATCTATCGACTGGGCAGAGACTTCCAGGCAATGATTCCGTATATCGAACCGGGCGGAGGATATGGTAATGCTGTAACGATGAAAGCGTCCGCTCCTCGTTATGCTACGGCTAAATTGTCGAAGTATGCAATGGATTGCTTCTTCAGTGAGGAAGATGGTATTGCTCCGGTATATGACACGAAGGAGACCTATACCAAGATGGGTCGTGAGCCGGTGTATCTGGCAACCCGATTCCCGAATATCCTGATGCAGTGGAACTTTGGTATTGGTTCTGGTGCAGCAGCAACGTTCGCAGCATTCAACTCTGCGGATATTCTTGAGACAACGTTGAAGCTGATGGATCACCCGAATGCAAAGATTGATATCTATCCGGATACTCCGACTCCTTTGGATATTACCAATAAGGAAAAGCTGAAGGGTTGTTTCGATAAGACGCGTTTTACGATCGACGTTAAGTCTCCCTACTATGTAGATACACTGGCAGGTGTAGACAAGAATGGTCGTAAGTATGACATGCACGTTGTCGTATTCACCAGTTGTCCGATGCAGACCCGTGGTGAACTGATCGAGGAACAGATTCGTAAGATCAAGGAAGAAGATGAAAAGCGAGATGCTGCTGACAAGAAGCTTCCTGAGGTTGTAAACGTTATCTGCACCGTAAAGAAGGGCGGTACACCTGGTCAGCTTCAGCTGGTAGTTGAATATGAGCACGGTTATGATCCTCATGCACTTGCAGAGAAGCTGATTAAGTCTACGAGTCTTGGTATGACGTATGGTGCTAACTATACGGTCGCCCATGATTACATGCCGAAGACTTATACTCCTCGTCAGATTCTGCTGGAATGGATCAAGCTACGTTTTGACCAGAAGCGCCGTTACTTCTCTCAGAAGAAGAAACTGGCTTCTCGCGATAAGCAGCAGACGAAGGCACTCATCATTGTACTGGAAGATAAGAAGAACGGTGGTATGGATAAGTGTATCCAGATCATCAGAAATTCCAAGAACGATGATGAAACCAAATCGGCACTGTGCAAGCTGTTCGGACTGACCGAGTTCCAGGCTACAATTATTATGAATCTTCGTCTGAGGGTGCTTAATAAGGCGAATCTGGAAGTCGAGAAGGACAAATACAAGAAGGCTTGCGAAGAGTACGATAAGTACACGGAGCTCTGTAAAGAGAAGAACGTTCGCAATGCAATCAAGGATGATCTTCGTTATGGCTTGAAGCAGTATAGCATGCCCCGTCGTGGTAGACTGATCGACGAAGAGGAACAGCAGAGGATGTCTGATGAGAAGAAGGTTCTTGTTTATAACAGCAAGATGTTCTTCTGCATTCCGAGCTATGACGATATTCATAAGATTGCAAAGCTGGTTGACAGTTCGTATAATGTAATTGAGATCTCCAACTCGGATAACCTGATCATGTTTAGCAAGAAGGGCAACATGAAGGTTCTGAATGGATTCTCGTTCAGCTATACCGAAACCGGTATTGCAATGGAGAAGATTGCTTTCGACGATGTAGTCAATATCTCTGTAATCAGCAAGCTGGTTGATAAGGATATTGCACTGGTAACAAAGCTTGGCTACGGTAAGGTAATGGCTTATGAGGATATCAGTAAGTCTGTTAAGGGCAAGGTTATCACGCTGAACCCGGATGATGAACTTGCTGGTATTATCCCGGTTACTGAAAACGGTATTCTTGGAATGATTGATGGAGATAACATCTACTACGTTCGTTCTGATACCGTTCCGAAGCTGAAGCGTTCCGCATCTGGTAATCGACTTGTCAAGATCAAGGGCAAACTCAATATCACTGGAGTGATCTTCACTGATAATGAATATCCGTATCTGATGGTCTATGGTGAGTCTGGTTATATTAAGATCCTGGATACGAACTATCTGGGATTCAGTAAGAAGACGGCTAACTGCATTAGTATGAAGGGCAAAGCTGTATACAATGTAGTTCCGCTGGATAACAAGGAAACTTCGATCACTTTGTATAATACGAAGGGTGCAATGGGTATGACGATTACTCTTGGCGATAAGATTCAGTTTAAGACTGATACTGGAGCTAAGAAGAACTTCCCGATGTCCACTAGTATCGGTAATCCGGTCAAGCTGTTGTCTGTCGGTAAGCACGACTTCTATCGACTCGTATAACAAGTAATAGGCACAGGGGATAATACCCCTGTGCTTTTACCTATAAAAATTAAAGGAGAATGTACAAATGGAAAACATGACAAAACAGGAAATGGTAACCCGCATGCTTCACGAAATTGGTTACAACAAAGAAGAAGTCGAGAAGTTTAAAATTATTGACATGACTGATGCATTTCAGCTGGCAATGATTACTTCTGGCGTGTGGGTAAATGTAAAGGATACGCCTCCGATCAGTGAAGATGAAGGTGTAATGAATTTCATGAGTGATGTAACTGCTATCTCTCAGGCAAGTAACCTGCTTGCTCGTAAGAACCCGAGATCTTATCGTAAGAACGTTCGTAGTTTCCCGCCGGCGGAGGCGTTCGATATGATGTATGATGTAGTACTTTCAGAACATCCGAATTGGCAGGCTATTATGAACGACGATAATCTTGTTGATCTTATCTCGTTCAAGTTTGCAGCAGATCGCGTTCTTCAGCCTACGGTTGTTAATCAGAACCATTTTAGTAGCTATAAGAGTGTACGCGAACAAATTGCGGAAGATGCAGTGAAGCTCTGTAATTGGTTTGTATCTAACGGTCCTACCGTTTATGATACTCCGATTGGTTCGATTGTAATTGATCCTCAGGCTACTGTTTGCAGTCAGTACAACGCAGGTATGCATGCAGATGTCGCAGACGGTGATTACCATACATGTAAGAACCTATTCACTAGCTTCTTTGTGAAGTTTGAGAACAACGGCACTTATACGATATCTAGACCTGTTGTTCTTGGATATGACAAGGGTACCACGA
>OQVT01001861.1_pt1 | contig 13541 bp, 14 predicted proteins | sample 1691561 | NCBI WGS metagenome assembly OQVT01 (sample SAMN03418260, study PRJEB22391) | human gut metagenome | biome: human-gut; feature: organic feature; material: feces | host: Homo sapiens | place: Tanzania | collected 2013-01 | reverse complement strand
TACCTGAAAGCATATAAAATAAAGTTTCCAGACATATTGGCTAATGTTTTTCTTTCAACTGCCATGTTTTTCTCCTCATATAGAAATATAACATATACTGTCAATAATACGATATATTTCTTGTATAATATCATGAGAAAATCGCACTATTTCTACTATTTTATGCAAAAACAGGCTTTCCGCGTACTGCTTCTGAATAAATAATCTCTATAACAGAACGTTTTAACGTATCTGAGTATAATGAATACTGAATAACTGTTCCGTAGTTTAAAGGGAATTACTTTCTGACCCTGTCAGAAGCAATTCCCTTTTTTACTCGGTTACTATTATTTTTTTCTCACACATACGCCACTCTCAATGGCTCCCACAGGGCAGGCTTTCTTGCATCTGCCACAGCGGATACATTCCGGACTGTTGGAGTTTTCCACAGGATCCACAATCATCTGGCAGGCTTTTGCACATTTTCCGCATTTTATACACTTGTCCTTATCCACTCTGTATTTATACAGAGACACAGGATTAAATACGGAATAAAGTGCTCCCAGAGGACAGATATATTTGCAGAACGGACGGTAGATTAAAATGGAGAGAATGATCGTTATGACAAGGATCACATTCTTCCATATGTACAGCCAGCCCAGTGCACTGCGCATAGATTTATTCAGAAGTACCAGTGGCAGTCCGCCCTCCAGTGTTCCTGCCGGGCAGATCAGTTTGCAAAAATAGGGTGCCCCCTGTCCCATAATATCCACAAGGAACAATGGAAGCAGGATCACAAACACTGCAAAAATCACATATTTCAGCTTACGAAGCAGTTTATCTCCCTTGAATGTGCGGATTTTCTTAGGAAATGGGATCTTATTTAACAAATCCTGGATCAGTCCAAAGGGGCAGAGAAAACCGCAGATCAGCCTTCCCACCATAGCCCCGATGAAGATAAGAAATCCCACCACATAATAAGCCATCTTGAAATTCCAGCTCCCTATCACCGCCTGAAGGGAACCAATAGGACAGGCGCCAACAGCACCGGGACAGGAATAACAGTTCAGGCCCGGAACACAGGCATTTTTCAATTTGCCTGTGTAAATTTTGCCTGTAACAAAGCCGGTAACATGACTGTTTGTAATGAACGCCCACAATGCCTGGATTCCGTGTCGGGGCCACTCATTGATCTTCATATTTTTTGTGTTTTGTTTCTTATTACTTTTGTTATCGCTGTTCTTTTTATTACTCATTTATCCAATTCCCACACATTCCATACAGATGTTAATGGCTTTTGTAAACACCACTGCTAATTCTCCACGGGAAATCCCATATCCCATAAAGCAGGCTCCCACAAGCATAAGAATCAACGCCGGCCATTTACTGTTCCATATTTTGCTGGTTTTTAATTTATTCATTTATTTTCCCTCTGTGACATTCGCCAGCTCTTTTTCCACAATCTCTTTCCACTCGTCCAGACTATGGCTTCCGGAGTAAGTCTCGCCTACAATATTTCCGTTTTTGTCAACAAAGAATGTTTCCGGGAAAGCGGAGATTCCATTGAGACGTCCGTTCATCATTCCGGAATCCGGGATCAGGAATGGATAGGATGCCTTTGTTTTCTCCTGAATTACCTGAGCCTTTTTCACTGCTTCCTCATCCTGTTTTCCACCACTGCCTACTGTATCCCGTGTAACGCCTACTACTCCCACACCTTTATCCTTCATCTCCTGATAAAGCTTCTCCAGATCAGGAATCTCATTAATACATGGAGAACACCAGGTAGCAAAAATATTTACCATAGTCAGATCGTATTTGCTGAAGATATCCTGTGTATAGGTTTTTCCGTCAACTCCTGTTGTTTCAAATTTGCCTACATTTGTTACTTCAGCTCCATCTGTACTGTCAGAAGTATCCTGTGGCTGATCAAATGCAGAAAGCATCTGGAACGGAGTCATTTCTGTAAGTGTTACTTCAATCCCCTCCACATCCTTTAACAGGTCTGCATCCGCATCCTTGTTTGTGCTGAGGTAATATTTATATTTGCCGTCACTGCTGGTACCCAGTTCTTTATGCTCTGTGCAGCCGGTAATCGTATCCAGATCTTTCTGGGATTCCTCATCATACATTCCGATCACACCTACTCTGCTGAGACTTTTCAGCCAGTCATCATATCCGGTGCCCTTCTTGTCCACCTCTGCATCCTTCTGCTCATCTGTCAGGGTACACCAGCTGGCTGTGGCATATGTGACTGCATCTGCATTGTCATCCCATCTCTCATCTGTAAACATGGAAATGTTCTTCTTCTCCATCTGCTCTTTCAGGTCTTTGGAAATCCCTAATTTCATTCCAAGAAATGGATATTCATAAGTATCCTGTGCAGGCTGGGCAATCTCTGACGGTTTGAAGGAGTCTGCGATCAGCCCTTCGGAAGCTGCCACACTGCCATCTTCTGCTGCCTGAACATCCTCTCCGTTCATCTGGACTACACCTGCTTCATCTGCAGGCACTGCAAGAGCCTCCCCTGCATGTACAGTTACAATACCTCCCATAGATGTCACACTTAATACACCTGCTGCAAAAATCGCCATTAATCTCATTCTTCTGTTTTTCATTGTAAGTAAGCTCCCTTCATTTTTTACTGTTATGATTTTTATATTACTTTTAATTATTTTCCTGTGTCTGTCTGCAGATCTGGATTTTATCCCCGCATAACAGGCATCGTTTTATTGATATGCACACATTATAGCATCTGAGAAATAAAATCTGTGTTAAGAAAATAACTTTTTTCGAATTTTATTTTGTAACCAATCCCAAACAAATCTAAAACTTGTTAAAAGAACTTTACAATCGGATATTTTAGAGGATTGCTATAATATGAAACATTTTCTTTTTTTTACACGAATTTTATACTTCGTGTGCTATGATAAAATTGATAATATATCAGAACCAAAAATCCTATCGTACAAACACTGACAATCTTCTGGTCTTTTGACTCTGATATTATAAAACTATGAATCTGGAAATTTAAAAAGGAGACTATCATGCACATTTTAATTATAGAAGACGAAGAACAGCTCTGCCGTTCCATGGCAGAGGGGCTCCGCATGGACGGATACGAAACAGATACCTGCTTTGACGGGGAAGAGGGACTGGAATTATGTATGACAGAGAATTACGACCTGATCCTTCTGGATCTGAACCTGCCGGGAATTGACGGTCTGGAAATCCTGCGTCAGTTCCGTACCTTCAATACCAATACTCCTGTTCTCATACTCTCCGCAAGAGTACAGATCCAGGATAAGGTGGAGGGTCTGGATCTGGGAGCCAACGATTACCTCACCAAACCATTTCATTTCGAGGAGCTGGAAGCCCGTATCCGCAGCCTCACCCGCCGTAAATTTATCCAGGAGGATGTCTGCCTGAGATGCAGCCGCATTACCTTTGACACACGCACAAGAGAAGCCAGTGTAGATGGCACACCTCTTGCTCTCACCAGAAAAGAAAGCGCACTTCTGGAATACTTTCTGCTTCACCGCAACCGGATCATCAGCCCTGAGGAAATGATCGAGCATCTCTGGGACGGCAGCGTGAACAGCTTCAGTAACTCCATCCGGGTGCACATTTCTTCCTTAAGAAAAAAACTGAGAACAGCCCTTGGATATGATCCTATACAGAATAAAATCGGACAGGGATATATTCTGGAAGAATAAAAATCATTCATATCTGTACAATAAATATTTTCAGATTTCAAATACTACTATGTCATTATAATGAAACGAAAGGATTTATCTATGAAATTTTATTCAGAAAAACTTTCCCCCCGCAGGCTCTCTCTCCAGTGGCGGCTCACATTGCTGATCTCCGGGCTGGTTATCACAGCCTGTGCACTGATGTATTTCTTCATCAGCCGTTCTGCTGTGACCGGTCTGGAAGGGATCTCCGACTATGTGGTTCTGGTCACCCCCGACAACTCAAACCCGATCTCCATCAATGTAGATCCAAAAATCCTCATCCCTGATCTGGAAAACCAGATCCAGAATACAAAAAATAATTTTCTGTTCCAAAGCATGATCGCCACAGGTATCATTATTCTTCTCAGCAGTATCTGTACCTGGTTTGTCACCAGAAGAGCCCTGACCCCTCTGCGCAGATTCAGCGACAGGATCAGCCAGGTACAGGCACAGAATCTGTCTGAACCACTGGAAGTTCCACTCTCAGAAGATGAAATCTCACGTCTGACCAGATCCTTTAATGACATGCTTGCACGCCTGGACAATGCATTCTCTGCACAGAAGCAGTTTGTGGCAAGTGCTGCACATGAGCTTCGCACGCCCTTAGCTGTAATGCAGACAAATCTGGAAGTTTTTTATAAAAAACCGGAACACGCACCCCAAGAATACGACAGGCTTTTCACTATGCTTCAGGAACAGACCGGACGGCTTTCCCATCTTGCGGAAATCCTGCTGGACATGACAGGCCTTCAGACTGTAGAGCGTTCTGACACCATTTCCCTTGCAGCACTCACAGAAGAAGTTTTCTGCGATCTGGACCCGGTTGCAGACAAGCATCAGATCCGGCTTATTCAGACAGAAGGTGACTGTACTGTTACAGGCAGCTATATCCTTCTGTACCGGGCAGTCTATAATCTGGTTGAAAATGCGATCAAATATAACCGTCCTTCCGGTTCCGTCACTGTAAGCATTCATTCTGCAGAGTCTGCAGTCCTGGAGGTAACCGACACAGGCATCGGTATCTCCCCTGAAAATCAGGAAAAAATCTTTGATCCCTTCTACCGTGTGGACAAATCCCGCAGCCGCGCCATGGGCGGTGCAGGTCTGGGGCTTGCTCTTGTAAGCGAGATTGCCAGACAGCACAATGGTCAGGTAAAAGTAGCTCAAAGCAGCGAAAAAGGCAGCACCATTGCCCTGATACTGCCTGTAACAATCCTTTAAATCAACTGACCATTGATTTTTTCTCTTATTTATTTTTTTCCAGAATCTGAATCAGTTTCTGTGTATCTTCCATAGTAGTAGCCCAGCTTGTGGCAAAGCGGATCACAGAGTGTGTCTCATCATACTTCTCCCAGAATCCGAACTCCACATCCTGGGCTATTTTTTTCATTACATCATTAGACACAATGCAGAAGATCTGATTGGTGGGCGTATCCAGAGAAAGCTGATATCCATACTTCTTCAGTGCAGCCTTGATCTGCTCTGCAGCTTCCATTGCAGGTTTGCCGATCCGCAGGTACAGTCCGTCCGTAAACAGCTCACCAAACTGGATCCCTGCGATTCTTCCTTTGGCAAGCAATGCTCCATGCTGCTTGATGATTGTAAAGAAATGAGGAATCCGTCCTTTCTGCGGTATAACCACCGCTTCTCCAAACAATGCTCCGCATTTGGTTCCTCCAATATAAAATGCATCACTAAGTTCAGCCAGATCAGTGAGAGTCACATCGTTCTCCGGGCTTGCCAGTGCATAGGCAAGGCGGGCGCCATCCACATAAAGGGGAAGTTGATTTTCCCGGCAGACTTTGCTGAGAGCTGCTAATTCCTCTCTGGAATACAGGGTACCATATTCTGTTGGCTGGGAAATGTATACCATACCAGGCATTACCATATGCTCATAATTGGCATCATCATAGAAATCTTTAACCAGCTTCTCAATCTGCGCTGCAGAGATTTTTCCATCTTTCTGCGGTACTGTCAAAACCTTATGTCCGCCAAATTCAATGGCACCTGATTCATGAGTTGCGATATGACCTGTATCCGCAGCTACAACTCCCTGATAAGATTTCAGCAGTGCATCGATTACTGTGGCATTGGTCTGTGTTCCACCAACCAGCAGGAATACATCTGCTTCCGGTGCGTTGCAGGCTTCTCTGATCTTTTCTTTCGCATCTTCTGTATATGGATCCTGACCATATCCCACTGTTTTCTCCAGGTTTGTCTCCATCAGCCTCTTCATGATTGCAGGATGCGCACCCTCCATGTAGTCACTGGCAAAGTATAAGCGGGATTCTGTATTATTTTTCTTTTCTGTGTTTTCCATTTTGTTATTTATCCTTTCTGTCTTTTACAGGCAAAATCTGATCAGCAGGGTTTTCCATCCTCTGACCTGGGGCGTGTAGATTGTGGGAATGATTTTTCAAACACGCTCTAATACCATATTGCTATAGTATAACATATTTCAGGGCAAACGATTGTCCAACTTTTATTCCCATTACCTCGTTTTTATGATACGCTTACCTTATGATATCAGGGTCAAAAAGTCGTTGGTGCTTGCACGATAAGACTTTCGACTCTAACATCACCTTATTATAGCAATCCTCTTAAGAGGGCTGCTATAGAATTTATTATGGAGGGTTTTACTATGCAGATCAAATTACAGTCTAATGATTACCACGTACTTTTAAACACACTTGGCGCCGAATTAAATTCCTACTCCAGTCCAACAGGAAAGGAATATATATGGAATTCTGATCCGGCCTACTGGCTTCGTTCCTCTCCCCTTCTTTTTCCTACAATAGGAAATGTCCGCAATGGAGAAACAGTCATCAAAGATCATATATACCCAATGCCCAAACATGGATTTTGTAAAGAATCCGAGTTTGAAGTAACTGAACAGACCGAAAACTCTGTTACTTTTCTGCTGAAAGCAAATGAAGAGACACAAAAACACTATCCTTATGATTTTGAACTCCGCCTGTCCTACCATCTGAACGGAAGCACCCTGTCTATGGACTATACAGTCACAAATAAAGATTCAGAGCCTATGTACTATCACCTGGGTGCACATCCTGGTTTTATGTGTCCTGTCAATGACGGAGAAAACATTGAAAATTGTATTCTGAAATTTGAAAAAGAAGAGAATTTTGTTTCCTATGAATATGATCTGAAGAATCTGGAATTTAATTTTGACCACAAAGTATCTCAAAAGGCAGAGGGCAATGTACTTCCTCTCACAATTCCAATGTTCGACCAGGATGCTGTTTTCTTTGAGCATACCAACTCACATCGTGTTTCCTTCGTAAATGCAGTAACAGGAAAAGGCGTGGCCATGTACTATCCTGATTTTGAATCCCTTGCGATCTGGACACCGATTGGAGGAAAGGCTCCATTTCTCTGTCTGGAACCATGGAACGGTTCTGCTGTCTTCCATCAGGATGATGATGTTTTCGCTCACAAACACAGCATCCTTACACTGGAACCAGACAAAGAAAAAATATATCATCTCGAGATTTCTCTGATCGAATAAACTTCTGTTTTTCATAAAAAATATCCCTGTCCAAAACATATAACCGGCTCCGGACAGGGATATTTTATATGATAAATTCGTTATTACACAAACATTTGCTTTATCTTATGATGATTTACGCTTTTTTTACAGCGCTCAAAACCACATTTGCCACACCACACAAAACCATTGCCAATATAGGATTTATTTTAAATTTACGAAGCAGTACCAACGCAATCACAAAAAATATGATCATTTCCACACATACATTCTGGCGTATAAGATTTACAGTACCATCAATGAAAAATGCAGAAATTAAAATCGTTACTCCTGCTTTGGCGATCATCGATACAACCGCCGGCCTGAGAGATGCCAGTGTTCCCTGAAGTAAGGACATATTTCGATACTTCATATAAACATATGCCAGCAAGGTTACAATAATACAGGATGGAAGAATACATCCCAATGTGGCAACTACTGCACCTAAGATTCCCGCTATCTGCATCCCTACAAAGGTGGCAGAGTTTACCGCAATCGGTCCAGGTGTCATTTCAGCGATCGTTATCAGATTCGTAAATTCACTCATGGAAAGCCAGCTATGAAGATTCACCACCTGTTCCTGTATCAGCGGCATTGCAGCATATCCTCCGCCAAAGCTCAATGACCCGACCTGAAGGAAACTTAAAAAAAGCTGAATATAGATCATTTATCTCTGCCTCCTTTTACTATTGTCCGTACCATTCCAAATATAGCTACCGAAAGTATTATATAGATAATATTAACATTCAGGAAATAGCTGAGACAGAAGCTGATGATCATTATCACCACATTCACCCAGTCCTTTGACTTTACAACATTTTTTCCCATATCATACACTACAGACATAATAACTGCCCCAACTCCCGCAGTCATTCCTTTTAATAATGCCGCAATATAATAATTGGAACAAAACGCATCATAAAATACAGAAATAACAGATAAGATCACCATCGGAGGAATGATCGCTCCAATGACAGATACCAGCATTCCCGGTATGCCGGCAAGCTTATACCCCACAATAATCGCTCCATTTACTGCGATCGCTCCAGGTGAAGACTGGGCAATCGCAACCAGATCCAGCATTTCATCTTCTTCAATCCAGTGATAATGATCCACAAATTTTTCTTTCAGCAAAGTAACAATTACATAACCGCCGCCGAAAGTAAATGTGCTGAGATACAGACATGCAAAAAACAGCTTTCGCAGTACATATCCTTTATTTTTTGGTTTTTCTTTCATTTTGCTTCCCCCGATTTTATTTAAGAATGTTATCGGCATTTTTATAATAATCCCTTCACTTTCCGAAATTGTTATAATTTCTGATCTTATTTTATCATGTACTGTACTATAAAAAAATTATTCTTTTTATCCATAGATATTTTCCTGTGACATTGCAGAACACAACAGTACTGCAATTCCCAAAAAGAGCTGACTTCCGATGAAGCCAGCTCTTTCCTATAATTCATAATTCAATACATGATTATTTTTCCCATCTACTCTTTTGATTCTCACAGATAGAATTCCACTGGCATTCTCCACAGATTTCTTTCCTCTTTCCTGATGCCAGAATTTCCTTTTGTACAATGTCAGTAAATGTCTGAAAATCCATTATCTGTCCATTTTCCAGACTGCAAAGTTCCAACACTGCCTTATCATATTTCTCAACCAACGAAAAAGATGAACAACATCCTTTTTCATTATTGGGACATGCAGAACAGATTTCGTCTGTATCTGCATGAAGCTGTATCTTCGTTCCTTTTTCGAAGATATCCAGCATCTCCTGCATATGCGCTGAAAATCCGTCACTGTATCCCTCACCCTTGAAATATGCAAGGCACATTCCATGGTGAGGGCGTAGTGGAATATTTTTTATAAAAGACATCTTTGTGCACCTTTCTCCTTAATTTTTTTACATATTGGATACTTTAACACAAAGCGTTTTTATTGACAACTTTTTTTATTTTATAGTTTACAATCCAGTAATTCTATATACTGATCGGATTTCATCAGACTTACTGGATAAAATCAGAAAAATCCTTTTTTACTTTTTCTTCATTTACCAGCCTTAGCTACTCTCATATTATAAAGAAAGGTACCCAATGATGCCAGAATAATCAGCACATATCCTGTAAAGCTGTACTTATCCGGAATCTCTCCAAACAGGATAAATCCCAGCATCGTAGCAAAAATAATCTGCGAATAGTCAAAAATGGAAATCTTCCCTGCAGGTGCATAGGTGTATGCAGCCGTAATCGTAAACTGTCCACCCGCTGCGAATAATCCTGCCATCAGCAATGTCACAAGCTGTTTCATACTCATCGGAGTGAAATGAAATACCATCCACGGCACAACCGACAAACAGGAGAAAAATGAAAAATAAAACACGATAACCGGTCCCTTTACTCCGTGAGTTCCAAGTACACGCACCATCGTATATGCAATTCCTGCCCCCAGTCCACCGCAGACTCCGATCAGTGCCGGAACAAGTGCCGCATTCTGAAATCCCGGTTTCACTACAAATAAACATCCGATAAACGCCAGCGCAACACACGCAGCCTGCGCCGGTCTGATCTTTTCCTTTAACAAAAGGAATGAAAAAATAATCGCAAAAAACGGAGATAACTTATTCAGGATCGATGCATCTGCCACCAACAGATGGTCAATGGCGTAAAAGTTACACAGAATCCCCAGTGTCCCGCACACACAACGCAGGATCAGTGGTCCCCAGTATTTCTTATCCACCTTCGGCACTGTACGATTCTTACAGAGAACTATCGCTGCAAACACTGCCGCCACCAGATTCCGGAAGAAGCTCTTCTCCACAGACGGCAGATCACCTGCCAGACGTACGCTCACATTCATACAAGCAAAGAAAAACGCCGACAGGATGATCATTATCATACCCTTTATGTAATTTTCCTGTTTCATCAGATTTAACCTGCCTTTCTGTCCATGCAGACAGCTTCTTTTTATCATATGCTGTCTGCCATCTACCTGTTAATCATAACACGGACAACAGTTTCAATACAAATAAATTTTTTATCTGGATACTACTTCCAATTCGGTGGCAACTTTTCAGGAGGATCATAAAATAAAATATCTGAAAAGCAGGTATCAACAAATTGTTACAAGTGCATTGTCATTTTACTGATAGATGACAATGCACTTTTTTGCTATTCTTAGTAACAGAGCGCGGCAGCAGGAATAGAAGCTCCTGGCTGCCACAAGCCCCTGATATCAGAATATACCTACGAAAAATTCATACGAAAAAGAGGAGCCTATATTATGAAACGAAATTTCCCACATTTATCCAGTCCGATCCAGATTGGCCGTGTAACTTTCCGTAATCGAATGTTTTCCGCACCTATGGGTGGAACAGATATCACCAATGACGGCTGTATCGGTCCGAAATCAACTGCATTTTATGAATTGCGCGGCAAAGGCGGTGCTGCTGCCGTGACAGTCAGCGAATGTATGGTCCACCCGGAAACGGACGGTTCTCATGCATATCATCTGGATACTGCAATTCTGAATTCTCTTGCATCTGCAACCTATACAGCGGACGCGATTTCCAGACACGGTGCAGTTCCAAGCCTTGAGCTTTCTCATTCCGGAATGTATGCAGGCACTTATATGACAGATAAATCCCGTCAGCATTCCATGCATCAGTGGGGTGCCTGTGATACAGTCCGCCCGGATGGAGTACCGGTAAAAGCCCTTACAGAAGAAATGCTTCAGAACATTGTCGCATCTTATGGAAAAACAGCAGCACTTGCCAAACGTGCCGGCTTCCAGATGCTGATGATCCATGGTGGTCACGGCTGGCTGATCAATCAGTTCCTTTCTCCTTATTTTAACAAACGTACTGACAAATACGGCGGAAGCCTGGAAAATCGTTGTCGTCTTGCTGTAGAAGTTCTGAAAGCTGTCCGTGATGCAGTAGGACCTGGATTTCCAATCGAATTCCGTATGAGCGGTTCTGAACTTTTTGAGGGAGGATATGATCTGGAAGAGGGTGTTCGTATTGCACAGACGATCGAACCTTATGTGGATCTGATCCATGTATCAGCAGGAACTTATCAGCGTGGCTTTGGAGATACCCATCCATCTATGTTCAAAGAGCATGGATGTAACGTATATCTGGCAGCAGAAATTAAGAAGCATGTTTCCATACCTGTGGCAACCATCGGCGGTCTCAACGATCCGGCTCAGATGGAAGAAATCATTGCTTCTGGAAAAGCTGATATCGTCTATATGGCAAGAGCACTTCTCGCTGATCCGTTCTTACCGCGAAAAGTCATGGAAAACCGCGAAAATGAGATTGTGAAATGTCTCCGCTGCTTTACCTGCATGGCTGAACGTGCTGCAACTTCAACCAGAAGATGTACTGTCAACCCTCTGATCGGACGTGAAATCGAAGGCTGCGAAATACAGCCTGCACCTGCAAAGAAAAAAGTCCTCGTAGCAGGCGGTGGCCCTGGCGGTCTTTATGCTGCATACACTGCTGCAAGACGCGGTCATAAGGTAATCCTCTGTGAAAAAGAGGCAGAACTTGGTGGAATCCTGAAAAGCGAACAGGCACTTCCATTCAAGAGAGAAATGTATGAGCTTTCCAATACCTATGCACTTTTTGCCCGAAATGCAGGCGTGGAAATCCGTACTTCTGTGGAAGTCACACCTGAATATGTAGAAAAAGAAGCACCTGATGCACTGATCATAGCAGTAGGCTCTCAGCCACTTGTTCCTCCGATCAAAGGACTGGATGGTGACAACGTAATCATCGTCAACAATTACTATCTCGAAAAAGAGAAAGTTACAGATCAGGTAGTTGTCTTTGGTGGTGGTCTTGCAGGATGTGAATGTGCAATCCATCTTGGTCAGGAAGGAAAACAGGTTCATCTGGTAGAGATGCGAACAGAACTGGCTCCGGATGCCAATGTACGGCATCGTCCGCTTCTCTTAAAAGAGATTGAAAAATATGTAACTGTACATACCGGATGCCGCGGCCTGGAAGTCCATCCTGACGGAGTTCTTTGCGAAACAGAAGACAAGCAGCAAATTCTGGTTCCGGGAACTTCTGTAATCTGTGCACTTGGTCAGCGTTCCAGAAGTGCACTTGCGGATTCTCTCCGTGACAGTGCACCATTTGTAAGAGTGATCGGCGATGCCCACCGTGTATCTACTATTACAAATGCAGTATATGAAGGGTACCATGTAGCTTTGGATATCTGATATTCAACTGATATTCCGTTACTCTACGCACAGTAATACACTTCCTTTGCGGGATAATGGCGCATGAACAGTAACGATATTTCGACAGATTAGTCCCACATTTGAGGACTGGTCTGTCTTTTTGAGATTTTTGAAATTGATTTATATATGGGTAAGAATTCTGCCATTGGCAGATTTTTATAAACATGAGAGGAGAAATTTTTTATTATGAACAAACTAAAAAGATACCTTTTATTCTTAGTGGGACTGTTTATCAACTCCCTTGGAGTCAGTCTTGTAACTAAGGCAAGTCTTGGTACATCCCCAATTTCATCTATTCCTTATGTATTGAGTCTGAATTTTCCTTTCACACTGGGAAATTTCACTATCATCTTCAGTTTATTGCTGATCGCACTGCAGATTCTCATTTTAAGAAAGAACTTTAAGATAGAGAATATTCTTCAGATTCCTGTATCCATTGCATTTGGATACTTCATTGACTTTACTATGTATCTGTTATTCTGGGTAAATCCGCAGGACTATTTTATGAAAGTAATTGCTCTGCTCCTTGGCTGTCTTGTACTGGGATTTGGTGTTTATATCGAAGTAGTAGCAGATGTTGTTATGCTTCCGGGAGAATCTTTTGTCCGCGCAGTTGTCCAGACCTGGAATACAAACTTCGGAACAACCAAGATCATCTTTGATTCCTCTATGACCATTATTGCAGGAGTTCTTTCATTTGTTTTCTCCGGCAGATTAAACGGAGTACGTGAAGGTACCGTTATTGCAGCTTTACTCGTTGGTTTTATCGCAAGACTGTTTGGAAAGAACCTGGAATTTATAAAACCATACCTGTTCCCGGAGGAATACAATGCAGAAAAGCAGACTTCTGATAAATCTGAAATCTGCCAGCTTTGATCTTTCACTGAATACATCAAGGCTTTTCATTCTTCTTTCAACAGCGTATACTAAAAGGTATCAAGCAAAAGGAGTTTATATTTCATATGGATACCAGAGACATCCGCTGTTTCCGCCTTGTATACGAAGAACGCAGCATTAACAAAGCAGCA
>OQVT01001859.1_pt1 | contig 13554 bp, 12 predicted proteins | sample 1691561 | NCBI WGS metagenome assembly OQVT01 (sample SAMN03418260, study PRJEB22391) | human gut metagenome | biome: human-gut; feature: organic feature; material: feces | host: Homo sapiens | place: Tanzania | collected 2013-01 | reverse complement strand
TCTTTTATTTTTCATATCTGTCAAACACTTTTGGTGACGGACAATCGCCTTTTTTCTTCTTCAGCAAATGTCCATTGCAGAATATATGAATATCCAGGTGTTTTTCCATCCAGCGAAGCCTGCTGTATGCCATGGTCCATCCGGCAAAGCTGCCTGCCACTACACCGGCCCCATACCAGATCTCGGATCCCTTTGAAGCAATCAGGCTTCCTGCCATGGTCACCAGACAGAACACCAGCCCAGTCAGCACACACCCCTTCATATCATTAAAATAATACAAAAAGATAATCTCTGCATACATCAAAAACAAGATGAAATACCCTGCTGCCAGACATGGGTAAATTCTCATGGTCATTCCCCCGAATCCGATCTGCGGAAGAAAGATCATGCAAAACAGAAAGATCACAAGCGCTGCCCCCACAAAGCCCAATTCCTCGCACAGGATGGAAAAGATAAAATCGTTTTGCGGCTCCGGTACATACAGGTATTTTTGCCGGCTGTTGCCAAGCCCCAGCCCTGCTATGCCGCCGCTGGCGATGGCGTACAGGCTCTGGATGGTCTGGTGTCCCTCCCCCAAGGGGTCGGCGAAGGGGTCGCGCCAAGAGGAAAGTCGGTCAGCGGCATAGGGTACCAGCTGCGGCAGCGCCAGCACTGCGGCAAAAACCGCGCCGACCCCCAGCCCGCCCGCCAAGGCAAACCAGCGCAGCCCGGTGCCGCCGACAAACATCAGCACCGCACCGATGGATAAAATCAGCAGCGTACCCGAAAGATGCGGCTCCAGCAGCATCAGCACCGCTACCAACCCCAAAAGGATGCCAAAGGGCAGAACGCCCGCCGCAAAGCCCTGCATCCGGTCGTGATTTAACGATATAATGTGCGAAAATACCAGCACCACGGCAAATTTGGCAATCTCGCTGGGCTGCAGGGTGCCAAGCCCCGGCAGTACGATCCACCGCTTGCAGCCGTTATATTCCGGCATAAACAGCACAATGACCAACAGCAGCAGCGACAGCCCCATAAGGGGCCAAGCCAGCTTGTGCCAGATGTGGTAATCGACCAAGCTGGCGGCGTACATAGCAACCAGCCCTAAGGCGGCAAACAGCAGCTGGGGACGGATGTAGGTGTAGGCATCGCCCCGGCGGTAGAGCGCCACGGCGTACCCGGCAGAGAACAGCATCAAAAGCCCCAAGGACAAAAGCAGCAGCAGGATGCACAAAAAAGGCAGGTCCAGGCAGGGCTGGCTGCGCAGACGGCGGCGCAGCGCCGCAAGATAAGAACGCATAAAAATCCCCCTGCGCACAGTGTACGCAGAGGGCAGGCGGATTATGCGCCGGGGCGCAAAGCCGCGTTTATTCCTGCTTTAAATCGCGGGTCATCAGGGCGTTCAGGGCATCGCGGGCTGCCAGTTTGCCGTCCAGAATGCCGGCGACTGCCTGCACAATGGGCATTTCTACCTTATAGCGGGCTGCCAGACGGCAGGCGGCGGGCAGGGCGTTGATGCCCTCGACAACCTGACCTACCTCTTTTTTGGCGTCTGCGGCATCCATACCGCGCCCGATCAGCATACCGGCGTGCAGGTTGCGGCTGTGCATACTGGTGCAGGTCACGATCAGATCCCCCATGCCGGAAAGCCCGGCAAAGGTTTCGGGGCGGCAGCCCATAGCAAGACCCAGACGGGTCAGCTCGGCGTTGCCGCGCGTGATCAGGGCAGCCTTGGCGTTGTCGCCGTAGCCAAGCCCCAGCGCAATGCCGACTGCCAAGGCGATGACATTCTTGATGGCACCGCCCAGCTCTGTGCCGCGGCGGTCTGCGTTGGTGTAAACGCGGAAGTTCGGGGTGTTGAACACCTTTTGCACGGTCTTGGCGGCATCGGCATCGTTGCCTGCCGCCACGATCAGCGTGGGCATATCGCGGGCGACTTCCTCGGCGTGGGTGGGACCGGACAGTGCCACCACGCGGGCAGTGCGGTGTGCCTTTGCCAGCTCGTCCTCGATGATCTCGCTCATCGTCATTAAGGTCCTGTCCTCAACACCCTTGGCGACATCCACGATGATCTGCCCTTCGGCAATGTGGGGAGCTGCTTTTTTGGCGGTGGCACGCACAAAAGGCGAAGGCACCGCAAACAGCAGGATGTCCCGCCCCGTGCAGGCTTCGGCAATATCGGCGGTATAGTGCATACCGGCGGGCAGCTCCATGCCGGGCAGGTTGGGGTGGCGGCGGGTTTCAGCCAAGGATTTCAGCTCGGCAGGGATCGCGCTCCACACCGTTACATCGCGGCCGTTGGCGGCGAGCAGCCGTGCCAGAGCAATGCCCCAGGTACCGGCTCCGAATACAGCGATTTTGGTCATTTGGAATCTCCTTATTTGGCGGATTTCTGCCACAGCCCCGCAAATAGACCGTGGCGCACCGCAGGGCGAACCTGCGGCTCAACGTCCAGATAGACGCGCTCGTAACAATTGATAATGCGGGTCGAGTTGTACTGATGCTCCCGCGGGATACTGCCGTAATTCAAATGGATGTGTCCGTGCAGCATATAGGCAGGCTGGTAGCGGTCCAAAAGCTCGTGGAATACCGTAAACCCGCGGTGGGGCAGGTCGCTTAAATCGCCGTAGCCGTGCAGCGGGGCGTGGGTCACCAGAATATCCAGCCCGCCGTGACGGTCGATTTTGCCGCGCAGACGGTTGACCCGCTTGCGCATTTCCGCTTCGGTAAACTGCCACGCGCCGGTGCGGTAGCGGCAGGAACCGCCCAGCCCCGCAATGCGCAGCCCGTGGTAGGTGTACAGCTCATCGTCAATGCAGATGACCCCCTGCGGTGGGTGAAGGTCATAGCTTTCGTCGTGGTTGCCGTGTACATACAGCACGGGCGCGGGTACCATGGTGGCTATGTACTCAAGATACGCGCGGCTCAAATCGCCGCAGGCGATCACCAGCTCCACCCCGGCGATCTTGTCGGGGGTCATATAGTCCCACAGTGCCTTGCATTCTTCGTCAGAGATGGCAAGAATTTTCATAGCACCACGGCCTCCTTCTCCACGGGAAGCCGGTCGCGGTGGATGCCCTGCATCCGGTACATCGGGCGGGAAACCTCAGCCAGCTCGTCGTATTCGGGGATATGCCCCTCCACGGCGTCGCACAGCCAGTCCATGTGTACGATCTGCTCCAGCTCCAGCCCGGTGCGCCCGCTGTTTTTGACGGTGCCGTCCTGCGCGGTGATCCGGCAGGCAAACGGGTCCAGCACGCCGGAGCTGATCCCGGTGCGCAAAATCTGCGCCAGATGCTGTACATCGGGCCGCAGCTCACGGCTGAGCAGCACGTCCATAACGCCGCTGTTCATACCCCACCAGTAGTTTACGGCGCGTCCGTCAGTGCCGGATTTGTCGCGCTCCCAGCCGCCGTCCAGCACGCTGCGCACAACGTTTTCGTAAAATTGTCCCCAATGCCAGAACGGTGTGGCAAGGTCCTGCAAAATGCCGCCGGGACGCACCAAAAAGGTGCCGAACTCGTGCTGGGGACGCCCCGGTATGGGGGCGTCGCGCCCGGAAACGACCGTGATGCCGCTGCGGGCAAATTTGACAAGGGGTTCCTCCTGATCGGGCAGGCAGGTCCATTCCAGCTGAATTTTAGCGCGGGGGTTCGCCATACGCGCACCCAAGGCAAAGGCGTTGATGTTGGCGGGTACGCCGAAGCTGGGGTAATCTGCCACATAGCCGATGCGGTCACCGGCGGTCATGGCACCGGCGATGGCACCCGTGATGAACTTAGCCTCATACACGCGGGTGTAATAGGTGCGGATGCTGGCGTAGGGCATCTCCATGGAGCAGTTGAGGATGCGCACCTGCGGGTGCTTGACGGCACTGCGCAGCGAAGCGCCCACCAGCTTGGGGCTGGTGGTGAATACGATATCGGCACCCTCGGCAATGGCCTGCTCGACAAGGGCATCGGCGTTTTCGCCGGGAACGGCGTTGAAGTACGCCGTTGTTTCGACCTTGCCGGGGAAAACCGCATCCAGTTGGGTACGCCCGAATTCGTGCTGGCTGGTCCACGCGCTGGTTCCCGGCGTGCGCTCGTGGACAAAGGCGACCTTCAGGTGGCTGGGACCCGCCGGGCGGATGCCCGGCAGCAGGCGGCTTAAAAGACCGTTCTGCTGGGGGGCAGGCTCGGCAGGCTTATCGCTGACGGTGACGGGGTCATTGTTTTGCAGCGCCAGCACATCGTCCCACAGGGCGTCCAGCTTTTCGTTGAGCTGGGCGGGGGTGCTGTCCTGCAATTCCTTTTTGGGGTAGACGCGCAAAAGCAGTAACAGCACATCGCCCAAGGTGCAGTGCAGGCGGTCGCCGCCGTGCGCGGCAAACGCCTTGCCCACCCAGTTGTACAGGGAGAGCATCTCGGCGCGGTCTTCCTCGCTCCAGGTTTCATCGGGCTGCTTGCCGAGAATTTTTTGCAGGCGGGCAAAGCTGCCGGGCTTAGTAAATTGCAGCAGATACGTTTTGGTGATGGGAAAATACTGCACAAATTCGTAGTAGCGCTGAATTTCGGGGTCGTCGCTGTACGGCGGCAGGATGCGGGTGACCACGCCGGGTACACTGCTTGCGCCGAAATATTTCAGCACACTGACGCGCTTGTTGCCCTCCTGCACATAAAAACGCCCCAGATATTCATAGCAGCGGATGGGGTCGCGGATACCCTCCTCCACATGGGCGATGCACAGGCTGATCCACTTGGCGCCGAACTCGGATTTCATATCCAGCAGCGGCATAAAGTTGGAGGCAAACGCCCCGGTGCGCCCCTCGGTCTTGGTGCCGACCAAGAGATCCATCGGGATATCCACCAGCCCCAAGGGCATTTGGGCATCGACCCCGGCGTCCCCCTGCAGGATGACGTCCAGCACCGGCAGATAGGGCGACTGCCCACGCAGAATTTTTTCGCGGTAATCGCGCTGCCCCATTTTTTGGGCTTTTGTGTATTCTTCCATTGCCTCGGCACGGGTCATTGGCGAATCGGCTCCTTTCAGCTGTTGACGTGTTCCGCTTTGGGGTACACCTTAAACATACGGTCGTTGTCGTAATGGAGATCTAAGTAGCTTTCCACGCTGTTCTGGGCGGGAACTCCCTGCAAACGGGCGTTGTAGCGCACCAAGGCAGCCGAGCTGACGATCATATCGGCTGCCATAAAAAGGCACAGCCCCCACGTCAGCAGCGTGCCGAAGCGGCGGGGCAGCCGCTCGATGCAGGCGGAGATGGGCGGGTACAGAATTTTGAACCACGCAATGGCGGCAAAGCCCCAGAAAAAGCAGTACAGCAGGTTGATGCGCCCGCCCAGATTGAATTTGAACTTGCTGTAATCCCAGAACACCGTGCCAAACAACAACTCGGTCACGGCGCTGCACACATACTCGTACACGCCGCCCATCACCGTGCCGAACACAAACAGGTAGCGGTCGCTCTTGTCCTGATTCTGGCGCAGCAGCACGGTGGTCAGGGCCAGAGCCAGGCCCCACACCACGCTGAACGGCCCCCACACCAGACTGGAACGGCTCATCCAGACGCCTGCCGTCAGGCGGCAGAACACTGTTTCCACCAGGTCCCCCAAAAACGCGCCCACCACGAACAGCCACAGCAGGTCGGCGGCGCTCAGGGGCGTTTCGCCGTTCTGAGCAATGGTCGGTTCCTGCCGGGCCGCCGCCGGGTAGGCCCGCTGGATGCGCTTTTCCACATACAGGGCAATGCGGCGGCGCAGGCCGTCGGAGCTTTCACCCAGCCGCTGGTTCAGCTGTTCCAGCACCGGGTGTTTGGCCGCATAGTGCCCCACCAGCACGGCCGAACCGATCTGGTCCAGCACCGCCACCGTCAGCGAGACCCATACTGCCGGGCGCAGCAGCCAGACCGGGATATGCGCGCACAGCTGCAGCAGCACATTATTGCCCCACAGCACACTTGCCGCGCCCAGCGCACCCCACAGCAGCGAATACTGCAGGCACACATAGCCGTTCAGATTGAATTTTTTGCCGGAATAGTCCCACCACTTGCGGCGGTGCAGACGTTCCAGCAGCTTGGCGGTGATCCATTCCATCACCGTTGCCGCCATCATGCAGGCAAAGAACAGGTAGACCGGCTCGGCGCGCAGGTCGCCGAAACTCACGGCCAGCAGCACGCCGGTGGTACCGTAGATAAAGCAGAACGGGCCTGCCGCCGCACCGCGGTTGGCAAACCTTCCGCCCCGGATGGTCGCGACTACCGTCTCCGCCACCCAGCCCAGAAAGGAATATACCAGATAAATAACACCCAGAGTATAGAAGTTCAGCGTCATAAGGTTCCTTTCGCTTCCAGTTTTTTCTTACTGCATTGATTGTACCCGTTTTGGGCGCTGTGTACAAGAGCCGTGCAGAAATTTTGTCACTCTGCAATGCGGAAGGCTCCCCGGGTATCTCTGAAAAGACGAAGATCCAGTCTGTTGCTTTGTTTTCAGATACATCTTAGAAAAAGGCCCTGCCATCCCGAAGGACAGCAGGGCTCAAAATTACAGCTTGAATTTACAGAGCGGAATCACAGCTGGCTCTTATACAGCTCCACGATCTCCTCCACGCTGGTGTCGCGGGGGTTGCCGGGACGGCAGGCGTCTGCAAAAGCGGACTCGGCGAGGAACTGGATGTCCTCTTCCTTCAGGATGCCGTGCAGGTTTGCGGGGATGCCCACGTCTGCGCTCAGCTGCTTGACGGCGGCGATGGTGGCGTCAGCGGCTTCCACATCGTTCATCTCATCGATGCCCACAACGCCCATGGCCTTGCCGACGGCGCGGTAGCGCTCACCGGCAACGCTCTTGTTGTACTCCAGACCCACCGGCAGCAGGATGGCGCAGGCCACACCGTGCGGGGTGTCATACAGAGCAGACAGGCCGTGTGCCATGGAGTGGACGATGCCCAGACCCACGTTGGAGAAGCCCATGCCGGCGATGTACTGGCCCAGAGCCATGCCCTCGCGGCCTTCCGGGGTGTTCTGCACAGCGCCGCGCAGGCTCTGGCTGATGAGCTTGATGGCTTCCAGATGGAACATATCGGAGATGACGCAGTGGCCCTTGGTGATGTAGCCCTCGATGGCGTGGGTCAGAGCGTCCATGCCGGTGGCGGCGGTCAGGCCCTTGGGCATGGAGGACATCATATCGGGGTCAACCACAGCGATCTCGGGGATATCGTTGGTATCCACGCAGACGAACTTGCGCTTCTTCTCCACATCGGTGATGACGTAGTTGATGGTGACCTCGGCAGCAGTGCCGGCGGTGGTGGGAACAGCGATGGTGAACACCGCGTGCTTCTTGGTGGGAGCAACACCTTCCAGAGAGCGGACATCCGCAAACTCGGGGTTATTGATGATGATGCCGATGGCCTTTGCGGTATCCATGGAGGAGCCGCCGCCGATGGTCACGATGCAGTCAGCCTCAGCAGCCTTGAAAGCGGCCACGCCGTCCTGCACGTTGGCGATGGTGGGGTTGGGCTTGATCTCGCTGTAAACAGCGTAGGCAAAGTTTGCAGCATCCAGCAGGTCGGTGACCTTCTTGGTGACGCCGAACTTGATCAGGTCGGGGTCGGAGCAGACGAAAGCCTTCTTGTAGCCGCGGGCGGTCAGTTCGGGAACGATGTTCTCAATGGCACCGTGGCCATGGTAGGAGATGGTATTCAGTACGATGCGGTCAGCCATAGTTATTTTTCCTCCAAATCTCTTTTCCGCCGCTTTCCGGGCGGAGCTCTCTGTTTTTCAGCATAGCACATTGTCAAAAGCTTTGCAATGTGAAATTGTTTGAATTTATTGTAAATTTTTATCTATGTGCAGTGTTTTATGGGTACTTTTTCCAATTTCCCACAATTTTATGATGTTTTTTCTTTTTCCCCTTGACAATCAGAGCAAATCGTGTATTATTGTATCAAGCGCTTAATACAGCAAGACAAGGAGATGATACCATGGGCGAACAGTTTGATGCCAGCCGCCCGATCTATGCCCAGCTTGTGGAACGGCTCAAGGCCCGGATCCTGGCCGGCACCTACCCGCCGGGCGGGCATCTGGATTCGGTGCGTGATCTGGCCGCAGCCGCCGGGGTGAACCCAAACACGATGCAGCGGGCTCTTGCCCAGCTGGAGACGGAAGGTCTGGTGCACACCGAACGCACCGCAGGCCGCTATGTTACGGAGGATACTGCATTGATCGAACAGCTTCGTGCCGACACCGCCCGGACGCTGGCGTCGGATTTTCTGGAAAAGATGCGCGGCATCGGCTACAGTCCCGCACAGGCGGCCGCGCTTTTGGAACACTGGGACACAAAGGAGGACCGCAATGAGTGAACTATTAAGCTGTGAAGCACTGACCAAGTGCTACCAGAAGGATAAGACTGCACTGGAAAATGTAGACCTGCACATCGGCTTTGGCCGCATCGTGGGTCTGCTTGGCCCCAACGGCAGCGGCAAGACCACCCTCATCAAGCTGGCGAACGGTCTGCTGCAGCCCAGTGCAGGCAGCATCCGGATCGCCGGCATGACCCCCGGCCCGGACACCAAAGCCATCGTGTCCTATCTGCCGGACGCCGACTGGCTGCCGGACTGGATGCGTGTGGAGCAGCTGGTGGAAATGTTCCGCGAATTTTATGCCGATTTTGACCCCGCCAAGGCAAACGAAATGCTGGCCCGGCTGGAACTGGAACCGAAGGCGCGGCTCAAGACCCTGTCCAAGGGCAGCAAGGAAAAGGTGCAGCTGATCCTGGCCATGAGCCGCGCCGCAAAGCTCTACCTGCTGGATGAGCCCATTGGCGGCGTGGACCCTGCCGCCCGGGACTACATCCTGAGCACCATCCTGAACAACTACAGCCGGGATGCGACCGTCATTCTATCCACCCACCTCATCGGCGATATCGAGCCCATTCTGGACGAAGCCGTCTTTTTGAAGGATGGCCGGGTGTTCGCCCACCGCAATGCCGAAGAGCTGCGCGAGACCGAGGGCATGAGCGTGGATGCATATTTCCGGGAGGTATTCAAATGCTGAAACAGCTGTTAAAATATGAATTCAAGGCCACCGGCCGCACCTACGGCGGGCTGTATCTGGCCCTTGTTGCGCTGGCAGTGCTGAGCGGCTTTTCCCTGCGCAGCTCTTCCAAGGACGACTTTGCATCTCTGCTGCTGTTCGCCTACATGGTCGTAGCCGTTGCGGTGGCAGTGGTGTCCGTGATGACCATTGTGACCCGCTTCACCCGCAATCTGCTGGGCCGCGAAGGCTATCTGATGCACACCCTTCCGGTGACGGAAAGCCAGCTCATCCTTTCCAAGCTGATCTCCAGCGTGGTGTGGATGCTTTGCAGCGGTATCGTGGGTATTTTCTCCTTTGCGGTGATGCTGCTGGCTCTGTCTCTGAACAGCACGGCTCTGCATCAGCTGCCGGAGCTGTGGCAGAAAGTGGTGGAGATTTTCCGCATGACCGGCAGCTCCGGGTGGCTCTGGCTGATCTTTGAAACGCTGAACGGGCTGGTGGCACTGGTGTCCAGCATCCTGTGCATCTATGCCGCATGCATGATCGGCCACCAGTTCAAAAAACACATGGTCCCGGCCGGTATTCTGGCATTTTTCCTGCTGTCCTTCCTGCAGAACTGGCTGAGCTCCGGCGTCAGCAGTGTCGACATGCTGCAGGCTGTTTCCTATCCCACCCTTGGCGGTGTAGATGTTTCCATCGCTGCGCCCAGTGCGTTCACCACCCTGTTCGGGCTGGCGGTCAGCATTGCCTTTGCCGCAGGGTACTTTCTGCTGACCCGCTGGCTGATGGAGCATAAGCTGGATCTGGAATGATTTTAATGTTCTCCGCTTTCGCTCTGGACATTTTCAGCGGAACTATCTTTTAATTGCAATTTGTAAAAGGCCGAACCATAAACTTCATCTGATACAAAAAACATCTGCAAGCTGCCCCATTCCGGGCAAAGTCTGCAGATGTTTTTCTTGTTATAGAGTGTTCAGCACTCGTCGTACTGCTTTTTCAGGTAGTTCAGGCATTCCACCGCGTTTTCCGGGGTGGTATTCTCCAGCGTTGCGAAGATATAGGGCTTTTCCTGCTTTGCAAACCGCAGGATGGTGCGGTAGTCCTCCATGCCTCCCTGCCCTGCACCCGTAGCAGCCAGCTGGCCGCCCGCATCCTTGCGCAGAAAATCCTTGAAGTGGATCATGGCGATGTCCTTGCCCAGAAGCTCGATGGCCTCGGCGAACACTTCCTCGCGGCGGTCCACATTTTCCATGTTCAGCAGGTTGACGGGGTCGAACAGGATCTGCAGGTTCGGGCTGCCGATCTCGTCCAGCACGGTACGGGCGCGTCTGGCATCGTACACGATGTGCTTGACCACCGGCTCAATGGCAATGGTCACGCCGTACTGCTCGGCACAGCGCACCACCGGCTTGAAGTTCCGGATAAAAGTGGCAAGGGCTTCGTCGCTGCGGCACTCCGGACAGAATTTGTACTCCGCGTTGGGCGCACCGGTCTCGGTGCCCACCATGCCGCAGCCCAGCAGGCTTGCAAAGCGGATATGGGCATAGTATTTTTCCTGAATGGCGTGCAGGGCATCCGCATCCGGGTGGGCAAGATTGAGATAGTTGCCCAGCACGGCAATGTCGATGCCGTTTTTCTCAAACAGATGCCGCAGGTACAGCGCATAGCCGGGGGTCAGAGCACTGGGGGTGCAGGGCAGCTCCTTGAAGGATTTGCTCAGGGCCACATGGGCGCAGGTAAAACCTTTCCGGCGCACCAGCGGCAGCACCTGTTCAACGGGCAGCTTTTCCGCGTCATGCAGACGCAGGCCGAATTGGATCATGGAAAACCTCCTCCTTTCCCGCACAACACGCGGGGTTGCATTGACCTTATTATACACGAAAGCTGCGTTCCATGGAACAGCCTGAAACAAAAAAAGAGCATCACTTTGCACCCTCAACGGATACAAATGATGCTCTTTTTGCAAATCTGGTACTGACAGATGCGGCTCTTTCTCAGCGCCGGTACTTTGCAGCGGCCTGCAGGCGCTGCATCGCACGGTCGAGCGCGATCTTGCTCTGATAATATTCATGCATGCTCTGCTGATGCTGCAAACGCTCCTCGGCACGGATGCGGGCAGCCTCGGCACGGTTCTTGTCGATATCCTCCGGACGCTCGGCGCTGTCCACCAGCACCATCACGTAGGCAGGCGTCACCTCGGCAATGCCGTCGCCTACCAGGATGTCCCGGCTTTCACCGTTCACCTCAAAGTGCAGGATGCCCATGTGGATGGCCACCAGCACCGGGCTGTGTCCGGCCTGTATGCCGTACACGCCATCGCTGATGGGCAGCACAAGGTCTTCGCAATCGCCCTGATAGTACTCACCGCTGGACGCAGTGATGTTCAGCATGAACTTGTTCATCAGACGGCACCGCCCTTTTCCTCAGCCAGCTTCTTTTCTGCCTTTTCGCGTGCTTCCTCCAGCGTACCTACGTTGAAGAATGCCCACTCCGGCAGGTCATCGGCCTCGCCGTCCACGATGGCGGCAAAGCTGCGCACGGTGTCCTTCAGCGGCACATACTTGCCCTTCAGGCCGGTAAAGTTCTCGGCCACAGCAAAGGGCTGGGAGAGGAACTTCTGCAGCTTGCGGGCGCGGGCAACGGTGAGCTTGTCGTTCTCGTCCAGCTCGTCCATGCCCAGAATGGCAATGATGTCCTGCAGCTCCTGATAGCGCTGCAGAATGGACTGCACCTTGCGGGCCACGCGGTAGTGCTCCTCGCCCACGATGTCTGCTTCCAGAATGCGGGAAGTGGAGGCCAGCGGGTCCACAGCGGGGTAAATGCCCTGCTCCACGATCTTACGGGACAGCACAGTGGTGGCGTCCAGATGCGCAAAGGTGGTGGCGGGGGCCGGGTCGGTCAGGTCATCGGCGGGGACGTAAACGGCCTGCACCGAGGTGATGGAGCCGTCCTTCGTGGAGGTGATGCGCTCCTGCAGAGCGCCCAGCTCGTTGGCCAGAGTGGGCTGATAGCCCACGGCGGAAGGCATACGGCCCATCAGAGCCGACACCTCAGAGCCTGCCTGCACGAAACGGAAGATGTTGTCGATGAACAGCAGCACGTCCTTGTGCTCCACGTCGCGGAAATACTCCGCCATGGTCAGACCAGACAGCGCCACGCGCATACGGACGCCGGGGGACTCGTTCATCTGGCCGAAGACCAGCGCCGTCTTGTCGGAGACGCCGCTCTCCTGCATCTCGCCCCAGAGGTCGTTGCCCTCGCGGCTGCGCTCGCCCACGCCGGTGAAGATGGAATAGCCGCCGTGCTCCATGGCCACGTTGTGGATCAGCTCCTGAATGAGCACGGTCTTGCCCACGCCGGCGCCGCCGAACAGGCCGATCTTGCCGCCCTTGGCGTAAGGAGCCAGCAGGTCGATGACCTTGATGCCGGTCTCCAGGATCTCAGTCGCAGGCTTCTGCTCTGCAAAGCCGGGTGCCTTGCGGTGGATGGGCCAGTGCGGCAGCTCGTCCACAGCGCCCTTGCCGTCAATGGGGCGGCCCAGCGGGTCGAACATACGGCCCAGTGTGCCCTCGCCCACAGGGGCGGTCAGGCCGTGGCCGGTAGCTTCCACCGGCATCCCCTTGCCCAGACCCTCGCTGGCAGAAAGCATGATGCAGCGCACCGTGGTCTCGTTGACGTGCTGCGTCACCTCCATGGTGCGCTCGGTGCCCTCTGCGGTCACGGTAAGCGCCTCCTGCAGGGCAGGCAGCCTGCCGGCGGTGAACTGCACATCCACCACGGGGCCTGCTACGCGAATAATAGTTCCCTGTATCATTTGGATTGCCTCTTGTCAAATCTTGTTTATCCAACGAACCCTCTCAGTCGTCGCCGTCAGGCGTGACGGAGAGGTTTTTCCTTTATTATGTCCGATCCTGCACGGCAGCTGCGCCGCCGATGATCTCGGTGATCTCCTGCGTGATGGAGCCCTGACGGGTGCGGTTGTATTCCAGCTGCAGGTCCCGGATCATATCATTGGCGCTCTTGGTGGCGGAATCCATGGCGGTCATGCGGGCGCTCTGCTCGGCGCAGAAGCTCTCGGTCATGGCACCAAAGATCATGCCGTGCATATAGATGGGTGCGATCTGCTCGAACACCGTCCATGCGTCCGGCACCAGTTCCACCTCGCCCTTGGGGTCGCCCAGACCCTTGGGAGCAGGCTGCAAATACCGCCGATCCAGCGGCAGCAGACGCTCCATGACAGGCTCACTGGTAAGGGCGTTCTGGATCTTGGTGTAGACGATGTAGATCTCGTCCAGCTTGCCGGACTTGAAGTCGTCAATGGCGTCCACCGTGATGTCGCGGGCACGCTGCAAAGTGGGTGCGGTTGCGCTATAACGGAACTCCTCCACAAGGCGGGGGTCCCGGTGGCGCAGGGCGCGGTAGCCCACCTGACCGATGACATAAAAGCGGTCGTTGGGGTCTGCGTGCTCCCGCAAAAACTTGAGCAGGTTCTGGTTATAAGCACCTGCCATGCCCTTATCGGCAGTAAGCACCAAATACGCCCGCCG
>OQVT01001858.1_pt1 | contig 13563 bp, 9 predicted proteins | sample 1691561 | NCBI WGS metagenome assembly OQVT01 (sample SAMN03418260, study PRJEB22391) | human gut metagenome | biome: human-gut; feature: organic feature; material: feces | host: Homo sapiens | place: Tanzania | collected 2013-01 | reverse complement strand
TCACACCTATATTCTTCAAAATGAATATGGTGTCGATCTACCAATATCTTGACGACCGGTTCGGAGTGTCCTCGCACAAGACCGGAGCGTGGTTCTTCTTCATTTCCAAGATCTTGGGAGCGGCCGTCAGACTGTTCCTCGTCTGCGTGACGCTCCAGCTGATGATTTTCGAGCCGCTTGGGCTGCCGTTCATCCTGAACGTGATCGTCTCCGTGGCCATCGTGCTGCTGTACACGTTCCGCGGCGGGGTGAAGTCCGTGATCTGGACGGACACACTGAAGACAGTCTGTATGATTGTCTCCATCGTGCTGGCGATCGTGTTCATTGCCAAGGATCTGGGGCTTAATTTCTCCGGCGTGGTGCGGACGGTGCGTGAGAGTTCATATTCAAAGATGTTCTTCTTCGATGATGTGAATCACCCTGAATATTTCTGGAAGCAGTTCCTGGCGGGCGTGTTCACCGTGATAGCGATGACGGGGCTGGACCAGGATATGATGCAGCGCACGCTGAGCAGCCGCAACGCCAAGGATTCGCAAAAGAACCTCATCACCAGCGGTTTGCTGCAGATTCCGGTGATATTCCTGTTCCTCTGCCTGGGTGTGCTTTTGTACATATTCGCAGGCCAGAAGGGCATCTCCGAGGTTGGTGACACCTTGTTCCCGGCGGTGGCGACAGGTGGCTATCTGCCTGCGATTGTGGGCGTGCTTTTCGTGATCGGGCTTGTGTCGTGCGCGTTCGCTGCTGGAGGCTCGGCTCTGACCGCGCTGACAACGTCGTTCACTGTGGACATCATAGGCACCAAGGGGAAGAGCGAGGAGCAGGTCACCTCTATAAGAAAGAAGGTGCATCTGCTGATGGCGTTCCTGATGGGAGTGGTGATCTTTGTCTTCTATCTGCTGAACACGAAATCGGCCATTGACGCGGTTTACAAGCTTGCGAGCTACACTTACGGGCCGATCCTGGGAATGTTCGCGTTCGGGATATTCACGAAAAGAGAGGTGCGCGACAGGTGGGTTCCGCTGGTGGCGGTCATCGCGCCGGTGCTTTGCTTCATTCTGCAGAGCAACTCCGAAAGGTGGTTCGGCGGGTATAAATTCAGCTACGAGCTGCTTCTTTTCAATGCGCTTTTCACCTTCCTCGGGCTGCTGATTATCAGCCGGAAGAAACACAGAGATCCTGCCGCACAATAGAATGCAGCCCCATTTCGGCAGACTCGCTGACCGGAGGGAGAGCGGATTATGGAATTAACGACTTGTGCGCGTCATGGAATGCGGCAGGTGTTGAATATCGGACGGGACTCAAGAATGAACGGGTTGGCCGCCGGACTGTAGGAGGAAGCGGTGGTGGTGAGAAAATCCAATGAGATTTCATTCCCGACACTGGAGGCCTCAACGGTGTAGACGTACTTGAAGCTCTGTCCTATAATCTGATCGGTTCCGTAGTCGGCAGGGGAGATTTCCTTGGTGATGACATCAAGACGGTTCACCGGCGCGGCGTCCATACCCTTGGCGGTGATGAGAACCTTGAACGGGCAGTACTCCGCAGGAATAGTGGACGGGATGGTGAATTTCAGTCTCACGGTCTGGCGGCTCGGAGAGCCTGTCGGCGAACCGACCGCGGTTGCTGAAGCCGGTGTGAATTCGGCCTCACGAATCGAATAGATCTTGATTCTGCGCTGGAGACCGGTCGCCGTCCTCAGCACGAGAGTGCCCTGACGTATGTTCTCCGAACCCATAGGATTGACAGTCAGCGTGATGGTGCCACTGCCATCGGCAGCGTAGACGTGCGTGAAGGCATCTTCGGCCACATTGTTACCTTCGGCCCAAAGGACGGTAGGATTTGTACCCGCCGCACCGCCGACGGTGTAGGAATATCCAACATTGGCACTCTGCGCGGCGTCAGTTCCTTTTATGAATATGTAGGCCTTGTCCACGGAAAGTATCTCGGCTCCGCTCTCGATGGAGGTAACCTCGTCGGACACAGTAGCCCAGACGTTGTTTGACGCCACCCCGGCCTTGGCCTCATCAAAAGAGGCATAAGGATAGTTAAGCCTTGAGCCGAGAGTGAATGTGTAGCGATGGTTTCTCAGCAGCGGAAGATCCTGACCAGCCGAATCCTGGATAAGAAGCTTGTAGAATCTGCCGGAGGCTTTGACAATGACACCCACCGGTGTGGCGAGGTTGACTGATGTCTCGTAGGCATACTGTACCGAGGCCAGGTCAGAGACAGACTGGTCGGTCAGTGCCACGGCCGGCGGCAGGGTCAGGTAGTCTCTTGCGGACGAGAGCCAGTCGAACAGGCCGGCGGTCTGATTGTACGGTGCTACCGTGCCAGTGCCGCTTACAGAGAAAAGGGCTATTCCCTCGATGGAGAATCCCGGGACAGCACTGTTCACCACAATCTTGGCCATATTCCGGACGAGCCTTACAGGCCCGGTGGCGGTGAACGCGTCGGCTATGCTCTGTGTGCCGGTGGCCGCCACTCTGCCCCAATAGACCATCCTGCCGGCCGTGCCGGGAAGAGTGGCCATCAACTCCGCTTCTGTCTTGCCGGCCGCTCCGGTCTTGTCGAACGAGGCGATGTCCTGATTGCCAAGCAGATGGACAATCTTCGTGGCTCCGCGGACTACGGCGGAGAATGATCCTGCCAGATTCGGAGCTGATTCCGTCGGAGCGGCCATGTCAGGATTGTGTTCCGATGCAGCCACTACATCAAGGAACCTGCCGTCTGAGCCGAAGCAGAACAGGACAAGCGATTCGACACCTTTGTCAGCGACCGCCTTTGTGGGAGCCGTCTGCATGTCCGGGGTTGTGACTGAAAAGTCTAAGACAATGCCGTCCTTTTCCGGAAGCGGATCCTGGACAAGATCCCTGACCTGGCAGGAGGCCAGGGTGAGGCCGAGTGCCAGGATCGTTTGGATGTTTCTGAATATCATGTTGTTCATAGACTTTGCTGTTCTTTTGTTTACGTTTGTCCTTTTCTACTGTATAGCTTTGCTTCGTCCCGCCAGCACCTTGACAAACCCAGCGAGCGGAGCTTGAGTTCCGCCGGTACCTCGACGACCGCTGAATATGCCGAAGCGCTGTGACAGGAAGTAGGTTTCAATAGGCGTCACGGATGCAACGAAGGAATGTACCCGTACCCGAATTGATCCGCACCGCTCCGCTAGCCGACCAATAGTAAGCCCCTCCAAGAACCTCACTCATCGCCTCCTGCGGAGCCGCATTCTGATATTTCTTGATAATCAGCAGTTCCGCCTCGGTCGGAAGTCGCCAGTCATCATAGACCACGCCATCCCATGTCTTCTCCACATATTTTGAGCAATGATAAGCGGCATGTGACACGGTTGTCGCGATGCTGTTGCTGACAACCCCAAGTTGGGAGGCCAGCATAAATGAAGGTGAGACCATCTTTTTGGTGTACTCATCAGCCAAGGTGTTTCCACTGGCATCCTTACCAGGAATACCTAGTGTGTATGTACCCGAAGTCGAGGTTATCTTGATGTGATACAATCGAGGATTCCTATTCTCTGAATCCGGACTGCCGGTTTTACGAACGTATGGCCCATACCAATAGCCAGGAGTGAAGAATCCTCCAGGATTCCAATCTCTCCGCTGATAATAATAGTTCGTCAGATTGTAGTTTCCTGCAGCGTCGACAGGATCCCGGTTAAGACAAACACGGGATGTGAACAGACCTTCTGTTCCATTAGCCGGAGTCCAGCTATCTCCACTGCGGTTTACAGTTGTCGGGAAACTTAAGTCTGGACCGCTGCTTATGGTCGCATCTCCCGGATTATCCCAAGTAATCACGCCATAGCCGGATCCGGAGACGAAATCCTTCCTGTACGAGTACCGGCCGACCTCGAAGGTGATCCAATCGAGAGGGTACTGGATGACATTGACGGTACGGGTCATGCCGTCGGCGTTCCTGACCTCAAGGGTGATGTAACGGACGAGGTTGTTGGCCGGGACAGGACTGTTGATGGTAATCCGGCCGGAAGATCCTGACGCCGAGACTGTCACCAGTCCGGTGACCGGCTTTTCCAGACCGAACTTGTTGATGTACCAAGCTTTCTTCACGGTCACTGTCACATCGGACGAGGAGTTGAAGACAACCGAATTGTCAGTGGAGACGTTGCGCATCTCCACATTCTCCTTGCTGACCTGAAGGAACTTCACCTCAGGAGCAGAGATGGAGACTCCGACATCATCCCAGTCCTCAACCGTGTATGAGCCGGTCAGCGTCAGACGGTCCACCTCGCAGAATACCCTATAGACCTTGTTCCGCTCCAGAGCCGGAAGCCAGACAGTCTTCTCGACGGACTCGCCGTCAATCACGTAGGTGACTTTGAAGTTGGTGCCTCGGACTGCCCCCGCCGCGTCATTCACACCTGCTCCCGCCTCATCCGGAGAGGCCGATCCATAAGGATTCTCGACAGGATAGTCACCGGAACCTGCGGAAACATATTCATCGACATTCTGGCTGCCGAGGACAGTGGTGTTCTTTTCGATTTTCAGATTTCCGGCAAAGAACACGCCCGCAGTGGTGCCCCAGGAGCCGGCAGAGGCCAAAGAAACCTTCAATTCTTCGGAGGTCTTCGGGAAAAGCCAGCCGAGGACGGCCTTGGATCCGGCGGCATATTCAATGCTGGTGACAGCAATCTGACGGTCGTTGCCCGGGCTTCGGGAGAAGAGAAACTCCACTTTGCCGACAGTCCTCGCAAGGGTCAGGTCAATCTTTTGGGTCGCGACCTGGTGTCCTTCATGCCCCGGTGCGGTGTTGGGGACAGTCGTGTCAAGGTCTATGTCAACCGTACGCATCTCCGACATCGGGACGCGGCCGGTGATGCCGGTAAACCTCAGACCTTTGAGATAGTCCTCGGATGGAGCGTCCGCGAAAGAGGCAGGAGACCCTGAGGCGTCGGCGAGCCCTACTGCGGAAGTCTCGTTCGCGATGATGAGGAACGTGGTCCGTTGCGGCGAGGCGGCCACCTGCCTGATGTCCATCATAAGAGTGGCCTTCCCCGAGACAAAACCCGGACTGTCCGTGTAGTAATCACCCACAAGCGTGCCGCCCGAGTAGGCATAGACCCTCAGCGAAACCACTTCCTCGTCCTGTATGCCAGCTCTGGTGCCGACGTTCATCAACACCGGAACGGAACCGCCGGCGGGTTCCTCCTGCGGAAAGTGATCCTTGATGCATCCCTGGAAGAGACACATGAAGGCTCCGGCAGCCAATGTGGCAATGAATATTCTTACGTTGGTCTTCATAACTAAGCTAAAATTCAGGGTTGACGTGCTGGGCGTACCATTCAGGAACCTTGATCTCGATTCCCGCGGAAGTGAAGACAATCCTGATCGGGATCAGGCACTCGTGTTTGGAGACATCAATCTCGGGATGGTCGCGGAGGAACTCTCCGACGTTGATTCTGGCCACTTCGCCCCCCGCCGAGGTCGTGAGTACAACCTCGGTGTTGCCGAAGTCCTTGTTCCTCTTGATGTTGAACCTTGAGACCATCATCGAGGAGGAACGGTTCATGGCCGGATGATAGTGGACGAGATCTCCATGGACATCGCCCGCGAAGTTTGTGTAAGGGGAAAGGCCTGTGACGGTCAGCGTGGTCAACGCGTCGAGAATCACACCGTCTGCGAGTACCTCCACCAGAACCTTGTAGTGGGCGCTCTTGAACGGAATCACGTCGGCGGCATCGTAGTCAGTGACCGTGAACCTCTTGGAGGCGAAGTAGAGGGAGTCCGCTCCCGTCACTGTCCCGGAGCCGAACTGGGCTTCCGGGCCAAAGAGGGTCTTGGTGAAATCCCCCACAACCACCTTGTCAATCCTTGTGGAATGGGTGTTCCCGACGCAGACGATGGTGTAGTCGCCAGGGTCAAGCGTCGGCAGGACTGTCTTTGCCCTGTCAACATCGCTTTGCGGCAGGACACCCGAGTGCACAAGGATTCCTTTGGAATCGAAGACAAAGACCTCAACCCTGCGGACCTTGTCCTTGAATATTTCCGTCTCGCCGTCTCCCTTATAGCTGAGTGTCAACTCATTCGTGGAACGACATGCACTCAAGTCCTCCTTGATGCAGCTGCCGGACACTGCTGCGAGAAAGACGGATGCTGTGACGAACAGAAAGTGTAGTGGTTTCATATCCGTGTCTTCAATTGTTTTGTCTTACTGATAACTATGACCGGGATTACAAACCCGTCCGGCCTCCGGGTTCTTCTGGTTGTCAGAGCTAGAAAACAGGCACCACAGGGACAACCTCCCAGTTCGCCACGGTGACTGTCACGTCGATGCACTTGTCAGGCAGGTTGAAATCAGAGTCCTTGAACTTGAACGCAAGCTTGTAGATCTTGCCGGGTTCGAAAGCGGTGATCTCCGTGCCATCCGGCTTGGTCAGCTTCCTTGTCGCAAGATAGGCCGGGACATCGTCATTCATGCAGGTGATCACAATCTGCGGAACCATTGCCGGGAAGGTGTGATAGACAAAGGTCTTGGAGTTGTCCGCCCCGTTCGGTACGGTCAGTGTCAGACCGACCTCGTCGGCATACCATACATTTGTCAGAGAATTGATCCAGCCGAACACAGTTCCTGTTTCTATGGTCTCGTTCATCAGATCGCTTGCTGTTTCCGACACAAACATGGCCTTGTTGTACCAGTTATTGAGGGCAATCTTGTTAAGAACGATCTTGTCGTACATATATTGAATGTCAGCACTTTCGTCCGGAATGCGCTCGAATCCGCTGACCTCAAGGCGCGCCACGCGCGGCCTGAGATTCACGGTAGCTGTGTAGAGAGGAGCATGCTCGTCAGGAGAGGTGGTCGCAAGGGTCAGGGGGCTATCACCATAAAGACAGAGATCTTCAGCCTTCTGCTCATCCGCAATCAAATGCTCCATCTCGATGGCGGCAAGATTTGCTGGAGCCTTCTCTTCATCAAGGTTTCCGACCACAATAACCTTGTTGACAGCGGCAGGAAGGAAGTGGTACCTTACTGCGGTTGTAGGTATATCGTTGCCAGAGAAGAAGTGGACGGCATCTGTTCCGTCACCGTTCTTTCCCTTGTAAAGGGCGGTTCCGTCGGTGAAGAAGATCTGGCAGTCATTGAGAGTCACTCTCGTCCCGTCAGCGATGGCTGTACCCGTCGAACGGGTCAGGATGTTGGCGATGTTGATCTCGACCGACTTGGTTGGTCCTTCGGCCACTTTGGTTTCTTCCTTGTCGCAGGCGCTCAGAGTCATGGCAGCTAACGCAGCGCAGAATAATAATCTTACATGTTTCATAAGGCAAAAAATTAGATAGTTGATTTATAATGTCGTCAATAACATGTTCATTGTGGGCGTTCATTCGTATCTTCCTATTCATACGCATATTCGTAATTCACTCGCTGGTTCATCGCTCCCGCATATTCATCAAAGGAAGAGGATCTCCTTTCTCTTCCGGAGCTGGTCGAGTGCGGCCGCGGCCTGCGGTACTCCCGCGTCCCGAGCCTTGGTGAAGTAGTCCTCCGCACCGGTGTAGTCCTCGACAAGGGCCAGGAAGAGGCCTTGTGCGTAGAGGGCGGCACCGTCGTCGCCGGTCTTGCCGAGGTAGTCCAGGGCATTGTCATGATCCCCTTCCTGCATCTTGGCCATCGCCGCGTTCAGGTTGGCGACAGGGTCGTCAGGGTAGGTCTTCACGGCCTCCAGAAAGATGGCGTTGAATTTATCCTCTCCCGGCCTGTACTTCGAGGCGAGCAGGTAGAACTCCTCCAGACTGAGGTTCCGAGGGCGGGTGGCGAAGATTTCCTCCAGCTCTTCTGCGGTGACGTAGGAGCGGATTGTGTAGTCGATCCGGTAGTCGGTGCGGCGCAGGTATGGGTAGCAGTCCTGAAGCAGGACGGCATATTCATCCTTGTAGACACTCTTTATCCTCCATTCCTTGGCGTCAAGATTCTTGAAAGAGGTGTCATCATCGATGATGGACAGGATTTCCGCCTTGTGAGGCAGGTCTGAAGCGGCGACGTATTCCCTTAACCCCACCCAGTTTTCCGGAACAGATATGGTAGTGAAGAGTTTGTTGTCAAGCCTGTAGATGTCGCGGACGTAGTTCCGGATGGCCTCGGTCCTGCCTTTCGCCAATCTCTCGTTCAGTGCGTACGGACCTTCAGGGGAAGCGAACCCCTTGAGGGTGATGCCGTTGAGGGTGATGTCAGGGTCGATGCGGACAGAATCCACTCCGGCACGGATTTTCGCCAGTTCTGCGGCGTTGGAGTGGTATGTTTCCACGACAGTTGTCTTTCCTTGGACGAAGTCGATGAAAGCCTCCCCCGAGATTGAGCGGGACTTCCTGACTTCCGCCTTCGGGCGGGCATAGACGAATTCAGGCTCGAAGGTGAAGGTCGGCATCGTATAGCCTCCCAATCCTTCGGTGAGGCTGCTTCCTTCGTCACAGTTCCTGCATCCGAATCGGTCGGAGCGGATCTGAAGCACTGCTCCGTCCATCCAATCTTCCCACGGAACCCGAGTGGAGTAGTTGACCAGACGAGGTGCTTTTTTCACTGAATATGTCATCTTCTCGTTGTCAGAGAGTGTGCGGCGGCCGCCCCGGAGGTATTGGATGAAGCTTCCCCTGCTGTACAGTCCGACAGCCGGAAGGTCAAGCGACTTGTCGCCACGGGTCAACACTGGTGTCAGAAGACAAGCCTTGTCGCTCTTCAGGTAGAGTCTTGACAGGTCAAGATCAAGGGTTATATCCATCCTATCCTTGGCAGTACGCTCGACGGATATGTTCTCCACGCCGACCCCACCCGCAAGAATGTGTCCTTCCTGGGCATTCGCTCCGAGAGCAAAAGCCAGAGGAATGGCTCCGACCAAAATTAGTTTAGCGATTTGAATGTTCATAAAGCCGTTCCTCCTTCATTAAAACAGATAGACAATGTTGACCGCGGCCTTTGTGGGGCCGAAATAGTGATGGGAGCCGTCATCTATCTTGCGCCCGCATTCCTTGCAAGGGAACCTGTCGAACCAGGTGTAGACATAGCCAGCTCCGACCTCCAGTTCAAGGTTCCAGTGGGTACCGAGAGCAAACGCGTAGCCGTAGGCCAGTCCTGCTCCGACGGCATAGCCTTCGTAGCGGAAGTCCTTGAGCTTGCGGAAATCCGTGCCCGGAAGCCGGAATGTGCCGAGGTCAAGGCCTCCCAAGTTGTACTCCATCCCCATCGCATTGATGCCGATAAAATGCCCGGCAAAGCGGTTGCAGAACCACCACCGGGCTTCAGGCTGCACCATCCAGTGCTTCCACCTTTTCAGGGAGTTCGGGGATGACCAAGCGTTGTAGTTGCCGGAAACGTCGAGCGTCCATCTTCGGGCGAAAGGAAATTCAATTCCGGCGTTGACTGTCGCCGAGGCATCGTACAACAGATTCGTCTTCACCGCGAAGTCCTGTCCGGACGCAGGTGTCACACCGGCAAGCAGAGCCAGAATAAAGGCTGTCAGGGTTAGTTGTTTTGACATAAGTTCACACAATTAATCCATGCAAGAAAGGAAGGTAAAAAACGCCTTGGTTTCCTGTATGTTGAAAGGGATACGTTGCCCTCTGGCAACAATTTGGTAAAGAGTTACTGAACCGGATAGGGTTCAAGTCCGCTGTTTTAGATTCATCTTCCTGGCTTTTCGAACGGTGCGACTGATTCCGGACGCTGGTCGATAGTATTAAGTGTTTCCAAATGTTCCTTTTCGCAAGGAACGCTTGATTCAAGTCTTGACAAGAACTGCCGATTTCCTGCCTGATTGCTCATCAATCTGTTATAAAATAAAAGCAGTGCTGTAAAGAAACACAGCAGGGAGAATTATATGAATAAAGATAAACAGAATGAAATTCAGGTGACGACAGACATGGTGCGCCAGTTTCTCCGTGAGAACGAAGATCCCGGCTACCGGGAGTTTCACAGCAGTCTTTTACCTGGCGTAGATAATGTTATGGGAGTCCGGCTTCCTGTGCTGCGAAAATTTGCAAAGCAGCTTTCTACTATGAACTGGGAGAAATGGTTTACTCAGGCAGATGACCAGTGGTATGAAGAAACAATGCTACGCGGACTGGTAGTTGCCTATGCAAAGATGGAATGCGGGCAGCGTCTGGAATATGTGAAGAAGTTTGTACCGGATATTAACAGCTGGGGCGTATGTGACTGTTTTTGCAGTACACTGAAAGATGCAGATAAATATCCGAAAGAATACTGGGACTTTATCGAACCATATCTGACTTCCGACAGAGAGTATGAGGCGAGATTTGCGGCAGTCATGCTTCTGGGACATTTTGTGAAGCGCGAGTATCTGGAAGAGAGCATCCACCGCCTGGAACGGATCACCCAGCCGGACTATTACACGAAGATGGCAGTAGCCTGGGCCGTATCCGTATATTTTGCAGCATTTCCCAATGAGATGCTGGCATATTTACAGGGCAGTCACAAACTGGATGAATTTACATATAAGAAATCATTACAGAAGATCACAGAATCTTATCGTGTTGATAAGGAAATGAAGAAGATCATAAAAGAAATGAGACAGAGAGGATAAAATAATGGGAATCAGCAAAGAAGAAGCAATCAAAGAATTACAGACGAGAGAGGAAGTGTTTGTAGCATATTCACAGGCTACCAAGCTTCCATATGTGAAATGTGATGAAGAAACATTTAATGACCAGGCATGGATCTTTTCTACAGAAGAAGGAATCAAGGCATTTGGCAAGAAAATGGTAGAGAATAAAGTTCTTCTCATGGGTATGAAATTTACTAAGAAAGATTATCCGAGATTATACGGTACATTCTATGCAATCGGCGTAAACACAGTTGTATGGGTAGACGGTGAAGACCAGATCGAGGTCGATCTTCCGGAAATCGCAAAACAGGCAGACATGAGCCAGATTGAGCCGGCTAAAAGACCACTTCTTAATCCGACGCTGGAGCTGTCCGGTATTTACTTTATGCAGGAGCTTCGCCGTCCGGTAGAAAAAGACCAGCATGGAAATCTTCGCGAGCTGGAAGAAGAGCTGATCGTAAACTTAAGAAAATCTGAGTTCCTGATCGCTATGAACGTAGATCCGGAGGATCCAAAGAAGATTAATATTCCATACCTGAAGAACAAGAAAGAAGAAATCCTTCAGCCTGTATTTACAGATGTAATGGAACTTGAGAAATTCACAAAAGGCCAGAAACTCCGTATTGCAAAAGTACCATTTGCGAAACTTCCGGAACTGATGATCGAAAAGGCAATGGCTTACGCAGTCAACCCGTTAGGATTTAACCTTGTGCTCAACAGAGAGCAGATTAACAAAATCATCGGATTGAAATAATTTGGACGGATCAGGTAAGTCACTGTTTTCAATTACGAAAAGCAATAAGCAGTGGATGGGAATTGTTGATACGAAAAAATGCAGCTGATCTGAACAGGTAAGTAGAATATACAGGGTGCATACCGTGAACGATGTGAGAATTCATGGTATGCACCTTTTTTTGTCAGGATAAAACGGTTGTTTCATTGGTATATTTCACAATCTTAAGTTATGATGATTGTCAAGTGGGTTCTGGTTGCAAAAAATGTTGGTTTGTGCTAGGATATGTGTAACACAAAAAAAGGAGAAACCCCGTATGATGATTGAAATAGATTTCAGCAGTGATGAGGCCATCTACATCCAGCTGACCAACCAGATCATCATGGGAATTGCCACATCAAGACTGCAGGAGGGCGACACCTTACCCTCAGTGAGACAGCTTGCAGACACAGTAGGAATAAATATGCACACAGTGAACAAGGCATATTCCCTGCTGCGGCAGGAGGGATTTGTCACCATTGACCGCAGACGTGGAGCAGTGATTTCCATTGATGTAAACAAACGAAAAGCGCTGGAAGAACTGAAACAGAATCTTATGGTAGCTCTTGCGAAAGGATGTTGTAAGAGTGTGACCAGAGAAGAAGTACACCAGCTGATTGACGAGATTTTTGACGATTATAATAAAGACAGATAGGAGACGACATGGAGAGACAATTTACCAGACAGGCAGAGAATGCCCTCAAACTGGCAAAGACGACAGCGAAGTCTTGTGGACACGGCTATATCGGAACAGAGCATCTTCTGGCCGGTCTTTTGAAAGAGCCGGAAGGCACTGCGGGAAAAGTCCTGCAGGAATTTAATGTAGAAGAAGAGAAACTCATGGAACTGATCAACGATCTGATCGCCCCAGCTCAGGGCAGCACTGCAGTGGAGGAACCAAAGGATCCGCAGTACAGTCCGAGATCAAGAAGAATCCTTGAGCAGGCACAGGAGGATGCAGAGAGCATGGAATGCCTCTGCGGAACAGAGCATCTGTTACTTGCACTTCTGAAAGAACCAGAATGTGTAGCTACCAGACTGCTGTTTACAATGGGAGTAAATATCCAGAAACTTTTTGCAGCAATCCTGACAGCAATGGGATTTGACAATGACACGATTGCAGAAGAATTTCAGTACGCAAAGAATGCAAAGAATAAAAGAACAACAAGCACCCCGACTCTGGACCAGTACAGCCGTGATCTGACACAGCTTGCAGCCGAGGGAAAGCTTGACCCTGTAGTGGGACGTGAGAAAGAGATTACCCGACTGATCCAGATTCTGAGCAGACGAACTAAGAACAACCCGTGCCTGGTAGGTGAACCAGGTGTTGGTAAGACTGCAATCGTAGAGGGACTTGCCCAGCGTATCGTTATGGGAATGGTTCCGGATACAGTGAAAGAGAAGCGCCTTGTTGTTCTGGATCTTTCCGGCATGGTTGCAGGAAGCAAGTACAGGGGTGAATTTGAGGAACGTATCAAGAATGTGATCCAGGAAGTAAAAGAACATCAGGGAATCCTGCTGTTCATTGATGAGATTCATACTATTATCGGTGCCGGCGGTGCGGAAGGTGCACTGGATGCATCCAATATCCTGAAGCCATCTCTGTCCAGAGGCGAGATCCAGCTGATCGGAGCCACCACTCTGGAAGAGTACCGCAAACATATTGAGAAAGACGCAGCACTGGAACGCAGATTCCAGCCTGTAACAGTGGAAGAACCGTCAGCAGAAGAGACTATCGAGATCCTTAAAGGACTCCGTCCATACTATGAGAAACACCACGGCGTAAAGATTGAAGATGAAGCTCTTGAGGCAGCAGTAAAAATGTCCCAGAGATACATCAATGACCGTTTCCTTCCGGATAAAGCGATTGACATTATTGACGAATCCGCATCCAAGATCCAGCTTGCAGGCTACCAGTCCACACCGGAAATGGAAGCATATGAACTGGAACTGAATGAACTCCGCGAGGAGAAAGAACAGGCAGTCAAGACTGCGGATATTGAACGTGCCCGAAAAGCACAGGCCCGTCAGACAGAAGTAGAAGCCGAGATAGAGAAAATCCGCATCAAGACAGAGCGCAGAAACAAGAGAAAGAAACTGGTTGTAAATGAAGCTGCTGTCGCAGAAACGATTTCCGACTGGACCAAGATCCCACTGCAGAAACTGACAGAGGGAGAAACAAAACGTCTTGCACGTCTGAATGAAG
>OQVT01001856.1_pt1 | contig 13568 bp, 5 predicted proteins | sample 1691561 | NCBI WGS metagenome assembly OQVT01 (sample SAMN03418260, study PRJEB22391) | human gut metagenome | biome: human-gut; feature: organic feature; material: feces | host: Homo sapiens | place: Tanzania | collected 2013-01 | reverse complement strand
TATAATTTGAGAGGACACCAAAAAAATGAAAAAGAACGATATTTGCCTTTTAGGCGGGCTTACGCTGTGCCTTATTTTAACACTTTCCGCCGATGCGGTAAAAACCGCAAAAGCGGTGCAAAACGACACACTGCGCCTGCATGTTATAGCCAACAGCGGCAGCCGGTGGGACAGGGAAATTAAAACCGATGTGTATTACGCCGTATCCGGCATAACAGCCGAAATTTGCCAAAACGCAACGGATAAAGCCGGGGCTGTTGAAGCCGTAAAGGCAAACCTGCCAAAAATAGCAAAAGCCGCAAATGACAGCTTAAAAGCCCAAAAGGCCGGCTATGCCGCCCGGTGTAAAATAGAAGAATTCGATTTTCCCCTTTCGGAAAAAGAAAGCCTTGCCCTGCCTGCCGGCAGGTACACAGCCCTTGTGATATATTTGGGTGAGGGCAATGGCAAAAACTGGTGGACGCTGATATATCCGCAAATCCACACCGACGGCAGACTGTATAGACACGGAATGCCCTTACCACTACCCGGAAATCATACAGCAGAGAGTGGCAGAAAATGAAATTCCCCCGATGCTGACGCTTGCGGATCTGGTGGAGGAGTATGGTGTGGAGCTGCCAAATGCTCCGGTTGCGGTGCAGACTTTTGCTGTGCAAAATACCGTCACGCATCCGCAGACGCTGATGCTCACCGAGGATAATGAGAACAACAGCCATACAGGGGAGCCGGATGGCGATATTGATGTGCTTATGAGCGCATGGAAAAGCGTGCACCCGATTGAGCTTGCTTTTACGCTGGACGAGCTTCCGACCCAGAGCGCATATCTGGCGATTAAGGCTTATGATGTGGATGAAGATTACGGTGAGACGGATTATGTGTACTTAAATGACGACATTTATCTTCCCATGGATCTGACGAATAATTATGGGAAGACATATAACAAGGAGACAATCGGTTACCTCGCGGGTACGAATAACACATGGAACACCACCGTGTTTGAGATTCCTCTCGACAAGCTGAAAAAGGGAAAGAATGTCATATCCGTGACCGTTGCAAAGAGCTGGGTGGTGACGGTAGACTGGATGCAGCTCATACTGGACGGCGGGGCAGCAGACTCCAATATTGAAGAATTTTCCCTGAAGCTCCAGAATGCCGTCACGGAAAATAATCAGGTTTCCGTAGAGTCCCTTGTGACAGTCAGGCAGAAAGGGAATACGCAGTATACCACAGAATATGTCCTGACGCAGGAGGAGACGGGAAATGCGCTGGACGCATGTTTCGGACAGGTGCAGGCGACAGAGGAGATAGCGCTTGGTATGCCCTTAGACTCGCCGAGCGGCGTATATAAGATCACGGGAATTCTTAAGGATCCGACAACGGAGATCATCAAGGCAACCGACAGCGTCAGCTTTTATTTCATGCAGGGCTTGGGAATCGGTCCGAAGGTCAGCTATACCTTGTCGCCGGATGTCCTTACGAACAAGGATGTGACAATAACGGTGAGCGCTGAGGCAGTGCCGGAGATGGGGATTACCGATGTGACGGTTCCGACAACATCAAAGGTCGCTTCAAAAAACGGCGAATATTCCTTTACCATAAATTATAAGCTGAACGGCAGTGACAGGTCGGCAGACTATAAGGTAAAGGTGGACAATATCGACAAGACGGCTCCCGAGATTACCTATACGACCGTCACGGTTTTGGAGGATGAGGCGCAGGCGACGGTGGAAAAGCTGTTTGCGGAGGCGCTATCCGTCTCGGATAACCGCAAGCTCGCTGACAACCCTTTGTCCTACACGATACCGGCGAATGTCAGCAATCTCCCGGGGACAAAGAACGTTACGGTGACGGCGACGGACGCTGTGGGAAATAAAAGCACAGAAAACTGTACCATCACGGTGACGGCAAAGCCGCTGGAGCTGCAGCTCAGCACGCTGACAGCGGTTTCCGGCAGTAAGGATCAGTACAGCTTAAATGCGGTTTTAACCCATACCGGAGCGGATGCAATCACGGAGACGGGCTTCGTATGGGGCATTGTACCGGCGCCCACACTGAAGCTTAACAATGGAAGCATAACGACCTCCAGCGTTGTCAAAACAAAGAACGGAAGCTTAAGTGCAACCGCCACAGAGCTTGTCTCCGGCGTGACATACTATGCGCGGGCGTATGCGAAGGTTACATCTGGCGGAAGTACGAAGGTCATTTACAGCGAAGCGAAAGATTTCGGCTTCGGAATTCCGTCCTACGGCACGTTTTCCGTGAGCGGGGTGTCAAACAGCGGCACAACAACGACCTTTACGATTACAAGAAGCGGCGGTTCGGACGGGGAGCAGACCGTCTATTACCGCACGGTAAACGGCTCCGCCATCGGAGGCACCCATTTTAACCATCAGCAGGGATATGTCACATTCGCGGACGGGGTGATGTCCCAGACCGTAACGGTGGCGGAAAAGAGCGTGACGAATGCCTATAATAGCAAAGAGGGCACAAGGTACTCCAATGCGGACAGAACCTACTCACTGGAAATTTACCGCGTGGAAGGCGGCGGGAAGATTGACGAGACAAGCCGCTCGAAGAAGCGGACGTTGACGAAGAGCAGCAGTTATACCATCGACAGGGCAATTTATACCACGGAACAATCAAAGGTCGATCAGACAGAAGTAAGTAAGACTGCCGGGCAAAAAATCCAGGACACAAATTCAAGTCCTCAAGGCGGTAAAGATAACAATGTGCGTTTTCGGACCAACCGTGACAATGTGGAGAACTACCATACCGTGAGATCTCTCTCCGATTATTATACCAATTCAGAGCAGTTGGCGTATCTGAAGGCAACCGCCAGCGGGTGGTACTATCGGTATGAGTTGAAGGCTTATGAAGGTGACCAGGGCTATGAACATGCCTATATGGGAACTTCGGAAGTTCCGGATGAACATTTTGACTTAACAAATGATAATGGCAAAGTTGCAGATAATGGCGTAGTTAGAGGAGTGTCCGGGCAACTATGGGCATGTAATTTCGAACTGAAAGCGAATACAGAAACAAAATTTCTTTTTCCGAGCAACAAAACGGGTGGCAAGGAAAAAGATTATCCAACAAACATCTCCAACACGGCTGATTCTTACAACAATAAAACATGGGTGAAGCTGGGTGTGGATCAGACATGCTATGCTTACTTTGGTGCGAGTGGTAAAAGCGAGGACAGCTGGTATTTGGACGGTCTGACTAGCTATGTCATGGTGCAGGATGAGAAGGAACCTCAGCTCCTCGGCGTTGCACCCATGGCGAGCAGCACTTATCTTCCGGGCGATCCGATTACGGTGGCGCTTGTCTTTGACGAGATTGTGGACAGCCAGAACAGCTCTCTGAGTGGTCTTACCATCACGACCAACGTAGGAACTTTGACATACGCAGGCGGCGCGGACACGAATGTGCTGTATTTTAAAGGGACAGTATCTGATACTAGCCTGAATGGCAACAACGCACTGAAGGTCAAGAGCATCAGCAGCACCGCCGGTATTAAGGATATGTGCAATGCGACCGGCACCACGCCGTCAATTACGGGCAACACCAACGTGATCGTGGACAACAGTAAGCCGACAGTGACGATTACGGCAGCAGACGCGAGCAGCGCATTGCCCCGCCATCAGGCAACCATCAAGGCGACAGGAGCAAAGACCGTTCAGTATGCATGGACAAAGGATACTAAGATGCCCGCCTACGGCTGGCAGGATACCACAAGCGGTACGCAGCTTACGGAGAGCAGGGGCACGGCGGGAACGTCGGAAACGTGGTATCTGCATGCGCTTGCCACCGCATCGTCGGGAGCTTCCACGCATACTTCTAAGGCGTTTACCTTTATGCAGCCTGCCATCACGGGGGTATCCGTGAAGGAGGGGCCTGCGGCTGCCCCTGCAGATGTGACGGATGTATGGAAACCCGCAAAATATATCGTGGTGGAGTATGCGGGTGCGCAGATCTCTGGCACAAAAATTACTTTTGACGGACCAATGAATGGCACGAAGAGCGTCGCAGCGGCAAGCGGAACAACATCTCTGAAAGTCACGGAAAACGGAACGTATACCGTCACACTGACGGACGGCTACGGAAGCGTAATTTCCCAGACCATTGAGGTACAAAAAATAGATACCCAGGATCCGACCGTCACAATCCGCAGCGGCAGCAGCACGGAGGTGGATACCGTATACAATAAGCTGACGCTTGCCGTGTTCCCGGAGGATACCGGCGGCAGCGGCGTGACAAAGGTGGAGTATGCGTGGACAAATACTACAACAGCACCTTCCTCATGGACAGTGCTCACCACGGGCACGGACGGCAGCTATCAGGCAGAGTATACCGTCAAAGAGACTGCAAAGACCGCGAAATACCTTCAGGTAAGGGTCACAGACGGCGCGGGAAATGTCTCCACAGTCGTCCGGTCGGGGCCGTATTACATGATGAAGCCGGCAACCGGAAACGGACTTCCCTCGATTACCGTAACGGGCAATCCGACGGCATGGGAGAAGAGCGCTGTGCTTACCTGGACGGCGAAGAAAGGAACTGAAACAAACGCCGGCAATATTAAGTCCGTATACACACCGGACGGCATAAAGACCGATACCACCGGAACCTGTACTGTGACGAAAAACGGCGTCTATGTATTCATGGTGACGGACGAATATGGCAATTCCGTCAGTGCAGAAGTGCTTGTGAATAACATTGACAACGAAGCGCCGAAGCTGGAAAAGCTGGAGTGCTCCGTATCTACAGACGGGAAAACAGGCACGATTCAGCTGATAGGGGCTACGGATGACTGTACGGCAATCTACGATGCAAAGGGAAACTGTATAAATCATGGCGGCAGCGGCATTCAGACAATGCAGTACCGGGGGCAGAACGAGACTGAATGGAAGACCCTCACCGGAAATAGCTTTACTGTGACGGAAAACGGAAAATATGTAGTCCGACTTACAGACAACTTGGGAAATGTCAGCAAAGAGTACAGCGTGGAGATGACGATGATTGATACGCAGGCGCCGGCTCTCACGGCAGCGGTGGAGAAAGGTGTCAGTGCGAACGCAGACGGCTGGTACAATGCGGCGGCTCTGCACATTACGCTGACCTATTCCGATAACGTGGGCACCGAGAAGCTGTACGGCAAAGTGGATGATGGCGATTTTGCGGAAATCAGCGGCATTTCCACAGCGTCCGGCACGATATTTACGAAAACCTACGACTGTACAGAGGGTGTGCATACCTACACCTTCAAGGCAGAGGATGCGGCGGGCAATGCGACTACATCCGATCCTGTCATCGTGAAGTGGGATAAGACAAAGCCTGTCATCGGTGAAATTACCTTTGAACAAAAGGCAGCAAGTATCCTTGACTGGATCATCGGGAAAGAAAGTTTGATTCTGTGTATTCCGGTGACAGAGGAAGGCAGCGGGGCGGAGGAGATTTCCTATACCATAACGTCCACGTCCGGTATGGCACAGGCTGCGACTGCAAAGCTTAATAAGGATGGTCTGGCAAAAATTGTCCTTTCCGCAGACTGGAAGGGCAAAATCACCGACATCAGATGTACTGATGCAGCGGGAAATGTCTCTGACACCAAGAGCATTACAGGTGCATCCAACGGTATCATCGTGGAGGACAACCCGCCGGAGATCACATTTACAGCAGCTGATATGACAGACCCGGCGAATCCCGGACCGGGAGAGGGGCTGTCTGAGAACTACTATGAGGAAAATGACGCTCCCACGGTTTATGTGTTGGTAACGGATGCGGACGACGCTGGCATTACCGCGGGAATCAACGACATTTCCTATACCATAAACAGCGGTGCGCCGCAGAAGGTAAACGGCAGCTTTGACACTGCCCTGAAAGAGAGCTACGGCTTTGCCATACCGCTTGCCGGTAAGACGGGCATTGTAAACGTCACGGTGAATGCCTCCGATTATGCGGGAAATACCGCCGAAAAAACGGTGGTTGTCCGTATCAAAGAAAAGGAGGAGAAGCCTGCCCCTGCGTCCGATTACCGTAAGGAGCAGATTAACGGACTGATACCGGGTACGGCTTATGTGGTGGAAGGGGAAACACTGTCCGCGGACGGGCAGGGATGTATTACCATCAAAGAGGGCTGGTTTGGTCGTACGATCCGGATTTATAAAAAAGGAACGGAGAATACGTCAGACAGCGACGAGGCGGAGCTTGCCATAGCAAAACGTCCGGAAATCCCTTCTGTGTCTGCGGGGGATGAGACCATAAAGGGAAAGAAGGATGGAACGTTAAGCGGTGTCAGTGCCACGATGGAATACAGCATTGACGGAGGCGCAAACTGGATACCGGTGGATTCCGGCGAGATAACGGGAGGGGGTCTGTCAGGCCTTGCGGCAGGAGAGATTCTGGTTCGGGTGAAAGCTACAGATACCGCACCTCACGGAGAGCAGGGACAGATAACGATTGCGGAAGGCAGAACGCTGACCGTTGCCTTTGATGCAAATGGCGGAAGCACGGTTACTCTGGTTGCCGGAAAGGCATGGCAGGATACGGTCAGCAGACCACAGGATCCGGTGAAGGAAGGGTATGTCCTGGATGGCTGGTATCGTGATAATACTTTTACCACCGCTTGGCATTTTGCGGGCGAAACAGACGAGGATTATCTGACGCAGGACGTGACCCTTTATGCGAAATGGAGGGATGTAGCAAAGCCGGAACTTGACGCAGTACCGGCAGATCATAAGGACGCAGGAAAATGGTATCGGGAACTGGCCATCCAACTTACGTATTCGGACAATGAAGGAGTAACAGGACTTTCTGTTCAGAAGGACGGCGGCGCTTACACCGAACTTGCCATGGAAAGCGGCACCCCCCAGGGCAGCAGGCAGTATCAGCTCCTTTTTGACGGACTGGAAGAGGGAGAACACACCTATACCTTCAAGGCGGTGGATGCAGCCGGTAACGAAACGGTGACAGATGCCTTGACCGCAAAACTTGACACGACGAAACCACAGCTTGGGGATGCGGCCTTTAACGAAGGCTATAAAAATTTCTGGAACTGGATTATCCGCAAAGACAGCCTTGAAATCACCGTTCCTATTATAGAGACGGGAAGCGGCATAGACAATGTGAATTACACACTGATCCCGGAAACCGGAAATGCGGAAAACAGTGGAACCACAGGTCAGGCGACAGTGAAAAAAGTTTTCGGCGGGGAGAACGCTGATTACACGGCTGTAATCTATGTCGCCCCGGACTTTAAGGGAAAGATCCGGATTGCCGCCACGGACAATGTGGGCAATGTTTCGGATACGAAGACCATTGGTACGGACGGCAGCGGTATTCATGGTGTCATTGTAGAGGACAATGCGCCGGAGATTACGTTTTCGGTAAACGGCAGTGCAGCATTGGCGGAGGAATATGAAGAAGTGCCGACGGTTGCCGTGACTGTGAAGGATGACGGGGAAAATGCCGTTTCTGCAGGACTGGCTTCCGTGACTTACCGGGTGAACAATGGTGCGGAGAACACCTTGCAGGAAGATTTTATCATAAGCCTGAAAACCGAAGCTGCATTTACCATACCGGCAGAGAAGATTCCGTCCGATGTGGGAGAGATCACGATTGTCGTGAGAGCGACGGACAATGCCGGAAATCAGTCGGAAAAAAGCCTTACGGTACGCATACATACCGGCGGAACAATAGTGGATCCGCCCGAGTCGCCGGAACCGCCGAAACCCACGGAGACACCAAAACCCACGGAGACACCAAAGCCCACGGTGGCACCGGAACCTACAGAGGCACCAAAGCCCACGGCAACACCGGAACCTACGGAGACACCAAAGCCCACGGCAACACCGGAGTCTACGGAGACACCGAAACGCACGGAGACACCGGAATCTACGGAGGCACCGGAATCTACGGCGACATCGGAACCTACGGCAACACCGGAACTTACGACGACACCGAAGCCATCGGCGTCACCGAGACCAACCCCCGATACTTCGGAAGCTGGACAGATTGTGGAAGAATCCTCTGGCAGACAGGAAGGACAGCCGTCTGAGAAAGAAGACGCACAGTCAATTCCTGCGGCAACAGATCAGGGGAAAGACATGGCAGATACAGGCACGACTCTAAAGCTGGGGGACGGCACCGTCATTGTAAGGGTTGTCTGTGATGAGCAGGGGTATACTGCAGAAGTGGCAGATGCCGCGGCAGTAACGGACGCAGTGCTGACACCTGAGCAGATGCAGATCGTGACTGGCGGAGAGACCATAGAAATCCGGATAGACGTGAAGGATATTTCCGGTAATGTGTCGGAGCGGGATAAGAGTGTAATCGAAAACGGTATGGAAGAATACCGGAAAGAAATGCCGGAACTGACACTGGGAATGTACGTCGATATCTCCATATTCATGAAGATCGGGGAAGGCGACTGGAACGCCGTTGCCCGGACACAGGAACCGGTAGAAGTGGTGATCGGCATTCCGGACGAGCTGCAAAGCGATGGCAGGACATTTTACATTATCCGCGCTCACGAAGGACAATATATGCTTTTAGCGGATATGGACGATGAACCGGATACCATAACCATCTGTACGGATATGTTCTCCACCTATGCGATTGCTTACGAACAGGTGGGGGGGACAGGAGAAAACCATGAGTGCGGACTGTGTCACATCTGTCCGACATTCCTTGGAATCTGTTACTTTGTGTGGCTGGCGGTTATCCTTGCGGTAGTTTTGAGTATTTGGATCGTTCTTCTGAGAAACAGGGGAGAGAAGGAAGAACGGGAGGAATCATAAAACAGCATAAGAAAAGGGAAAACGGGTGGTAACGTGACAGTTACCACTCGTTTTTGATGTGTGGTGCTATAGATACCATGGTAATAACCCGGCAGCAGCGGTGGGGATGGGAAACTATGCGTGGCGGAGAGTATTCCCGAGAACGGATGCCATAAGGAAACAATTGGAAACAGTTCCGGAACCGAAAAACGGTAAAATAGATTAAATAACTTCAAGAAAACCTGTCCTTTTGTAACTATTGTATAGAAATAGAGAGGTAATTTGTGTAAAAAGATGCATTGAAAGCCACATCGCAAGATGCTACTATAAATATGAACAATCGTTTGCGCATATTATGGCAATAAAGAGGCATGAAAATAACGCATTGCGCAAGGATGGGGAGGAAAGTGTGCCTGCAATCTGTGGGTTGCAGGTCACGGAAAGGCGTGATGAAGGTATGAACAATAATTCTGGGAATGATAAGACAATGACGATCCATGATGTGGCGAGGGAACTGGGGGTGTCTGCCAGCACAGTTTCCCGGGCAATCTCCGGGAAAGGCCGTATTGGAGCCGCTACCAGAGACCGGATCCTGGATTATATAGAGGAACATGGATTTTATCCTAATGCGGCGGCGCAGAGTCTGGCACAATCCAAGACCAATAATATCGCCATTATCCTGCCGGAGGTCAATACCCTTGTGGATATGCCTTTTTTCCATACCTGTATGTATGGCGTGGAAGAAGTGGCACAGGCCCATGACTATGATATTATCGTGGTCACGACGAACGGAAACGATACCAAACCATTGGAGCGGCTGATCCAGAACCGGAAAGTGGACGGAATGATCCTTACCAGAACTTATGAGAACGACAAATACGTTAAATTCCTGAAACAGAAGCAGATTCCCTTTGTGGCTGTGGGGAAATTCCCGGATGATGATGTGGTACAGGTAGACCATGATAATGTGGGAGCCTGTAAGGAACTGGTGACGGTTCTGTTCGCCAAAGGGATCCAGAATATTGCCTACCTGGGAAGCAATATGGATCAGATGGTAAACCGCTGCAGGTATCAGGGATATGAGGAAGCCTACCGCAAGGGAAAACGGAAGCTGAACCAGGACCTGGTGTACACAGAGTTAAGCAATAAAGCCATGGTGGAAAAGGCAGTGGAAGAGCTGAGAAACAGTGGAGTGGAGTGCATTCTGTGCCAGGATGACTACATCTGTGACGAAGTGGTCAGAAAGCTTGCCCGCATGGGTGTACGCATCCCGGACCAGATGAAGGTGGCATCCTGTCATTACAGCCGCATTCTGGAAAATTATCCGGTTACCATAACCTCACTGAAGTTCAATATCACAGAGCTGGGACGGAGATCCTGTCAGGTGCTGTTGGATATGATCCATGACAAAACAGTACCTGACAAAACACTTTTGGACTATGAGATCATCCTGAAGGAGTCTACAAAAGGCTGACAAGAGTGTGAAAATCATGATCAGGAAAAACGTTTTCCTCAATTTTGCTCTAAAAAATTATAAAAAAAGCATTTTTTTCAAAAAGCAGGATGCACTGAAAACCCAGTAAAATCAAGACTTTCAAAGCATGATTGTGCAAAATGCACAATTTTAAATCTCAATATCAGTCATTATTATAAATTGACAACATAAGGAAATGTTGCTACACTATTATCGTAGACAAGCGGTTGCGCAATACGCACAAACTTGCAAAACAAAACAGGAGGATAACAAAATGAAAAAGTTAGTCGCTTTAGCAATGTCACTGACTATGGCATTCTCTCTGGTAGCTTGTGGAAACTCTGATTCTTCCAACACCAGCACTGATGCCGTTGCTGCCACCACAGCTTCTACCGAGGCTGCACAGACCGCTCCCGCTGAGAAGCAGGACGTTTCCCTGAGAATCTGGGGTGCTGAGGAAGATCAGACCATGTTACAGGGCATGATCGATTCCTTCAAGGAGCATTATGCAGATTATGCAAACTTCGATATCCAGCTTGGTACCGAGTCCGAGTCCACAGCTAAGGATACTGTTTTAGCCGATATTGAGGCTGCTGCTGATGTGTATTCTTTCGCATCTGATCAGCTGATCGACCTGGTAAATGCAGGCGCTCTGCAGTCTGTTGATGAGATGGATGCAGCTCTGGAAGCTTACGCAGGCAAGAGCGTAGCTGATGTTAAGAGCGCAAATGCTTCCGGTTCTGTAGACGCAGCAACCAAGGACGGCACACTGTATGCATTCCCTATGAGTGCTGATAACGGTTACTTCTTATATTACAATTCCGAGTTAGTAACTCCCGAAGATGCACAGACCTGGGATACCTTACTTGCAGCAGCTGATAAGGCTGGCAAGAAGGTTGGTATGACTCTTGCTTCCGGTTGGTACAATGCTTCCTTCTTCTATGGCGCAGGCTTTACCACCGCACTGAACGACGACGGCAGCACTGCTATGGATTGGAACGGTACCAGCGCTGATGGCGTTACCGGTGTACAGGTAGTACAGGCTATGCTGAACATCACCGGCAACAGTGCATTCCTTCCGATCGCTGATGGTGACGTTTCCAACCAGATCGCTTCCGGTGACCTGTGTGCAGTAGTTTCCGGTACCTGGGATGCAACCGCAGCTCAGACCGCTTTCGGTGATGGCTATGCAGCTACCAAGCTTCCTACCTATACCTGTGGTGACAAGCAGATCCAGCAGGGTTCCGTAGCAGGCTTCAAGCTGGTAGGTGTTAACAAGTATTCTGCAAATGCAGGCTGGGCAACTCTGCTGGCTGACTGGATCACCAACGAAGACAACCAGGCAGTACGTTTCGCAGAGAGAGAGATCGGACCTTCCAATATCAACGTAGCAGGTTCCGAGGAAGTTTCTTCCAATACCGCTATTGCAGCTCTGTCTGAGCAGTCCGCTTATGGTGTAGTTCAGATTGTTGGTGGTAAGTACTGGGATCCCGCTGCTACCTTCGGTGAGAAAGTAGCTCAGGGTCAGCTGAAGGCTGATGATGAAGCTGGTATCCAGGCAGCACTGGATGAGCTGGTAGAAGGTGTTTCCGTACCCGCTGAATAAGTTTGGGAAGATGATCTGTTCCAGTTCTGTGACAAATGAATGATGAAAACGTTCTGGTGCAGAACGAATACAGAGAATAGAAAGGCGTCCTGAAGCTATGAACAATAATACGTAGTGGATGGATGCCTTTTTTACAGGAAACGTTTCCGGTAAGCGGGTTCGACTCCTGCCTGCCGGGTTATGTAACTAATCAGATGAGCGCGGGAAGGTGTTCGGAATAGTTACTAAAATTTTATATTAATATGAAGAAAGGAGAGGGCAGAGAATGAAGAAGAAAAAGAGCGGAATCGGCGGATTCTTCAAGGAGTTTGGTGAAGCAGTCGTAAAAGGAGATCTGTTCGTAAAATTATCCCTGGTCTGGATGGGAGCAGGGTATATCCGCAGAAAGCAAATTATCAAAGGCATTTTAATGACTCTGCTCGAAGTGGCAGTCATTGTATTCACCTTTGGCTTTGCCACAGAGTACGTACGTGATTTTGGAACGTTGGGAACAGTACAGCAGGAGACGGTTTTCAATATTGTGACCATGCAGAATGAATTTAACGATTATGATAATTCGTTCATGATCCTGTTGTTCTCGGTAGTATCTTTTGTAATATGGGCTGTTTTCCTGGTAATCTGGATGAAAAATGAAGTGGTCGTTTACCGTCTGCAGAAGAAGGCCCAGGCAGGAGAGCATATCAACAGCTTTGCAGAAGATATGAAGCAGTACAAGGATAAGAAGTTCTATGTAACCTTGCTGACACTGCCGGTTATGGGTGTTGTGATCTTTACAATCGTTCCTCTGCTGATTCTGATCGCAGTTGCATTTACCAATTATGACCAGCAGCATATGCCGCCGACTGCATTGTTTACCTGGGTTGGTTTTAATAACTTTAAAAACCTGTTCTCCAGTGGCGGCCTGACCATCGGCGGTGCGCAGACGCTGGATATAGATGAGCAAGGCTTCCGGGCCTACATGGAAGAAAGCTTCCTCATCCTTACGCACCGGCACGATCTGACGGTTCAGCAGCCGGGCACCCGGCACCATGCCGTTTTCTTTGCAGATCTCCGTAAAGCTGGCAGCACCTCTGCCGCTGGTAAACTTGCGATGGATGCGGGGCTTGCTGACAAAGGTGCCCCGCCCCTGCATTTTGACCAGATACCCTTCGGCGCACAGCTCTTCCACCGCACGGCGCACCGTGATGCGGCTGACCGAGTACTCCGCGCTCAGTTCCGGCTCCGGGGGGATCTTCTCGTTGGTTTTGTATTTGCCGCTCTCGATCGCGGCACGGATGTCATCCTTAACCTGCTGGTAAAGCGGGACGACAGCACTATCATTGATCGCCATGAAATACCTCACCCTCAAATTGAGTATATCGTTATAAACATTATATTCATCTCATGGCTATGATAGTGCATATTCCGCGAATTGTCAAGTAAAACTTGCAGTCAATTTTTTGTGCGAGGTGACGGATGCGCCCCGTGCTGCACAGGGCACCCCATTTTCCAGTGCCCTGCCGGGAAGAATCCAAAGGCAACACCGCGCAATGCCATAAAAGAAGTATTCAATCAGCTTCATAAGTCCTACTATCACCGCTTTACCGCAATAAAATTTGCAAAACCATCTTGACGCTCGCCGCATTCCGTGATACCCTTTATCGCAAATCCCACCAAATTTGTAGAAAAGTACAGAGCGGCGAGGATTTATTCCCCATGAAGATTTTTACCG
>OQVT01001853.1_pt1 | contig 13579 bp, 13 predicted proteins | sample 1691561 | NCBI WGS metagenome assembly OQVT01 (sample SAMN03418260, study PRJEB22391) | human gut metagenome | biome: human-gut; feature: organic feature; material: feces | host: Homo sapiens | place: Tanzania | collected 2013-01 | reverse complement strand
GCCGGCCGACTGGACGTGCCCGCTCTGTGGCGTCCGGCGGCGACGGCCATGCCGATGCCGGCGGCGACCCAGATGCCCGCCGCCGTCGTGAGGCCGTGGACGGCATGCCGCTGGACCATGATCGCCCCCGCGCCGATGAAGCCGATGCCGCTCACGATCTGCGCGGCGACGCGCGAGGGGTCGCCCTGTCCGTCGAAGCCGTAGCGCGAGACGATCAGCATCAGCGCCGCGCCGATCGCCACCAGCAGATGCGTCCGCATCCCGGCGACCTTGGCGCGGTACTCGCGCTCGGCGCCGATGAGCCCGCCGAGGAACCCGGCCAGCATCAGCCGCAGAATCAAAACGCCCGTATCCGGTGTCTGCATGGAAATCCTCTCTCCAGTGTTCACTTCCTGTTGGCGCATATCATAGCAAATCCACGACGCGCACGCCCACCACGTTCACCGCGCTCGGATCAGCGTAGTACCGCGTGACGGTGCGGATGTCGTCGCCGCTGATGGACGACGCCACCTCCGCGCCGAACCGCTGGTAGACGTGGTCGACGCAGATCTTGCGCAGCTCGTAGACGCCCTTGTGAGTTCCGACGAAGAAGTGCCGTGCCTTCAATTCCCGGTTCAGCCGCTTGAAGACGCGCCCGGCGGCGGGAACGACTAGCCCCTGGAAGTGTGTCCCCACGCGCTCCGGCACTTCCATGCGGATCCGGCAGAACTGCCTCCACAGTTCGGTTTGGACCGGCCACGCCACCTCGCGTCCGCTCGAAAGGGATGTCTTGCGCGGCGTGTAGTGGAGGAAGACATGCGTCTCCGCCACCTCGTCACCGACGTTTCGGTCTTGCCCACCCACAATCCGCCGCTCGTGGAAATCACTCCATCGAAGCCGCCCGATGTCGCCGTTCCGCATGGCAAACTCCAGCATCAGCGTCGCCGCCAGCCAGTCCCGCTTGTCGGAACGAAGAAGGAGCGAATCATACCACTCCTTCACTTTGAGGAGGACTCGACGTTCGGGACGCTGGTAGCGCCCGACCTTCGGACGAAAGGAAGGAAACGTGAACGGTGGGACCCGCCAGCCTCGATCGGCATAGTAGGACTGGGTCCAACGTGCCGTAAGTGCCTTCAAGTGGAACAAATAGGTCCGCGCACTCGTCGCATTGATGCCGAACTCGCCCGCCCTCTCCAGGAAGACATCCAGGCGTCGGCGCGTCAACCAGGTGAGTGGAAGGTCGAACCGGACCTCTCCATTCCCTTCCTTTCGCCCGTTTTCGACGAACTGGACAACGAACAGGATCCGCCGGAGTCCCAGTACCACATTCCGAACCGTACTTTCGCACGGCCGGTCGTTCTTCATCCGTTCCTGACGTGCGATTTCACGATAACCCGTCACAACCTCCTGGAAAGTCGGCACTTTCATCATTCGTCAATCTTCTCCTTTCAAATGGACCGTATTATCCCACATCGCCCCATTTCGGGAAAGTGCGTCTCCCTCCCGCAGAGATGGAAGGACCGAGGACGAAGGTTGACCGTGATCTGGGAATCACGCACTGGAGTTGGAGGTCTTTTGAAAACTGAACCGGACTGGGTTCCGGGGAAAGTGAAAACGAAAATGAAAAAATTGATGTTTGTTGCGACCGCCGCACTCTGCGCGGCAGTAGGGTTTGGCGACATCACGTCGCAGAACGTGGTGGGGTATCAGACAAAGGAAACCGTTTCGGGTTTCAACTTTGTGATTCCGTCGTTTGTTCCCGTTTCTGGTGGCAAGGTCAACATTCAGAACATTAAAATCTCAAATGCAACCGACTGGTCCGATAACATTCAGATTCTCGATGAAGGCGGCGCGACAATTGAGACTTACTTCTATGCTTCTGCTGAACAGTCTGGGAAAGAGAAGGATGGTTGGCTAAATGATTCGGGCGAATTGGCTGATGTCACTCTTGAACCTGGTCAGAGCATTCTTCTTGATACTGCTGATGTTGCAGTAATTACTTTCTCTGGTGAGGTTTCTACGGTTGATACTGTGGTTGAAACGGTTCCTGGATTCAACTTTGTTGGTAACAATACGCCTGTTGACATCAACATTCAAGATTTCACAATAGCAAATGCTACTGACTGGTCTGACAGTATCCAGATTCTTGACGAAGGTGGTTCAACGATTGAAACCTACTTCTATGCCTCAGCCGAGCAGTCTGGGAAAGAGAAGGATGGTTGGTTGAATGATTCGGGAGACCTTGCAGACAAGAATTTGCTTCCAGGCACTGGTGTCCTTCTTGATACTGCCGATGTTACAACCGTCACGATTCCGAGTGTTGATCTCTAAACTGATTTCTGTGCGTTACATGGCGTGACGTGCAAGAGTAAAGGAAAATGAAAATGAAAAAACTAATTGCCATGTTTGTTACAGTTGCACTTGTTTCTTTTTCACAAGGTGCGTCTGTCAATTGGACAATCTCTAACGTCTACCAACCTGGTAGTTCGGCAGATAAGGTTGCTAAAGCTACTTGTACGGCATATTTGTTCGTCACGGAAAACTCAACGGATGTGTCGCTTACGACGACTTCTCTGGCTGCTGTTCAGGCCATTCTTGACTCTGGTGATTTGACTGGACTAGCTGGGTTGTCCGCTGTCAACAAGAACAACACTGGGGACGGTCTTTGGTCTGGTGCAACCGGGCTTACAGGATTTTCAAGTGGTACGCTTGAGGCTTTTGCTGTTGTTGTCGACAGTAGCGATGCTTCGACGGCCAACCATTACCTTCTTGTTAGTGGTGGAACAACCAAGAGTGTGTCGTTCTCTTCTGCGACAGGTGCTAAAGCTCTCGTTTTCGGCGACCAAACAGCTGTCTCGCAGGGTGGTTGGCATTCCGTATCCGTCCCAGAGCCGTCCTCTGGCCTTTTGTTCCTCTTCGGCCTTGCCGGTCTTGCGCTCCGCCGCAAGCACGCCTGACACGGTGAATGGATGAAGGTGATGGGCCCGTCCGCGTTGCGCGGGCGGGCCTTCTTTTAAAGCGGGGGAAAAACCATGGCGCGGGATTACTCAAAATCAAAGGGCGTCTTCACGGATTCAAACAAGAAGCCCGAAACAAAGCCCGGGCTAAGGAGATCTCTCCGGGCGGGCATTGTCAGCCTGTCGGCTGTTCTTTGTGGAGTTATTCTCTACTTGAACTATACGTCGCAGTCTCCGACAGAAGAAGAACAGCCAAACGTTCTCTCCGGGCGGACAAGGCCGACCACTCCCAAGCGCATGGCCAAAGCAATAGAGCCTCAAAGGGCACATCCGGCGAGAACGATCGATCCAAATGCCCGTCCAACCAAAGTCGGGGAGTCGGTGAACGGCTATGTGATGTTGCCATCTGGGCGCATCCACAAGCCGACGGGCGTTGTGACCAACCGCGTCGCCGAATACGCCAAATCGCCCTACAGCATTTTTGACTATCGCTCGGACAATGAAATTGCCGCCGTCTTGATGATGCGTCCCGGCGATACGCTCGTCGGGACGAAACGCTACGCCAACTGGTTCGCCAAGCAGTTCTTGAAATCCATAGAGACGCCGATTCTCATAAGCCCCGACGACGAGCCGTGGAAAGCCAAACTGAAGCGCGAGGTGATTCAGGCGAAGATTGAACTCAAGGAGGCTTATGATCGCGGCGAGGACATCGAGGCGATCATGGCGGAGACGCGCCAGCAACTCCAGGATCTAGCACGTTACAAACAATCGCTGAGGAAACTCTACTCTGAGAACATGAAGACATGCCGGACACCACAGGACGTTGCCGATCTACAGGAGGCGGTGAACAGGTTACTGGAGGGGAAGGGTTGCGCGGCGATGAACTTCACTGCTCTCACCAAACAGCATCTCATGAGGGGGAAGACACGTGAATAAACGACTTCTCCTATTGGCGCTCGCCGTCGGATTCGTCATTAGGGCGAATGCCGAGACTGCTGTGATCTCATCCGGGCAGGAGAAGCTCTCGGTCATCGAGCGAAAGGCGAAATTCGAGCAGCTTGTCAATCGGCGTGTTGGCGGATTCCTAAAGCGTCCCGGAAGCGGGAAAGGCTCAATCGCCTATGTCAATTGCCAGAAAAGAGCCCCCAAGGCGTGGATTGAGGAGTCCATTGCCTATCTGGCCGAAGTGACCAAGTTTGCAATCAAATACCATGAAGGTACGTTTGACCTCGCAAACCCCTCGTTTGACGGGAATGTAGCCCTCTTCATCATAGACGACGATACCCTCCCCGTCCTACTTGTCGCGCCGGAGAACAGGTGGGCTTGCGTCAATGTCGCGTCCGTAGCACGGGAAATGCGCCCGGCCTTCTTTGAGGCGCGGACAAAGAAGGAACTTTCGCGCGCCTTCGCCTATCTCTGCGGTGCAACGGACTCTCGTTTTGAACGTTCTCTTACACGTAGCATCACTGCACAGGACGAACTCGACAAAAACCCCGACTATGAACTCCCTATGGACATCGTCCAGCGCTTTTTCGGGTATATGCGTCCCCTCGGCGTCATCCCCGTCCAACGCGCCACCTATTTGAAGGCATGCCAAGAGGGTTGGGCGCCCGCCCCCACGAACGTACACCAGCGGGTGATTTGGGAGAAGGTACGCTCTGAGAAGGAACGCGGACCGGCAAAGGGACTGAAGATCTCTCCCTGACGGGCAGGGCTCATCCCAGGCTTCACGGTTTGATCTGAAGGCCGTTTGCAGGTCCGCGTTCCTTCTCGGATCTGACACGTTCCCACACGGCTTTCTGGTAGTCGTTCGTCGGCGCGGGCGCCCAGCCCTCCTTAACGGCAAGGCTGTAGGGGACGGTCACAACCGGCGTAACACCGAGGCCCTTCAGGTAACCGGGCATCCGCGCGAAGACCTCCGCCGGCGGAATCTCATCCGAGACCCTGTCGAGGTCGGCGGGCACGTTTACCGCAGACATGAGCGAGCCCGGAAAGGTCGAGTTCGCGGCACCCGCCAGCAGCGCGAGCCCGCGTGCGACCTCGCAGCGGACACGGCGGGCGACCATCTCGCGGCTGGTGGCATCCTTCGACAGGCGTGCGACATTCACGTAGACCCAGCGATTCTCGGGGGCGGCGAGGAGCGTTGGCAGTTTCTCGTCATCCGCCACGAACAGCACGGCCTCCGCGCCCGTCTCCCGGCGGAGCGCGTCGGCGGTCTCAAGGGACGGGCGTGTGCCGGGAATCACCTCAACGCGGATCCTGAGTTCCTTCGCGAACGCAACGGCGGCACGGGCGATCGCCGTGCCATGGGCCGTCCCGGCGTCCACGACGGCAAGACGCCCGCGCCCGGAATCGGGGCGGACAACGAGTCCCCCGAAACGGCGCATTTGCGCCGCGCGGATGCGCGCGCTCCGACTGGGCTTCGCGGCAATTCCCCCCTCGGCGAGGATGGAGTGCCAAACGAAGGCGAGACAGACGAACAGGATGGCTTTCTTCATGCTTTCGTTCCTTTCGCAAGTGTTTTTATCGGCGGCGAAGCCCCCGCATGACGGCGCGCGGCAGCGTGAGCGGCGGAAGTCCCTCACGTCTCAGCATCTCATTTGCCGCCTTCGTGAAGTTCTCGACGTCCTCGTCGGTGTACTTTTCGGTGTCCGCGCGAATCTCATGGATCCTCGCCTGTAGTTCGTGGCGGTAACGGGCGAGCCGGCGGAATTCGTTCATCGTGTCGTTCATGACCTTTGCGGCGTCTTCACCTGCCTTCATGCGTGTGCGGAGTTCCTCCTTTGTCTCCTGCACGGCCGCCTTCAGCTCGCGTGTGTGGGGGTCATCCGTGTCGAGGATCTCGACGGGCTCCTCCAGACTCTCCCGCAAGCTCTTCGTAAACGCCTCGCCGTAGGTGTAGTCCCCGATGATCGGCTCGCCGATCTTCATGTCGAGAAGCCAGGAGATGTGTTCCTCGGCGGGATGTCGGAAGACCCTCGGCTGGTGCGATCCGAGTTGAATGGGCTTGGCGAGCGGACGCTGCCCCGGAACACGCAGCCCGCCTTCGTAGCGTAGGATGCCACGTTCATCGCGGTAAGTCTTCGGCGCTTGCCGTTCGCTGTCCGTCCCCTGTTGTCTTCCGACCGTCTGCGCGGGGACTGTCCTCACGGGGGCGGGCTTCGTGGTGGGGGGAGACCTCCTACTGGAAATGGGGGTCGATCTTGTTCGGGGGGCGTCCGGCACGGGGACAGACCCCGCGCCTGGAACGACGGCGAAGCGAACGGCGACGATGACGAGGGCGGCAACGACCGTGGACACGGCGCCCCAGCGAACCGCCGACGGGGAGAGCCCCCGACGGTGTGGGGTCTGCCCCCGATGCGAAACAGACGCATCTGCCTTACCTTGCCTAGATAAATCGGCCCAGCCCATTTCATGCTCCTTTACTTCAAGTTGTCCGCGATTTCCTTGACGACTGGCCAGATGGGAGCGACCGCCGCCCAGTCCGTTCTCACGCCGACCTGTCCCGAGACGACGCCCAACAGGAACGGGTAGCGGATGCCATTCACAAGCCCATAGACGAAGACGGGACCACCACTATTACCATTGACGCTCGGGAAGTCCACGATGATTGCGTTTTGCCGTTTTGTCGGGTCTTGCGGCGTTTCCAGTTTCGCATGGAGGTCGCGAATCGTCCCCGTGCGCGCAATGACGGAATCGCACCAATCATAACCAAGGTTGCCAATCGGCTTCAGGATGTCCGAGCAATAGGCGAAGACTTCCGTTCCGACCGAAATCGAGTATCTCGCATAATCGGCCTCGTCGCGGACAACGCCAACACCGTTCCCCAAGGGACGGTCGAGGTCAATCGCGCAGACATGCCCGTTGTTTGACTTTACGCCCTTTTCAAGGCCCTTCACGAGAAAACCGCCCAAATCTTCACCAGGATAGGCAGTGTGCAAAAATGGGCAGACATGATTTGTAGGTGCAGAAATGCGACGGACGACATGTGGGCGGTCTGCATTCCGAAAGCCCAAATGGGATTCCCCCTGATCCTTTTGCAGAGAGAACAGCTGCTTCACGACATGGCCTGCCGTCAGAATCAGATGGCGTGTCTCATCCCCCCGACGTGTCGCGACGAGTACGCCGGACGGGCCAGGTTCGGTGACGCTCCTGTAGAACGTGTAGACACTTTCACGCAAACTCTCACTCGTCGCGGGAAGCGGGAACTTGACCTCGCCGGAACAACCGACGGACACAAGGACGCAAACCAAGGCGGAAAGGAATCTCATTAGATCGAACGCCTTTTGAGTCTGACTGGGTTGCCGTGATTCACGAAACAAAGACCCGTCCGCATACGCGGAACGGGTCTTCCGAACGGCAGCACGCCAGTCGCTTACTTCTGCTTGCGACGGAGGGCGAGACCCGCCATGCCGAGAAGCAGGAGAAGTCCGCTCGTCGGCTCGGGGATGTCCCCGGCGACGCCCTGCCAGCCGCCCGTTGGGGTACCAGTGTCCTGCCCAAGGAAATAGGTACCAAGGTTGCCAATCGTCAACCCCGACTCTGCGCCGACCGTACCCGTCGCGATGTTCGCGATGTAGAAGTCCCTGTCGAACGCAGCATCGTGGTAGGTGTAGATAATCGCACCGTAGACCGTGTCGCCGACATTGGCTTCCGTCTTGACGTTGGCAACACTCGTACGGTTGGACGTCTTGGCCGTTCCAGTCGCCGAACCGAGCGAATCCTTGTAGGCATCATACACCGTCTTCATGTTGCCGTTGGCGGTGTAGTCTGCGAGGAAACTGTCGTACTGGTCCGACGTGAGCATGAACAGATACCCCGTCGCTGCCTCCTTGATGGCCGTGGACGAGAAACCACCCGTCTCGCCGGATGCCGTAAACAGTTTCGACGAGCCCCACGTGACAGAGGCTGCTTGTGTCGCAAGGGCCGCGCCGATGACGGCAACTGCCAGAATAACTTTCTTCATTGTTTTTCCTTTTATAGCTTAGTTGTCTGAAATCAAGGTCAATCCGAGGTAATCGCCAGGCACTGTAGCGCGACACACCTCGCGCTACACGACATGCCTTAGAGGGCCGAGGGAATCGTAATGGTCGTCGTGGACGTGCCGACGAGGACGATGAACGCCTCGCCCGCCTTGACGGGAATCGCGTTCTTGCAGAGGGGCGTGAGGTCCTCAATCGAATCGTCATTGAGGTCTGCTGTCAAGTACCAACCCGCCGGGCAACCCCAATCGGCGGCATCCGTCGCGCCAACATATGAATAAGCCTGATCGACGGCGCCATTTGCCTTGAGCGTCTTGAGTTCATCTGCTCCCGCCATCCAGTCCGCGCTCGCCGTGATGTCGCCAAGCGTGATGTCCACGGGCGAGACGTTGCCCGTGATGTTGTAGGCATATGAACTCTTCAGCGCAATTGGCTGATCGGCGGTAAGAACCTCGCCCGCGTAGGTGAGCGTGGTCGAGGCCGAACCGACAAGGACGAGGAGACCGTTGCCGAGCGGAAGCGGGTCGTTGTTCTTGCAGAGGGGCGTGAGGTCCACAATCGAATCGTCATTGAGGTCTGCCGTCAAGTACCAGCCCGCCGGGCAGCCCCACTCGGCGGCATCCGTTACGCCAACATACGAATAGGCCTTGTCAACCGCGCCGTTCGCGAGCAAAGTTTTGACTTCATCTGCGCCAGCCATCCAGTCCGCGCTCGCGGCGATGTCGCCGAGAACCATCTTGTCGGTGTCCTTATCCACCGCCCTGAACGTCGCGACCGAAAGATTGTAGGCGTATGAACCCGTAAGTTCTTTGTTCTGATACCCCACCACGTTCGCCGATTCAACGTCCGCGAACCCTACTGCCGCGCAGTAGGGGGGCTTGCACGTGAAGTGAAGTAACGAGAATTAAATTATTACGCTCTTAAATCTCAATACACATTACAGTTGAGTTCTGGATACCTCCACACGGAGGAAAGGCCGGATGGCCAATTCGCGCAATTCCCTTTCCTCGTTTGCCTGCGCGACAGTTCATCAGATGGGTAAAACCACGAAAGCGATATATTGCAGAGTCTCCGCGCCCCGTATGCGATTATCCCGTATGCGATTATAAAGTTAGGTCGTGGATTCCAACTTTTCTAGACCTGTAAATCTATAAGCCCCCTACACATCCATGCGAATGGTTGGGTTAATGCACGATGAGTCGGAATTCAAGCCCACGTCTCGTAGCACTATACGGGCAAAAGTCAATGAAACTGAACCGAAAAAGCACGTTCCGTTACGTCAAGTCCCTACATCGACCATCTCCGCTTGAATCTTCCTCAAGACCTCCGCTCTGTACCCTTTCAGATTCCTGATTTCCGTCTGAATCTCCATCGAGCGCGGCGTCGACGGCCCGGAAGAGCGCCGCGCACGTGTTCCCGCACCCCTCCACGATCCGCCGCGCCGCCGCGAGATGAGATTCCACTGCGTAATAATCTTGAAAGACGTCGCGGCGCATGGCGTGATGCGTTCGGCAATTGCGGCCCTCTTCGGATTCTCCTCAGGCCTATCTCGGCAACCTCAGGCACGGTGATGAAGCAGAAGACGATGAAGCAGAAGCGGACACATTCCCGGTTCTTGCCCATGACTTGTCTGTCAAACTCCATGACCCGCCTGTTAAGATCTGCATTCCCGTGCGAAGCGCGGGCGGCGGATGACACGGCCCATGCACATTGAAAAGCATCGAGGCGTCCTTGTCCCGGTTTTTTGACGAGCCCTGATTCCCCTGAAGAAATCGGGACAAGTGGAATAGAGGGGCAGGGGGCTGGGGTTCTGTGTCTTCTGTGTGCCGCGAAGCGGCTTCAGTGTGTTCAGTGGTAGAAAAGAAACGGTGGAGGAGGGGACTTCCCCACGGATAACACAGATCCGGGCTTCGCCCGATACGGATTTGCGCGGATCCGCCTTGGTCTGCAACGGGATCAGAACAATTTTCAAAACGGACTGTCATTTGAGGGTGGCGCGTGCGTGTCATACTATGTGATTGGTATCCCGAAGGGAGAAACGAAGGCGGATTGGAAGGTTGACCGGCGTGGCGACGCGGCGGGGGAGTTGCCACCTGATCGATGTTCTGATGCACTTTCGCGCAGCTGAAAACGTTTGTCGCTGATCCGCCGGAAGACTGGTAATCATCTGATTGGAGTCGGCGCAAGTCGTGGAGACGTGAGCCGGGGGCGCATGTGCCCTCGTGTCCTTTCGTCCCCGCACTGGGTTCTCTCTTCGGGCCAGCCAGTCGCCTCGGCGGAAACGCGGTGCGGGGATGTTCAGATGAAATATGCAGAATGTCATTCGGTGGCGGGACGAAGACGGGCCTCGTCTATCGGCTGAAGGAGTGCGAGACGCTGGAGGCGTTTGACGGGCAAGGATGAGTTCTGCTATAACACCTCCATGAATTTAACGGACGTATAATTTACGGAGGTTTAGTTGTGAAGTTCTACACCCGGGAGAAAGAAGTCGCGTATTTGCGGGATGTTCGTGAAAAATCGCACGTTCATGCGCGGTTTACGGTGATTACTGGACGTCGCCGTGTCGGCAAGACGCAATTGGTGCAGCAGGCCATGGGCGACGCCCCCTATCTCTATTTCTATGTCGGCCGGAAGAGCGAGAAGGACTTGTGCGAGGGCTTTCAGTCTTTGATGAAGGCGGTTCTTGACGTTCCGATTGTGGGTGTCGCAACGCGATTCGAGGACTTGGCGGAGGTGATCTTTTCAGAAGCGGAGAAGCGGCCCATTACGCTGGTCATCGACGAGTTCCAGGATTTCTACCGCGTCAATCCATCCGTTTTCAGTGCGCTTGCCAATCTGTGGAATCGGCATGAAAAGACGGCCAAATTGAACTTGATCGTCTGCGGCAGCGTCAACCGCCTGATGAACAGGATCTTCCGGGATGAACAGGCGCCGCTGTACGGGAGGAACACGGGCAGCCTCAGGGTCTTGCCGTTCAGGGTATCCGTTCTGAAGCGGATTCTGTCCGATCACGCACCCGGCGTTGTCAACGATGATCTTCTGGCGCTGTGGACGTTCACGGGCGGTGTTGCCCGCTATGTGCAACGGCTGATGGACGAGGGCGCGTTTACGCGGGAGGCGATGATTCGGACGATTTTCTCCGAAGGGTCTTCGTTTCTGGACGAGGGAATGTCGCTGCTGGTTCAGGAGTTCGGTCGCGACTACGAGACGTATTTCTCGATCCTGTCGGCCGTTGCGTCCGGGAATACGGAATACTCGCAAATCAAGAACATGGTCGGCACGGAGATCGGTGCGCATCTGAGCAAGCTGGAGAACGAGTATGCGCTTGTCCTGCGGAAGGTGCCGGCTTTTGCGAAGGTCAGCACCAAGAATTCGCATTATGAGATTGACGACTGCTTCTTCCGCTTCTGGTTTCGTTTCGTCTTCAAGCACCAGTACCTTGTTGAGCTGGGACGCTTTGAGCAGCTCCAGCAGCTGGTTGCACGGGATTTCGACGCCTTTTTCGGCTTCGCGCTTGAGCGGTACTTCTACTGGAAATTCGTGGATGAATCAACGTACACGAAGATGGATTCGTGGTGGGATCGCAGGGGTGAGAACGAGATTGACCTTGTCTGCGAAGACGAGCTCGAAAACCGTCTCGACTTCTGCGAAGTCAAGCGCGATGTGCGGCGATTCGATGAAGCCGTCCTGCGCCGGAAAGCCGAGGTGTTTTTTGCGGCAAATCCCCAGAAGCGTACACGGCAGGTCGGCTATCGCGGCCTCTCGCTGCGAGACATGTAGCGTCGTGTGTATACGGCAGCTGCCGTCGGCGGCCTGGCTGAAAAATAATCGAGATTCCGCTGTCATTCTGCGTCGGCGCGTGCGTGTCATAATTTGCGCATTGTTGCTCGTCATTCCCAATGCTGCCGTGAGGGCGGTGTCGATGGATGTTGTGCATGATATGTCAATACACAATCGCATAGTTCTCTGGCAATCGGTATGCGAGATGTGCGCGGACAGTCCATTGTTTGGCATAGGGCGTTCTGTTGGAGATGTGTACATGGCGTGGAGACAACCCCTTGAACGGATGCAACGATATTCAACGGCGGTAAACGACTATCTGACCATAGGTGCACGATATGGGATGATTGTTCTTATGCTGTGGATGTTTGTAATCATCCTTGTCGCATCGGGCCTTTTGAGGACTGCACGAGTGAAATGTTCGCCAGTCATGGCGGCATTGGCGGCGGGAGTCTTCTCATACGCAACGGCTGCGATGTTTTCAACATTTTATACCACGCCGTTTCTTTCCATCAGTTTTACTGTGGCACTATTGCTTGGTGTGTTCCTGATAGTGCGAAATGGTCTCTGTGCCGGTTGTGATCATGTGATGAAAGCCCTGTTCATGGCACTTGCGGTTTGCGTGTCGATTTTGGTGTTCGGGATGCTGTCAAGGGCGGATGACAGGTTGAGATATTCTTATTTTTGCATTAATGGTATTGACTCGGTGATGGTACGAAAGGGCGTAGATGAGGTGTCAAGCGTTGTCATATTCCTGTTTGACAAAAAAGAGGCTTCGCTTGAGTTTGAGGGTCGTCGGTCGGTTCGCAATCTTGTTGGGGATGGTAGACCTGTGATTGCAGCAGGTATTACTTCAGATATGAATGGATATGAATGCGCCCGCCGTTTTGTATGTGACGCATGGGTGCGTTATGGGCGCAATATGCCGTTGACATTGGTTGGACAGAATTGCGGTGGAAGATTTGCAATCCTTCTGGGTCTTGAACTTGATGGCGTAAGGAAAGTTGCCTCAATCGGGGCATACGCGACATGGCCAATGGCAGATCTTTCGCCATCTGATTGCCAAAAGGTCAAAAACCGCCCTGAGATGTGGATTATAAATGGCGATGCCGATTGGCATACCGATGTCTCAAATGTGACGGCGCTTAAGGAGATTTGTGGCAGACTCGGCATCCCTTGTAGAGCAAGCGTCATTCCGGATGTAGGCAATAGTTTGGGGAAGAGAAGGCAGCCCATAATGGAGGATATCGGCAGATGGCTTTCAGAAGAGGACGGATAGCTGAATGGAATCGGAGCCCTCACCATTCAATCTGCCACGAGTTATGCGGTCGTGATTATCGCGCTCTTCTATTGCTTCGCCTCTGTCTCAACGGATGGCTCGCAGAAATGCCGTGCTTCTGGATGGTATTGTCAGTGTTCCGATGCCAGTCTTGGATGTGAATTGTGCAGGGGGTATGCCGCTTATGTGTACGAGTGACAATCCTTTGGCTGGCAGACGGAATGTCATCGTTTGTGGCTTATCCGAGGCGTTGGCCACAATGACACCCGTTGCGGCGGCATCGGCGGACTTCCAGACGGTTCCGGTAACCAACGGGAGCGTATAGTGATAATCATACTTCCGCCAGATTGACTGGAGAAGGAACGTTTGCGGTTCTGGACTGGTCAAGAATCGCAGTTCATCTTCCAGCGTGCCATATATCATGAACTCAGATGCGGCTCGGATGATCCGAACGCCTTCTATGCCTATCAGATGCGGGACTTCACGTCCGGAGTGCTTCTTGGATGGTTAGATAGGTGGAACGTGACTTCAACTGAATTTACCGCACATCAACAATGCCTGACAACATGTGCGCGTACGCGCCGAGCCGCATCTGAGTTCAT
>OQVT01001851.1_pt1 | contig 13585 bp, 7 predicted proteins | sample 1691561 | NCBI WGS metagenome assembly OQVT01 (sample SAMN03418260, study PRJEB22391) | human gut metagenome | biome: human-gut; feature: organic feature; material: feces | host: Homo sapiens | place: Tanzania | collected 2013-01 | reverse complement strand
AAGAGTCTGGAGAGGTAACATCGGTGCCATTGTTGATAAGTGTACAGAAATGGTATAAATACAATCCCGACAAGATTTTCGACTTAGGAATAAGCGACCTCGAAGGAGACATGTTAGGCGATACAGAGAACATGATAGAGAAAGGTACTATCAGCATAACTGTCATGAACATTCCGATAATAGGAACTATCAGGGGCGAATATACAGATACTAAAAGCACCATCACCGTTAAACTCAATGGTATCCTGAACGTCACGATGTCAAACGAAAAGCTCGATGACTATGGCAGCAACAGGACAGATATGACCATCTCCAGCGGTACATACAACACAATGGTGGAGACCATCACGGAGACCAACAACGAGCATGGCGACTGCATAAAGGTAGTGAGCGAACAAGCAAGTACCACTGGCGCAAAAGCTGCCGGCATCGGAGATATCGATACGGATATGGATGGCAACTACACCCTGACCATGGACTACGAATATCTGGAGACTACAAGCAAACCGGCATACGACTTCATGACCGGCAACAACGGTTTCATCAAGAAGAGCATGGTGGTGAACAGACTTGACGCACAGACGAATACTTTCTCACCTATACAGAAAGTGACATACGACGAGTATGTTGACTATGTATCAGGCGCTACCGGCATCGACAAGGTGACAGGAAATGCCTCTGAGAACCAAAACAAGACGTTCTACAGGCTCGACGGCACTAAGGTGGGCAACCAACTGAACAGCGGCGAGAAAGGCGTTTATATCGTAAAAGAAGGCGACAAGACCTATAAAGTGGCAAAATAAAATGATTGCTATACAATAGAATAGCATAATGCTACAATATATAAGGCGCATCTGGAATCGGTCCGGATGCGCCTTTTACATTTGTTTTAAACCAAATCGGTAATTAGGGGTTGCTTGATTCTTGGTATTTTAGAAAGGTGGATTTTACTTCTCCCTTCGTATCACATAATCGAGATAAGCCACAAGACTCTTTCTTAGAACCTCAGAACGGACATGGGTATCAATGAAACGGATTGCTTCGGCATGGAAGTTCCACATCTGTTTCTCGGCATAGTCGATACCACCGTTTCGCTTGGCGAAATCCACAAGCAGAGCTATCTCATCAGCAGTCGCCGTGCGTTGCTTCACCTTATAGGCGAGGGCAGTCATCGCTTCGTCGCATACGGTGTTGAGGGCATAGATTACGGGCATGGTCAACTTACCCTCTGCCATATCGTTGCCCGTAGGCTTACCGATATCCGAAGAGTCGTAATAGTCGAAAATATCATCACGTATCTGGAATATAATACCGAGATCTTGTCCGAATTTCTTCGCACTTTCTATCTCCTGTTCACTGGCTCCTGCCGACAAAGCTCCGATAGCGCAGCATGCCTCGAAGAGAGCTGCCGTCTTCTGCTTAATCACCTGATAATAAACATCTTCGGATATCTTCTCGTTGGCGATATTAGAGAGCTGGAGTATCTCTCCACTTGCCAGCGTGCGACCCAGTTCGGCGAGGTATTTCACAATCTGCGTGTTCTTGGTGTATGCCACATGCAGCAATGCCGTGGACAGCAGATAGTCGCCAACGAGCACTGCCACCTTGTTGTCGTATTCGGCATTCACCGAAGCCTGCCCCCTACGCTCGCTGCTCTCGTCCACCACATCGTCGTGAACGAGACTGGCGGTATGGAGCAGTTCAAGACCTACGGCGGCATTCTGTGTGACATCGGTCACATCGCCGAAATTGCGTGCCATCAGCAGGATGAGCATCGGACGCATGCGCTTGCCGGTGCGCTGACGGATATATGTAAGAGCTTGCGACAATAGTCCGTCGGTATGCGACAACGAGCTATTGAACAGGTTGTTGAAATCATCAAGGTCGCCCTCTATCGGCTGCTTTATTAGTGATAAATAGTCCATTACGTGAAATTTGATACAAAATTACATTTTTTATCCGATTAATCAGAAAAAATAAGTAATTTTACACGATATTCTTGATGAATGGAAAAAAAACAGTGTCTCTATAGGTCCTGATGACTTATTACAGAGCACTATCGGCGGTGTGAGAGCATAAGAAAAAGAAGACATCGCCTACATAGCAACAACTAAGAAAAAGAACTGAAAGAATGGACAAACTTTTCCTTCTCGACGCATACGCGCTGATATACCGGTCATACTATGCGTTCATAAAAAATCCCAGGATAAACTCCAAGGGCATGAACACGTCAGCAATAATGGGCTTCTGCAACACCCTACACGAGGTGATGACAAAGGAGAAGCCCACACACCTTGGTGTGGCGTTCGACCCACACGGACCTACGTTCCGCAACGAGGCTTACAAACAGTATAAGGCTCAGCGCGAAGAGACTCCGGAAGACATCAGGGCTGCCGTGCCTATCATTAAGGACATTCTCGGAGCTATGCACATTCCGGTGCTCGAAGTGGCTGGCTATGAGGCTGATGACGTGATAGGAACTCTCGCCAAGAAAGCCGGAGAGATGGGACTCGACACATATATGCTCACACCAGACAAGGACTATGGACAGCTCGTTGGAGGAAACGTGAAGATGTTCAGACCAAGACACGGAGGCGGATATGAAACTCTCGACGAAGAGGGAGTGAAGGAAAAGTATGGCATCGACTCTCCGCTGCAGGTAATCGACCTGCTCGGACTGATGGGCGACTCTGCCGATAATATTCCGGGATGTCCGGGAGTGGGAGAAAAGACGGCAGTGAAACTCATCAACCAGTTTGGCGGTATCACTGCCCTACTCCAACGAACCGACGAACTCAAAGGCGCTCTGAAAAAGAAGGTGGAGGAAAACAAAGAACAAATTGAGTTCTCAAAATTCCTCGCCACAATAAAAACCGATGTCCCCATCGAACTCAATCTCGACGAACTGAAGGTGAAGGAGCCGGACGAAGAAAGAATAATAGAAATCTTCAATGATTTGGAGTTTAAAACCTTTATCCAGCGATTCCTTAACAAACCTAAACCACAGCAAAAAAGTGTTTCAAATCAACTCGATCTCTTTGCCGATTTTCCCGACGATGGGAAGGAAACGATAAAAAACGGTGCTTCTCAGAGCTTGAAAACAATGATTCACAAATACGAACTCGTTGATAAAGAGGAGGATATAAAGAAACTATGTGACTTTTTAATTACAAACGATTTTGTTAGTTTTGACACAGAAACGACTTCTACCAACGCTATAGATGCAGAATTGGTGGGATTGAGCTTCAGCGTGAAGGAAAAAGAGGCGTATTATGTGCCGGTGTCAAGCAATCGTGAAGAAGCAGAAAAAATAGTTAATATATTTAAACCTCTCTACGAAAAGGAAGAAATTCTCAAAATCGGACAAAACATGAAATACGACATCGAGGTGCTCGCCAACTATGGTGTGGAGGTGAGAGGCAAGATGTTTGACACCATGATTGCCCACTATCTCATCCAACCGGAAACGAGACACAACATGGACGACATGGCGGAGACGTATCTCGACTACAAGACGATTCGCATAGAGGAACTTATCGGTCCAAAAGGAAAAGGTCAGAAGAGCATGCGCGATCTGCAGCCAAGCGAGGTGTATGAATATGCCGCTGAGGATGCGGACATCACATTGCAGCTGAAGAACAAGCTGGAACCGGAACTGAAGAAGCGCGGCGCCTACGATCTGTTCTGCAACATAGAGATGCCGCTAATGCCAGTGCTCGCCGAAATGGAGATGAACGGAGTGCGCATCGACACGCAATCGCTGAAAGAAACATCCAGGACTCTCACTGAGCGCATGCACGAGATAGAACAGCGAATCCACGAGTTGGCTGGCATGGAATTCAACATCGCATCACCGAAACAGGTGGGCGAGGTGCTGTTTGAAAAGATGAAAATCGTGGAGAAGGCGAAGAAGACAAAAACAGGACAGTATGTCACCAACGAGGAGGTGCTACAGTCGCTGAAAGGCAAGCACGAGATTGTGGCTGACATCCTGGAACACAGAGGGTTGAAGAAACTCCTCGGCACGTATGTGGATGCTCTGCCGAAGCTTATCAATCCACGAACGGGAAGGATTCACACATCGTTCAACCAGACCGTGACAGCCACCGGACGCCTGTCGTCGAGCGATCCCAACCTGCAGAATATTCCTGTGAGGGGCGAGGACGGAAAGGAGATAAGAAAGGCTTTCGTACCGGAACCGGGCTGCGAATTCTTCTCTGCCGACTACAGTCAGATAGAGCTGAGAGTGATGGCTCACTTGAGCGGCGACGAGAACATGATAGAAGCGTTCCGCGAGGGACACGACATCCACGCTGCCACGGCGGCAAAGATATATAAAGAGAGCATCGACGAGGTGAGCAGAGACCAACGCACAAAGGCAAAACGTGCCAACTTCGGCATCATCTACGGCATAACGGTGTTCGGTCTGGCGGAGCGGCTGGAGATAAGCCGCGACGAAGCTAAGCAGCTGATAGAAGGATACTTCGAGAATTTCCCGAAGGTGAAGGAGTATATGGACAAGAGCATCCAGATGGCACGCGCCAACGGATATGCCGAGACGCTGTTCCACAGACGGAGATACCTTGCCGACATCAATTCTCACAATGCCACGGTGAGGGGTTTCGCCGAGCGAAATGCCATCAACGCTCCTATCCAAGGCACCGCAGCCGACATTATAAAGGTGGCTATGATAAATGTATACCGCCGCTTCAGGAAGGAGGGCGTCAAATCGAAGATGATTCTGCAGGTACACGACGAATTGAACTTTTCCGTTCTTCCCGAAGAGAAGGAGAAAGTGGAGAAAATCGTATTGGAGGAGATGCAGAACGCACTGAAGATGCAGGTGCCGCTGGTGGCTGACTCCGGATGGGGGAAGAACTGGCTGGAGGCGCATTAAAGACCCACACCGACACCTGACACCTGACACCCACCCTAACCCTCCCGAAGGGAAGGGACTGGAAGCAGAAAAAAACAAAGACCCACCCTAGCCCTCCCAAAGGGAGGGGATTGGGGACTGGGTTCATTGTAAACAACTATAACAATTAACATTTAAGACTATCATTATGGAAAACTATGAATGGGCAAAAGAGATGAACTGTGCCGTTACGGTGTGCGACGCCGAAGGCATCATCATCTACCAGAACGACAAGGCGGTGGAAACATACAAAAAACATGGCAACCTGATTGGAAAGAATCTCTATGAGTGCCACTCGGAGAGATCTAAAGAGATTATCCGCCACCTGCTCGCCACCGGCGGCAGCAACGCCTATACCATTGAGAAACAGGGCGTTCACAAAGTGATTTACCAGACTGCATGGAAGAAGGACGGCAAGGTTGCAGGCATCGTGGAAATCTCCATGATAACTCCAACCGATATGCCTCATTATGTGAGAGGATAACATTTCTTTTCAAAATTAAATAATATTTGAGTCCTTCTCACGTTAGTTAATTTGATGGAAAACAGCAACAACAGCTACTCACACATACTGAAATACACGAGCCTGTTCGGCGGCGTGCAGATGCTCAATATCCTTATCGGACTGGTACGCAACAAGTTAGTTGCCGTATTGCTCGGTCCGGCGGGTATGGGACTCGTGGCTCTTTTCTCATCAACGATAAAGCTCGTGGTGGACTCAACGAACTTCGGTCTCCACATCAGTGCCGTGAGAAACATATCCATGGCATTCGACAACGGCGACGAAAAATGGCTCAGACACGAGATTGAGGTGTTCCGCCACTGGATTCTCATAACGGCAGTGTTCGGTCTCGTGGTCTGTGCCGCACTCAGTTCGCTGCTCAGCGACTGGACTTTCTCATTCGGCGACCACACGCTGCACTTCGTGCTCCTCTCGCCCGTCGTGGCACTCACCACGCTGACCGTAGGAGAGACCGCCATACTGAAAGCCACACGGCGGCTGAAAGCCCTCGCCGTAACTTCTATCTACGGGGCAATAGGTGTGTTCGCCATCTCGGTGCCTATATATTGGATATACAACTATAAAGGCATCGTGCCATCGCTCGTGCTCATGGCACTGGTGCAGGCAGTTATAGTGCTGCAGTGTTCCCTGAGGCTCTACCCCCTACAGATGCGGTTCCGCCTCGCCTGCATAAAGGAAGGCATGGCATTCCTGCGGCTCGGCATAGCTTTCGTGGTGGCAGGAATGCTCGGCAGCGGTGCGGAACTCGCCATCAGAGCGTATCTCAGCAACGCTTCGGATGTGGACACCGTAGGACTTTACAATGCCATGTATGTGATGATTTTCACATACGCCGGAATGGTGTTCACGGCAATAGACACCGACTATTATCCTCGTCTGTCGGCTATAAAGACGCATGGCGGTAAACTGAACGACACGGTGAACAACCAGATTGAAGTTTCTATGAACATCGTGTCGCCACTCATCGTCCTCTTCATCCTCTTCATGCCAATCCTCCTGCCATTGCTGTATAGCGGCAAGTTCAACGCCGTGATACCGATGCTGCAGGTGGCAGCGCTCTCGATGTATGGCCGCGGAGTGTTCCTGCCGCTGGAATATATAGCACTGTCGAGGGGCAATTCCATGACTTTCCTCACGATAGAGATATTCAGCGACGTGGTACTGGCGAGCCTCGTCATCCTGGGTTTCAATATGTTCGGACTGCTCGGCATCGGCATCGCCATAACAACGGCATATATGCTGGAAATGCTTTTCGCCAGGATGGTATGCAGGATAAAATACAAATACAGGATGTCGTCCACCGTAGTGCGCACCATTCTCTTCCATCTTGCCGTAGGCATCTGCGTCTACGCCTCCACCCACATCGAGAGCAACCTGCTGTATTGTATTGTCGGAACGCTGATATTCTGTGCCGACGCATGGTTCTCACTCAACGTGGTGAAAAAGCATACGGCAATAATGGAGAAACTGAAAGGAAAATTCAAGAAGTTGGTCGGATAGTACCCCTAAGGTTTGTATCAAAACTGGCTATAAGGACTTACTTATATTTAGATTTCTTAGAAGAGTATATCTTGCCTGAATATTAATGAGTAATAGCAAGCCATTGCGAATTAAAAACTGACCAAAATAACTAAATTATATTAACGCAAATAAAACATTATTATAATTAAATTTAAATAACATATTTATAATTTAAAAATATTTACTTTTGTATAAAAAATAATGAAATCACAGCTATTGATATTATATATCCTTTTTTTATCAAACACACTTTTCGCTCAAAACATATCGCGCCCGTTCTCAACGCTTTTTACATACGACGGAAATGGCAATATGATATCTCGAAAAAAGATGCAATTCTATATTCCATCCAGTAAAAACGAGCAACCTAATAAGGATATTTCTAGTGAGATAAACGTTGTGCATAACGGTGATAGCTATACAATTTACATGAGCAAGAGTTATGGTAATACTGTCACAATGCACGTGTATGACACATCGCCCATCGTCGTTAAGAATGAGAAGTTTATAGGCATGGAGCATACTTTCAATCTCAAGGGTAACCCCAACGGAATATATATACTGAAAGTTAACGTGGAAAATATGGAAGGAATTAAAAAAATCATCAAGAACTAATAACTTGACATTATTTATGCAACAACTACTAAAGATATATCTTGCGTTGATTTTAGCATTCGCTCCTTTATTGACTTTTGGTCAGATTATTGTAGGAAAGATAAATGACAAATATAACGTGACTCCCTGTGGTCAGTTCTCATATGAAATACCTATGTCTGTCGTGTCTGGCACAGGCGGAATGGTCCCATACCTATCGATAGTGACAAATAGCTCAAGTGGGACAGGACTGCTCGGCAGCAAATGTGATTTATCTGGAATATCTATTATAAGCCGTGCTCCAAGAAACTTGTACCGTGATGGTAAGGCAGATGTAATCCGTTTCGACACCAACGACCGTTTTATGATGGATGGCGAGCGTTTGACACTCATCGCAGAGACTTCATCATATCGGGAATATAGAACAGAGCATAACATATTTGCCAAGATAATTTCATATGGTGATAATGCAAATCCGACAAAGTTTTTAGTTTACACAAAGGAGGGTATAACACGCGAATTTACAAATTCCATTAATCTCGGAGCCAATACAGGCAATTGCCTATATTGGCTTGAGACAAAAGTGTATGACACGAAAGGTAACTATTATACCATAAGCTATGGCAAGGATGTCGCCCACCATGAATTCTGGCCAGAAAGAATTGAATATACCGGTAACAAAAAGACAGGTCTCTTGCCATATGCTTCCGTTCGCTTTAACTACGATACTCACCCTATGATCTCACATTATGTCAGCGGTTGCAACGTGCGCAAGAGTCATCTCATCAAAGAAATATCCTGTCTATATGGCAACCATGAGGTTAGGAGGTATCTCTTTAACTACGAAAAAAAAGAAGGGGCGTATTATGTAAAAGAAATAACAGAGGCAACAGCAACAGAAAGGAAGAACCCAACTATACTAAAATGGGATAATTATTCAGAGAACAGTATACAGCAGAACGAAACAATACATGCTTACAAAAATACAAAAGCAACAACAGTTATTGGCGACTACAACGGTGACGGCAAACAAGATATCCTTGTGCGCCCACAGTTCTCTGACAGGTTCGATTACAAAATATTTCTAAGCGAAGGTAAGACAATCAGTGAACCTTACACAAACACATTTCAGTTTAGCGACAATGCTAAATATATCCATTCTGTGATGAGTGGCGATTTCAACGGTGACGGTAACGATGATATCATAGTAGAAAGAGGCAATGGTACCTTTTGGCTGATAGATCTCTATCTCTCGCATATCGACTATGATGGCAGTTGGAACCTTAGATTTGAAAAAACAATAGTGCCTTCAATATACCTCAAACATACACTTCATGTAACGGACATAAACTGCGATGGAGCCTCAGACATCATTGTACGCGGCACTCTTGCTTCTACAGATTATTTTATGCTCATTTCAGAGTCATCAGAATCAGATTTATCGCCACTAGTGAGACATGCGAAAGTTGTAAATTGCCAGGGAACGACACTTGGGAAGATGTAAGTTTACTCGATATTGACGGTGATGGCACAGTCGAAATACTAAATATGCACAGTAACAATAAAGGAATATTATATACAATAAATGCCGATGGCAAACTCAAGCCTGAGAACACACTCAATTTCGACACAAGCTATTATAGCTTTGGAGATTTCAACGGTGATGGTAAGACCGATATCATCACTATGGGGTCAATCAAAAACCCTTCTACAAACTGGGTGATAAATTTCTCTACCGGCCTTAAGACCAAAGGTTTAATATCGTTTGTCAGCGAGCAGACCTCCATCATTTTAAATTCCAAGGACAAGCGTATACTCGTGGCTGATATAAATGGCGACGGCTACGACGATTTCTATGTCATCGACAACAAAACACCTAAAAACGGAATGGCTTCGGCAGATATTTACATAAACGACAGAACAGGAAAAGCCTTTAACTATTTTAAGGGCAAACAAACACAAGGAACAGACATGTTAAATTTTGGAATCGCCGAGTTCTCTGGTGATGGCAAGACTGATATCTATAGCCTACCAAATTCCAAGGTATCGTCAGTTGACATAAACATATTTCTGTCTAGACATAACGCAACGGAACAACTCACAGACATTATCGATGATCTTGGTAACATTACAACCATAAGCTATGCTAGACTTACCGACGGAAAGGTTTATACAAAAAATAACAAAGCTATTTATCCTATAGTATCAACATGCACACCATGGACCGTCGTAAGCGAAGTGAAAAAGTCCGATGGAATTGGTGGCTTAAATACAACAAGTTATAACTATTGGTATCTACTCCTGCACAAAAGGGGAGGTGGAGCTCTTGGCTTCGAAAAGATTATTACTACCGACCACGCCACAGGCAGAACACGCGTAGATGACTATAAGGTAATTAAAGCAGAGCCCATGATGATGCTATGTGAGTCAAGGACTTTCCTTGACTTCTCAATACTGTCTGACGAAATATACGAAAACGCCATTGATTACCAGTACAAAAACGGACAGACAGAGGCCTGTTTTTTCTGCTATCCCAAGACTGCGATAAGTCGTAGTTATGAATTAACTACAGGCTACGTAGTAAAGGACATGACAACATTGTACGAATACGACAATTTGGGCAATTGTACCAAGACAATAGTGGAAAGCAACGGTAATAAGACCATTACGGAAAACGAATACGATAATGACAAGAAACGTTGGATACTCGGCCGACTTGTGAAATCTATGGTTACAAGAGTAGGTGCAGACTCAAGTCAAAGTCTCACATCATGCTATAAGTATGACACAGAAAGCGGACTGCTTATAGAAGAATCACTCGAGCCAGATGATGCAAACGGCTACAGGAAAAACTACACGTACGACAGCTTTGGAAACATCGTATATTCTGTAATAACACCAAATAATAACCGTTACGAAAGCCGTAAAACAGAAACACGCTACAACTCGAATGGACGATTCAAGATAGAGACCGAAAACAGCCTCTCATTTACGACAATGACCACAGTGGACCAAGCTCTCGGCATAGAGAATAGTTCTAAGGATATCAATGGTCTCGTTACAAAATATGAACACAACTCATTCGGTGAGTTACAGAAAATAATTACTCCTCTTGAAGTCGCAACTAAATCTACTGAATGGAGTAGTAGCAACGAACATGCTCCGAATAATGCAGTATATCTCGTGCGCACAAAAAAGACAGGCAAACCTGAAACAATCGTCTTTTACGATGGCCTTGGTCGAGAACTTCGCAAGGTCGTCAATAGCAAGGACGGAAGAACAATATATGTAGATCAGAGATATAACAGCAATGGGCTCGTGAATACTAAGTCAGAACCCTACTACAAAGGCGATGAGCCATGGTGGACAAGATACGAATACGATAGCGCATGCCGTTTGGTGAAAGAGCGGAAACCTGACGGTTCTGAAATGTCTATAAGTTATGATGGCCTTACGACTGTGAATACAGATGCCAACGGCAATGTCTCGTCTAAAACATATGATATAGACGGTAATCTTGTAAAAAGCACAGATGCCATGAATGGTAGCGTGGTTTATTCTTATGATACGGCAGGCAAATGTGTTAGGATTGCAGGCCCTCGCACAACTATAAGCATGGAATATGACAGGTTTGGAAACATGACAAAACTCTTTGACCCCGATATGGGGACTATGGAATATAAATACAGTCCGTATGGAGAGGTGGAAGAATGTACCGACTCAAAGGGTACCACGAGGTACGAATATGACCAACTAGGCAGACTAACGTGTGAAAGACGTCCGGACCAGTCATACACATATATATACGACAAAAATTGGAATGGAGCACTTACTATGGCGAGCACCTCAGATGGAATACGTAAGGACTATACCTACGACGACTTTGGCAGAATAGTATCTGAGACGGAGAAGATATATGATGATATTTTCACGACCAAGATGACATACAATTCACAAAACAAGGTTGAGACAATAGAATACCCGTCAGGTTTGGTTGTCAAAAACAACTATACTGCGGACGGTTTCCTTCAGACTGTTTGCTCAGCTGATGACAATACCACATATTGGAAAGCAGACTGCTATAATGCCTCCGGCAATATGCTAAAAGAAAGTCTTGGCAACGGTACAACCATAGAGACTTTGTACGATGCATGTAACAGGATTACTAGCATCAAGGCAACAAACGGCTTTAGCTGGGCTTTTGTTTATGACAAGAAAGGTAATCTAACGGGGCGTATTGACAATAAGCATGGGCTTTCTGAGACATTCACATATGACAATTTAGACCGCCTTGTTGAAATGACAGACAATGCAGGTCACAATCAAAAACAAAAATACGACGCCTCCGGCAATATCACATACAAAAGTGGTGTTGGCAATATTATCTATCAAGACAACACAAATCGAATAAAAGAAGTTAAGGGAACCTCCTGCTTTCTGCCACAGATTGACGAGGTGAACTATACATCATTCAACAAAGTACGCTATGCTAGGAGATATCTTTCGGAGAATCCACTTAGATACGAAAGCCTTGTAATAAGTTACGGCGTTGACAAGGAAAAGAAACTAGAAAGTATAAGTCAGTTTATGGGAGGATGCGGACAGAATACCGATCATCATTACGCTAAAGTAAAAGAAAAATATTACGTCGGCAATCTATACGAAGAGGAACGTACTACAGATTACAGCAAAAGCCGATGCTATATATACGCAGCAGGAAAGCTGGTGGCTATATCTGAGAATGATGGCAAGGATACACGAATCGTATATACTCACCACGACAATATCAGCTCTATCATTGCCTTAAGCAACGAACAAGGTGAAATCTCAGAGGAAATGAGCTACGACGCATGGGGGCGCAGACGCAATGCCGAAACATGGGAGTATTATCATTTCTCAAGCGACAGCCTTTCAACGCAGGAAGTAGGCTTTACTGGACACGAACATATCGACCATTTCGATATGATAGACATGCAAGGAAGAATGTACGATCCTATTTTGGGCCGTTTCTTCTCTCCCGACCCTATAGTACAGATGCCTGAGTACACACAAAGTATGAACCGTTATTCCTATTGCATGAACAATCCGCTGACACTGACAGACCCTACGGGATACAGTTGGATTGGCGACACGTTCTCTACTGTTGTGGGAGTAGCCGTAGCTCTTGAAACAGGTGGATTGGTTTCTGGTATATGGGGCGCTGCCATTGGCGGTGCTTTGGGTGGTGCATCCTCGTCACTTGTCAACTCCTTGATAAATGGCAATAACCTTTGGCAGACAGTCAAAAACACCTTTAACAATGGAATCTGGGGGGGAATAAGCGGCTTTACCAATTATGAAATAGGCAACTTCCACGACACTATCATAAAGATAGCCGCACATTCAGTTTCTGAAGGCTGCGTGGAAGCAATCCGTAGTGGGCATTTCGAACATGGATTTATTGTAGGACTCGCCTCTTCAGCTAGTGGAGAATGGATAAATAGCAGCTACAATCTTAGTGTAATGGAGCGCATTGCAGCCAATGCCGCTCTTGGCGGTCTTGTATCGGAGATAGGTGGAGGAAAATTTGCCAGCGGCGCGATTACGGCAGCGTACGTAATGATGTTTAATGAGTTGAAACACAGATTAGTACTATGCCACAAACAAAGGATTCATAGAACGGCTGTTTTGGATCAAAACGTAGGATTAGAGAATATCTATATCAATGTGCACACAGCAGTAGTAATGACACTTCAGAAAGGAAGTAAATACAATATTGAAGTTTGTGCTACATCTGATTGTGAACAATGTTACTCAGGTACTCTTACAGGTAGTTTTGAATCCACATTTGAAGCGAATGGAAAGAGTTCCGTTTCCCCTATCACTCAAACAAAAGGTTTTTTGTTCACTCCTAAAAATTGCAATTTCTCAGGAAACCTCTTATATAAAAATGTTGAGATTTCAAAATTACATAAGATTAGCATAAACATTCACGGTGGGTGGAATACAAAATGGGAGATTGTTTTTACTGTAGTAAGGCAGAACCGGTAGTT
>OQVT01001846.1_pt1 | contig 13594 bp, 11 predicted proteins | sample 1691561 | NCBI WGS metagenome assembly OQVT01 (sample SAMN03418260, study PRJEB22391) | human gut metagenome | biome: human-gut; feature: organic feature; material: feces | host: Homo sapiens | place: Tanzania | collected 2013-01 | reverse complement strand
AGGATTTGCTCATGACGCGGATAACCTCATTGATGCTCTGCAGCTGCTTGTTCAGGCGAAGGACAAGGAAGATCCTTTCGTCAAGGGCGTGAGGCTTGCCTACGAGGGCTTCCTGAAGTCGCTGAAGGATCATGGCGCGGAACCGTTCGACTCTGTTGGCGAGTCTCTCGACCCCAGTCGCCACGAGGCGATAGCGACATTGCCGTCGGAGACGATCAAGGAGGGCAGGATCTCCGCGGAGATCAAGAGAGGCTGGATGCTCAATGGACGGCTTCTGCGCGCCGCCCAGGTGGTCGTTTCTTCCGGCAAGAGCCAGAAGTGATTTTGGTCGATTGAAATTCCGTTGGTGAGACTCAACGCCCTGATGCCCGAACTGGTCGTACCGCTGACGCTTCTCCGGATTCGACAGAACCTCATACGCCTCTGAAGCCTCCTGGAACTTTGCCTTCGCGGATTCATCCCCAGGGTTCCTGTCGGGATGGTACTTCATGGCAAGCTTGCGGTATGCGGACTTTATCTCGTCCGCACTCGCAGTCTTCGCGACGCCCAAAACCTCGTAATAATCTCTCTTGTCTGCCATTATTTGTCCTCATCCACAACTTCATAGTCAGCATCTACAACGTTATCGTCTTTTGGAGCTGAACCTGCGTCGTTTGCTGCGCCTGCTGCTCCGCCCATGTCAGGATTTGCACCTGCTGCCTGAGCCTGCTGATACATCTTAGCTGAAATAGTGTGGAACTTTTCTGTGAGCTTTTCAGTCTTAGCCTTGATGTCGTCGATATTGTTTGCTTCGAGAGCCTTTGAGAGCTCATCCTTTGCAGCATTGATATCGTTCTTTTCATCTTCGGAAAGTGCGTTTTCAAGCTCCTTCATGTTCTTTTCAGTCTCGTATACAAGAGTTTCAGCCTGGTTTCTGACCTCGATCTCTTCCTTCTTCTTCTTGTCTTCAGCAGCATACTGTTCTGCTTCCTTGACCTTTGCCTGGATCTCTTCATCCGAAAGCTTCGTTGAAGAAGTGATCGTGATGCTCTGCTCCTTGCCCGTAGCCTTATCCTTGGCAGAGACGTTGAGGATACCGTTGGCGTCGATATCAAACGTCACCTCGATCTGAGGCACACCACGGCGAGCCGGGGCAATGCCGGTGAGGTTGAACTGGCCGATGCTCTTGTTCTGAGCCGCCATCGGACGCTCACCCTGCAGGACGTGGATGGTCACCTCCGTCTGGTTGTCAGCAGCCGTAGAGAAGACCTCGCTCTTCTTGCACGGAATGGTTGTGTTGGCCTCAATGAGCTTCGTCATCACACCACCCATCGTCTCGATACCGAGCGTCAGCGGAGTGACGTCGAGCAAGACGATATCGCCTACACCACTCTCCTTGTTGAGGATAGCACCCTGGATAGCTGCACCGACAGCGACCACCTCGTCGGGGTTGACACCCTTGGAAGGCTCCTTGCCGAAGTAGTTCTTCACCAAGGTCTGGACGGCGGGGATACGGCTGGAACCACCCACGAGGATCACCTCGTCAATGTCGGACGTAGAAAGCTTGGCGTCGCGGATAGCGTTCTGGCAAGGAATCAAGCAGTTCTGGATCAGCTCGTGAGCCAGCTGCTCAAACTGTGAGCGCGTGAGGGTCTTGACCAAGTGCTTTGGCACACCACCCTCTGCCGTGATGTACGGGAGGTTGATCTCGGTCGAAGTCGTGCTTGAAAGCTCGATCTTGGCCTTCTCGGCAGCCTCCTTCAGGCGCTGCATGGCCATCGGGTCCTTGGAGAGATCGATACCCTCGTCGGCCTTGAAGCCGTTGACGAGCCAGTCGATGATCACCTGGTCGAAGTCATCACCACCAAGGTGGGTATCACCATTGGTAGAGAGCACCTCAAAGACGCCACCACCAAACTCCAGGATGGAGATATCAAAAGTACCACCACCGAGGTCGAAGACGGCAATCTTCATGTCCTTGTGGGACTTATCGACACCATAAGCCAAGGCTGCGGCCGTCGGCTCGTTGACGATACGGCGAACGTTGAGGCCTGCGATAGCACCAGCCTCCTTCGTGGCCTGACGCTGAGAGTCGCTGAAGTAGGCCGGCACGGTGATGACGGCGTCCGTCACCTCCTGGCCAAGGTAGTCCTCGGCGGTCTTCTTCATCTTCTGAAGCACCATGGCAGAAATCTCCTGCGGCGTATATTTGCGATCGTCGATCTGTACACGAGGATAGCCACCCTCGTTGACCACCGTAAACGGAACGCGTTCGGCCTCCTTGCGGCTCTGGTCATAGGTCTCACCCATGAAACGCTTGATACTGTAAACGGTCTTCTTCGGGTTGGTGATAGCCTGACGCTTGGCAGGATCGCCCACCTTGCGCTCGCCACCTTCTACGAAGCCTACCACGGACGGGGTCGTACGCTTGCCCTCGCTGTTGGCGATCACCACGGGCTCATTGCCCTCGAACACTGCTACGCAGCTGTTAGTTGTACCTAAGTCGATACCAATAATCTTTCCCATAATATTTCTTTTTTTATTTTTGTTCTACTTTAATGTTGCTTGGACTTTGTTGTCCGCCTATCTCAAAACAACTATTGTGCCATTTGACAAGCGGGGGCCTCACGGCTGACAACTTGGCAGAAACAGAACCTTTTCTCCATAGCCCTACCGCATTTATGGCAGACACGAAGCTGCTGGGGAAGAAAAGCGGTTGGAGCGGAGAGTATCAGGGGAATGGTCTGGAAAGCCACTTGGAGTTTGTTGAGCAAATAGCCATATTTATCCACCCAAAACAGGCACTCATTGAATAATATTCATTTCAAGATAGATATAATGGAAAAATATCGTAACTTTGTAACTGGTTTCTATGTTTTATACCTATTATATATAGGATTAGGCAATCATTTAATTTATCAGTTATGAAAAGATCCATTTTGTTTGTATTCGGGTTGATGCTGACAGCGCTCAATGGCTGGAGCAACGACTACAACTATCTGGTCTTCGTGACCAACACTGGGCCACGAAGTATCGCTGTAGAGGACTTGGAGATGACGGTAAGCGACGGAAAGCTCGTCGTGAGAAGCGGAGCGGACGGCGAGACCTTCGACCTTTCGACCCTCACGAAGATGTATTTCTCCGACGCGGCAGTGGTTTCCATCAATGATGTGGAGGCTGGCAAAGTGCAGTCTGTCAGCATCCACGACCTCTCCGGACGCCTCGTCGGATGCTATCCTTCGCTCGACGTTGCGCGCGAGTCGCTGCCCAAGGGCGTGTATGTGGCAAAACAAGGAAACAAAAACTTTAAACTGGCGAAACGATGAAGAAAGCACTACTTATCGGAGCCTCGCTCGTGGTCTCTCTTGGCACGGCGGCTCAGACGCTGAACGTGGTCGTCGGCGAAGTGACCTACAAGATTCCAGCGTCTCAGGCTGGCAGCATGGACTATGCGGACGGATCCAGACTCACGATCCTGGGCAAGACCTTCCAACTGAAGGAAGTGACCCGCATGTATGTGGACCATTCGGACGTGGCCGACAATAGCGTCAGCGTGACTTACAATGGGAGCGCCGCCGCTGTCACCGTGGCAGGCAACTGCATGAGCCATCTCGACGTGACGGCCAATGGATCCGCTGTCAGCATTGTGCAGGACGAGACCGTGGATACGGAAATCAGCTATTCGCTCTCGGGCGCGTCGGACAACGGATCGTTCTATATGGACGGCCACTACAAGGCCACGGTGGTCTTCGACAATCTCTCCCTCACCTGCGCCGACAGTGCGGCGGTCAATATCGAGAATGGCAAGCGCATCGCCATCCAGCTCGTCGGAGAGAGTACGCTCAAGGACAGCAAGGCGAGCCAGGGCAAAGGCGCACTGATGGTGAACGGCCACTCGGAGTTTGATGGCGACGGCACGCTCAACCTCTACGGCTACGCGAAGCACGCCTATTGGGCTGACGAATACGTACAGCTGAAAAACAAGTTCACAGGCACCATCAACATCCTCTATGCGAAGAAAGACGGCCTCAACGTGAACCAATACTTCCTGCAGAATGGTGGTCACTTCAACGTCTCGGGTACGCTCGATGACGGGATCCAGGTGTCGGCAGACGACGAGGAGGGCGGCTACGCCACGATATCGGGCGGATCGCTGACCATCGATGTGACAGCGGCAGGCTCGAAGGGACTGAAATGCGACGGCAACATCACCATCGACGACAGCAAGTCCGCGCCCACCGTGACGATAACCAATAGCGGCAAGGGAAAGTGGGACAGCGACGACCAAGAGGTGAAAGGTGCGGCCTGCATGTCGAGCGACGCCAACGTGACCATCGCGGCTGGACAGATCAGCCTGACAGCCACAGGCAGCGGCGGCAAGGGACTAAAATGCGACTCGACGCTGACCATCACGGGCGGCGACCTCAGCGTGACCACGACGGGAACAACCTATGTCAACATCGGAGGCAACCAGGAGTATGACGGCAACTACCGCGGACAACTCGACCGCCTCGACGACGCCTACACCACATCGCCCAAGGGCATCAAGGTAGGCATCAAAGCGACGGAGAGCAGCACGGGGCTGCCTGTGGGCGACATACAGATCAGCGGTGGCAACATCCATGTGACGTGCTCGGGCCAGCAGGACGGCAGCGAGGGCATAGAGAGCAAGGGCACGCTGACCATCAGCGGCGGCACCATCGACTGCAACACATACGACGACGCCATCAACTCCAGCAGCCACATGTACATCAAGGGTGGAACGATCACGGTGTATAGCAGCGGCAACGACGGCATTGACTCCAACGGCAACCTGTACTTCTCGGGTGGAACGACGGTCGCCTACGGCACACGCTCTCCCGAATGTGGCATCGACGCCAATGAAGAAGAGGGATACACGGTGTTCTTCACGGGTGGCAATGTTTTGGGAATCGGTGGTGGCAACAACTCCCATCCCACTACACAGGAGTCAACCCAAGGCTACGTCACCTATTCGGGCAACGTCACGGCGGGCTGCACACTCACCGTCAGCAAGGACGGCACCGTACTTGCCACCTTCACCCTGCCCTACGACTATAGTCGCGGCAACGTCATCCTCACCGCCGAGGGCATGACAGCAGGCGAGCAATACACCGTCAGCGACGGTACTTCCACGCAGACGCTCTCTGCCGTGCAGTATGGCAACGGAGGGCCTGGTGGCGGAGGTAGACCCGGTGGCGGAGGCGGTCCTGGTGGTGGAGGCCACGGCGGCTGGTAAACCACAGGGACCATATTGCCCACAGAAACGGTAATCCACGGGAATCACAGTCCACAACCGTTTACAACCCACAATCGACAAAACGGCCTTTCCGCAATGATTTGCTGCGGAAAGGCCGTTTTACTTTTATCTACTGATGATCAAAAAGGAGGCTTATGCCAATCCCTCGATCTCGCCATTGACGATGTCGATAACCTCACTCTGAGGACGCTTGGGCAGACCCGGCATACGCATGATGTCACCCGCAATGGCCACAATCATACCTGAACCCGTGTTGATGACAAAGTCGCGCACGGTGAAGGTATAGCCCTCCGGCACGTTGAGCTTCTTCGCATCGTCGCTGAAGGAATACTGTGTTTTGGCGACACAGACGGGAAGTCCCTCCAAGTTCCACTCGCTGATGCGCTTGAGGGCCTTCTTGGCAGCGGCGGTATATTCCACACGTCCGGCACGGTAGATCTTCTTGGCCAAAGCCTCTACCTTGGTGGTGATGCTGTCCTCGAGCTCGTACGGATACTGGATCTCCTTCGACGGGCACTCGGCAATCTCCTTGACGCAGACGCGGGCCAACTCCTCGCAACCCTCTCCGCCGCGGACGAAGCACTCGTTGGGCGCATAGCCCACCTTCACCTCGGCACAACGGTCGGCGACGATCTTCAGTTCCTCGTCCGTATCGGTAGCATAGCGGTTGAGCGTCACGACGACAGTCTGGCCCATATTCTGGAGGTTCTCGATATGACGCTCCATGTTGGCAAGACCATTGCGCAAGGCCTCCAGCTGCTCTGCGGGCGCTGCGTCGTCGGCCATACCACCCTGCAACTTCAAGCCGCGAACCGTCACGACCAGCACGCAGAGTTTCGGACGAATGCCACCCATGCGGCACTTGATATCAAGGAACTTCTCGGCACCCAGGTCGGCGGCGAAGCCAGCCTCCGTCACGGTATAGTCGCTGTGGCTCATGGCCATCTTCGTAGCAATCAAACTATTGCAGCCGTGGGCAATGTTGGCGAACGGACCACCATGGATGAAGGCGGGCGTGTTCTCAGTAGTTTGGACGAGGTTGGGCTGCAGCGCATCCTTCAGGATGACAAGGATAGATCCCACGCTGCCCAAGTCGCGGAGGTAGAACGGCTTGCCCTCGCAGGTGATACCCAGGAGGATGTTCTCCAAACGACGGCGCAAGTCCTCCAGATCCTTTGCCAGGCAGAGGATAGCCATGATCTCCGAGGCCACAGAGATGTCGAATCCGCTCTCGCGCACCACGCCATTGCCAGCACCCAAGCCAATCACAATCTTGCGGAGCGCACGGTCATTGACATCCAGGACGCGTCCCCAATAGACCGTCTTCAGCTCGCACGGCTCTCCCTGATGACGGAAGATATAGTTGTCGAGCAGCGCGGCGATGAGGTTGTGGGCCGCCGTGATGGCATGGAAGTCACCCGTGAAGTGGAGGTTGATCTTATCCATCGGCAGCACCTGGGAATAGCCACCACCAGCAGCACCGCCCTTCATACCGAAGCACGGACCCATGGAAGGCTCGCGAAGTGCAAGACCGCACTTATAGCCCAAACGATTCAAGGCCATGGAGAGGCCAACGCTCACCGTGGTCTTGCCGATACCAGCCTTCGTCGGCGACATGGCTGTCATCAGTATCATATTGCAGCGATCCACCTTGCTCTCGTCAATACACTCCAATGGTACTTTGGCAATGTACTTTCCGTAATGCTCCAACTTGTCGGCGGCGATACCTACCGTGTTAGCAACCTCCGTAATCGGCTTCAGCACGGTCTCGCGTGCAATTTCAATGTCACTTTTCATTCTTATTGTGTTTTGGTTATTCGGTAAACCCAAAGGTATTATTTTGTCTTTGCGACGGCAAAAATACCAAAATTCCACGACCCTTGCAAATAATACGGCCAAAAAAGCGACTTTTTGGCTCAATTCTCGCCAAGTGTGCAAACAAAATGGTCAGCCCGCCACGACTTCAGCTACTTTTGTGCTGGTCTTTTATACAGTTCACGCCCTGCCGAGTGGTCATCAGTTTGACCGCTTGACAGGGCGTGGCTTTCTGCCATCAAGGCGTGAAGGCGACTACAGCGTCTTGAGATAGTTCGTACAATCCTCGAAGGTCTCGAAGGTGTTCTCCTGCGGGATGAGCATCGGGATGATGCGATGATTCTCCAGCATATAGCGGGGCTGGGGCTGGATGATGGTCATGAGCACTTTCACGCCTTGCGCCTGAAGATCCTTGATGGCAGTCTCCATGGCATAGACGCCGCTCTGATCCATAAACGGGACTCGGCGCATACGGATGATGACGATCTTCGCATCCTTGGGGATGTCGTGCATCACGCGCTGGAATCCCGTGATACTTCCGAAGAAGATCGGACCGTCGAGGCGCTCTATATAAATATGGTGGTGGATGTCCTTCGGCATATCCTTCTCGTCCTCCCAGGGCGACTCCTTGTCAAAGGTGCTCAACTCCTTGGAACTGTAGCCATCCTCCACGAGGTCGCCGGCACGCTTCATGAAAAGCACGCAGGCGATGACCATACCAATACCTACTGCCGTGAGGAGGTCCACGAAGACCGTCATGAGGAAGACCACGATCATCACGAAGGCGTCAGACTTCGGTATGCGCCTCAGGTCCTTGAATCCGCGGAAGTCGATGATGCCCCAACCGACCGTAATCAAAATACCGGCAAGCACCGAAAGGGGCACGTATTTCACGAGCGAGCCCAGTCCGAGGAGAATGGCAAGGAGCAAGGCGGCGTGGATCATACCGCTGAGCTGCGTGCGACCACCCGACTTCACGTTGACCACCGTACGCATCGTAGCTCCTGCGCCGGCAAGACCACAGAACAGACCCGCCACGGCATTGCCGACACCCTGGCCTATCAACTCCTGGTTGGAGTTGTGCTTGGTCTTGGTGATATTGTCGGCCACGACCGACGTCAGTAGCGTATCGATACTGCCCAGGCCTGCCAGTGTGAGACCCGGGACGAGGGAAGCCTTGATGACGTCCATCCAATCGATACCGTCCAGTTGCACCTTCGTAAAGAAGGGCATGGGGAGTCCGGCCGGAATGTTGCCGATGGTAAGTGCCGAGTCGAGGCCCGTGAAGAGCGAGACCACCGTGACGACCACCAGGGCGACAAGCGTGGCGGGCACCTTCTTGGTCACTTTCGGCACAAGGATGATGAGCGCAATACAGGCCAGACCCAGCAGCAGCGCAGGCACGCTAATACCTTCGGCGATGGCAGCGGGGAAGTTGAGAATCATGTCCAGTGTGCTGGCGGGCGACTTCTTGCCGATAATCGGATAGAGCTGCTGCAGGATGATGATTACTCCGATGCCGCTCATGAAGCCCGAGAGTACGGGATAGGGAATGTAGCGGACATACTTGCCAATGCGGATAAGTCCGAAGAGTACCTGAAACAGGCCACAGAAGATGCCGGCAAGCGACATGGAGAGAAGGACGGCGGAGATGTTGCCCTGCGAACTGGCCCATGCTCCACTCACAATGGAGGCCGTAATGACGGTCATCGGTCCCGTAGGGCCAGAGATCTGGGAGTGGGTGCCACCGAAGAGGGCAGCGAAGAAACCGAGCAGGGTGGCACCGACGAGTCCGGCCAAGGCTCCCATGCTGGAAGCCTCAGGACTGTCAATACCGCCAAATGCTTGAATACCGAATGCCAGTGCGAGCGGAAGTGCCACGATACCGGCTGTGATGCCACCGAAGACATCACCTTTAATGTTGTTTGTCTCGATAAAAGCCATGATAGGGCTAGTAATCCAAATGTAATTAAAAAATGCTAATAAGTACTCTGCTATATTACGGAGTGCAAAGGTACGACTTTTTTCTGACATAGGGGAAAGATTGGCAAGGAATCCCCATTTACCGTAATATGGGTAGGTTTTTCCGTAATATTTGCTTTGCTTGATTGGCACGATTTTTGTACTTTTGCAAGCGATAAGGCCCTGGCTGCACCTTCCCACAGAATGGGAGGTATGCGGCAGGAGTTTTCCCAATACCAAAACAAGAAAAAGAGAAAACGACAAAAGACCTATGGAAACGATAAAGAATCAGAAGTTTGGCGGCGAGCGTCCGCTCTTCGGTGTCCACGACGTGCGCCTGGAGGACATAGAGATTGTCGATGGCGAGTCAGGCATCAAGTGTTGCAAGCAGGTGGAGTGCCACAACTCCAAGTTCTACGGCAAGTATCCGTGGTGGCATGTGGATGGAAGCCTCATCACGAAATGCTATTTTGCCCCTGGATCACGATCAGCCATCTGGTATAGCGACGACATGGTGATGAGAGACTGTGTCATCGACGGCCCGAAGTTTTTCCGCGAGATGAAGAACGTGACGCTGGAGAATGTCAAGATAACCGATGCCGACGAGACGTTTTGGCGCATCGACGGCCTGAAGATCAAGAATGTGGAACTGCACCAAGGCACCTACCCGTTCATGTTCTCAAAGAACATCTATGTGGATGGACTGGTGAGCGACGCAAAATATGTGTTCCAATACTGTCAGAACGTGGAGATTCACCATGCGAAGATTACTACCAAGGACAGTTTTTGGGAGTGCGACAACGTCGTCATCTACGACTCCGAGCTCCATGGCGAGTATCTCGCCTGGCACAGCAAGAACATCCGACTCGTGCGCTGCCATATCAGCGGCGAGCAACCTCTGTGCTATAGCGAGGGCATCGTACTGGAAGACTGCACCTTCGATGCTGCCTGCGACCGCACTTTCGAAGACTGCACGAATGTGGAGGCACGCATCAAGGGAACGATCACGGAGGTGAAGAATCCCATCAGCGGCAGAATCCAGGCCGACAACATTGGTCGCTTGACGATGGATCAGTTTGCCAAAGGACACGTCGCCAGCACTTCGGACGACGGCAACTCATTAACTTTCGAATCCAACCGATGATAGACCACACCTTCTTCGACCAACCCGTGAAACGGCGCGGCACAGGCTGCGTCAAATGGGACGCAATGCCTGCGGACGACGTGATACCGATGTGGGTGGCAGACATGGACTTTGCCGTCGCTCCTGCCATCCAAAAGGCCATCAAGGATCGGGCCGCACACCCTGTCTTCGGTTATACGCTCGTACCAGACAGCTACTACGAGTCGGTCATCCAGTGGTTCAAACGTCGCCACGGATGGACGATCGAGCGCGACTGGATCCTTTACACGACGGGTGTGGTGCCTGCCGCATCGGCCACCATCAAGGCTTTGACACTTCCTGGCGAGAATGTGCTCGTCCAGACTCCGGCCTACAACTGCTTCTTCTCCAGCATACGCAATCAGGGATGCGAGATCCTGGAGACCCGCCTTCTGCGCGAGGGCGACCGTTTCAAGATGGACTTCGACGACTTCGAGCGCAAGTGTGCCGACGAAAAGACCACTGTCTTCCTGCTCTGCAACCCCCAGAATCCGACGGGCAGGGTGTGGACGCGCGAGGAACTGGAGCGGATGAACGAGATCTGCCTACGCCACCACGTCGTGGTAGTGAGTGACGAAATACACAACGAGCTGGTCATGCCCGGCTACTCCTACACGCCGTTTGCCAGCGTGAGCGAAGCATGTCTCGACAACAGTATCACCCTGACCTCGCCGTCGAAGAGCTTCAACATCGCAGGACTGCAAATGGCCAATATAGTTACAAAGAATGCGGAGTGGCGGAGACGGATCGAACGAGTCGTCAATATCTTCGAGATTTGCGACGTCAATCCCTTTGCACCTGTTGCCATTCAGGCCGCCTACAACGAAAGCGAAGACTGGATCAACGCGTTGAACCTCTACATCCACGACAACTTCGAAGTGCTGCGGGCGTTCTGCCGTGAGCACATGCCAAAATGGCAGGTGATGCACAACGAGGGCACCTATCTCGCATGGGTAGATATCAGCCAAACGGGATTGAGCGCAGACTCCCTGGCACAGGAGATCATGGAGCGAGCGCACGTCAAGGTCAATAGTGGCACGCTCTATGGCAGCATTTCGGGCGAGGGCTACCTTCGCATCAACCTTGCCTGCCCCCGATCTCTCCTCGAAGAGGCGCTGCGCAGAATAGGCGAGCACTTCTGAGAAGACCATCTCCCCAACATACGCTTCCCCCAGAAAGGAAGAGACATTAATTAAAGCAAGGCGTTGCCCGCGCATCCTATTCAATATATAAGGAACGCGCGAGCAACGCCTTGTAGTTGATATCGGTGTACGCTAGTACTATTTCTGAGCGAAGCGATCGGCCTGCTCCTGAATGAGCGCGGCATCATCAAAATAGTTGATGCGCATGGCTTCGCGCACCTCATCCATCGTCTTGGCAGCCACCTCGCGGGCAGCATCAGATCCCTTGCGAAGGATGTTATAGATCTCCGGAATGTCCTGCTCAAACTCATGACGGCGCTTGCGGATCGGCTCCAGCATGCGCTCCAGCACCTTGTTGAGCATCTTCTTACACTTCATGTCGCCAATGCCACCTGCCGTATAGGCTGCCTTCAACTCGTCGAGGCAGCTGAACTCGGGCCAGAATTCTGCGAAGTCAGCATCGGTGGAGAAAGCATCGAGATAGGTAAAGACGGCATTTCCCTCCACATGGCCTGGATCGCTGACATTCAGGTGGGTCGGGTCGGTGTACATGGTCTTCACTTTCTTCCACACCGTATCCTTGTCGTCAGAGAGATAGATGCAGTTGCCGAGACTCTTGCTCATCTTCTCCTTGCCATCCGTGCCAGGCAGGCGGCGTGCCGTCTGGTTCTCGGGCAACATGATCTCTGGCTCGGGAAAGACGGGGGCATAGATCTGGTTGAAGCGACGGACCAACTCGCGTGTCACCTCAAGCATCGGCTCCTGATCCTCACCAGCAGGCACGACAGTAGTCTTGAAGCCCATGATATCGGCAGCTTGCGACACAGGGTAGCAGAAGAAGCCAAGGGGAATATTGGCCTCGAAATTGCGCATCTTGATCTCAGTCTTCACCGTCGGGTTGCGCTGCACGCGCGAGACGCTGATAAGATTCATCAGATAGGTAGTCAGCTCCGCCAGTTCGGGGATGCAGCTCTGGATATAGAGCGTACACTTCTCTGGATCGAGACCAGCAGAGAGGTAGTCCAGTGCGACCTCGATGATGTTCTGACGAATCTTCTCTGGGTTGTCGGCATTGTCTGTCAAAGCCTGCACGTCGGCCATAAAGACGAACATACGGTCATAGTCGCCCGCATTCTGAAGTTCCACGCGACGACGCAAACTACCGACATAGTGTCCCAAATGGAGCTTGCCAGTGGGGCGGTCGCCCGTCAAAATAATCTTTCCCATTCTATCTTTGTTTTGTTTGAATTCGAAGTTTTGGCAGCGGTCATCCGCTTTGAGGATGCAAAAATACGACTTTTATTTGGAGAAAGGGCGAAATCGCCGTACTTTTGCACGAAAAACAATACAAAGACATGGAGAGAAATTTATTTCGGTTTGAGGTTTGCGCCAATGGCGTAGAGAGTTGCCTGGCTGCCCAGGCTGGGGGCGCTGACCGTGTGGAACTGTGCGCGGGAATACCTGAAGGTGGCACAACGCCGTCGTATGGCGAGATCATGGTGGCGCGTCGGGTGCTGACGACGACACGCCTGCACGTCATCATCCGTCCGCGCGGTGGCGACTTCCTCTACACACCATTGGAACTGGAGCGCATGGAGGCCGACATAGAGGTGGCACGCCAACTGGGGGCCGACGGCGTAGTGATCGGATGCTTACACGAAGACGGGACCATCGACATGGAGGCCAACCGCCGTCTGGTCGAGAAAGCACAGGGGATGTCCCTGACCTTCCATCGGGCCTTCGACCGCTGCTGCAATCCTTACGAGGCTTTGGAACAACTGATCGACTTAGGCTTCGACCGCATCCTCACCTCTGGCCAACAACCGAAGGCCATCGAAGGTGCTCCCCTACTGCAAAAGCTCCACCAGCAAGCCAGGCAACGATCATTACAAAAATTGCTGGACCAGGCATTTTCAATGCAACAATTGCTGAAACAATTGTTCCAGTTACCATCTGTCCCTCAACTCCAATATTGATATATCCAGCACGCCAGGACATTGCCGTAGCAAGTGCAATGTACGATGAAAACGACGGAAACACACAGGCTCTTTACATCAAAAATGCAAAGGCAGTGTTCAGCTCGTTCACAAATGAACCGTTGGAAGTCGAATTCTGATTTGAAACATATTGCGATAACATTGTTTCACGAGGCTGAAAACTGTTGATTGATTAAAAGCCCGCCGCACGGAATAACATTGACTGCGGCGGGCTTTTGCATAATTGTTTGAATCTGAAAGAAGCATACGGTTTTAACCT
>OQVT01001844.1_pt1 | contig 13601 bp, 16 predicted proteins | sample 1691561 | NCBI WGS metagenome assembly OQVT01 (sample SAMN03418260, study PRJEB22391) | human gut metagenome | biome: human-gut; feature: organic feature; material: feces | host: Homo sapiens | place: Tanzania | collected 2013-01 | reverse complement strand
AGCAGCACCGGATAACCCAGTTCATTCAGTTCTCCCACACATCGGATGGCTTCTAAATTATTCTCATAAGTCTTGCCAAATCCCACGCCCGGGTCTGTCATAATACCATCTTCACGAATCCCCGCTTCTTTGGCAAGACGTAATGTTTCCCGTAAATCATTTTTCATATCTTCCATAAAGTTCTTATAATCTGCTTCGTTGCGGTTGTGCATCAGACAGCATGCGGCATCATATTTTGCAATCACGCCAGCCATTTTATCATCTGCTTTCAGTCCCCAGATGTCATTTAAAAGATGTGCTCCTGCCGCAAGGTTAGCCTCTGCCACCTTACTTTTATAGGTATCTACGGAAACCGGCACATCAAAACGGCTTACAATTGCTTCTACCACCGGAACAGTACGCTCAATTTCTTCTTCATCAGAAATCTTTGTATAACCCGGTCTTGTGGATTCTCCACCCACATCAATGATATCTGCTCCCTGTGCCATCATTTCTTCCTGAAGTTCCTTCACATTCTCCGGCATCTCCGGTCCGATATTGCGGTGCATCTCCTGCATCAGGTACATCGCTGTCAGATGAAGCTCCGGATTCTCGATCAGTTTCTTTCCGTCAGGCAGTTCTTCCTTATTCTTACGAACTACAAGCTGTTCCAGCTGAACCCTGATCTCCTCCTCTGTACCAACATTCACTGCCAGTGCATTCACGCCCATTGTATACAGGTTCGTAAAAAATCCAAGTCTGGCATTCTTTTCAATCTTGGCAATTCCTACATGATAACGATCTTCTGCAAGCGTCTTTGCCTTTTCCTTTGCAGACTCTTCCTGATAATAAACCAGAACCTCGTCATCAAATGTCTCTTCATCACAGAGGACAAACGGCATCTTCGTCACACCTGACATGATCACATAAATCTCTTCCAGATTTCGCAGATTCACCAATGCCTGCTTCATCTCTGTACTGACAATTACTTTATTCTCATCCATCTCTTTGTTTTCCTTTCTGGTTGCTTTTCTTTACATTACAGTAGTGCAATCAAATGAGGTATAAATATGATACACCCTATGATCACAGCCATGATCGCCGTAAAAAGCACTGCACCTGCTGCTGTATCCTTCGCGATCTTAGCAAGTGGCTTTCTCTCTTCCGTCACAAGATCAACAACAGCTTCCACTGCTGTATTCACAAGTTCCAGTGAGATCACCATTCCAAAAAGGAGAAGACAGATACACCATTCCATTGGTGTTAATCCTACAAAAGTTCCAACTGCTGTTACAAGAATCACTGCAAGGCAATGAATCTTCATATTCCTCTCTTTTGAAATCCCTGTCCAGATTCCTTCAAAGGCATAGCCAAAGCTTTTGAATAAAGGCTGTTTTCGATTCTTCATTCGTATTCTCCTTTCGGATTCGTATCATAAGATCAAGCAACAAATCTAATATCTATGATACCACATCTGGCTCCCCATCAAAAGAGGTATTTTTCTATTATTGTCAAAAGAAGACCCGGATTGCGAATCCCAGGTCCTTTTCACTTATTTACAAGCTTCAACCATGCTCTTTACATATTCTGCAACATACGGTACGCAGTCTTTTCCGTATTTCTCACACAGCTTGACAATCGCACTTCCAACGATCGCACCATCTGCACTTTGGCACATCTTCGCCGCCTGCTCCGGAGTGGAGATTCCGAATCCGACTGCACATGGAATATCATTTTCTTCTTTTACAAGCTTCACCATCGCTCCGATATCCGTTGTGATCGCAGATCTTGTTCCAGTTACACCAAGTGAGGAAACGCAGTAGACGAATCCTGATGCCTCTTTTGCAATCATCCGGATCCGGTCATGGGAAGTCGGCGCGATCAATGAGATCAGATCGATTCCGTACTTTTTACACACGATGTCAAATTCTTCTTTCTCTTCAAATGGAACATCCGGAAGAATCAATCCATCCATTCCGACATTTTTTGCTTTCTCAAGAAATCTTTCTGTACCGTATGAGAAGACAACATTTGCATATGTCATAAAAACAAGTGGAATCTGTGTATTCTGGCGGATTTCTTTTACCATATCAAAGATCTTATCTGTAGTCACGCCTCCTGTCAGCGCACGCAGGTTTGCGCCCTGAATGACCGGTCCTTCTGCTGTCGGATCAGAAAATGGGATTCCAAGCTCGATCAACGCCGCCCCTGCTTTCTCCATCTCATAGACGATCTGTTTCGTCGTCTCAAGATCCGGGTCACCACATGTGACAAATGGTATAAATGCTTTCTTCCCTTTAAATGCTTCCTGTATTCTACTCATGAAGATCCTCCCCTCTGTAACGTGCGATTGCTGCACAGTCCTTATCACCGCGTCCTGAAATATTAATTACGATAATCTGGTCTTTTCCCATAGTCGGCGCAAGCTTTCTTGCATATGCAACTGCATGCGCACTCTCGATCGCCGGAATGATTCCTTCTAATTTAGAAAGGTACTCAAATGCATCGACTGCCTCATCATCTGTGACCGCTACATATTCTGCTCTTCCCTTATCATAAAGGTCTGCATGCTCCGGTCCGATTCCCGGATAATCCAGTCCTGCTGAGATTGAGTAAACCGGTGCGATCTGTCCGTACTCATCCTGACAGAAATAAGATTTCATTCCGTGGAAGATTCCAAGCTTACCGGTCGCGATCGTTGCAGCTGTCTCTGCCGTATTCACGCCGCGTCCTGCCGCCTCGCATCCGATCAGGCGCACGCCTTCATCTTCAATGAAATTATAAAATGCACCGATCGCATTGGATCCACCGCCGACACAGGCAAGCACTGCATCCGGTAGTTTTCCTTCTTTTTCAAGGATCTGCTCCTTGATCTCTTTAGATATAACTGCCTGAAAATCACGCACGATCTGCGGAAATGGATGCGGTCCCATACAGGATCCGAGTACATAATGTGTGTCATCAATTCTTCTTGTCCACTCACGCATCGTCTCCGAAACAGCATCTTTCAAAGTACCAGTTCCACTTGTAACCGCGTGTACCTGTGCTCCGAGAAGACGCATTCTGTATACATTCAGTACCTGACGCTCTGTATCTTCTTTTCCCATGAAAACTTCACATTCCATTCCCATCAGAGCCGCTGCTGTCGCTGTTGCAACCCCATGCTGTCCTGCACCGGTCTCAGCGATTACTCTTGTCTTTCCCATCTTCTTCGCAAGAAGAACCTGACCTAACACGTTGTTGATCTTATGGGCACCTGTGTGATTGAGATCTTCTCGTTTCAGATAAATTTTCGCCCCGCCAAGATCTTCTGTCATACGTGCTGCATAGTATAAAAGAGACGGTCTGCCTGCATATTCATTTAATAATGTATTCAGTTCGTCATTAAATTCTTTGTCATTTTTATAGTAGTTGTACGCCTTCTCCAGTTCGATCACTGCATTCATCAGTGTCTCTGGAATATACTGTCCACCATGGATCCCGTATCTTCCTTTTGTCATGGTTTTCTCTCCTTTTTTTCTTGTTTCTATTGTTTTGGTGAATTTATTCATTCACCTGTATACTCTTTTGTTTTCTAAAAATGTTTACTGCTTTCAAAATTTCTCACAGTTTTCACAGCTTGAAGAATTTTCTCACGATCTTTCTTTCCATCTGTCTCCACTGCACTGCTCAGGTCAATTCCCCAAGGGTGTATTCGCTGTATTGCCTCCGGTATGTTCTCCGGATTCAGTCCTCCTGCGAGGAAATACGGCCGCTTTGTCCAGCCTTCCAAAAGACTCCAATCAAATGTCTCGCCGGTTCCGCCTTTTCCGTGATCGAGAAGAATCAGATCTGCACTGCTCGCTGCCGCCGCATCAAGATCTTTTTTCTCCTGAATCGAAAATGCTTTCATCACCGGATGGTCTGTCAGATTTTTCAACTTTTTTATATATGCCTCATCTTCCTGCCCGTGAAGCTGAGCGATCTGAATGGTTCCTTCATTTAATAATTGTGCGACCTCGCCGCAGTCTTTATTGACAAATACTCCGACCGGGCAAATCTGCGATTCAAGATTTTGAACCAGTTCACGAACTTTCGAAATGGATACATTTCTCCGGCTCTTTGGCACGTCGATAATAAATCCGCAATAATCCGGTTTTGCCTCATTTATATAGGTAATATCTTCCAGGCGGCTTAATCCGCAGATTTTAATCTTGGGCATGTTCATTTTTTCTTGTCTCATACTATATCTTCCGCTAATTCATATCTAGCTGCCTTCCTGTCTGCTGCTTTAACTCCATCAGTGCTGCTTTCCGATCAGATTTTCTCATCAGAAGTTCTCCGATCAGTACCGCATCGGTTCCATTTTCATAAAGTGCTTTCATATCTTCCACTCCGCGGATACCGCTCTCAGATACGAAAACTGTTTCCGAACTGACCATTTCTCTTAGCCGAATGCTATTCTTGATATCCACTGTGAAATCTTTCAGATTCCGGTTATTTACACCGATAATCTTTGCACCGATCTTCTGTGCTCTTAAGATTTCTTCTTCATTATGTGTTTCTACCAAAGCAGATAGTCCGAGTTCGTCTGTCAGCTGATGATACGCTTTTAACCTGCCATCTTCTAATACTGAACAGATCAGAAGTACTGCCGAGGCTCCCATTGCTTTCGCCTGATAGATCATATATTCATCACAGGTGAAATCTTTTCTGAGTACCGGAATGGATACATTTTGCACAATTTCTTTCAGATACTCATCACTTCCCCGGAACCAAAACGGTTCTGTCAGACAGGAGATTGCTGCCGCGCCGCCTGCTTCATAATCCCTGGCAATCTCAACATATGGGAAGTCCGGTGCGATCAATCCTTTGGAAGGAGATGCTTTCTTCGCCTCGCAGATAAAGGATAATCCATCTGCCCGGAGTGCCTGTTCGAATGATAGGATTTGATCTTCGATTCTATTTTCTTCCGCCTGTCTTCTGACCTCTTCTAATGAAACTCTTTTTTTTTCTTCTTCGATCCGCTCTTTCGTGCGCTCGGCAATTTTCTCGAGTATATTCATACTATTTGTTCCTCTTTTTCTTTCAAGTTGCTTCTTCCATTCTCCCCTGCATAGCCGGGGATCAGATTTTTTATTTATTACTCTCTTCTTTGAACTGCTCCAGCTTCTTCAGTGCAAGTCCATCGTCAATGATCTGTTCCGCTTTTCTTACACCTGCTTCGATTGAATCTGCTTTTCCGGCAAGATAGATGGCTGCTCCGGCATTCAGGCAAACAGCATTTCTCTTTGCTCCCTGCTCTTTTCCTGAAATGATATCCAATGTGATCTGTGCATTTTCCTGAGGTGTTCCTCCGGTCAGTGCACCTTTTTCACATCTCTCATAACCGAACTGCTCCGGTGTGATCTCATAGCTTGTAAATGTTCCGTCTTTGATCTCACAAACTGTAGTCGGTGCACACATGGAAATCTCATCTAACTTATCCTGTCCGTAAACAACCATTCCGCGGACAACTCCGAGATTCGCCATAACTCTTGCAAGTGGCTCTACAAGACTTTCATCATAAACTCCCATCAGTTCCATGTTCGCTCCTGCCGGATTGGACAGTGGACCAAGAATATTGAATACGGTACGGATACCAAGTTCCTTACGAATCGGTCCGACATATTTCATTGCAATATGATAATTCTGTGCAAATAAGAAACAGATCTGAATGTCTTTGAGAAGCTGTGTACTGCGCTCCGGGGCAACGTCGATCTTTACACCAAGTGCCTCAAGCACATCTGCCGCACCGGACTTGGAGGATGCTGCACGGTTTCCATGCTTTGCGACCTGGATTCCTGCTGCCGCAATCACAAGGGAGGATGTTGTTGAAATGTTAAATGAATTTGCTCCGTCTCCCCCTGTTCCTACGATTTCCAGCACATCCATGTCATGCAAAAGCTTAATACAGTGTGCACGCATTCCTGCTGCAGACGCTGTGATCTCATCGATCGTCTCACCTTTCATAGAAAGCGCTGTCAGATATGCTGACTTCTGAACATCTGATGCTTTTCCTTCCATAATCTCATTCATTACTTCTTCTGCTTCTGTATATGTAAGATTTTCTTTCTTTGATAATTTAATAATTGCTTCTTTGATCATTTCTTAATTCTCCTTCAATGCTTTTGCATAGTTAATAAAGTTCTCTATCATCTGAAGTCCCTGCGGTGTCATCACCGATTCCGGATGAAACTGTAGCCCAAAGATTGGATATTCTTTGTGTTCCATCGCCATGATCTCATTGTCCTCGCTTCGCGCTGTCACAATCAGTTCTTCCGGCAGTGTCTCTTCCTTAACTGCGAGTGAATGATATCTTGCCACCTGGATTGGAAATGTCAGATTCTGAAACAGAACACTGTCTGTCTTTACATCTTTCAGCTGTGATGTCTTCCCGTGCATCAGCTGTCCGGCGTGACCTACGGTTGCTCCAAATGCTTCCGCCATCGCCTGATGTCCGAGACAAACGCCAAGCATCGGGATTTTTCCTTTCAGTTTCTGTATTGCTTCGATACAGATTCCAGCTTCAGAGGGTTTTCCCGGCCCCGGTGAGATCACCAGCGCCTCGGGCGCAAGTTCCAGAATCTTTTCCGGTGTGATTTGATCATTTCGAACGACCTTTACTTTTGAATCAATCTGGTCTTTTTGTATGCCGCTTATTTCTGATTCTACTCCTGCGATAAACTGATATAAGTTATAGGTAAAGCTGTCGTAATTGTCGAGTAATAGTATCATTCCAATCCTCCTTTCGCAGTTTCCACTGCCTGAAGCACTGCCCCAGCCTTATTTAAACACTCCTGGAATTCATTTTCCGGGATACTGTCTGCTACGATTCCGGCTCCTGACTGTACACGAATGTATCCATTTTTCTTATAAGCAAGACGGATGGAAATGCATGTATCTACATTTCCTGCAAAATCGAGATAGCCGACTGCCCCTCCGTAGATGCCTCTTTTCTCCTGTTCAAGTTCTGCGATAATCTCACATGCGCGGATCTTCGGTGCTCCGGAAAGCGTTCCTGCCGGGAGAATCGCATCTACTACGTCCAGTGCATCTTTGTCTTCCCGAATTTTCCCTGTCACGGTGGAACCAATATGCATCACATGAGAATATCTCTGGATTTCCATATATTTATCAACTTTAACCGTTCCCGGCTGACTGATCTTACCGACATCATTTCGCCCAAGATCTACAAGCATGTTGTGCTCTGCAAGTTCTTTCTCGTCTGCAAGGAGTTCTTTCTCCAATGCCTGATCTTCCTCTTCGGTTGCTCCACGCTTTCTTGTGCCGGCAAGAGGGAATGTACACACCTGTCCGTTTTCCAACTTTGCCAGCGTCTCCGGTGAAGCCCCTGCCACTTCAATATCATCACTTGAAAAGTAGAACATATACGGAGATGGATTCGAGGTTCGAAGTACCCGGTAGGTATCAAAAAGACTTCCTTTTGCCTTCGCTGTCAGCGGATTGGATAAAACGACCTGGAAAATATCACCTTCATAAATGTATTCCTTGGCTTTCTCAACCATCTTGCAATAATCTTCTTTATCCACTCCCGGATGAAACTCTTCTTCTAAAACCAGTGGCCGGAAGTCTGCCTGTGCTCCGCTTCGGATCAGCCGCTCCATCTCTTCTAATTCCTGCTTCGCGTTCGCATAATTTTCTTCCAGATCACCTTCCAGTTTCACACCTGTGATCAGGATCAGCTTCTGTCTGTAATTATCAAATACGATGACACGGTCAAATAACATCAGGTCCGCATCCCGGAAATCTCTTACTGCCGTTTTTGCTGCTGTCTTTCCTGAAGTCTCATTCTTCTCTTCCAGGACTGGCTTCAATGTCGGTTCTGCATATTTGATATAGTCATAAGAAAAATATCCGACAAGCCCTCCGGTAAATGGAGGAAGTCCCGGAACAACCGGACTTTTATATGCTTCGAGAATTTCTCTTAGAACCTTTCCCGGATGGTCGGTTAAAACTTCCCGTCTGGTCTTATCCTCATCTTCATGCCCTTCGCTGATGATCACACGCCCATCGGTACAGGTGATCTCCATCGTTGGTGCATATCCAAGGAAGGAATATCTTCCCCACTGCTGTCTGTCCTCCGCACTTTCCAGCAGATAGCAATGCTTGCTTGCCGCCCGCAGCGTCCGCATCACACTAATCGGCGTAAATGCATCTGCATACAGCTCTTTGCTGATCGGAACTCGCTTGTATCTGCCTTGTTCAGCGTAGGATCTGATTTGTTCTAATGTCTTGTCCATGTGTATTCCTCCTTGTAGTTATGCTGCAAAACGAATTTCTCTTTTATCTCGATAGGAAATATATGTTTATGGTAGAAAAAAAGTCCCTGACAGAATATTCCTATTCTGTCAAGGACGGTAAATCTAAATCTTTTCCGCGGTGCCACCTTGATTCACGGGTACACTCCCCTGCGCTCTGTAAGATACTAACATATCTCCGGCAACTGACGTATGCCCACACGTCACAGAGTACTCGGATTCTCAAATCCTTTGACTGTGCCCTCAGCGGTCCATTTGGCAACCTGCATCTCGATCCGGCTCTCAGCTTCCCAGACTCTCTGTGCGCGCATAATTACTTTGATCTCCGCTTCATCGGTTTAAAGCGTTATTCCATTTGCTAGGAGTTTATCACTTTAAAGCAATAGTGTCAATGCACTATTTTAATCTTTTTCGCGAAATTGTTGAAAAATTTTCTCAATTTTCTTGTCTTTATTTTCTTTTTCTCTTCCATGCAAATCCGCCAACTCCTGCTCCGAGTGAGGAGAATGCAAGTCCTAATAAGCCAAGAACATTTGCCGGATCACCTGTCTTTGCGGCTTTTGATCCACTTGTTCCTTTGGAGGCTGATCCACCCGTAGTTGTTCCTGCCTTCTTTGTAACAGTCGGAGTTGCACTTCCATTCTGACTTCCCGCCTGGCTTCCATTCTTTACAAGTGCTTTGATTGCTGTATTTAACTCATCTGTTGCTTTATCAACTTTTTCCTGGCTTTCTTTTGCATTTAATGCGCTCTTAGCGTCTGTCAGTGCACTCTGCAATGCCTTCCAGCTGTCAACTGTGTAATCAGCTTCTTTCAGAGCTGCCGCATCACTGATTACTTTCTCAAGGGAAGAAGTATCAACTGCTGCCGGCTCTTCTTTCTTATCGTCATCTTTCTTATCTTCTTCTGTCTTATCTTCCTCTGCCTTTACAAGTGCTTCAACAGCTGCGTTGAGGTGGCTTACTGCCTCGTCTACAGTTGCCTGAGTTTTTGGATTTTTCAATTCATCTTTTGCTTCCTGAAGTTCCATCTGCATAGATGCCCAGCTTTCCGCTGTGTAATCAGCTTCTTTCAGGGCTTCTGCTTTTGCAATAGCTGCCTCAAGCTCTGTTGTTGTGATTGTTTTATCCTCAGATGCTTTTACAATGTTCTCCTCTGTTGCCTGGAATTTGTATGTCACGTCATTATATCCAAGTGCTGTCAGTGTAATGGTCCAGTATCCTGTTCCATCCGTTCCTTCCGGAAGTGTGCAACGAAGAGAATCATTATTATTAATGTAGCTAAAGGTTTCCATCCTGAAACACATCAAAGACTTTCTGAAGTTATCAAGGATCTTGTTCCTGAAGAGAAAAGAGAAGCTGTTGTTTCTTTGATTGGGCCATCTCACGGTTGTCCCCATGAAGAGATTCCACATCCAGCTTATAGTCCACTTCTCCATCACGGATCCTGCGGATTCCTTCCACGATATCGATCTGCTCCGCTTTTTGCTTGAACCTTAGTACCCCCACAATGCCGTCCAACACAATAGCCCCCAGTGCCGGAAGCACCCACAGAGCGCTTTTTCCCCGCAGCAGATAAGCTCCGAAAATTCCTGCCAGATTCACCAGCAGAAACAGATTATACGGGATCAGTGAGCTGATGGCGGAATTTCTGTGGGAAACCACAAAATGTACCGCCTTACTGAAGCTTGTGACGATCCAGTGCAGAAAACTGTCACTCCACATATTGTGGGATTTGATCCTGCGGATCAGGCTGTACCAGAAAACATTGATTCCCATACTTACGCAGAAGCCATACACCGCAAAGACACCGTAGGCTGTCAGCCGTGTGATCGCGGATTATATTGATCAAAAAGGCGGTTCCTGTGAAGTTGATATCGCTCCGTTTGCTGTATTTCTGAATGAGAATGATAAGAATTATGTGGAGCCGGATATAGCTGTGATCTGCGATACAAGTAAACTCAATGACAGAGGCTGCAATGGAGCTCCGGACTGGATTATCGAAATTGTCTCACCGGCCAGCAGGAAAATGGACTATTTCACGAAGTTGTTTAAATACCGTACTGCAGGTGTTCGTGAATATTGGATTGTTGATTCATCAAAAAATCTGGTTGTCGTGTACAATTTTGAATTAGGTGAGACAGAACAATATACTTTACAGGATTCTATCAAAGTGGGAATCTATGATGATCTTGTGATTGATTTCGGAAATATGGAATTATGAGTGATAATATGACAAAACATGCAAAAGAATATATGAATGCTGTAATTGAAACATTACAGAGAAAATATAATATGACTGAGATTGAAGCATATGACAATATAGAAAGCTTTATTTTCAGTGAAGGGAGCATATACAATGGATTGGAATTTAAAGATTACTGATATGGCAGGTGCTACACCAGAACATTCATCAGTTATTGTTAATTTTGTGGCTGCGGTCAGATATCAGTTAAAAAACAGCACTTGTTATGTTTATTCCGATAATGTACAGTACCGTTTTAAAGATGTTGAGGGAAATAATAAGATCGTCATTCCTGATGCCTCTATAAACTGTCGCACTAAATCCAGGAGAGGGAATACATTTACAGATGCCCCACGCTTTGTTATGGAAGTTTTATCTCCGTCAACTGAAAAATATGATCGTACAGAAAAGATGGAATTATATGCTCAACAGGAGATAGAGGAGTATTGGATTGTTGACTGGCGAATAAAAACAATAGAGATTTATGAACTGGACTATGATGAGAATGATATTCCCAAATATTATCTCTGGAAAACTATTAGCGAAGAAAACAAGGATGAATTAAGATTGGTTCATTTTCCCAATATTAAGATAACCTTTGAAGATCTGTTTGATGAGATTGACTACTAAGATATAGTATGGAATTGTAGGAGGTGATTAGAAATGCCATTGCTCAAAGAAGAGTATACAAAAGAAGAAAAAATTTTACACCAAACACATACCAAGATATAAGAAAATACAAAGAGTTCTGAAATCAAACAGAAGTATTCCATAGTGATAATTATCTCCAAAAATCCAGTAAAAACATGCATTTTTTAAAAATTCAATAAAAATTCACAAAAAAGAGTAAATACCTCTTGTGCTTTTGAATAAAATGCACTATAATATAAAACATATTAATTGAAGTTTTTAGTCAAAATTAATATTATATGTGTCTAAGGAGGAAAACAGCATGGTTGAACTGATTGTAGGAAAGAAAGGCAAAGGCAAAACAAAAGTACTGTTAGATAAAGTAAATGGTGCGGTAAAAGAGGCAAATGGAAGTATTGTCTACTTAGACAAGAGCACAAAGCATATGTATGAACTCAATAACAAAGTACGTCTTATTGATGTATCAGGATTCCCTATTAAAAATGCAGACGAATTTGTAGGATTTATCTGCGGTATCCTTTCTCAGGATCATGATCTTGAACAGGTTTATCTTGATAGTTTCCTTAAAGTAGCGAAACTGGAAGATAAAGATATTACAGGTACTCTGGGACAGTTAGATGAGATCGGCAAACAGTTTAATGTTACTTTTGTGATTAGCGTATCTTTAGACAAAGAAGAAATTCCTGAAGCGCTCCACGATAAGATTGGTGTAGCTTTATAAAAACAAAAGCAGACAGGAAAATTGTCTTTTTATTAATACTAAAAACTACATAACGTAAATAAAAGGATATCTGTCAATATATTTCTGCAGGTATCCTTTTTATTGCATTTTATAATCATACCTGTTATTATGTAGAAACAATAATAAAATACACAGGTTACATAGTACCAATGTTTGTGAGTGAAGATGATTAAAGGAGAAATCTTATTATGGAAGAATTATACAGAGCAATTGAGAAAAAAATAAAAGATGCAGGATATGCGAGACCTATTTCCGGTGAAGCGGTTTACGGAGATATCTGTGACCAGATTGAAGGGAAGGAAAATGGCTCCTATGTCTTACTTTCCAAGTTTGAAGATGATGTTATTTTTGAATACCATATTACTATTATGGATGATGAATTTAATCTTGGTGTACTGACAATGCGTACTCCGGAAGGGGTATTTGAAACCGATTTTGATGAATGAAAGAAAAATGAATCTGTGGCGTTACTATAGATGAATGATCATCTATGGGCAGCGCCACAGATTTTTCTGTCCTGATTTGTAGTAAAAATCAATCTTGGCGTAAGTGAACGGCAGAGGCTGCTTTGCGTCTTCGGGCATCATCCATAGCTGCATAATGCTGTCTGGTGGTGTTAACATCTTTATGCCCAAGAACATCTGCCACGAGATAAATATCGCCAGTTTCCTGATATAAAGCGGTTCCATAGGTGCTTCGAAGCTTATGAGGTGTTATTTTCTTGGTTTTAATAATAGCTGCTGAATATTTTTTTACAAGATTTTCAACAGCCCTGACGCCAATCCTTTTTTTCTGGGTAGAATAGAAGAGAGCATGTTCATGACCGTCTAAGGCAACAATATTTTCTCGAACAGCGATATATTCTTTCAGGACTTTTTCAACTTCCGGACCAAAATAGACAACCATTTCATTTCCACCTTTACGGGTTACCCTGATCCCGTTATTTTTAAAATCTACATCTTCAATATCAAGTCCTACACATTCAGATACTCGGATACCTGTGCCAAGCAGGAGAGTAACAATAGCGAGATCACGCTCCTTGGTTTTCTCATAGAAAGCCTTCTTTTTTCCAGTAAGGTTATCTCCGCAGCTTTCAATATAATCAAGCAGAATAGCGACTTCATCAGCATCCAGACGGATAATATTTTTTTCTTTGGACTTCGGAGATTCTATAATAAACATAGGATTGTAATGTATAAATTCGTGTTTATAATAGTACGCATAAAAACTTCTTAAAGCAGAGATTTTTCTCATCATTCCACGGCTACTGTTTGTTTCAGTTTTGTCCCCGTTTTTGTAAACTTTTAAGTATTCCAGATATTCTTCAATATCCACAGGCTGCATTTGTTCTAAAATATCCACAGTAAAATCCTTTAAGGAGCAGTTTTTAAATGCAGGATTTTTTTTGAGAATAAATTGAAAAAAAATACGTATATCATAAGCATAGGAAATTCGGGTTTTAGATGTAGTACGCGTTTCGATTGCTCTGAAAAAATCTTTGCAGAAATCCGGAAGTGTATCCAGAACCTCACGAAGGGCTAAGGTATTTTGGATTTCAACCTGTTTGTGGTAACTTAGTTTTTTAGTGTCATTATAATTATCCTTTTCGTCTATCAGATTCGTACAGGACAAATTCGGAAGCATATTTACAAAACTTCTCTTTGCCTGTATAACCAGTGAATTTCT
>OQVT01001843.1_pt1 | contig 13602 bp, 7 predicted proteins | sample 1691561 | NCBI WGS metagenome assembly OQVT01 (sample SAMN03418260, study PRJEB22391) | human gut metagenome | biome: human-gut; feature: organic feature; material: feces | host: Homo sapiens | place: Tanzania | collected 2013-01 | reverse complement strand
AAAAAACATAATACAATGCTTTATCTGCCTTTGCATAGTCATCCTCAAAGATATCACCCTTTGTCGTCATACACATTCCAACAGACAGTGAAGCATCTCTTATCTCGCAGTCGTCATCCTGCCCTTTTGCAAATTTATCAAATAACTGCTCTATAATCTGCTCTACATAAGCTCTGTCTGAATATGGCAGAAAAATCAAAAATTCATCTCCGCCCAGACGGCATGCCGTCAGGGCGCTATGCTCATTTTCAGTAAGAATATTGCCTATAAGCTTAAGAGCCCTGTCTCCTGCTTTATGTCCATGTATGTCGTTAACCTTTTTAAGATTGTCCATATCTATAAATGCCAGGCAGCCATTCATCTCGTTCATGCGCTCCGCAATAAGCTTTTGACCGCGGCTTCTCATAGGAAGCCCTGTAAGATAATCGATACTGTCCGAGCTTTCCTGCATGCTGATGGTACTTACCACGTCTGAAATAAATTTGCCTGCTTCAAGCTCAATATCAGCATTATCGCCCTCCTCCTGCATAAAATTATTATCCTCAATGACAACCGCATTCTTGTCCATAAGCTCAATAAAAACATCCGCAATCTGAGGATCAAACTGAGTGCCTTTGTTTTTGACTATCTCATCCCTTATTATTTCATCAGGAAGTGAATTTCTGTATATTCTTCTGGACTTCATGGCATCATAGCTGTCAGCTACGCTTACAATACGGGCATGAAACGGAATTTCCTCTCCCTTTAATCCGTCCGGATAGCCTTTTCCATCATATCTCTCATGATGATACCTGGCGATGTCAGTCAGATTACTGACAATCGTAATATCCTTTAAAATATCAGCGCCCATAATGGTATGGCTTTTTATTATTTCGTATTCTTCATCGCTTAGCTTTGTCGGTTTATTAAGGATAGTATCCGGCACGCCGATTTTACCGATATCGTGAAGAAACGCTGCATTTCTCAGGTTCTGAACCTCATTCTCACTCCATCCGAGCTGCTTTGCTATGAGGGCAGAGTACTCTGCCACCCTATATGAATGTCCCTTAGTATACTCATCCTTTGCCTCTATGGTGGTAGCAAGAGTCTTCATCATCTGCAGTGAAACTCTCTCAGCCTGATCCCTGAGCTTTTCACTTTCAGCATTTTGGCGCTTGTACTCAATCTCGCTGATTCGCTTGATTGTGACTATGATATTGATAAACAAAATCACCACCAGACCTGTCCCGATAAAAAAGCCTGACAGAGTGACAACAAAATACACCGATGCCGCTTCTATAAGCATCAGAACAAGTGCTACAACCATGGCAAACATCTCAAGTCCATAGGCTGCCGCTCTCTTTTTAATTATATCAATGATAAATGTTGAGATAACAACTATGCAGCATACCGCAAGCATCACCTGCCCCGCCGGAAGTGTCCTGATAAAGTCACGCACGCCTGTAAACTGAAGCAGCATGCATATAACAAAATTCACAAATGACAGTGTCTCTACGCACGTATATATTTTTCGATATCGACCTCCCTGTACGTTGTCAATATAAATTGAAATGGCGATGGGAGCTACCAGAATTACTATAAAACACATGGCTGCCATAACCGATGCATTGGGCACAAGCATCTGGCGCAGCTTTGACTCGCCAAGCATCCACACGGCCCCCAGAAGCATACACCAGCCCACATACTCCATGTCAAAGTGTGTCCTGTATACGATACTGAGTGCAATACTGAACAAAATAGCCACTATCGCTGCAAAAAGTATAAAAAAAGCAATAACAGTCTCTCTGGAGCTCTTTTGAAAAATATTAGCCCAGATATCACTCTTATCTCCACAATATATTGTGTTTACAACACCCGAATAGTTAGATGCGTTGCTCGTCAGCTCAATGCGCACCTCTTTACCGGCATCATTTTCTGACATTTCACAAAATACATATCTGCTCGCAGAATCCTTGCCGAAGGGTCTCGTATCCTTTGTATCATATTCAGCTCTCAGGCTGCCGTCCACATAGAATCTGACGGTCTGAAGTGAAGCCCTGATTGCCATGACACTGGCGTCAAAATTCTTCGGCAAAACAGTGCTTATAGTCATAGTATCACCCGGCTTTACATCATATCTGCCGGGCACCTTGACAGCCTCACTCTCTCCGTCTGCTTTAAGCCATGTAAAGCTTCCATCATAAGTGATATTTTCATCACTCGTTGATGTGCTTCTCTCACTTGGTAATACACATTCGGCAACTATAAATCCAACTGTTAAAAAGGTCATTATTATATAAAACAATGACCTCTTTGTCCTGCTTACGCTGTATCTATCCATAATTTATCCTATTCTGCAAACATAAGGTCTGCTTTATTATCGTCAGGTTTTCCAATGCCGCAGATGGAAATTCAGGCACGCTATGCTGCCTGCTGTTCAACCATCGTGTTGATTTCTTTGCTGATTTTATTTACATACATCATGATTGCTACACCTGCAGCAAAAATCACTATTGTAAGAATTATTCCAACTGCAGAAAAGCAAAACTGGTTTAAATATCCGATAAACGGAGTCTTGGCAATAACCTGTCCTTTTATTACTTTATATGATACACCTTTTCCATCACGAAGTGCAATCTCTTTTGCAGAAGAATCATTAGAATCCACATAATAAGAATCAACCCTTCTGCCTGATGAATCAGCTGATTCGATGGCTACAATATTGCCATCCTTGTAAGATGCCTCGTCGATAGTCTTTAAATATACAACGCTGCCGTTCTTTGAGATATTTCCTGTATGATCTGTGCCCGAAAGATATGTATGATAGCCAAATATCGGTGGAAGCACAACCGGAAGCACTATAAGAAGTGCCACGATGACAAGCACATAGCCCAGTATTGTAAGTCCTATCCTTTTGCCCTTTTGCTCGTTTACTGTCTGATTGGTGTTTGTGTTTTTACTCATATTAAGCTCCTTTCTGTTCATAAACATTGAATCTCTACAAATGGAGTATCTCCATGTAGTCCGATGCATCAGCCGCTACAGCGGCCTTTTTCTGCATGGCCAGCGCCTCATCAATGAGATGCGGCATGGCCAGTACCGTGTTTAGTGCCTCCGCCATATCAGCGTACTCGCTCTCCTTAAATGTATTCGTGTCTGCGGTGTAATATGCGTTGTGCATGGTCTCCTCATAGCCCACTATAAGCATGTTGTTTAAGAAAGCCCTGTGAACCGCATCCACTATTTCACCCTCGTGATTGATATCGAGGTAGAAATCACACTTCTCAAAAAGATTATCCAGCACGGACCTCTTCACATTAGGGTAGAGTGACACATTGTCATACTGCCCTGCCGACATAAGCTTCGACGACATCTCTGTGATGGCCGCCACATGAAAATGCATCTGCGGCATCAGCGACGCAAGCTCTGTCAGATGACCCACATTCTCTGAATTGGTACATATGAGTATGTGCGGCCTGTGCTTATTTTCCCTGACGAAGCTGTAGATATATCCAAGCTGCTTCACCTTATCCGCCGGAGCACCTAGTGCTATAAGCCTGTCGTAAGAGTCCTTTCGCGATACAAATACGCGCTTTGCCCTCGTCCCCTGATCATGCAGTATAATCTGCATATTGCCGGGTATCTCATCACCCACCGGCTCATGCCAGAAGAGTGCATCTCGAAAGCCGTTTGGTGAAAGCGCCTGTGATGCAAAAAACGGATATGACAGCGAGTTGAAATAAACCGCTGTATCCTCAAGCCCTGCACATCTGATGAAAAACGCTATAAAGTCTGTCTTGTTTCTGAAAATCCAGTCCTTATCCTGCCATCTGACGAGAATATCACCGGTGACGAAGTTCTCCATTATAATCTCCCTGCCCGCCACATCAAAAAACTTTCTGAGTGCCTTCTGGCCCTTTTTATTAAAAATAGTGTGACAGAAAATCGCGCCATACCTGTTATAATGCTCTGAAAGCCTGACCTGACCGGCATCATCAAGCCAATCAACAATCTTGACCAGCCGCCTGTGCGTAGGCTCCGTGAAAAATATCCTCGCTCTCTCCCTGGTGCGGTCCATGACCTTCGCAGATGAATTATCGCCCTCTATGCGCCAGTAATCAGGAATCTGTATCTGATTGAAATACAGCGGTTTCCCCGGTAAGCTGTCAGCTTTTCTGTAATCGCCTAAGAAAAATCCATACACGCTCATCACATCATCCGGCAGAAATCCGTCATCCTCAATGACTGCTGCATGAAAGGCTGCACCGGCATTCTTAAATGACTCAAGGAGATTTTTGCTCTCGCCCGAAAATGTATCAAACAGCAGTGTGATTCCCACTGCTTCGTGTGTTACTTCAACAGCTCTATCCATCTGTGAACCACCTCCTTAGTCAGATATTCTTTGGCCTTTTCATATGAATGTGCTGAAAATGCATCCATGTCATCCTCTGTAAACATCCTCACTATGCGCTCAGAAAGAAGCTTTATCTTCTCCTTCTGATCCATCTCATCGGTGATTGGAATCCTGTAGCCGTTTTGCCCATCATCGATAAAGGTCTGGTTGCCATACCTCACATCAAAGCCCACTATAGGAAGCCCTGAGCCTATGGCCTCCATGAGAGTGAGCCCGAAGCCCTCACTCTGTGAAGCTGCCACATATGCATCATAGTGCTTGTATACATCATCTAATTTCTGCTGTCCCATCAAATGCACATAATCAGCACAGCTTAGCCTTTCGATAAGCCCCTTAATCTTTGCCTCATCGCCACCCTTACCATATATGTCAAGTGAGATGTCAGGCACGCTTTCCTTTGCCTTCACAACAGCCTCCACCAGCCAGTCACAGTGCTTCTCAGTCGCAAGACGCGACGCTGTGATGAGAGAATGTCTCTTTCTTGGCTCATCAGGATACTTAAGCTCATCCAGACTGCCCACCGGGATAGTCACCACATGAGGCTCTTTTCCACAGTACTTCTTAAACTGCTGCCTCATAAGCTCATTCTGCGCATCAGTCGCTGTGATGTAGAAATCTATGTGCTCAGTCTGCGCAAACGAATACTCATAATAGTTGTTCCACAGTATGTAATCATCATCCGTGCCACCCTCGCTGAAATGGTCCGCATGCACCACGATGCCTACGCGCGCCGGTCCACAGTTTTCAAGGATTGCCTGACCTATGCCTGTGGTTCTGTCGATGATCACCACATCATCAGCCGTGAGATTAAGCCTCTTTACCATGTAGCCGACCAGGTCTGCCTTGGTGTAAAGCACCTGCGCTCCAATCCTGTAAAAGGTGCTGTCATCCTCTATGACCTCCTCGTAGCACACTGAGCCATCCTCATTGAAAAATGTCCTGCCGTACAGATGAGCCTTGCCGTCTAGCGGAGCATAGTACTCGCTGAAAGTCCTGCAATAGGTGTAAAAATCTTTCCTGATCAGGCATCCGTTTGAGACAATCTCGACTCTGTGCACGAGATCACTCGTATCATCGACCATGTAGCAGGTGTAGAACCTGCCGTTCTCCTTAAACTGATACCTGCACGTCTTGCCCTCTCTGGAAAAGGTATAATCATCTTCTGCCATCGTAGCCTCAAGCTCCTTTAGAGTAAAGGTGACAGGCGATGTCCTCACATCTGTAAAAAATGTGTACAGCCATATCACTTCCTCATCCAAAAAGCCGATGTTTCTTGTCATGTGCTCTATATTTTCAGTTGGAAACATATCTGTGAAAATAAACCTTGCCGGAATGTGTGCCCTGCGGAGCAGATTCGCCCTGTAGCTCTGTGCGTACTCCACACCGCTTGAAGCCCAGCCTATTCCGAGATTGAAGTTATATACCATATGATTCTCCTCATATCTGTCAAACTATTGATATTACACTGTCTCTATGGGTAGATGACCTGCAGCCTGCCATCCTTGCCGATTTTCACATCACTAAGTAAAATATTCCTTATGATATTACATTTTACTGCTTTTTCTGTATCCAAAAACGACTCGAAAGCCTCATTTTGGTACTCAAACATAACATTTCTCTGTGCGGATGCTCTTCCTGCTACAGCATATTTGAGCTGCTCGAGGTAGTCAATCAGCTCTACCCAGCCATCGTCCACCGCCTTTAAAGTCGCCTCGCGGACAAACTGCTCATAAGCCGCCTCATCACCTATGCGTTCCTTTTGCCTTGAAAGTCCCTGATATACGCGAAGCATCAGGTAGTCAGTGACAGCTCCTTTGCTTTGCATGTCGGACGGTGTCAGGCCTGCGTCCAGCTTGTAGGAGATATTGTCAAGGATATATCTGTTTAGTATGGATGTATATTGCTGTGTATTGGTATTTTTATCGTTATTTTTATCATTATCTTTCTTTCTGCCACAGTGTCTGCCATGCTTCTTATTATTCTGTATGCTGTCAAAATGATTCACGAAGTCTGAGATATTCTCCTTTGCAATCCCTACTATCTTCTCCTCCTCGACGCTTGCACCGTCGAGCAGGTTCTTTCTGGTTGCGTAGATTAGGTCTCGCTGGCGCTGGAGAACCTGGTCATACTGCAGTGATTTCTTGCGGTTCATCTCCTCAGACTCCACACTAAGCTTCTGACACTGGTTGACAATACGCTTTATTTTGCGCTTACTTATCCAGCGTTTTCCATCAATATATTTTTCGAGTTTTTCGTCATCCTCAGCTCCAACGATATCATCCTCAAGGCTCACATAATACTGGCTGAAACCCGGATCACCCTGTCTGCCGGCACGTCCCCTTGCCTGCCTTTCAGACCTTCTGTTTTCCATCCTTCCAACACCTATAACAGCCAGACCGCCAAGCTCCTTAACACCATCTCCAAGCTTTATATCCGTGCCCCGGCCTGCCATCGTAGTTGCAACCGTGACCGCATTCATCTGGCCTGCGCCTGCGATAATCTGTGCTTCCCAGAAAGCATTGCTCGCGTTTAGTACATTGTGTGGGATATTTTTCTCTATTAAAAGTCTTGAGAAAAGATCCGTATCCGTAACGGAATTGAGCACCACAAGCACCGGCTGACCTGTCTCATGAAGCCTTATCACATCATCCACAGCTGTCCAGAATTGGTCATGACCGTTTTTAAAGTATCTGTCTTTCCTGTCAACTCTTTTAATAGGCCTGTTAGTAGGTATTCTCACCACCTGCTTGCCGTAGGTCTCAAAAAGCTCATCCTTTGCATCCATGAGTGTACCGCTCATGCCTGCCATCTTATCAAACATCATAAACAGATTCTGGAAGGTAACTGATGCCACAGTTCTGTATTCCTGCGATATCTCTACCTTTTCCTTTGCTTCTATAGCCTGATGCTGACCGCCACGCAGCTTGACACCGTGCATGAGACGTCCTGTCGCTCCGTCAAACAGCTCTACCTCTTTCTTGTCTGTGACAACATAATCCTTTTTATTCTTCAAAAGCTTGTGCGCACGAAGAGAGAGCGTGACATGCCTGTTTATCTCAAAATTTTCTTTACCGTAGAAATTGGATATGCCAAAGAAGCTCTCAGCAAACTTCACACCTTTTGGAGTGAGCCAGACAGCCTTATCCTCCTCTATGTAGTCAATATCCTCCACAAGTGTCGTGACGAAAAAATCACATACATCATACAGGTTCGACTGTACTCTCGGCACTCCCGATATGACGAGCGGCATAATTGCAGAGTCTAAAAGCACCGAATCAGCCTCATCAATTATGACATAGTGGAAATCACAGAGAAATCTGTCCTCCTTTTTCTTTACCAGATTGTCAAAAAGGAAATCAAAGCCAAGTGCGCCATTTGTGGTGTATATAATATCAGCCGAATAGAACTGTCTTTTCTCGTCATCATCCTTCTTTTTTGTATCATCAGTATCCGGATATGAGCAGGTGAGTCCCATGAAATTGTAGACCTCTCCCATCTCTGTACCATCTCGCGAGGCCAGATACTCGTTCGTGGTCACGAGCATACAGCTCTTGCCAGTCAGCGCATTCAGATAAAGTGGCATTGTGGCAGACAAGGTCTTGCCTTCGCCTGTATTCATCTCAGCGAGGTATCCTGCGTGAAGCGCTGCTGCTGCTAGGATTTGCACATCATACGGCCTCTTTCCAAGCACCCTGTAATCCGCCTCGCAGATAGCTGCAAATGCCTCCGGCATCAGTGCTTCAAGAGATTCTCCCTCTCTGTATCTGTTCTTAAACTGCTCTGTCAGTGCAGAAAGCTCTTCATCACTTAGATTTTTTATTTTTTCTTCGTTTTTTCTTACTTTTGTTAGAGTCCTCTTTAAGTCTCTCAATTCTTTCCTGCTCTGCATCAAACTCTTCCTCTGAAACCTCTTTAATCACCAGTGATTTGAATGTAAAATCAGCATTTCCACCATTTATCAGCTCAATCCTGTAGCTGTAGGTTCTGATGGACGGCTTGAAAACAGCCCTTTTGTCCCGGACTATGATGCTCTGCGCCTGCACATCATACCTGTCATAAAATATGATACGAAGCATCAGCGCCTCACTCTCACTGTTGTGATAGTCAATATTCATCGCTATCGAGTACGCACGCTCTCCATCAATGAGCGGAAGCGACGGCTCCACCCTCTGCCTCTGGAAATTCGTCATCGAATACCATGTGTGAATCACCGTGCCCGGTGGCATGAGGCGGTTTTTATAAGAGACTGAACCATCCTCGTTAAATTCAATTTTTGATCCATATACATATGAGTCCGACAAAAATTCTTTCCAGCGGACCTGCCAAGTGTCACCATACATAATTTTTACCTGTCTTACTATTATTCACTAATATTTATTTGCCTGTTACTGTTCACACCTAACAGTATGACCGGCAACGTTTATTTGTCTATCTTGAAAAATCATCATGCAGCAGATTATTGTACTGGCTCTTGAACCACGCCATGACATTTGCCGAATTATCAGTATGCCTGCCGTGTGAGCCCTTGCCATATACCTCAACACCGCTCGATTTCAGATGCGACAAAATGCTCGCATAGCCATCCGGATCGTAATCATCCTCATACAGATATGAGATAATGAACTTTGTATGCGACCAGTCAGCACTGTCGAATCTGTCCCACATCCTGTTGTTTAGCTGCTCTATCGCCTCGTCAGATAGACTGTCATAATTTTTCACCAGTATATCAAGCGAGGTAGCGAAGCCTCCGGCTCTAAGGATTCTCTCATTTCGTGCTACATTACCCATGTTGGCAAGTGGCTTTGCAAGAAGCAGTGCATGCGGTGTGAGTGACGAACCGTAGTAGAGTGAGCCAAATGTTCCCATCGAAGCTCCTGAAAGCACGAGTTCATCCTTTGTAAGCCCAAGCTCATCAAGCTTATCCGTGACATACTTCGTAATCATCTGCTCAAACTCACTGTCACCCAGATAAAATGCTCCACCCTCACTTCTAGGGTCTGTCACCAGAATAAACGGACATCCAAAGCCACGCATCATATAGTAGCCCTCAAAGCCCTCCTGAGTCCTGTAGCCTGAAAAATAAACAGCAAGCGGCGGCTTCAAATCGCCCTTCTCAAAGTACACAAACACTTCCTCTCCCTTGGAAGATACAAGCCTCTCACCTCCGGGCAGGAAAAATCCGTGCCCGCGACGCGAATGTCTGTCGTGAAGTGATATGATATTCAGGCTGCCTGTACCCTTCGCAAGGATTGAAACAAAAACAGGACCATAATCAGATTCATTATCTATTCTGAAAACATCCTGAAGCTGTTCCTCATCAAGCTCCCAGACCTGCTTGATATCACCAATCGAGCCGTTGTAAAACTGAAATATTCTAAGCTTAATCTCTACATCACCTGTTTTCTCATACTCAAGATACATATCAATACACTGTCCCTCAAAAACCGGGATATTGTATCTCCAGTATGCAATCTGTGCAAAATCCTCTCCAAACTCTCCTTCCAGAGACAGGTTGTAGTTTCCGTCACATGATACTCTTCCTGTAAAGAAATCACTGATAGCTAGCATGGCCGGATTAAACTTCTCACCATACGGATTTGGATAGTAATTTCTCACCTCATGTGCCAGAAAATACTGCACATCGCCGGTATACAGATACTGCCCCATTCGTGCCTTAAAATACCTGCTTGTGGCAGAATTAAGCATCTGCACATTTTCCGTAGCAAAAAGACAGTAGCCCCTTGTAAACTTCGTAAAGGCCTTTTCCTCGGAAAGCGTTATATCCCTGTCGAGAATAACTAAATCCATGAGCTTTCTCGCAGGTCTGTTTGCCGATGTTTCAATCTCATCCGACTCATACACTTCAAACTCTATATTGTCCGGAATGCTGTATTTAGTTGTCCAGTCGTCATCGCCAACATATAAAACATGAATCTTACTCACTGAAATTTAGCACCTTTCTCCACTTCTTAAGCAGCACCGATGTGGTATATTTCTGACCAAGCTCATAGCACTCCACCAGTGCCTGATTCCAGTTTTCAAAGCTGTCCAGATAATAGGTCAGACACCTTCCAATATCAGAAAAATCATCTATGACCATTCCATTTTTCCCCGGAATAAGAAACTGATCCGCACTCATGCTGATTCTCGGTACACCCTTGCTGATAGCTGTGACATAGACGAACACGTCCATCGTGCCTCTCATATCAAGGATGACTCTCTGCTCGTTGATGCACTTGCTGATATCTCGCTCATCCACACATACATCCACAAAAAATCTCTGCTCCACCGGTTTTTCTACATCCTCCGGCTCATTCTCCGCGGAATCGTCAGCCCCGCGGCCGTCAAAGCCTAAAGCTGCCTCACCATCGCCTGTTACCAAACGGGAATCATAGCCCATACTATCAAGAAGCTCTGCCGTATCGTTCTTTATAGCATCCTCGCGGCCCCATGAAGCATCTCTTGTAAAGAAATGAACTCTCGCAAGGTCATTTATGGTCAGATAATCCGCCAGCCCCTTTATAATCCAGGCAAATGCATCCTCAGTCAGACCATCGACCGGCACGAGGATGTTCTGCACCCGAAGCTGTGAGCTGATACCGAAGTCCATCCTGGTATCATATGGTGGAATATCTGTGATATGTAATCCGACCGGATCATTATTTACTGAAATTTTATCTGCAGCTATCTCGCCTGTTTCTTGAGCAGAACCGGCTTGTGAATCAGAATTTATATCATAGCTTCCACTCAGATTTGTCATAATAAGCTTCGTCGTATAATCAGAATCCGTAATGATATTTTCCGTTTGCTCTAAAAAATCTGCCGCCCTGGATATCTGCGCGAAATCAAATCTGTTTTCAAAAAATGTAGCAATAACCCTTTTCCCCTTAAGCACATGCTCCGCAACACTGATATGAAGCGGATGCATCGCCACGAAAAAGCTGTCATTTTGCCTTGTGAGATTCACATAGCTTGCAAATACCTCTTCGATAACCGCTTCAAGGCTGTCATATTCTGCCCTCGTAAAGCGCATCTCAACCGGCTCACCTGCTTTGCCGTTCTTGGCATCAGGCACCACATCATAATTAGGGCATGTCTGATTGACAATCACATGACCATCATTTTTATACTCACGTATCTTCCAGATGCCGTTTTCCATCAAAAAATCCTGATACTGCTCTATGCCGTTTTCATAGATAATGGTACTGGAAACAAAGCCTCTGTCATCATAATAATTGCGCCTGCAGATTTTCCCATCCTCAAACATATCTATGGATATCGGATTGCCATCCTCCCCGAACTCCACCTGCGCATACTTCACATCGCCATGTAATGCGATTATAGAAAAGGGCGAATATACAAACTCCAGCCCCTTCGGCCACTTGATATCGTGATATGACAGCACAGCGACCTTCTTTCTCCTGACCTGTGCTATCGCATCAAAGCATGACCAGTACTTCGAGCGATACATGCCCTGCCTGTGTAGGAAATGCCTGAAATTTGGAGAGTAACCGAGCACGAGAATCCTGTAAGGCCTGTCCACATTTCTGTGAAAGAGTGTAATCTGCTTTATAGTCTCGTCAAACTCTGACTTGAGCCTGCGCTTATACCACTGCTGCTCGTTTTCGCACCACATATTCTGTTTATACCATGCCGGTATAAAATATAGCATTATGATTCCTCCTAATTCTAAATTCAAGGCGCCGGGGCGCTAAATAAATGTGTGATATCTGTCCATATTACGGTACACCTCTGCCTCACGGTACAGCGAAATCCAAAGTCCTGTCGTCATCATGATAGAGCACGGCAGCATGGCAAGTGATGCATCCACATATCCTCCAAACTGTAAAAACAGCGGTCCACCCTGACATATACAGATAATGATTGAGCTGATAACGGAAAAGCTGAGCACTGTGCCAATCAGATACCTTTTCGTAGGCTTTCCTGCATATATGTCCTGTATGGAATCACCCGACTTAAGCAGATCATCCGCAGTCCTGCCGGGAGACAGCATAACTATAGAAAAGATAATCGTAAGCAGACATATGATCACCATGTATACCACAATTCCAAGCGGTGATGTAAGCCTCATATTGTCCATCCACCACTGAATATCAGCATTGTCCGGAAACAGATAATGAAGTCCATTGCACATAAACTGTGGGAGCAAAAAGGCGGCTGACGCAAACATAAGCGGCGTAGCACCGACAGGATTGAGCTTGTAAGCGATATAGTTCTTATCCGCGTAGATATTGTTTATAGAAACTCTCTGTACTGCGATTCGCTTCTCAGTGGTCTCAAGTACTATCATGACAGCAATCTCTGCCACTCCTATAGCTACAGGAAGTGCCAGCTTCTCAAGTGACTTTCCTGTAAACATGGTCATCATACCACTGACTATATTGACCATAAACACACTCACCTTGCCACCGATACCATACCGTGTAGCTCTGTCGCACATATACACCACAATCAGCATACCTGCGATGAGCTGTATAAAAACTATTATCTTATTCCATATAAGTTCATATCCTCTAACCCTATATATGAGTGTCTGTGTCTTCTGATATGCCTGAATTGCCGCAATAATCATCATGATGGTAACTGTCCATATGTTTATCTTCTTCGGTGACAGCTTCCTGGTGTTGTCAAGCGACATGATTGCAACTATCAGTACGGCAAGCATGGATGCCAGCATGTACGGCCACAATCCTATGATGAAAATGGAGCAGTTCTTCATATCACCTGAAATAGCCTGTAAAAGTATGGACTGCGCATCTACATTTACATTACTATACGCATCTACATCTATCCCGTAGAGTGGTATATTTCTGCCGACCATGTACACTAGCAAGGTCATGAACGAATATAAAAACTTATAGAATAATACGTGTTCCTTCTGTTGTTTTTGTTTTTTCTTCTTTATACTATCTTTCTGCTTCAAGGAATTCACCTTTCCTCACAAAGTAATTTCGTTTTTCACAAAATAGCTTAACGAATTAGTGACCATCCGCTACAGATGGTCACTAATATTATAAAGCATTAATTCACTTTTTGCACTTTATTTCTGCTTTGATTCATCCTCTGATTCATCATTCTTTGCAGGTTTTCTTCTTCGGTTGTCATAAACACCTTTTCCTGTGACAGCTGCAACTGCTGCTGCAATCCATCCCCACCATGTTTTGATACCGTCCTTGGCTGTTCCGCCT